>JACCDN010376576.1_pt1 | contig 182404 bp, 165 predicted proteins | sample 7441691 | NCBI WGS metagenome assembly JACCDN01 (sample SAMN15323439, study PRJNA562643) | freshwater metagenome | isolation source: river surface water | place: USA:Blue River Watershed | collected 2017-08-16 | reverse complement strand
TGATATTGGAGGGCTCATCGACAGGTTTTAAGGTAAATCCAGGCACGATAACGATATACAATAAGCGCATACATGCATTTATGTCGGTATCGGCGAATGGGGATAATATCCATGATTACTCAGAGATCCAGAATATCGAGAAATATCTAGATAATGAGGTAGATATAATAGATAGATGGGGAGTTTTGGTATGGCGAGTTAAGGGTTATAATAATCAGGATAATGTATTTAGGGGAAGGAGTAATCAGGGGAATGGGTATGATTTGCCTGAAGGGACCTATTATTATGTAATTCGGTTCTATGATGAGACAGGGGAGATAAATATCTTCAAGGGCTCTTTACAGCTGAAAAGGGGTACTACAGGGCAATAAAAAGCCTTCTTTCAAAGAAGAGGGGTGTTAATAGTTATGTATTACTTATCATAATATTCCTACAAAACGCGACTGTTAACAGTCGCGTTTTGTATTTTCGGATAAAATTTAGGCTGTTTTGCTTTTTTGGGGGTAGTTCTAATTTCTTTGAATATCTTCTGTTTCTGAATTAATAATTATAAAAATACTTATGAATGATACTAAAATAGCGATCGGCTCAGATCATGCTGGCTTTGAATATAAGCGGGCCATTATTAATTTTCTTAGTGATTATCAACTTAGGGATTTCGGTACATATAGTGAGGAGGCTGCCGATTATCCTGATTTTGCACATCCTGTTGCATTGTCCATCGAAAAACATGAATTTGACTTTGGTATATTAATTTGTGGAAGTGCCAATGGTGTGGCTATTACGGCTAATAAGCATGCAGGAATTCGAGCGGCCATCTGTTGGACAGAGGAGTTAGCACGGCTTGCTCGTGCACATAATGATGCGAATATTTTATGTATTCCTGCTCGTTTTGTATCATTGGAGGTGGCGCAAAAAATGGTCGATCGATTTCTTCACACCTCATTTGAGGGGGGTAAACATGCGATTCGAGTGAATAAAATAGATTGTTGAAAATTATAGTATCATTTAATTTTTACCAGTACGAGTTTGTTTAAAAAGTCTATGAAAGCCTCTAGGAAACTATTTTTTGTAGTCATATCAGCTTATTGTGTATTGATATCTTGTTTGCATATAGGAAATGTATACGCTCAGGATATCAGTGCGCAGAAATATGCAGGATACATTACTATTGCTGGTGCGCGCAAGCACTTAACGATTATTGCCTCTGATGCCTTTGAAGGCCGTGAAACAGGGAAGTCTGGAGCGAATAAAGCAGCAAATTACATTGCCGGAGAATTTAAAAAACTAGGTTTAGTAGCTCCTGTTTCCAGAACCTATTTTCAAAATGTGCCTTTGAAAGATTCTTCTTTAAAAGCAGTTAATGTGATGGGTTATTTAGAGGGAACGGATTTAAAACATGAGGTTCTTGTTTTTTCGGCGCATTATGATCATATCGGTATCAGTTTGACAGGGGCAGATCGAATCAATAATGGTGCAGACGACGATGGGTCAGGTACGACAGCCGTTTTAGAACTTGCAAAAGCATTTGTCCAAGCCAAGAAAGAAGGTAAGGGGCCACGAAGAAGTATTCTTTTTTTAACGGTAGTAGGAGAAGAAAAAGGACTCTTGGGCTCGTCTTGGTATACAGATCATCCAATATTTTCGTTAGAGAATACCATTGCTGACTTGAATATTGATATGATTGGCCGGGTAGATCCCGCACATGTAAGCAATCCAAACTATTGCTATTTGATTGGGTCTGATAAGTTGAGTACAGCTTTGCATCAGATCAGTGAGCAGGCCAATGACACTTATACCAAGTTGGACCTTGATTATAAATACAATAGTCCGAGTGATCCAGAGCGCATTTATTATCGATCAGATCATTACAATTTTGCAAAACATAATATTCCCATTATTTTTTATTTTAATGGTGTACACGAGGATTATCACAAGCCTAGTGACGAGGTGAGTAAGATCAGATTTGACTTACTGGTGAAGCGGGCTCAATTGGTTTTTTATACAGGTTGGGAACTGGTCAATCGTGATGAACGCCCTAAAGTTGATGTGACAAATGATATGCCTACTCACCGGTGATAATGTCAAATTTTAGAGTAACTGAGGTTAGACAATGTTGATTCTTTTGGGGACTTTAATGATTGGTCGAATCCAGCCATTCATTAGTGCATTCAGTTTTCCCAAATAGGCCTCGTCGTTGTGTTTTACAAGAAGTATACTGTCTAGAAAAGACAAATCAGATTTGCATTGATTTTTTGTATTAAAGTACTTTCTTCTTAAATAAATGATCAGTAGAGCTATTCCTTTCAAGATATCAGCTCCCATAAATGCTTGATACCTGATAAGTTTATATAGCTCTTGACCCATGTCTTCATAAAAGATCCCATTTGTATCCCCTAGTTTTGTAGTATTATCTCTAATTGCGTTGCCTATTAATTTCGAACCTATCACTTCTATTTGGGGATCGCCGCCACTAAAGTCACTGGCATAATCTCCCAAGGTCATATAGATAAAGTTCTGCTCAAAAAATTTTTTATTTGCTGGTATGGTGATACAGCGAGAGCCGAAGCGTGATTTGTAAGAGACTGATTTTTGAGGATTTAAATAAAAAAATACGAAGTCTACATCATTAAGGGCTTGTATATCCATGGCTTGTGTACCTGATGTATAACAAACACCGTTAGTATCGAGCCAGTATTTTGAACGCAAAGTATTAATCTCTTCTGGGGCCGTAGTTTTATGGTGAAGAAAAAAGGTTAGACTCATAAAATCCTTAAAAAACCTTAATTCTTTAGATGATAGTCTAGCATCTATATGTCTGTATTTATAGAAATAACTGGTTAGCTCACCGTCAAGACTTTTAAAATCATTTAATCTAATATCAATTCTATCGTGATAATTTCTAGTAGTCATTAGGTGCAACAAATTAGAAATATTATCAGACGAGACTGCTTTAAAGGCATCCAAATAGGGTGTTGTGAACCTTCTCTGAAATGCGACCTGGTTTTTGCGCAGATTTTCTTCTAAGTTTTGGATTTCTCGATAGATTGCTGTTTTTTCAACACGTGTCCTTGCCATTTTATCCATCAGGTCCTGCATTTGCTCTTCTGATAGAATTAAATTCATAGCTGCATTTGGTAAAAGTGAATTTAGTTGCTCTTTTTTTGAGTTGATAGCAGCTTGTAAGTCTAGTATTGCACTTTTTATAGTTCTTATATCTAGTTGTTCCTGAAGGCTCATACCAGGTTCGGAAGAATCTAGCAGCCCCTGATGGGCTTGTCCCGCACCCATTAAGGAGTATGTCTTATTGATATGACATTTTTTGAGATTTTGCGCAAATTTTCTTAAAACATCGCACTGTCTGGGTGTTAATTCTTTCATCATATTGGAATGGCGGACTTACCATATGATGAAATTATTAATAAATTTTTAATGAATTTTAATTATAAAATTAATTAACTTTTTTTAACACTATGGTGAATCAATGGCTATCATTTAAAATCAGAGCTTCAATATTAATGCTAGAATCGAATTCGAGCCAAGTAGTTTTTTACTTTGACTAGTGTTGAAAAACTGTGGCTTAGCAAAGATTGATGGTAGTGAATAATTTTAGAACGGTTTATTCATCTCCAATTTTTGTACTGATTAATCAATCCGTTGGTCGAGGAATCGTGTGTCTGAGTGGGTTGTTGGCCAGCCAGTTCTGGCAATATTTTTCCAGCTAATTGCTTGCCGAGCTCTACACCCCACTGGTCGAAGCTGAATATATTCCATATTACACCCTGTACAAATATTTTATGTTCATACATGGTAATGAGTGCACCTAGGTTCTTGGGGGTGATTTTTTTGATGAGTATCGAGTTGGTTGGGCGATTGCCTGAAAATATCTTAAAGGGCTTTAGCCTATTGATTTCTTTATGATTTTTATCCGTCTGTTGTAATTCGCTGGCTACTTCTTGTTCCGTTTTTCCATTCATAAGTGCTTCTGTTTGCGCGAAAAAGTTGGCAAGCAACATTGTATGGTGTTCTCCCATGGGGTTATGACTTTGTGCTGGAGCGATAAAATCGCATGGAATTAGGCTCGTTCCTTGATGGATCAGCTGATAAAACGCATGTTGGCCATTGGTACCGGGCTCCCCCCAAATGACTGGACCAGTTGCATAATGAACGTGATAGCCATTCCGGTCGATTGATTTGCCATTACTTTCCATGTCTGTCTGTTGGAAATAGGCAGCAAAGCGATGTAGGTATTGATCATAGGGTAAGATGGCATGGCTGTTGGCATTGAAAAAGTTAACATACCAGATGCCTAAAAGTGCCTGTATGACTGGAATATTATGGTTAAAATTAGTTGTTCGAAAATGTTTGTCCATTTGATGGGCACCATCGAGTAATTCTCTGAAATGATCAAAGCCTATACTACAGGCAATGCTCAGGCCAATGGCGCTCCAAAGGGAATAACGTCCACCGACCCAATCCCAAAAAACAAACATGTTTCCTGGATCAATTCCAAAAGCTTTCACTGCTGCTGCGTTTGTTGATATGGCTACAAAATGTTTGGCTATATCCTTTGTTGAGCCCCCATTAGCTAAAAACCAATCCCGTGCCGAAAATGCATTGGTCATGGTTTCTTGGGTGGTAAATGTTTTGGAAGCAATCATAAACAAGGTGGTTTCTGGATCTACTTGTTTCAAGGTTTCAGTTAGATGAGTTCCATCCACATTGGATACAAAATGGAGTTTGAGATGATTGCTATATGCTTTCAGTGCTTCTGTAACCATCACTGGGCCTAGATCAGAACCTCCAATGCCAATATTGACTAGGTGTTGAATAGGTTTGCCAGTATAACCCTTCCAATGACCTGAAATAATTTGGTTTGAGAAGATTTTTATCTGATCCAGCACTGCATGTATTTGGGGTAAAATGTCTTCTCCATTAACGTATAAACCGCTCTTTTCTGGACGACGTAAGGCAGTGTGTAATACCGCTCGATCTTCTGTTTCATTGATTTTTTCTCCATTGAATAAAGCCTCGATGGCATCTTTTAGCCCACATTCTTGCGCCAAATTAACCAAGAGCGATCGAGTGGTTTGGTTGATGTTGTTTTTGGAATAATCAAAAAGGATATCATCCGCTTGAATAGAAAATTCGCTAAACCGGTCTGGCGACTGGGCAAATAGTTCACGTAAATGTATTTGACTAATGTCTTGGTAGTGACTCTTTAGTGCTTGGTATGCTTGGGTTTGGGTGAAATCAATCTTGGGAAACATGTTGGTCTAATTTTTTTGTTATATGCTCCAGGTTAAGGCTTAATAGTTGATTTGGGCATAATAAAGTAAACTTTCTCGAATAGCCTCTTCGGGACAAAAAATGTTGATGTCGCAATGACCAATTTTACTTAGTAAAGAGAAATTAATACGATCGGAAATGTTTTTCTTGTCATTTTTCATTATCTCTAGCAAATTTGGGAGGGCAGAATCTTGTAGGTTATATTGTGGATAGTGTGCTAAAATCGTTTGTTGGATTTCAGAAAACTCATTTTCACTTAATCCATTCTTTTTCATGGACAAATAAGCTTCACAGATAAATCCGATAGCAATGGCCTCACCATGCAATAGGGGAGATGTATCATGCTTAAGTGAATAGCTTTCCAGGGCATGACCAATCGTATGACCAAAGTTGAGCGTTTTTCGTAAGCCCTTTTCGAGTGGATCAATAGTGACGATTTTATTTTTGATCTCGACAGATCGACGAATCATTGTTGGTATGACTTCGTTGGGTTGGATATGTTGTATTTGTTTAAAAAAGGAAGCATCGTAAATCAGACCGTGCTTGATGAGTTCCGCAAAACCAGATCGGAGCTGTCTTTGATCTAGGGTTTCTAGGAAATCAGTCGCTATAAAGACTGCTTTGGGCTGGGTAAAGGTGCCAATGATGTTTTTCACATGATCGAGATCAATGCCTGTTTTTCCACCTACGGAAGCATCCACCTGTGCTAGTAAGGTTGTCGGGACTTGTATAAAATCGATTCCACGTTTGAAGGTAGCAGCAGCAAAGCTACCCATGTCGGTAACCACACCACCACCTAGGTTGATGAGTAAGCTATTTCGATCGGCTTCAAAGTCGATCAGTGTTTTCCAAATGCCGATGCAGAAATCGATATTTTTGTTTTCTTCCCCAGAATCAACTTCGATGACATCAAATTGGACGATGTTGGCCAAAGTATCTTGCAGAATGGGTAAACAATATTTTTCAGTATTTGTGTCAACCAGTACAAATACTTTGGAGTAGGTATTTTCAGAAAGAAATTTTTGTAGTTCTGATAGTTTGTGTTCAAAAAAAATGGTATAACCTAGGCTTTGGATCGGTTTCATTGGATGGAAATTAATTCATTTTGGTATGCTACGGTATCGCCGCGTTTTACTTTGAGGCGTTTGCGGTAATCGATTTTACCATTGTATTTAACAAGTCCTTGGCTAACTACCTGTTGGGCTTCACCCCCGGTTTGTACCAGATTGGTAGCTTTTAGTAATTGAATGAGGGGGATAAATTCTCCCTGAAGCTTAAATTCGATCATGATGCAAATTTACGAGAAAGCTGTATGTAGATTTTCCAGAACTACAATCCCATGCCACTTTTCTTCTTTGCACGATTATTTTCTTCATTTTGCTGGCCTTCATCTTTGATTTTGTTGTTGCCAAACTTGTAGGTGATGGATAGCTTGAAGTCGCTATCAGGGCGGAAAGAGAATTGTTGATTAATTTGATTGATAAACATACTGCCATTGAATTTTCGTGATTTTAACACATCCGTAGCATTGATGGCGATTTGTATTTTTTTATTTACGGCCATTTTTAGACCTAGATCTAGGCTGTAGGTTGTATTGATTTGGTACAAGCCATCTTGCGAAGGTAATATGCACCAAAAATTTATGTCTCCTGAAATGGTCTTGGCTTGATCTAAGCTGATGGAATTATTGGTGCTAAAATAAGCTCCAAATCCTTTCCCACTTAATTGTGTTTGTGGTGATGAAGAGCTGGCTTTGGCGTACCACAGTGAAATCATATTTGTGTTTTCCAACCAGGTAAATGGATGGAAAGCACTCATTGTATTCAGTTCATAGAAGGTTCTATCGACGAAATTCTGGAAGCTTGAGGATTGAATGCCGTTATTGATCGTGGTTACTTCTCCGACGCCCCCAGTGAGATGGTCATAGGATAGTGAGATAATGGGAAATCCTTTATAACTATGGGTTAGTTTGATGTTATTACTAAATGAAGGCTGCAAGAATGGGTTTCCTTCTGTATAAGCATTTGGGTTTAAATAGGTACGGAAGGGATTTAATTGGTAATAATTAGGGCGCTCGATCCGTCTGCCATAGCTGATAGAGAATGTATGTGTATCATTTTTGGCAAAGGAAATAGAGGCTGTAGGGAATAGGGCCATATATGGTGTTGTACTGATTTGGTCAGTAGCAGTTGTTCTTACTTGTATTTGTGTGAATTCTCCCCTTAATCCAGCATCGAAGTTCCACTTTTTAACGTGTTTATTGGCACTGGTATAAAGTGCTTGCGTGTTTTCAGTATAATGAAATTGGTTGGTTTGGGTATAATCAGGCTGGTAAGTACCACCGGAAAGCTGAAATCTGGAAACATCATTTTGGATGTCGGTGAAGAAAAGTTTTCCACCTACAGCAAGACTAACAATTTTGAAAGGCAATTGTATATCTGTTTTTAGGGTATATGAGTTGATGTTTTCTTTATTTCCGGATCGAAACTGGGAGAATGAATTTGGCAGGAGCAAGTCGTTTGTAGTATAATCGTTGTTAATCAATGTTCTGTCGGTATTGTTTGCCGAGCTAAACCAATCTCCATGGATGGCTAATTTCCTTCCTATTGTATCTATTTGGTGTTTCAAATCAAGACCTATTGTATGGGAGCCATTTTTAGTATCATTGTTTGCATCCGTGAGGGTTGAGTAGCTAGTTGCAGGATTAGATAAGTTAGAAGTCGGTGAAGTAATGTTTTCTTTCGTATTTGGTTTAGATGTGCTGCCGTCGTATGATAGTCCCAAGGTGGTTGCTTTAGATAAGTTGTAGTCTGCACTTACTTGCCCAGACAGGGACTGATTATACGCGCGTATACGTTGATTTTGTTCAAGTATTTGTGTGGGATAAAAAGAAGTAAGTTGTATAGTCTCCACATTTGATCCATCTGTCAGATTCACATTACCGTGAAGCTTCCATTTGTTCTTATTGTAATTCAGATTACCTCCAGTGGATCCTTCGGGATAAGTCGTTTGGGTATAGCCCAATCTAACAGTTCCGCTATAACCCAGTTTAGTGCTTCGTTTGGTGGTAATATTGATTAGTCCATTGGTTCCCTGTGCATCATATTGGGCACCTGGGCTATGGATTACTTCAATTTTTGAAATATCATCCGCCGACATCGACTTTAACAGATTCTGTAAATCGTCACTTGATAGTTGAATTGGTCTATCATCAATCATTACGGTTACATTACCTTTCCCAGGCAATGAAATGCCCTTATTATTTACTTGCACGCCGGGGGTTTTTGCCAAAGCCTCTAAGGCATTTGCGCCAACAGTGCTGGTACTGTTTTCTACATTAAATATGGTTCGGTCTGGTTTGGTTTCAATCACTGGTTTTTTGCTCACTATAGTTACTTCTTGCAACTGTCCCGATAGGGGAAGTAATTGGATATCTAGCGAAATGTCTTTGGTTACCTGAATTGGTATTTCTGTTTTAGAAAAACTAATACAGGATGATATCAAAATATAGTCACCAGTTCTAATACCTGATAGTTTATACATACCCAAATCATCAGTAAGTGACTTTTTGATAATCACATTACCCTTTTTTAAGATTACAGTTGCAAACTCGATGGGCTTATTCTCCTTGTCCAGTACCTTACCTGTAAGCGTATATTCCTGTGCATAGGCAAATGCAGTGACTAGTAAAGCAATAAAGGAGGTGATTAATTTCATGATGAGATTATTTAAAGCCGTAAAAGTATCAAATGATCTTATAAATTAATTGAACATTAGAACGTGCTTATGGGATACGAAGTACTAACACTATATTTGTGCCCATGCATAATAAAACAACAAAGGTGGGTTCGTCTAAGAATAAGTCCATATCATTTAACAATACAGAGGTTGCTTTCAAGTACAAAACTGATGCCGATCTGGAGTTGGCTTATCGCTTGTTTAGCGTTATTAATGTCAATTTTTTGGCCAAAATTGGGCCTCCAATAACTCGTTTTGCGATGACTATTGGCTTGCCGGTTAAATCACTTATTAAGGCAACTATATTTCGCCATTTTTGTGGTGGTGAAACCATTGCGGAGTGTGAGCCTACAATTGAGAAATTAGCTACAGGGGGGGTAGGAACAATCTTGGATTATTCAGTCGAAGGTGAAGAGGAAGAAGCCGTGTTTGATGCGACTTGTGAGGAAATTATTCAAACCATTCTGCGTGCCGATGGGGATTCTCGTGTTCCGCTTACAGTATTTAAAATAACGGGCTTGGGGCGTTTTGCTTTATTGGAAAAGATAGATGCTGGGCAAGCATTATCTGACCAGGAGCAAGCCGAGTTTGTTCGTGTGGAGCAACGTGTAGATCGTATTTGTCAAATCAGCCACCAAAAAGGGGTGCCTACCATGATCGACGCCGAAGAATCCTGGATACAGCAAACTATCGATCGCCTGGCTATGGATATGATGCGTAAACACAACCGTGAGAAGCCGCTGATCTACAATACGTATCAGCTTTATCGTTCAGATAAGTTGGCATCTTTGAAAGCAGATATTAGTGTTGCGCAAAATGAGGGATTTATTCTAGGGGCTAAGATTGTGCGAGGGGCCTATCTCGAAAAAGAGCGTAAACGAGCACAACAATTGAATTATCCATCGCCCATACACCCAACAAAACAAGCTACTGATGAAGCTTATGATCAGGCCATTGACTATTGTGTAGCGCACATTTCTGTTGTGGCTTTCTTGGCAGGTACACATAATGAGTCTAGTTGTCAGCTATTGATTGAGCGAATGGATGATCACCAATTAACTCATCAGCATAGACACATCTATTTTGCACAGCTTCTGGGTATGAGCGATAACCTGAGCTTTAATTTGGCAGATGCGGGATACCATGTAGCCAAATATGTTCCCTATGGGCCGATTAAGGCAGTTCTTCCTTATTTATTTAGACGGGCACAAGAAAATACCTCCATTGCAGGACAGATGGGACGTGAATTAAAACTGATTATCCAAGAAAAGAGGCGTCGGCGATTGGGATAAGTGTGCTGGGGTAGGTGCATAAAGTAGGAGCTTGAATAGCTTATGCTGATTTTGCATCTTTTGAATATCGATGAAAACAAAAGAAATTCTTGCCTAAGCAACGCAGCCTTGATGAAAAGAGCAGGGCTGCTATCTTAGATTTAATAGATATTAAAGCCGAAAATGATATGAAAGAAATGCAAGCTCAATTCAAAGCTATGGATACTCAGTTTAAAGCTTTAGATAAGCATTTGTTATCTATTGAATCCAGGTTTGAGTCTAAAATCGGTAGTGTGGAGTCTAAGCTGGAATCCAAAATTTCAACTATTTTTTGGGTAATAGCAGTGATGGGTACGGCTATAATGGCGGTTATTTCAATTGTTGGTTTGAGACCTTAATTTATTTCTTTCATCAAATAAGCTTTAAAATCTATAAAGCTTTTACTCAATGATACGGTCTCACTTTTTCTTCTTTTAAGTGTTTCTACTTGCTGAGGTGTTTCAATTTGAGCCGCGATAGCTTCAGGAAATACCTCTGGAAATTTACAAGGATGTGCTGTAGATAAGAAAATGCCTATGGCTGGCTCCGGATGATTTGATTGCCACTTTTTGAGTGCTAGCCAGGCGATGGCTGTATGTGGACATACGATATAGTGATGCTCTTGGTAAACACATTTGATGGCCTGAATAGTTTCATTATCTGAAAAAGAATAACCTATGATCATTTTCTTGAGCGCGTCCACATCCTGGTCAAATAGGTTTAGGATACGCGCCCAGTTACTGGGATTGCCTACATCCATGGCATTCGAATAGGTTTGCACGGATACTTTAGGTTGATAAATCCCAGTATGAAGAAATATTGGAACGGTATCATTACTGTTAGTTGCTGCCAGAAATTGTTTCACAGGTAAGCCCATTCTCCAAGCCAGAATGCCCGCAGCCAAATTTCCAAAATTGCCACTCGGAACAGAAAAAACCACTTCTTGTTTGTTGTCCTTTTGTGCCTGAGCATAAGCATAGAAATAGTAAAACATTTGTGGTATAAGTCGGGCGATATTAATTGAATTGGCAGAGGTGAGTCGAAACTTGTTGTTAAGTTCAGCATCTGCAAATGCTTGTTTTACTAGTGTCTGACAATCATCGAATGTTCCATCGATCTCAATGGCATGAACATTTTGCCCATGGGCAGTCAGCTGCATTTCTTGGATGGGACTGACTTTCCCTTTGGGAAATAAAATGGTTACATGTGTGCCTGGTACATTTAGGAAACCCAGTGCAACAGCTCCGCCAGTATCGCCGGAGGTGGCTACCAGTACGTGTAGCTCTTGTTTATCATTATCTCTTAAAAAATAACTCATGACGCGGCTCATGAAGCGTGCGCCAAAATCCTTGAATGCCAGTGATGGCCCGTGGAAAAGTTCTAATACAAAAGTATTGGTATCGAGTTCCACGATGGGGGCATCAAAGTTAATGGCTTCCTCAATGATTTTTTTTAAGTCGGGATGTGGAATAGCATCCTGCAGTAAGTTTTTAGCCACATGAAAGGCTATTTCTGGTAAGGTGTAGTTGGTAATATGTTTAATCCATTCCGTATCCAAGCGGGGGATATGCACAGGCATGTAGAGGCCTTTATCTTGAGGGAAGCTATTAAATACAGCCTCTTGAAAAGGTACATGAAGCTGGGGATTATTGGTGCTATATAATTGCATGGGTTTGTTAGGAATGAGATGGAAGAGTTTAACGGTCGACTATTATTCTCGGTCCTGTAGCATTAATGGGTGATTGATAGGTATTACAGGTAATATCCAGTGAATGTAAGTGCTTCCTGATTTTCGTGTTAATTTGCTCGGCTTTTTGTTGATCTGGAGTGAATGCAAACACAGAAGGTCCAGATCCAGATATGCCAAAGCTGAATGCTCCATTTTCCATGGCTAGCCGTCGCATCATGTAAAAACTAGGGATGAGGATGGCACGAGTTGGTTCGATTAAAACGTCCCGCATACTTCGTCCGATGAGGTCCATGTCTTTCATGAAAAAACCACTAACTAAGCCAGCAATATTACCCCATTGGGTGACTGCATCCTTCAACAAAACTTTATTCCGAATCATCTGGCGCGCATCTCGTGTGGGAACATCCACGTGTGGGAAAATGATGGCACAGTGTAGTTGTTCTGGGTAGGGTAGTTTGATGATATCTAAGGGTTCATAGCTTCGAATCAGTGTTACACCCCCTAAAAGGGAAGGGGCTACATTGTCTGCATGGCCGGTGCCACAGGCTAGTTCTTCACCTTTCATCGCAAAGGGGACAAGTTTTTCTGGACTCAAAAGATTGTCAAATAGGGTATTGATTGCAAATAACCCAGCTACGGTGCTTGCCGAGCTCGAGCCAAGTCCACTACCAATGGGCATTTTTTTGAAAAGCTCAATTTCTACCCCCTGATCTGCTTTCCCAATGTGATTGAGATAGTGTTGTACACTTGCACTGACTGTGTTTTTTGCGGGATCTAAGGGTAGTCGACCTTCATCACCACTAATTTTTTTGATTTGAACGCCAGACTCATTAGTCAGACGCATCAGCACCTCGTCTCCAGGCTGGTCTACTGCAAAGCCAAGAATGTCGTATCCGCAGATAATATTGGCTACGGTTGCAGGAGCAAAAACGCGAATAGATCTACTCATCTTTTAGGCTCCCACATTAACTAAGTCCGCAAATACGCCTGCGGCGGTTACTTCGGCACCGGCTCCAGGTCCTTTTACCACTAAGGGACGTTCTTTGTAGCGCTCGGTCGTAAATGAAATAATATTATCACTACCTGAAAGCATATAGAATGGGTGATTTTCATCCACCATTTGTAGGCTAATGTTGGCCCTGCCATTTTCGAGTTTTCCGATATAACGAAGTACTTTTTTGCTAGCCTCAGCTTTGTTTTTTAGTTCGTTGAAGTAGGATCTAGAAGCTTTTAGTTCAGTATAAAAATCATCCACTGATTTTGCCTTCAAGCAGGATTGAGGTAGGATACTTTCAATATCGACATCTTCTGCTTCTAGCGTATATCCGGCGTTACGGGCCAGGATGAGCATTTTTCGCATAAAATCGGTGCCTTTCAAGTCGTCGCGAGGGTCGGGTTCGGTATATCCCTTTTCTTGGGCTAAGCGGACAATGTCATGGAATTCCGCATCACCTTTGAAGTGGTTAAAGATGAAAGAAATTGTCCCTGATAGGATGGCTTCAATGGTGATGACGCGGTCGCCACTAATCATGAGATCTTTAAGTGTTCGGATGATGGGTAATCCAGCTCCAACATTGGTTTCGTAATAAAAATCGACTCCATGTTGTCGTGCCGTATCATGAAGGCTTTTATACTGTGCATAGCTTGATGAATTGGCTAGTTTATTGCAGGTGACAACAGAAATGTTCGATTTAAATAGTTGCTCATAAAACTCAATTGGGGCGGCACTAGCTGAATTATCCACGAACACACAGTTGGGTAAATTTCTGTTTTTCATTTGCTCAATAAAACTGGGTAAGTCGGCAGACAGTTCGGAACTTTCCAGTACTTGTTCCCATTCTTTGAGCGGTATCCCTTCTTCATTGAAAGCCATTTTTCGCGTATTACTGATACCAATCACTTTGATTTGAACGCCATTATTATACTCTAGAAACTGGCTTTGGTTATCAATTTGATTGAATAGTGTTTTGCCGATATTTCCAGTACCGATGCAAAAGGCATGAAGTGTTTTGTTCAATTGTGTGTAGAAGGCATCATGAACGGCATTGAGTGCCTTAGCTAAATCATGGTTGGCTATAATCACGGAGATATTGTATTCGGATGATCCTTGGGCGATGGCACGAACATTGATACCATTGCGACCTAGGGCGTTAAATAATTTACTGGCTATTCCTGGTGTTTGTTTCATGTTTTCGCCAACGATTGCCAAGACTGATAGGTCATTTTCAACGATGGGTGGAGTTAGTTTTTTGGCTTGTAGTTCGAGTTCAAATTCTTGTTTGATTAAGGTTTTGGCTTCAGCAGCGTCTGCTGGATGAACAGCAAAAGTGATACTATGCTCCGAAGAAGACTGAGTAATCAGGATTATATTAATTTGTTCTCGCGAAAGTAAAGAAAATAACCGACCACTAAAACCTGCTTTACCAACCATTCCGCTACCCTCCAGATTAATGACACTGATTGCATTGATAGAGGAAATACCTTTAATGGGTAAGTTCGATTTGGCACAGCCGTGTCGGATAGCTGTTCCTACAAAATCAGGTTCGAAGGTGTTTTTAATGATGATGGGGATTTTTTTGATAAATGCTGGGATCATCGTTGGGGGGTAAATGACTTTGGCTCCAAAGTAGGACAGCTCCATTGCTTCGATGTAGGAAAGTTCGGGGAGTGAAAATGCTTTTTTTACAATTCGGGGATCGGCCGTCATCATGCCATTGACATCGGTCCAGATTTGAATTTCAGAAGCATTTAAAGCAGCACCCCAAATGGCAGCGGTATAGTCGCTTCCTCCTCGGCCAAGTGTGGTTATTTTACCTTCGTCATTGCTGGCGATGAATCCGGTAACAAATAATAGTTTGTCTGGATTAGCTTGATGAAAATTACGAATAAGCACCTCGGTGAGTAGGGTATTTACATGAGCCCCACCAAAATGACTGTCTGTTTTGATTAGTTCGGTTGTATCTACGAAGAGGGCTTCGGGAAAATATTGTTCGGCTATTTTGCTGATCATGTAAGTGGAGCATCGTTCGCCGTAGCTCAAAATTAAATCACGTGTTTTGGGTGTAAGTTCTTGTAAACTACTCACACCCTGTAGAATATCTTCTAGCTCGTTGAAAAATAATTTCAACTTGGTTAGTACCGGATTTTGTAGCTGCACACTTAGTAGGGTCTTGACAACAGAAAAGTGCTTTTCTTGGAGTTTTTCTAGTTGGGTGGTAATCTCTTTTCCCGAAGCGGCTTCTTCTGCAGCGTAGAAGAGTAGATTTGTGATTCCACTCATGGCTGATAGAACGACGATGGGTTTGTCGAGTCTTTCCTTTTTTACAATGTCAATTAATGATTGGATACTTTGTACAGATCCAACTGAAGTACCTCCAAATTTTAAAACCTTCATTTTGCTCAATTTTATTTAAAGAAAAAGCCCTCCTCTTTGGGAGGAAGGCTTTTTCTGGTTGTTTTATTTTTTATACATATACCATCAATAAATCTTCCTCCTAGCATCCGTTGATGTAGTTTCAATCGTTATGGTCATGTTTGTGTAAAAGGCGTTACTCATAATCTGCTGAATCACAGGTAATAATAAAAGTTAAATTTTGAATATCCAAATAAAGTAGTATGTATTGTAATAGTGGCCTCAATATTGAGACCACCGTGTCTGTTTACACATGTTTAGTTATTCTACGAGGAAACGACCTAATAGCTTTTCTTGTGTATCAGGTAAAATAATTTGTAGAACATAAGATCCAGATTCAAGTGCTTTGGTGATACTTACTTTCTCGTTTACTTGAATAGTAGGTCTGAGGTCTGAATAGACTTGGGTACCTTTAGAAACGTTATATATGGTAACCTCGGGTAGATTAATTTCTTTTTTCAAATTGTTGATCAAGAATTGAGGTGTACCACCCTGGGGTACGGGGTTTGGAAAAATAATTAAACCACTACTAGTATTACCAGTAAGTACTGGACCAGTTCTGATTGTTCCATCCGCACTGAAGTATTGTACAGTGGCTGCGCCCTTTGAGCCACTACACTGTGGTGTAATTTTAACCTTAAAGTAAGTGTCAGAATGCAGTGGATAACTGGTGCTAATTTGCATGATGTCGAAGGGGTGTACGGCCCCAAATCCTGTTACAGATAAGCGCTTACGTGCTTCGCTGAAATCCTCATCGCCAATGGCATATTCAATGTAATATCCTTGCGAGCCAAGTACTGGATTCCATGTAATATTATATTCACTATCAATGTCCTTAATTGCTTTAATGTTCGTTTTGTCTATCCAACAATCGGGAACTGTGGATAAAAACTCTACTTCAGGAGAAGGGTCTAGCCAGGTACCATTTAATCCGCATTCGGATGATACACGGGCTACATATACCGTACTTATATCATAAGGTGTTTTTGAATCAGTAAAGGTAGGCTGAAGTGGGTTTTTAGTTCCACCATCATATTGTCGATCAATCGAGTAGGTATATATTGTTCCTTTATCCCAAGAATCACTTTTTCTCTTGATTTCTAGTTTAAATTTTGTTGCACTAACAGGCGCATCCCAAGAAAATACAATGCTCCGATCTGCATTATTTTGTGCTGTGGGGGCCTTGGTAAGTGGGGAACAATCGGTGGGCTGTTCTATACTATAAGTCTGAGCGTCGTAATTTAGGTGAACACTAGGCTGCTCGATGGAGTAAGTCCAAACATGCGTTTTAGTTGGTAAGTAGGAATTGCCAAATGTGGCGGCCAATTGGTTATAGAAATCAGTCGAAATACCATCATTCATGGTCATTACATTCGGATATTGATGTAAGTATTTATATAAATTACCAATTTCTTGCTTTGGCTGATATCCCAGGCTACCAAGGTCACTACTAGAACATTTTGCATCTGTTGCTCCAGCAGTCATTTGATAAAATTGATTGGGCTCAAAGACATACTCTATGAAATTGGCTATACTAGTAAATTGTTTTCCATCGTAATCAATATATGGAGCAATATCGATTGGGCTACCATCATCATTTCCTGTAAAGGTATAATCTGAGGTAGGATATAAATCGACATAAGCTTTTACAAAGCCAGGTGCAGAAGGCCCATATCGCTCTATGGTAAAGGATGTTGTGGTTTCCTTTGTGCTTTCATATGATTCCTGGAAAGAAGTAGCGTACTCATCCTTATAGCTGAAACCAAACTTTTGGGCTGCGGTTTGTTTTGTACCGATGGTGGTTTTGGTAGATAGATCAATTAATCCTTCCAGCTTAATTCCCGCACTAGCTTCTATTCGTGTAGATAATTCTTGACCAAAGTCATATTCTGTTTTACTGGTCTGGTCATGACTCATTGACTTAACGGCTGTATTAGATGAGGTATAACCGGTTTTAACTATCGAAGACTGGGTAAATGAATCCCCATAATTCAGTTGGTATGTTTTGGCTATTTCATACTGAGAAGTTACTGTATAGTATAGGTTATTGGTGTTTTTTAATGGAACCCATACGAAAAAGGTATTATCTTTTGTGTTTTGTTGTGTATCGACTCTTTTTGGCGCTAAGTAAAAAGTGGAGTTTAATGCTGAATTAGCGTACGCATGTATAGGTGTTCTCCATCGATAATCGCAAGTACCAAAAACTTCGCACCAGAAATCGTCCCAGCCGTTGTGAGATACTTTTTCTCTCACTTGTCCTGGACAGGCGCCTTGTCCCCAGTATGTAGTTGTGTTTTGGACACTGTATCCTTGCGCGTCCATCATGAGCTTGGCTGCAACCCAAACACCTTTTAAGTTGGCAGCTGATCGAGATTGTGTTTTTATGGTGTTGCTGATCATTATACCCCCATCTTTACTGATAGTCATTTTTGGTAAAGGTGGAAAAGCAAGAATTCCTTGGTCAACATTGATGGTTGCTTGCGAAGTAGATTGTGCTTTTGTAGTATGAGCAAAACAAAGCATCATACCTAAGCAAGTTGTTAGTAGTGTAAAATACCTTTTCATAACCTATTCATTTTTTACACACTTCCTGATTACATTTTGTCAACTTAGTCTTACTACAAAATCAACTTATTTCGATTATTTGAATCTGAAGTGTGTATAAATTTTAAATAAGAAATACATTTGTATCACTTCCTTTGTATTGAATTTAATTAAATAGAGTCATATATTTAAATATTATATTAAAATAAAATAAAAAATAATTTTATGATTAAATATATAACTCAAATGATAATTAATGTTTTTTGTTTTAAGTGATTGTGGTTTTTATAAAAATATCATGATCCAAAACTTTTACCTTTGTGGCCTGTAATGGATGGACTAGTTATAAAATCAACAGGGAGTTGGTACGATGTTTTAAGTGAGCAGGGGCGAAGAGTTCATTGTCGTGTAAGGGGGAAGCTTCGTTTATCGGGCACGCAAACAACCAATCCTGTGGCAGTAGGTGATGGGGTGGGCATAGAACTGGAAAATAATCTTGATACGGGGCTCATTACATCTATTCATCCCCGGAGAAATTATTTGATTCGTAAATCTGTTAATCTATCTAAACAAGCACAGATTATTGCAGCGAATTTAGATCAGGCTTTTTTGGTTGTGACTTTGGCTTCTCCCCGAACTTCTTTGGGTTTTATCGATCGTTTTTTGGTGACAGCAGAGGCTTACGATATTCCAGTGATGCTGGTCTATAATAAACTAGATCTATACAGTGAGGAAGGTTTAGAAATATTAGAAGCTCATCAAGAGATTTATCGACGTATAGGTTACTCCTGTTCGAGTATTTCGGCCAAAACGGGGGCTAATATAGATCAAATAAAGGTGTTGCTAGAAAATAGAACTACCTTAATTACTGGACATTCTGGGGTTGGAAAGTCGACATTAATTAACACTTTATTGCCTGGTTCTAGTTTAAAAACAGGACATATTTCTGATTGGAGTGACAAGGGAAAGCATACCACTACTTTTGCTGAAATGTTTTCACTTCCTTTTGGAGGGTATTTAATCGATACACCTGGTATTCAAGAATGGGGGATTATTGATATTGATAAGCAGGAGCTGGGGCATTTTTTTCCTGAAATTAGGCAGCAGCTCTCTGGGTGTAAGTTTCATAATTGTAGGCATATTCGTGAACCTGGCTGTGCGGTTCTTAAAGCGTTAGAACATGGTGATATTGCGGAGTCTCGCTACGAAAGCTATTTGAGTATTTATCATGGCAATGAGACTAGGGGGTAAAGCCCCGCCCAAGTTTTTCCAAAGAAGAGGGCTTTTCGTAGATTAAATCAAGAGCTTGTATGAGAGTAGTTATTCAGCGTGTTTCTGAAGCTTCAGTAACAATTGATGGTCAGGTAGTGGGAGAAATTGGATTGGGACTTTTGGTGTTACTTGGAATTGAGGATTGCGACTGTGAGGACGACGTAGAATGGCTGGCTCAAAAGATTGCCAATATGCGGATATTTGGTGATGAACATCAGTTGATGAATCGATCGATTGGTCAGGTGAGTGGGCAGATCCTGTTAGTTTCACAGTTTACTTTATTTGCTCAAACGAAAAAAGGTAATCGTCCGGGATTTGGTCGTGCTGCCAGATCGGAAAAAGCTATTCCATTATATGAGCTAATGATCCATAAACTGGAACAGCAGATGGGGAAGAAGCCACAAACAGGAAGATTTGGTGCTGATATGAAAGTGAAGCTAATTAATGACGGTCCCGTTACGATCCTTGTAGATACAAAGGATAAACAATAAAGGTAATTCTTACCTATTTTTTACCTTTGAGGTAACAAAGTTTTTAGATCCAAAGAGCTATGATGAGAAGTAAAAAACAAGTGCTTATTAAAATCGGTGGGATCATAACTGATATTACAGAGCAATATGGGTATTTAGCGAAAAATGTAGCAGATATCAATGAATTGGAGATGGAATTATTCATGGCCAATACTACTTTTTTAGCTAATCATGTTGCTATTCTTCAACGGTTGGTGAAAGATGCCCCACAGACTACCGTTAAACAAACTAGTACAAAAAAATATGATCCAGTGGTGCGTCAAGATACCAGTAATCCATCCTCTTTGGATACTCATCCAGAAAGGGCTGATCAAAATGAAGGTTTACAAGAACAAAAGCCAGCTAAAACTCAGAGTGAGGTTTCTCTTATTCCCATTAGCAATACAGAGAATCAGGATCCTACATCAAATATCCAGCAGGAACAAGGTCAAATTGCTGGAGGTGAAGACGTAAAAATTCCCAACTGGCAATTGGGTTTGAGGGGACAATTAGCTACTAGCTTCGATTTTGAGAAAAAAAATGTCGATGAACTATATGATCGTCCACTTACATCGGCTGAAAAGCAGGTTATTACTCAGAAAATGAAAACGGATGAATCAGTTAGTTCAGCCCCTACAGCAAAATCTAACGTGGCTAAAAAAGCTATTGCAACAGGGGCCACGATCAATGATCGGCATAAACAAGTGGTTACGGATCAATTGAGTAAACATGCCGCAATAGTTGATTTAAAGGCGATGATTAGTTTGAATGATAAGCTACTTTTTATCAAGGATTTGTTTAATGGGTATGGCTTAGCCTATGGTGAAGCGATTGATCGGATTAATCAACTAAATACGATGGAAGAGGTTGAGCATTTTTTGCAAGCTAATTATTCAAAAAAAAATGATTGGGCTACTAAACAAAGCGTTGTCGATAAGTTTTATAAGATATTAGTCCGCAGGTTTTCAAAAGGATGACACAGAGCATGTTTACTGTTTATAAACTTTAGACATGCTCATATTTTTAGCCCGCTTTTTGACTATACTGTATTTATTCGGTTAGAGGAGTCTAGTTTTAAGAGGATAAATAGCAATATGGTAAAGCTCCAAAGCGATGAGCCGCCATAACTCATGAATGGTAGGGGTATCCCAATAACAGGTATAATTCCGATGGTCATACCAATATTTATGAAGAAATGGAAAAAAATGATTGAGGCAACGCCATATCCATAAATTCGTCTAAATGAAGACCGTTGTCGTTCGGCAATATTGATGATGCGTAATAATAGAAATAGGTATAAGCCAATAACGAAAAAACATCCAGCAAAACCCCATTCCTCACCGACGGTACAAAAAATGAAATCGGTGCTTTGTTCAGGTACGAAGTCGAACTTGGTTTGAGTTCCTCTTAAATATCCCTTTCCCCATAAACCCCCAGATCCGATCGCAATTTTAGATTGATTAACATTATAGCCTTCTCCTTTAGGGTCGTTTACTTTTCCCAGAATAACATTAATGCGATCCCTTTGGTGTGATTTCAAAATATGATTGTAGGCAAAGTCTACAGAAAAGACGAATACTACTGAGATGAATAAAGTGAGAAGTAAAGTAGCTGCAAAGCCCCTGTTTCTTCGATTGATGTAAACTAATAGTGCTCCTAAGAATACAAGCATACTGATTAAGATCACTTTCCCATAGAGTAGGGTGAGTATGAATAAAAGAATTAATAACCCTTCTAGGAATAGAAAATATCCTGAAAGACCTTCTCTAAAGAGTACGATAATTAAGGAAGTAAATGTGAGTGCTGAACCTGTATCCGGCTGAAGCATGATGAGGGCTACGGGAATAAAGATGATAGTTCCAGCAATCAATTTTGTTTTGAGATCCTGTATTTTTACTTGATCCATGCTTAGGTATCTGGCCAAGAGCAAGCAGGTTGGGAATTTGGCAAATTCCGAAGGTTGTAATTTAAAGGGACCAATATCGATCCATGCTTGATTACCACTTACATTTTTTCCAATAATAAGTACAAGGACTAATAGAAATAAAATGATTCCATAAAGAATAGGAGAAATGGCATTTAAAAATTGACTGTCTAATAATAGGATGAACATACCTAAAAGGCAAGCAGAGGCGATGTAAAGAAGTTGTTTTCCATAATTAGTGCTCAGATTGAAAATACCTTGCTTTTCTGGATTATAAACAGAAGCATGGATATTGAGCCAGCCAAATAGACATAAAATGAGGAATATAACTATTACTGTCCAATCTACGCTGAAAAATGGTTTAGATTGATTATTATTATTCATTAGGCTTTTTTGCTTTGTTTTTCTGAATGCTTACTGTAGGCTTGAGTATGTTATGATTATTCTTTACACTGTCTGCACTTTTAGTAACATTTATGCTTGGTTTAATCCGAATAGGGGGCAGCAGATTGGCAAGGTAAATACGGTCCAAATAGCTAGGCGGGCGAGAAATGGTATCTTTCAGATATTTTTCAACCATCAAGCTAGCAATTGGAGCTGCCCAAGTAGCACCAAAACCCACATTTTCAACCACCACAGCAATGGCAATTTTCGGGTTTTGTCGCGGTGCAAAAGCAAAAAATACGGCGTGGTCCTTGCCATGAGGATTTTCTACTGTTCCTGTTTTTCCACACATATCGATACCTGGTATTTTTGAAAAATAGGCAGTTCCTCCGGGTAAATTAACAGCATCGCTCATCCCATTAATAATGACATTAAAAAATCTAGTGTCAATTTCTATGTTATGTTTTTCAGTATATTCTTTTTTAATCACATTTTTTTCCCCAACAGCTTTGATCAGATGTGGTGTATAAAAGAAGCCTCGATTGGCAATGGTAGCTACTAAATTAGCCATCTGTAAGGGAGTAGTACCTAGCTCACCTTGTCCGATCGATAAAGAGATATTAAATCCGGATCCCCATTTATTACTACCCCAACGTTTGGTATAAAATTTATCAGTGGGTAATAAACCTTTTCGTTCATTAGGGAGATCAATTCCAAGTCTGCTACCAAGGCCAAATTGGCTTACAGCGTTCCACCAACGTTTATAAGCATTTACTGGACGCATATTCGCATGGTCAATCATTCGATTGTAGGTATAGCCGAAATAGGTATTGCACGATTGGGCTATGGCTTGTCTCAGATTTACGGGTCCGTGTCTGTGTGTGCAAGCCATGAAGCCTTTGGCTCCATAGCTGTATCCTCCTGTGCAATTGAAGGTTGTATTGGAGTCAATAGCACCAAATTCTTGGGCTATCAATGCATTGACCGCTTTAAAAATAGATCCGGGAGGATATTCCGCTTGTATGGGCCGAATAAACATGGGCTTGTAAGGGTTGTTAGAAAGTTTAGCATAGTTATATCCTCGTTTTCGTCCGACCATAAGGTTAGGATCATAGGTCGGACTACTCACAAAAGCAAGTATTTCTCCTGAGGATGGTTCAATAGCTACAATACTGCCACATTTATTTTGCATCAATTTTTCGCCAAACTTTTGCAGGTCTTTGTCCAATGAGGAGATCAGCCTTTCTCCAGAGGCGGCCAAGGTGTCGTATCTTCCATCTGCAAAGCTACCTTTGGCTCTCCCCAAAGCATCAACCATGATGTTCTTTATGCCACGATGACCTCGCAAAAGAGTTTCATATGACCGTTCTACGCCACTAATTCCTATATAATCTCCTTGATGATAAAATCCACCAGATTGAGTAATTATTCGATCGTTTACCTCGCCAACGTAGCCTAAAAACTGTGCAGCTATACTGTCTGGATAACTGCGGATAGTTCGATTCTGTACGAAAAATCCCGGGAATTGAAATAGTTTTTCTTGAAAAGAAGCATAAATCTGAGCAGATAACTGTTTTTCAAAGAGAGATGCTTTATAGGGGGAGTATTTTTTTGCTTTTATCAGTCGCTTATCAAAACCTGCACGGTCTATTTCGATGAGATTACAGAATTGAACAGTATCAAGAGATTTTACTTTGTTTGGGATGACCATGAGGTCATACACAGGTTCATTTTGTACTAATGATTTTTCCTTACGATCGAGTATGGCTCCTCGAGCAGGGTAGATGATTAACTTTCTTAATACATTGTTGTTGGCTGATAAAATATATTTATCAGTTACGATTTGAATATAGAAAAGGCGGCTCAGAAGAATTACCGAAATGACGATAAATATGCCTTGTACAATAAATTTTCTTTCAAAAAAGCGATTCATTATCTGGCTTCAAGGGTGATTTAGCGTTCTTTTCTATGAAAAAAGATGCATTCGTAAACAAGTATTAAAACTATTGTAAGTATGGAGCTAGCTATTGTTCTTAATAGGGTATATAATATGTCAGAAAGACGGAATGCCTCAAACAAAAATAGTACCGTGTGATGGATGAAGGTAAGTGTAGTGGCATAAAAAAAGAACCATCTTAGACCCATATTTCCTAAGCTTGGGATTTGACCACTCTCGTATTTATCTTGTTGGAGTGTTAGCGTAATGAATAGTATCCGAGCAAGTGCCATAACGGTGCAGGCAGCAGCATGGAGCCCTAACGTATCATAAAAAATATCAATAACAAATCCTGAACAAAATGATAACATGAAAAGTAACCAATTGGGGATTTTAATAGGTAGTAGTAAAATGAATAGGATATAAAGGAATGGAATAGCTAAGTTGTAGTATCCCACGTTCTGTAATAGAAAAACTTGTATTAAGATTAATACAATAAAACGAACCAAATTTCGAGTAAATATATTGCTCATTCTTAGGGCATTTGAGGCTGAGCTTCTATGGCTTGCTGCTCTTTAGCTAATAAATTATTCACTACATACACATATTGGAGGCTTGAAAAATCGGTCGATAGAGTTACTTCAATATCTAAAAAACTGTTACCGCTTTTAAGTTCAGTACGTTTAACAGTCCCGATTCGAATGCCCATTGGGAAAAGCGAATATCCAGATGTGGTTACTAGGTCACCTGGTTTTACTTTGACATGACCTGGGACATCTTTTAGTGTAGCTGTTTTAGAATCCATATTTTCTTCTTCCCAAACTAGCGATCCGATGCTACCATTCACATTAGCGCTAAATCGACTTTCAGCATGTAGTACGGATTGAACCCGAGCAAAATTTTCACTTACCTCTCTCACAACACCAACAATTCCATCAGGCCCTGTCACCCCCATTCCTCTTTCCACCCCGTGTCTGGTGCCACGATTGATGATCAAATAATTATTTCTTAAATGGATGGAATTATTAACTACACGTGCAACAATGTAGCTATACTGTTGTTTTCTAACAGAATCTGTAACAATATGCTTTTCAGCTCGATCGATCAAAAAAGAAGATCTTAACTCATTTTTTAGTCTAGCATTTTCCAATGCCAAACTATTGTTGACTTCTTCTAGGTGGAGGTAATTTTTGAAATAGCTCGTTTGTTCATAGATTCTACCAATAAATTGATTGGAAACATTCAATGTCCAGGCTCGTTGATAAGTATTGTTATTCAGTAGAAGTGTTAAGGAGATGATAAAAAATATACAGAACAAAAAGAATGCGTTGTACTTACTGACAAATATCCATAGGTTACGCATAGTTAGAATTCTCGTATATGATCAGATGATTTGGCTAATTAATATGTGAGATTGTTTAAAGTTTATTTGATTTTGCTTTTTTGGTTTTTTTTGGCTCCAATTTTGTTAGATTTTTTCACCATATTGCTCTGCTATGGCTCCAAAATCTGCCTCATTTGGCTCAAAAATAACCGGCAATGGCTTCATAAAATAAACTTTAAACAAGCTCTGTGTAAAAAACTCTTCTATTGTACAGTGGGTTATTGCATCAAAAATTTAAAATTGCCAATATTTTTCAGCGCAATTCCGGTACCTCTAACAACAGCTCTTAATGGGTCTTCTGCAACATGAACAGGTAGTTTAGTTTTGGAAGCAATTCGTTTATCTAGTCCACGAAGCAAAGCACCTCCCCCTGTCAGAAATATACCTGTTTGATAGATATCTGCTGAAAGTTCAGGTGGTGTGATCTCTAAAGCTTTTAAAATAGCTTCTTCGATTTTTGATATGGATTTATCCAAACAATGGGCAATCTCCGTATAAGAAACAGTGATTTGTTTGGGTACTCCAGTCATTAGATCACGACCTTGTACAGCAAAATCTGCCGGAGGATCTACTAGTTCAGGTAAAGCGGCACCGACCTCTATTTTAATTTTTTCTGCAGTACGATCACCAATCATGATATTGTGTTGCCTGCGGATGTATTGTACAATATCGCTATCAAAATTATCCCCAGCCACGCGTATGGACTGATCACAAACAATACCTGATAGGGCAATAACAGCAATTTCAGTGGTTCCTCCACCAATATCAATAATCATATTTCCCATGGGTTCTTCTACGTCAATCCCAATTCCGACAGCTGCGGCCATAGGTTCGTGGATGAGGTAAACCTCTTTTGCCCCAGCTATTTCTGCAGAGTCCCGGACAGCTCTTTTTTCTACCTCGGTAATACCCGAAGGGATACAGATTACCATGCGTAACGAAGGGAAAAACCATCCTTTCCCATTATTGATCATTTTAATCATTCCTCGGATCATGTACTCTGCCGCATTAAAATCAGCAATCACACCGTCTTTCAGGGGACGCACCGTTCGAATATTTTCGTGTGTTTTTCCTTCCATCTGCATTGCTTGTTTCCCAATGGCTATTACTTTGCCTGTTGTACGGTCAAAAGCAACGATAGAAGGCTCGTCAACTACTACTTTATCATTATGTATAATTAGGGTATTTGCAGTCCCTAAATCGATGGCTATTTCCTGGGTAAACCAATTAAACAGATTCATTGGTGGGTAATTTTTATGTTGCTCAATTCAAGAACTCAAAGTTAAGTTTATTTGGCAGAAGCCAGTTAATGCTTTGGTAAAAAACGAGTTTAATGTTTAAAATGTCGAATGCCAGTGGTTACCATACCTATACCTTTTCGATCAGCCATGTCAATAGATTCCTGATCTTTAATCGACCCCCCTGGTTGAATCACCATATCAATTCCTGCCCCGGCTGCGAGTTCGATACAGTCCGGGAATGGGAAAAAGGCATCGGATGCCATAACACTTCCTCTCAAATCAAAACCAAACGTTTTCGCCTTGGTAATGGCTTGCTGAAGCGCATCTATTCGGGAGGTTTGTCCGATGCCACTGGCAATTAGTGTTGTATTTTTAGCTAGTACAATGGCATTAGATTTGGTGTGTTTCACTAATTTATTAGCAAAAATAAGATCAATTAGTTCAGCTTCGGTAGGCTTGCGATCAGTAACAACTTTTAGTTGATCGACTGTTTCTGTGACTAAATCTTTATCCTGATGGATCACCCCATTGAGCAAAGATTTGAATTGTGTGGTAGGTAGCTTAATCGACTTTCGTTTCAAAAGAATGCGATTCTTTTTATTTGATAGGATGTTGAGTGCTTCTTGTTCGAAAGAGGGGGCAATCAATACCTCAAAGAAGAGTTTGGTTATTTCAGTAGCTATTTTAGCGTCGAGTCCTCGATTGCAAATAAGTACACCCCCAAAAGCGGATAGAGGGTCACAAGCTAAAGCAGCATACCATGCGTCTAATAAATCTGCTCGAGAGGCTAGTCCACAAGCATTGGTATGTTTCAGTAAGGCAAATGTGGGCCGGTCAAACTCATCAATAAGCGCTATAGCCGAATCGATATCCACTAAATTATTATAAGACAGTTCTTTACCATGGAGTTGATCAAATAGCTCCTGTAGGTCCCCACGGAAGAAGGCCTTTTGGTGAGGGTTTTCTCCATAGCGGAGCGGTAGACTATTTCCCAACTCTCGAGCTGATGAAGTGCCTTGTTGATCAAAATATGCACCAATGGTCGCATCATAATGAGATGAAATATGAAAAGCTTTTTTGGCGAAAGCTTTACGTTGATTTAAGGTTGTTTGTCCTCCACTGTCAGTTAGGATGGTACTAAGCAAGGAATAATCATCAGCAGAGGCGGCAACAACTACATCTCGATAGTTTTTAGCAGCTGCCCGTATAAGTGAAATTCCTCCAATATCAATTTTTTCGATACAATCTTCTTCAAGTGCACCTGACTTGGCAACATCTTCAAAGGGATATAGGTCAACAATCACCAAATCAATTGGAGGAATTTCATATTCGCTGAGTTGAACTTGATCTGCTTCGTTCTCACGACGAGAGAGAATACCGCCAAATATTTTTGGGTGTAATGTTTTGACGCGTCCACCTAGAATGGAAGGGTATCCACTAATATCTTCTATAGCAATTGCATCAATTCCTAAATGATGGATGAACTGATAAGTACCTCCAGTGGAGTATAGTGCAACACCCAGCTGATGCAGTTGCCGTATCAGTGGTTCCAGATGATCTTTGTGATAAACTGAGATTAAAGCGTTTTTGATTTGAACAAGGCGATCCATTAAGGGAATTTTTGAGCCGCAAAGTTAATGTTTAGTACTGTGTTGCTGCGTGTAAAAATAGCTTGGGTTAATAAAAGATGGTTATACCAATTTCATTTTTTGAAGTAGTTGTTCAACAATACGAGGATAATGTAGATGCTCTAGCTGTTGACCTTTAAATTTGATGGTTTCCAGTGTATCATTTTTCTCAATTTTAAAACGTGATTGATAAATGATCTCTCCTTCGTCGAATAATTCGTTTACAAAATGGATGGTGATGCCACTTTCTATTGCATCTGCTTTTAGTACTGCTCGATGTACATGATCTCCATACATGCCCTTGCCACCGAATTTGGGTAATAAAGAGGGATGAATATTGATAATTTGATTGGGAAATTCTTTCAATATATTATCAGGGATTAGCCAAAGGAAGCCTGCTAGTACAATTAGATCTATTTGCAGATTTTTTAACAGATGAACGATGTCATTTGTTTCGAAAAATTCGTGTTTGTCAAAAATATGTGTGGGAATTTCAAAATTGTCGGCCCTTTGGATGACGTAAGCTTCGGGGTTATTGGTTAATATGATGGCCACTTCAGCTTCTGCATGCTGTTTAAAGCGTTCCATGAGTTTCTGAGCATTTGAGCCAGACCCGGATGAGAAAATAGCTATACGTTTTTTCAAATTCTTAAATTTTTTAAGAGAGCTACATGACCAATTTAATAAAAAAAATAATATTTCATATGGCCTGTCTAAATTTTATTTCATGAAATTATTATAGGGTGTTTTTTTGTCATAGCAGGGCTTCGATGGCGAAAAAATCCAACGATTTGCAGCCAAAAAGACACATAAGAATAAAATAAATTTTAAACAGGATCATAATTGGCATGACACAATATGAAAGTTATAAAATGACTAATTATTAAATAGTTATAAGAATAATATGCTATCATATGTATGCCCTTTTGATGTCATGCAATCTAGAGATTAAAGTTTTTGAGTTTTTTTGGCCTGAATGCCTTAGTTTAAAGGTAATAATGGGCATTGTTTCTCAAGAGTAAAAAAGATCAGGTGCTTAATACGTGCTGAAAGTTGATTTGATTTTAATTAAAAAATAACGAAAATATTGTATTTTTTAATTAAATTTAACTATTTATTTAGGTAAATGTCTACTATATTGTGGTACTAGATTAGCTAAGTTGCTTGAAGTGGACTATATAGTTTTGTCAAAAACTTATTTCTGTTGATTTCAAGAAAATCGCCTTTTTCTGAAGATGATTGCTCTGTGTAGTGTGTAGTGTTAATTTTTTATAAAAAATTATTAATATCGTGGGAAAGTCATTTACACTTAAAGAAACGGTGAACCAATATTTGGCCGAAGCGCTTAAGTATTGGCCTAGTTGGACTAACATAAATAATCTTGACACGCGTTGGGTGAATTTACACCAAATCATCTCAAGGCTACATAAGGAATGCCAAGTGCCACGCACCATTCTTGGTATTTCAAAATCGAATAAACTTGAAGATAATAACCAGTTCGATTCATTTCGGTGGCAGTTGAATATGACTTGGGGCGGAGTTGCTACTCAGAATTTTAGTTCAGAAAGAGAGGCGTTTATTTATGCGGTTGAGTCGGCTTATATCGCTGGGTGTAGAGTAGAAGCAATGTGGGTTGATGCTATTTTGGGGCTCTATGACTATAGAAAAGAAAACCCTCCTGGTTCTCGTAGATATGTCGTCTCTGAGAATACCAAGCAATATTTTGCAAATGAGCTGAATATGACATATGAAAAAATTAATAGAGCTTCAGAGGTGGCTTGTAATCAATCTGTGGGACTCATTAATGATGGCAATTCACGTTCGGCTGAATTCAGAAGTGCTATAGAATATCTTAGAAAGACTTTACAGTTGAAACTTACTTCGACGTTACAATCAACATCTATAGTTGATAATGCCTCTATAGAGACTGGAGGAAGAGCTCGAGCAAAAAAAAACTGGCAAAAACTTTTTGCCTCGCCTGTGTTTAGAGGCAAGGGAAAGATCTTGAACTCCGGGGAGGGGCCAAATGATCGAAATGATTGGTTAGAGGTCATTGCCCCTCATATCCCAGCCGCTTATTTAATAAATGCATACGCGGCATGGAAGGGTAGCAAACAAATTCTCAGTTTTTTGCCATGGCTGGAAACAGTATATATTCCTAGTGCGCTTTATTCTGGAGATACTAATAGAATTAAGGAAGCTTCGTTAATAATGGACAGTAAGGGCCATGGAGTTGAATATTTAGATGAACAACAAAGAAAACGGAAAATTATACGTATACAAAATGGACTCTTTATTGATAGCTCAGGAAAACACTATCATACAGGTGTTAAGAGTACTATGCATAGTGGAAATGGTTGGGCTGTATTTGTGATGGATAAGAATTATACCATTTATTCAGATTCTCATAAGTCAGGTACGTTCCACCATTCGAGTTTCTTAAGTGGTGGTCGTGTGTTTTCAGCGGGAGAAATTGCTGTTGATCGGGGTAAGTTAGTGGCAATAACTTGCAAGAGTGGACATTATCGACCTACAAAAAAGGAGATGGTATGCTTTTTAGATAGTCTTTCGAAACGGGGCGTGGATTTAAAAAAGATTCCAATTCAACTGGAATGGACTAAACCCACTTTTTATGATGCAGAGCAAGTTTTAAGAAACAATGCAGATGTAACCACAGGAATGGTTTTACCGGGTCCATCTACACCTCCTTTATATTGAAATTTGTTCTGGTTTGGCAGTGATTTGAAAGTAGCTTAAAAAGTTTAAATGAGCTTATAGCTAATAATGTTCATTATCAACTTTTTGTTGAATATAAACAGGCCAATTATCAGTTTTTGCCTTGTTGGCTAATTCATTTGAAGACCGGTTTTTCATATTTTCCAAAACAAAGCCATCTTCATCTAGCATTACAGCGTTGAACCTCCCTGAATCCAATTTATCCAGATAAATCTGTTGGCCATTTTCCAGCAAGAATGAGCGACCACCCCGTACACTTCTATCAATAGATTGGCGTATTTCTTTCCGGGTTAGTTGGCCGCCTTTCAAACTGGGGGACCTATTCACTTTTTGTTTTTCATTAGTTGCTCCCCGCTGCTTAGCTGTTGGTTGCTGCTGTTGGACCCTCCAGCCAGCATTCCCTGATGATGTCGCTGCAGGTATATCTTTATTTAATGTAGGCACTACCAGGTCTTTCTTACACCTTATTCCTAATAGTATGACAAGTATCATGTTTAATGCAAGCTTTAAACTGGTTTTCATCTCTTAATTGCTTTAGTTTATAAATGTCTTGTGCGCAAGTAAAGTATATATAACTGTTTATAAAAAGTATAGGTATAATAGGTGTGAAAATATACTACTTTATACGTATTGTATTTTCCTGTCTATTTTAGCCAAAATTTAAAAGGTTAAACAGCTTTGATATTGAGGATTAATTTGCAGAAACAGGTAATTAGTCATCATCTTTGATGCTGAGCCGATCTAAAGTTTATTTTAAGAAATAATTGCCGGTTATTTTTGAGAGAAATGAGGTGGATTTTAGAGCAATAGTAGGAGAATATTGCTCTAAAATCCAACGATTTTGCAGCCAAAAAGAACCAAAATAATGAAATAAAATAAACTTTAGACCGGCTCGATTTCTAGATAATTTATAGATGAGTCAGCGCATTAAAAAGATTGCAATTATTGGTGGTGGGAGCTGGGCAACAGCGATAGCTAAGATACTTTGTGACAATGAAATAGGGAAAGTAGTTTTTTGGTGGATGAGAAGTAAGCAATTAATCAAATATATCCATCAACATAAACATAATCCCAACTATCTTAGTTCTGTTGAGATTAGAATACTTCCAGATCATATTAGTTCTGATCTAAAATCCATCATTGCAGCCTGTGATACACTGATTCTGAGTGTACCTGCTGCATTTCTTAAAGATGCTTTGCAAGGGCTTGGTCCCAGTGATTTCAAAGGAAAAAGAATGGTGTCAGCCATCAAAGGTATTGTACCTGATGAGAACCTAATTGTAGGTGAATTTATGCATCAGAAGTATCAAATTTCTTTAGATGATATATTGGTTATCGGTGGCCCGTGTCATGCGGAGGAGGTTGCTCTAGAAAAACTGTCTTATTTAACCATAGCTTCTCAGAACATCGAATTGGCCGCCGATTTTTCAGCTATGATGGATACGTATTACATTAAGACGAGTGTTTCTGATGATATCTGCGGAATAGAGTATGCTGCTGTGCTGAAAAATATTTATGCCATTGCTAGTGGTATTTGTTATGGTATAGGCTATGGAGATAATTTTCAGGCTGTTCTTATTTCAAATGCGATTCGGGAAATGAAACGCTTTGTAGATACCGTTTACCCAATTAATCGGGATATGATGGAGTCGGTTTATTTGGGTGATCTTTTGGTAACAGCTTATTCGCAGTTTAGTCGTAATTATACTTTTGGAAATATGATCGGGAAAGGTTATACGGTCAAAGCGGCTCAAATGGAGATGAGCATGATCGCTGAAGGATATTATGCAGCTAATTGCTTATATCAGATTAATCAAAAGTATCAAGCGTATATGCCCATATGCCGAGCGGTATATGCCATCCTTTATGAAAAAAAGCCCCTTCATGCGGAAATGAAACGATTGATTGAACAGTTGTCTTGAATTGGGGCAAACAGGTTATTAAAATAGTTCAAGTAATTCATTTAATTCAGCAGTTTTATCTACAGCAGCCAGGTTTTGGTAAGCGCTGATCAGGTTTCGAATCACACGCTTGATAATGTCTTGATTGGTACAGGGCTCGTAAAAATGTTTTTCGGGCTTGATGTTGAGTTGTTTCAAGAAAGAATCGACCTCATCGCGGCCAAATATAAATCCCTTGTTGAAGGCATTGATGTAGAACTGAATCCGATCTTCCATGGTATGTTGTTTATCGGTATCCATATAAGCCAATATGAAATGCTGTGGCAAATTGACCCCATAGATGGGAATGTCTAATTTATGCGCAATAATGAGGTAAATGACAGCTAGTGAAACTTGATTTCCCTTTCTAGTTTCTAGTACCTGGCTGAGGTAAGAGTTCTGAGGGTCTTTGTGATTGGTTGTATTCCCTGAAAAGCCATAGGTTGTGTAGAGTACATGATTAATTAGTTTTACTTTTTCCATGGGGCTCATTTCATAGATCATTTGCATCCAAATGTCACGTTTGATGACCTCCATTTGATTGATTATTCTTTGCTCGTCTAGATCGGGGTATTGATACCTGTTGATGATGATTAATCCTTGGAGTAGGTCAAAAGAACCATGTGAAATCCAGGACTGTAATTCTTCCTTGGTGGCTTTAAATTGGATTTTATGAACCAAGTTTTCGATCCGGTTTTGTAAGACAGCATCAAAAGATTGTTCCCATGCATTTTCTAAATACTTAATGATACCGTTTCCATAGGACAAAATCCGATCTTCTACGTGCCTGGACACTTCTTGGTCTGGGTCATCGAGCAATTTGATTAATGATTTAATCTCTTTTTGATCCATCTCTGCTTCGAAATACTAATTTACTAATTTTATGCCGATGTTTAATCGCCAGTCGATAGTATCTTATTTATTTCATCAGTTCAAAGCTCAGAATAGACATGGGTTACATTCTCCTTTCGTGTATCGCTTGGTTGATGAGGTTATTTATGATTTTAGCTCTAAAGCGGATTATCAGGAATTGAAGCAACTTCGCTCAGCCAGGCCAGATGAACTGGCTAAGATGAATCGTTCAGTAGCTGGTTGGGCTGGTAAATGTGGTCCGCTTCGGTTAGCACGGCTGATATATCGTTTAGCAAGCCATTTTAACCCTCAACGGATCATTGAACTGGGTACCGTACTAGGAGCTGAGGCAGCCTATATTCGCAAAGCTGTACCTGGTGTGGAGATCTTTGGCATGGGGGATAATATAGCGCACGAAATGGAATTGATCGATTGGGTATCGGTTGGCTGTATAGATGATCAAGAGATTGCCAAGAAACATTTAAATCAATGCATTCCTAAACTTGGAGAGACTTCTGTCATATTATTTAACACCAAATACCGAAATCAGGAAATAAAGATGACTTGGGAGTGGATTAAAGAACACCCCCAAGTTACGGTAACGATTGATCTGTTTTGGTTGGGCCTTGCTTTTGTACGTCCTAAGCAAGCCAGAGAGCATTTTAACATTCGATACTGGTAGAAACCGCCTTTAAATACCCGCCTCATAAATTCGGTGGTTTTGCGGCCCGACTGTTAGGGGGCTAGCGGGTAAATTTTCTAGAACTGATTGGTATTTGTCAAGAACCTCGTTCAGTTCAGCTTCAGTGGCTATTAGAGGAGGAGCAAATTCTAAAGCGTGGGCTTTTCTGGACTGATACAAGGATGGAAATACACCAGCGGTACATAGTTTTTCAGTAATGTGCTGATTGATTTGTTCGCTATCCATGTGGTTAGAGAAGTGAATGGACCAAAGAAGTCCTTTTCCTGAAATCTGACTAATAAATGGGAATCGATTATCAAATTGGAGCAGCCTATTTTCTACGAGTTTGCTGTTGGTTTTAACCTGACTGAAAATAGCAAGTTCAGTTTGTAGTGCGAACACTTTATTGGCGATGGCGCAAGCAGCTGGCCGGCCGCCAAAAGTTGCTCCATGCATCAAAAAATCGTCATCATTTCCTCTAAAATATGTTTCCAACTCTTTTTTAACGGCAGTCGCTCCTAAGGATTCGTAGCCGGAAGTTAGTCCCTTTGCTGAAACTAAAATATCGGGCTCGATTGCATATTCTTCTATTCCCCATTGATAGCCTAGTCTGCCAAATCCAGTGATCACTTCATCAATAATGAGTAGGATGCCATATTTTTTACAGAATGCGTCAATGATTGTCATGAACTCTTGAGGAACAGGGCTGTTTCCTGCTTGATTTTCGGTTGGTTCAATGATCCATCCAGCTATTTCAGTTGGTGAAATGGGTAGATGAAGGAGGAATTCATTGAGTGCTTGATAAGAATTGGAAACACAAGAAGTACTATTGGGTGCAAATAGTACTTCTGGGTATAGATTACCCGTTTGTGAGCGGCAACCCGGATAGCTAGAAATAGATGTCGCACCGAAGGTGGTTCCGTGGTAGCTATTGTCCATAGAGATGAAAAATCTTCGATTTTCTCCTCGTTTTCTAGAGATAGCCAGTGCAATTTTAAGTGCAGTATCTATGGCTTCAGAACCACTATTGGTAAAAAAAACTTGCGATTCTTGATTAAATACGCTGATTAGTGAGTTTGAAATATTGTCTGCCAATTCAATAGCTGGATTATTGGCAACACAAAAAGGCGAGGCAAAATGTAGCTTTTTAGCCGCTTCATATCCAGCATCCAGTAAATCCATATTATCATATCCTAAATTGACACAGAATGCGCCACTTAAGCTATCGAAATAAGATTTTCCATCTTGATCGATGATGTAACAGCCTCGCGCTTGAGTGATTATTTTTGGATAGTTTGAACGTTCCTGAACAAAGTCCATTTGATAAAAATGCAGCCAATCTTTTCTCATTATGTTAAATAATGTTAATATATTATTAATTTTATTGTAATTAAATTTCTGTTTTATAAATTAGTTATAGTACGTTAGGACTATTATAAATAATAAAATAAATTAAAGACATGAAAAATTTGGAATCTAAAATATTTGATGTTCATCAGATGAGTGTCAAGGAGATGGAGCAATGCAATGGGGGTGAGTGGGGATGGATGTTTGCTAGTCCACAAGCGTTGTTTTGGTTCTTGTTGGGTATTCCCTACTCCAAATAATTTAGTAAATCCTATAAGAGATTTCGCGGATTTAAATGAGTGTATCGCTAATTTGTAAGCCCGCATCTCTTTTAGATATCTACTTCTAGGAGATACTTTTTATCTCCTAGAAAAATAATTCTTTATCGTATTTCCGCACATATTTAAAACTTCGCTAGTGAAATAGGGGCCATCGTGGTCGAGCACAAATGTACCATGATATGCTTCCCCATGAAGATCCCAATCAATAAAATGGTCAACTAGCTCTGGAATTTCAGGGATTCTATTTCTGAAATTTTTGCCAATAAGTTCCATGCTATTATTGAAATGGTAAGCCTCATCTCGGGTTACATTTTTAATCCATCTCAGAAGATTGCTTGGGCCAAACGAGTTGTAAAATTCATATTCAGAAGCATAGTTTTTTGTTGTAGCGATTTCATCATAGGCAATAAGAAGACAAATTTTGAATTCATCTTCGAGCATGAACTGGATGGGTTCAAAATTGACTGGTCTTCTCTCCACTTCTTTGATTAAGTAATCTTCTGGAATATCATATAAGAGTGAATAGATTCGTCTAAAGCCTAAGTAATGGTTGAATTCATCTCGACGCCAAACGTGTTCAAAAGCCTTGAAGTCGTTGCTTAATTTGATGTTGGCGTTTTTTAGGTAATTACAAAAATTCTCCGCATCATATTCAGAGCATAAATCATTCCAAAGACCATCTTTAACTTCAGCGATTATTGTGGGATCTAAGTAGATCTCATTTTTTTGTATTTGTCCAATTAGTTCATAACTACTCCACGGAATTGACTTGGGCTGAAACTGCGTATCTGTTGGGTATATATCTGTACTTCCACAGAATAGGTGTTCGAGGTGATCTTTCATACTAAGGCGATTAATGATTATAATTTATTGTAGTCAGATGTATTTTTTGAAAATTATATTAATTTGTTTGAAAATTATAATATATTATGTAGATCAATTAAATCAAAATAAAATGAATTTTGAAAATTTTTTTCTTGGAAATGTAAATTATCTGCATGAAGATTTATACGACGTGCGGTACAATCAATGCGTTTTAGATTTTTTTGGTAAATCATTAGATTATAAGCGAAAGTATTCTTATGGATATGGTGGTTATTTGGAAAAAGGGTATGAGCATTCGGGCGATCCCAATATGCCTGATATGCAAGAATCGTATACACTCACTACTGGACGTAATGAGTCAGTACCCCCAGAGTTGGACTTTCTCTATCAATCGTTGTTCATGAGGTTATGTCAGCTCGGTGAAAAAATTATTGATGCAATTCTCGAAAATGATAAATTGAGGCTTTCAGGTTTATCTTCTGCAGATTTTGAGTTTACAATGTTGGTGAATTATTTCTATCCCTATAGTTCGACAGAGATTGAAAGCGATAGAGCTTTTCGAATGGGGGAGCATATAGACGAGAGTCTATTTACTGCCATGCCTCATGGAGCAGTGTATGATTTTGAAGTGTTTCAGGATGGCCAGTGGATAACACCGCATCATCTTGAACGCAATCCCATTATTTTTCCTGGTAAACTGACTCAATTTCTTTCTGGAGGGCATATTCCGGCCCTTAAACACAGAGTCAGATTATCGGAAAGACAATCCGCTCGTATCTCATATCCGTTTATGGCCCTACCCAAGATTCATACTAAACTAGCTCCTTTAGGAAAAGTAGATGAAATGGTTACTGGTCGGGAGTTTATGGAGGAATATCTATCTGAACATATCAATAAGAATATGCAGTATTAACAGTTACAAAAAAAATTATGGAAGTTGGCTCATTAAATGTCATGCTATTGGGAGCTGCTGGTGGCATAGGAAGTGCTTTTGTTAATATTTTAGCACAAAATGATATCGCTCATTCAATTATTCCGCTCGGTACAAAGCTATTTTTAGTTGATCGTTGTGTAGATATTAAGGTCACCAGACAACTGAAGGCTAAGTATGATGTCACGGTTATTTCGGGTTTCAATATTTCTAGTCATATGGATCTGGAAAAGCTACTTATTGATTATAAAATCAATGCTTTAATTGAGGTAGCCGATATAGAAACAATCGAGTTTGTACAAGTATGTGTCAGTTTGGGAGTTCTTTATCTCAATTCAGGTTATGGTGTTTGGCCAGAGGTTTATGCCAAGGAGCATCCGCGATGTTTGATGCTAGTTCGGGCTTTAGAAATACGAAATGCAATTATCAATAGAGGAGCCAGAATAAATTCAGGAGTGATCCTGGGAAGTGGTATGAATCCGGGTGTAGTCAATGCATTGGTGGAAAGAGGTATTGAACGGTTGGCAAACATCAATCTGATCGATAAAGCAGCGCTAGTAGCTGATTTAAAGTACATCATTTTTACAGAGGAAGATACTACAACTGTACCCGAGGCTTCCCTATTCAAGGATGCAGAGTTCCCCATCACCTGGAATCCACAACATGCTTTTGCTGAATTTACCGAGCGTTCCACAGGCTATGTCAGTCAGGGTCGTGTACAATGGGTCGACTCTAGGCCTTTGGATTACACCCTGGATGTCATTTGCAATGATAAGATGATCAATGGAATGCTGGTTCCACATGAAGAATCTGTTACTATTGGGGAAAAATACCCGGGTATCACCAGTGGGTTTATTTATCGCATTCCTGCCATTTCGGCATTGCATCTTCCCAAGGTTAGAAATTTACAATTGATTACCCCAGTATTATTGGTCCCAAAGAGCTTTGAATTGGAAGGATCTGATACGGTGGGTGTTTTGTTACAAACAACCCGTTATGGTGCGTATTGGCTAGGGTATAAAAATGAACATCATCAAGCAATTGGTTATGATACCAATGCCACTTTGATGCAAGTGGCGGCAGGTGTTTTGGCTGGAACTAGTATTTTATTAAAATCATTTTCACGTATTTCTGCAGTGGAAGATCTTGATTATCAGACTTATCTCGATACAGTTAGCCAAATTCTAGGTCCAATTATCGAAAAGCAGGTCATGCCAAGTCAATTTTTTCAGGGTTTCGAGCAGCGTAAGGTAGAGACTATGGGGTAGAAGCCTCATCCCAGCTTTCTCCGAAGGAGGGGGGGAATGAGTTCAATCTGTCTATTTTAAATATATTCCAATTATTCTTAATGTAAAGCTACATCAGCCTATGCAACAGGATCTATTTAATAATGAAGAATATAAAAGTCCAATCCTTGGTCAATGGAATGCCGTGGAAAAAAATTACCCTAATTATCAGTCTATTGATGATCTTTTTAGGGAACGAGTTAGTAAGACCCCTGCGGCTATTGCCTTAATTGATGGGGGGCAAGAATTATCATTTCATGAGTTAAATCAGTTAAAAAATAAAATAGCTAACTATTTAATTCTTAATTCGTGTATAGCAGGTCAGGCTATAGCGGTAAAGCTCGAGAATACGAGTTATTTGATTGCAACACTTTTGGCTATTCAAAGCATAGGTTGTAAGTATGTGCCCATTGATCGGGAGATTCCTGCCGGTAGAGTTGGTTACATCTTGGAGGATAGCGAATCGAAATTTTTGCTTGATGAGGTCTGGTTAGCAGAAAATCTAGCAGAAATCATGGGTGGGTCCGATGAGTTTTTTTATCCAGAAACGATAGTCGATCAGGCAGAATACATCGAATGTATTGTCTATACTTCAGGATCAACAGGTAATCCGAAAGGTGTTAAAATCAATCGATTGGGGATTATGAATAGGCTATATTGGATGTGGAATCGTTATCCCTTTAAGGAAGATGAGGTATGTTGTGTTAAAACTTCAATTGGTTTTGTAGATCATATTTGGGAGATTTTTGGTCCACTATTGAAGGGAATTCCATCTGTGTTGATCAAAAAAGAAGAACTTTTTGATATTCGAAAAGTGATTGAAAAACTAGCTCATCATGGGGTCAGTAGGTTGGTTTTGGTTCCGTCTTTATTAGATGAGCTATTAAATGCTGATCGGAAGGATTTGCTAAAACTCGAAAAATTAAATCTTTGGACTTGTAGTGGTGAGGAGCTAAAATATCAGCTTGTCAAAAAATTTTATGATACTTTTCAATCCGATACCAAAAGGTTGTTGAACATCTATGGTTCCACAGAAGTGACAGCAGATGCCACCTATTTTGATACCTATGAAGATTATAATACGTACAGCACCTCATCCCAGCACTTCCCAAAGGAGAGGGCTGGGATGAGGCTCTCCATTGGAACACCCATTGATCATGTGCAAGTATCTATTATGGATGAAGATTTAAAGCCTGTTCCATACGATACCTTAGGAGAAATATGTGTTTGGGGAGCTTGTTTGTCATCCGGATATGTCAGCCACGAGATGTCTCAGAACCCTTTTTGTGCACATCCATTTATACCCGGGGAGCAGTTGTATCGAACAGGAGATTATGGGAAATTAATGCCCAATGGACAGATTATTTATTGGGGTAGAAAAGATGCTCGCGTCAAGATTCGGGGATATCGGATTGAGCTAGCAGAGATCGAATATGCATTGGCTCAGATCGAAGGAATTAAACAAGCCTGTGTATTAGCTAAAGAAATAGTGTTGGAAACAGGCACTCATTCCTATTTGGTGGGGTATTATAGGATCGATGAGGGGGTGAAGGGGGTGAGCCAAGAGGTTATTCAGCACTGCTTATCACAAGTACTACCAGAGTACATGGTGCCAAGGGTTTTAGTACAATTAGAATCATTTCCGCTAACCATAAGTGGTAAAGTCGATAAACTTGCATTACCAGAGCCCGACTTTATTTTATCAGATGAGGAATATATGGGTCCTCATACGGAGATGGAAGCGGAGTTATGTGCCATTTGGCAAGAAGTGCTTGGATTAGATCGGGTAGGTGTTAGGGATGAATTTTTTAGAATTGGGGGAAATTCCATTTTGGCTATACAGGTTTCCCATCGAATGAGTCAGGTATTGGGATATGAAGTACATGTAGCTGATGTATTTAAGTATCCATGTATTGCGCAACTTTTACTTTATACGAATAATCAAATACTGACTAATATTCTTAAAATAGAGGCATATCAAGCGGATTTATCTTTTGCACAGGAGCGCTTGTGGTTTATTGAACAGTATGAGCAGGGTACCAGTGCTTATCACTTACCAGAAGTATATGAATTGGATGTGCACACGGATTTGGATGGGATAAAATATGCTATTCAGCAAATTGTATCCAGACATGAGGTTTTGAGAAGTACTATCGAAGTGGTTAATCAAGGTCACGGCATTCAATCCGTGCACCAAGAACCCTTGTTTATTGAACATGTCATTCTAACGGATGAATCAGATTATTGGACGCTTTTAAAAGAAGACATTCTTCGTCCTTTTGATTTACAGGTATCCTATCCGATACGTGTTAAATTTTATACCATCCAATCTTCAGCAGAATCTGGGAAAAGTGCTCCAAGTAGAACGATTTTATTAATCAATTTGCATCATATTGCGAGTGATGGTTGGTCATCGGGTATTTTTCGGCGTGAACTTTGGGCTTATTATCAGGCTTATGTGAGTGAGGAAGTTGATTGTAGCTTATCACCTTTGGATATCCAGTATAAGGATTATGCCGTATGGCAGAAAAGATATTTTAATGGGTCTGCAGTTTTGGAAAACCAACTAAATTATTGGACACATTATTTATCAGGATATCAGACTTTAGAGCTGCCAACAGATTATTCTAGGCCTAGCAAAAAAGATTATCGAGGTTCGAGTGAGGCATTTACTTTCGATGAGCAGCTAAGTGAGCGCTTACGTGCATTAGCTCAGCAACATGGAACGACCATACATACTGTACTGTTAAGTGGCTTGTATGTGTTATTAGGTAAGTATACAGGTCAGGATGATATTGTTGTCGGTGGGCTGACTGCGGGTAGACATGTTCAGAAAACAGAGGATTTGATTGGTTTTTTTGTCAACACACAGGTTCACCGGGCTGTGCTTAGTAAGACGCAAAATTTCGATCAGCTCATTCAGCAGGTTCATCTAGATCAAATCCAGGCACAATTGCATCAGGATATGCCCTTTGAGAAGTTGGTGAGTGAATTGGGAGTGAACAGAGATGCTTCACGCCATCCCATTTTTCAGGTTTTATTTACTGTACAGGATTTTAATTCTTTAGATTGGTCTCCTGTTGGCCAATTTGAATCATACTTAAAGCCGATATCACTTACAGGGCTTTATGAAGTTGAAAAATTTGATCTCTCCATTACCATTGATAACAGCTATCCAGCGCTTAGCGGACAAATTAGTTATGCCACGAGCCTATTTCATCAGGATACAATCCAGCGACTGATAGGCTACTACACACACCTTCTCATGCAGTTGGTAGAAACACCAGGGCAGCCATATCATTCGTATTCTTTACTCAATGCTGATCAATATAATCAGCTCATTCATCAATGGAATGCGACGGAAAGTCCGTATCCAAGGGATAGAATGATCCATCAGCTTTTCCAAGAGCAGGTAGCAAGGACACCCCATGCTTTGGCTTTAGTCTTTGGGAAACAAAAACTAACGTATCAGGCGCTTCATGAAAAGAGCAATCAATTGGCCCGGCATATTCGTCAGGAGTACGATCAACGAACTCAAAAACCATTGGAACCGAATACGCTGATTGCCTTATATCTCGATCGAAGTGTAGAAATGCTTATAGGCATACTAGCTGTCATGAAAGTCGGAGGAGCTTATGTGCCAATCGATATTAGCTATCCACAGGAAAGAGTAGACTATATTTTAGAAGATACCGGTGCGGCATTTGTGCTTACCCAGAGTCATTTGAGAAAGAATCATCCGGTTCAGTTACCTCAGGATAAGCTCATTCAAATTGATCTCGGAGAGGAGTTCTATGGTCAATTAGATACTTCTGATTTACCCCAATTGGCTAAGTCGAAGGACTTGGCGTATGTTATCTATACCTCAGGAACGACTGGCAGACCTAAAGGAGTGATAATAGAACATAAAGCCTTTGCTCAGTTTATCTATAATTTCAATGATTACTTATGTGACAAACTTGCTAATACTTCAAAGAACTTATTGAGTTTAACCAATTATGTGTTTGACATTTTTGGATTAGAGTATGCATTGCCATTAATTACGGGACATGCCATCATATTATCATCGATTCATCAAGTGACGGCCGAAGAAATTGCAGCTAGTGGGATAATCCAACAAACGCCCAGTACCTTGTTGCAATTGGTGTTAAAGTATCCAAATGAGCTGTCTGATAAGATTTGTTTGGTGGGAGGTGAAGCATTGTTGCCTTCCATCGCAGAGAAGCTAATCCAATCATTTGGCAAGGTATTCAATGTTTATGGACCTGCTGAAACGGTGATTTGGAGTACGGCTTATGAGGTAAAGGATGCAAGTAAACCTTATATTGGCAAACCTTTGCTGAATGAACAGGTGTATGTTCTGGATGGGAATAAGTCTCCTGTACCAATTGGAGTCAAAGGGGAATTATATATTGGTGGTGCAGGGTTGGCTCAGGGGTATCTTAATCAACCTGAATTGACGGATTCGCGTTTTATTCCCAATCCATTTGTAACTGAAGCGGATCAGAGAAAAGGTTATACGCGCCTTTATAGGACGGGTGATTGGGTTCGGTATTTGTCTGATGGTAACTTGGAATTTATTGGGAGATACGATAATCAAGTCAAGATTCGGGGTTATCGAATTGAATTGGGCGAGATTGAGCAGGCTTTGGTTCGTATTCATGGGATTAAGCAGGCTTGTGTGTTAGTTAAGGAGAAAAAATTAGAAACAGGAAGTGCCAAATACTTAGTCGCTTATTATGAGGCCTCATTCCAGCCCCCCCCTTTGGAGAGAGAAGGGATGAGGCTAAGCTTGATGAAGATATTGCCAGAGTATATGATTCCCAATTTTTTTGTACAGTTGGAGTCATTTCCATTAACGGTCAATGGGAAGTTGGATAAAAATGCATTACCTGAGCCAGATTCTGTGGTAATGACAGAAGAACAGACCGCCCCAAGTGGAGAAATAGAAATGAAAATAGCTAGTATCTGGCAAGAAGTGTTGGGACTGGAAAAGGTGGGTATAATGGATGATTTTTTCAAGATTGGTGGAGATTCTATTTTAAGTATTCGACTAGTCAATCGAATGATTCAGGCTGGGCTTAATTGTGAAGTGAAGGATATTTTCGATTGTAAAACTATTGCTAAGCTAGCAGCATATTTGAGTAACAAGTGTGATGGTTCAGTGACGCAAGTACCCGTAATTGATTGGGAGCATGAGGCACAATTAGATCCGGCCATTGTTCCATCTGCAACCACAGGATTGATAGTAAACGACGAGCCAACTTCTATTTTGCTCACTGGAGCAACAGGTTTTGTGGGGGTACATTTGCTTGCTGAGTTGTTGGAGCAGACGCGTGCAAACATCTATTGTTTAGTACGTGCAGTAGATGTTGGGGAGGCGATGGAAAAAATTCGGAAAAACTTGGGTACTTATCAATTAGGGAATGAAGCATTTATGTCCAGAATTATTCCTCTAGTTGGTTCTTTGTCACTGCCTTATTTTGGTTGGGATGAGCAGCAATTTCAGCGACGAGCAGCACAAATAGATATGATTTATCACAGCGGAGCCTGGGTTAATTTTGTTTATCCCTACTCATTATTAAAGCCTACTAATGTTCAGGGTACTGAGGAAATCATACGTTTTGCTTGTTGTGCTAAGCTAAAGCCAGTTCATCATGTTTCAACGTTTAGTGTTTTTTCTGAGGAGGCTTTTGTTCGATTTGGAGAAATTGAGGAGTCGACACCACTAGAGGTTGTTCCGGAGCTTTTAGATGGCTATTCACAGAGTAAATGGGTTAGCGAACGTTTAGTTCTAGAGGCTCAAAAGCGCGGGATTCCGGCTACGATTTATCGCTTAGGTCATATTACTGGTCATAGTCAAATAGGCACTTGTCATACTTCAGATTTGCTTTGGAATCAAATTAAAAGCTGCATTCAGCTTCAAACCGCTCCAATTTTGACTAGTGTTATTGATATCACCCCAGTGGATTTTGTCAGTAATTCAATTGTACATCTATCGAAAAAAAACAGCTCTCTAGGAAAGGTATTTCACTTGATTAATAAGGATACGATCGCCTGGAATGAGGTTTTTAACTATGTGCGGGCATTAGGTTATCATTTAGAGCCGCGTACTTCTGTAAGTTGGCGCCAAGAGTTGCTTGCACGTGTGCAGCATGATCCTCAAAATGCTTTGTATCCTTTTTTATCGTTATTTACGGATGATGTGGAAGCAGTAGATCATACCGATTCGAGGTTCAATTCGGAGCAAACACATGCTGAATTAGTTGAGGTAGTATGCCATCCTTCGAACTTAGCCTTGTTTGAGCGGTACTTTAGGTATTTTATTGATTGTGGATTTTTAGAGCCTGTGCAACATGCGGATCAGACTTGTACTGAATTACCTCATGATAGTTAGAGATAAATTAGACTTTTATCTAGAATGACTGCCCAATACTCACATAAAGACCTTGTTGACGATTTTCGCTTGGTCTTTTTTCGCCCCATCCATAGTCTACACTGATGCTTAGGCCGCGTTCGATTTCAAAGAAATAACGAATTCCGGTGCCGAAAGAAGGTTTGTTATCAGTGATTTTGAAACCACCATTGTCATAAACGCTTCCAACACCGATAAAGCCAACAATGCCCAAGCGAGGGATGAAGCGGTAGCGTAGTTCGGCTTGTGCTGCTAATAAATTCTGATCGCGATAACGTCCGGTGTAATAGCCTCGCATGATTGTTTCACTGCCAAGTTGTGGTAGTAAATAGAAAGGAATGCTAGCGCCTTGTATACTTTGATAGTTGGCATTGATGCCAAGGACAAGTTTTGAGGCTATACTTTTAAACGAGCGAAAGTCGCATTTGAGAAAAGTACCTTCAAAGTTTGCTCCTCCGAAAAAGTTTGGACAATATGAAAAGCCAATCTTTAAATAAGTGCCTTTGGTAGCGTAAACATTAGAGTTTCGGCTGTCAATATTTTGGGAGAGTCCTATAAATAGGGTTTTTCCACCATTTCTACCTTGTAAAGAAGGATAGGTATCAAATGTTCTATTAGGTTCTTTGGCTTCAAAAGCATAATTATTGAAACCCAGATCGATTCCGGTATAAAAGATACTCCCAGTTTTTTTTTCTACGGTGAGGAGGATATCCTGCATACGTTCAAGGACAAGGTCTTTGCTTGCTTCTTGGGTTTGGTTGCCAATACCATAAAAATAAAATGGAAAAAACTTGTACCGGATGTCACTGACATAGTGGTACTTGTTGTTAAGGCCCCATATGTCTGTTTTTACAAAGGCAGTAGCTTGTTTTTCGGTAGAATAGTCTAGATCAATAGAAATAGTTGAATTTCGATTGTTTTTATCTTGGCGATCAGTATAGAATGAATACAGACCTGTAGCACCAAAAACAAGACCAGTTTCTTGTGCATACGCTACAATGGGTATAGGTAAAAAACTGTTGGATCTAGTTGTATCTGGTTGATCAGAAAATAGTCTTTTGAATATGTTTTTTTGTGCAAATAGATTGTTGCTGGTAGCAAGGAAAAAGATAAAAAGGAGTAGTCTCATTCTTAATGATTGACACATATACAAAGATAATTTGTTTGCATCTTGATTTAATGCTTATTCAAAGTTTTTTAATCTTTTCCCAAAATGGAGCTTGTTGTTAGGAGTGTGATTAAACAGTAAAGACTGCCTCAAAAAAGGCAGTCTTTACTGATGGATATATAATAAATCTGAAACTACTGAGAGTTCCTTTCTTAGAGGATCCGTGTGAGGCTTTAACTTTTCAACAGCTGGGCAGCCTGTTGGAGCTGTTGATGACGTGCGGTTAGCTTGCTTTTTAATGCTGAAAGTTCACTTTTGAGATCTGTCAACTTAGTTTCAGCTTTTTTGACAGTATTGCCTGTGGCACTTCCTGCGGCATATTTTTCATCTACTTTTTGTTTAGCAGCTTCGGCGCTGGTGATAGCAGTTTCAGTTTTTTTGATGGCGGCTTCTAACATTTTTACTTCTTCATCGATTACTTCGGTCTTATTCTCTCCCTTTTTATTTTTGGTTTTGCTAGCTTCTACTGATGCTAAAAGTTTAAGCTGATGAGTTGGATTTAGGATGTAGTTTTTGAAGCTTTCACGATTCATGATTTTTAGCTTTTCCGTTTCTGCTGGAAGAAGTGTACGGTTGAGTGCAAAAACCTCTGTTTTATAAGCTTTGGAACCTGCGGCTCTATAAAAAGGAATAATGTTAGTTAATGTTCCTGCAGTTACTTGGGTAGGATCTACTCCATGGCCTTGTGCTTGGATTTGTTTAAGGGTATTTGATGCTGTAGCTACCCATAGTACTTTGGGCGTTGCCGTAGCATCAGTAGCTTCTAGCATAATGACTAATTGCTTAGTTCCCTCAGGCACATTTTGGAGTGTTAGAGAAGGAGTACCATGCAAGCCAAACCGGCTATCATCTTTTTCTACCAGGAAGGAGATGGGTGGGGAAGATTTTTTGGGAGGAAGGGCCTGTGTCTTAAGGGCATTTTTGTTTGTAGGTGGGTCTATAAATTCCTTTTTGCAGCCCATACCTAGTGTAACAGTTAAAACTAGAATCCCTACAAATTTCCATGTGTTCTTCATTTTTTTAGATCGCTTTAAATGATAAATAAATTAGTTTTTGGTCTTTAAAACGATGCTGAATAGTACTTATTGTTCTTTTTGATAAAAAATTTAGTATTTAATCAAAGGTGGCTTAGGAGATATTGCTTTTGAGGTCAGTATCTCTGATGCTTAGTTTTTATTTGAATTCATTCAAATAAAAGAAATCACACAAATAAATGTGATGCAACTAAAAAGGCCGCCTCTTTTAGAGACAGCCTTTTTGTGAAATGATGAGGAAACTTGACCCTCGAGTTTAGATGTGTTTAATACCTAGAGCAGTTTTCTTTGTATTAAGAGCATCTTCTGCATCTACTTTAGATCCTTTAGCACTAGTTGAAGTGTATTCAGTAACTGCTGCTACCACTGTTCCTAGTGTGGAACCACTTTTAAGAGTAACTTCACGATCAATCTTAGTTATCGAGGTAGTAGGTGCTACTATCTTGCGCAATTCTACTTTAGCATCTTCTAAGTTATCATTAGCAGTCTCGAAAAGAATATTTAATCTGATAAATTCGGCATCTTTTTTTCCATCTACTAAGCCTTTAGTATCAAGTTCGCCATTAATATAAGTTAATAAGTTTGTTCTTGCTTCTTTAAGTTTAGCTTCATCTGCTTTAACTTTTGCTTCTGCAGCTTTAAGTTTAGCTACTTCGTCATCAAATGCTTTTTGAAGCTTATTTAACTCTACTTTATTTACTGTTTCAAAAGTTACAGCAGCCGACTCAATGATATTAGTAGCATATTTAGCTTTAAAAGTACTAGCATCTTTAGTGTAATATTTTACATCATCAGCTAAAGGAGTTTTTAAAGCAAAAACAGTTAGTGTAAGGTTTAGTGCTTTGCTAGTAGCAGCAGCTGCAGCATTTACTTCACTTATGTTAATGTTAGTACCATGAAGTTTTTGGTTTTGTGCTAAAACATCTTTAGTTGTTCCTGAAAAACGAGCCATCCAGTAAACTATTGGAGTTTCTTCATCACCTTGAAGAATTACCACAAATTGTTTAACTTCTTTGGGTGCATTATTTAACGAAAACTGTGGAGTTTGGAATTTACCATCTGCAGCAGTGTTATTAAATCCTTTTGCATCCAAAGCAGACGTAACTTGAAATTTCGAAGTTGTTGGAGTTGCAGGACCAACCGGTGTTGTTGGTGTTACAGAACCAGCAGGAGTTGGTGCTACAGGTGCTGGCTTCACATCTTCTTTCTTTTTGCAGGCAGCCACACTAAGCGTACCCGCCAAAGCCAATCCCAGCATTAATTTTGAATTGTTCTTCATTTTTTTAATTGTTTTGTTTTAAATAATTATATATAATTTTTAATACCCAACTTACATAACCGAAGTCATGTAACGAAGAATATGACGCAATGTTAAAAAAAATCATATGATTGAACAAACGAGTTAGAAGGATTAAAAATGAGCTTTACGATGCTTTTAAAGCTTATTTTAGGGTTTGTTGTATTAAGTAGGTAATAATATAAGTTAATTATTTTTTTGTTTAACTATTATGAAATATTAATATTGTATGTCTTTGAATATGTTGATAACTTTCTGTGACTTTTTTAACAATTATTAATAATGTCAGGGTGATAGCGCATTCTATTGCGCTGAACTATTATTGATGTGATTTAAAGAAAATTTGTCCATTATCCATCATTTAAATGTAGACGATGGATAGTGGGCTATACAATAAGTGGATCGTTAGTTGTTCGAGTGGGGGGAGTTCTGTGAAGAATTATTCAATCAAATAGATCATAGTTCAGACTATTTTAAATATGCTTAATCCTATAGCTCACTTTTGCTGAATCTAGGATATCGATGGATAGGCTTTTGCAGAAGGTTGTAAATTTTCCTCGATTCATGTTCGTGGGGTATGCATCAGATTGTAGTGTTGAAAAATCAGTATCACTCATGATTGATTTTAATGCAAAAATTTCTAGGGTACAGGAGGTGGCTGTGTTCCATCGGTTAGGTCCGCAAAATGGGATAATAGTTGTTAAGCCACCCTCATTCGGGTTAGGAAATAGGATCGGCATTAGTGGCTTGGTTAAGTGAAAAAACATCGGTATTAAATCCGGAATGATTGATTTGTTAAGTTTCTCTTGAACTAGGCCAGTGAGGGTACTAGATATAGAAGCAAGCCACCAGATATGTGGTTTTACTGGATTATTATCATCTATGATGACAATAAATTGAGCAGTGTTTGGTGGTGCATTTTGCCAGGATAAATGTGGGGCAAATATAAAGGAGGTATCATCTGGCCGGTCTCCAGAAGGAGAAACAAGAATTTCATCTTTAAAAGTATCCTATAGAATGGTAAAAGGTTGGGTGACGATAGTTATTTCTCTCTTTTTGCATCCGGGAATCAATAAGCAGATTAAAGAAATGAATAGTAAAAAAGTAAATATTCCTTTCATTAGATATTTCTATGTTTATGGTGAAAAAGGAGGTCTGGCCGGGTGTATTGTCCTGAACTCCTTTGGATTTGATATTGTCTAAGGTTTATATTGGTTCAGCGGCGGTTATTTCTGGGATAGCTTATCTATTTTTTTGCTAAAGGGGAATCCTGTGCAACCACCGGTAGGCGATTGTGCAGTTTTAATAGGATATACGCTTTCAGCTAAACCTAAGATTCGATTGTTGTTACTAGCTGAGAATAGTTGAAGATAATTAGCTCGTGTCATACGTTGTTCAGGGTGTGATATAATAATCATCTCATCATGGGTAATAGGGATTCTAAGGGCAAAAGCTGTCAATTTACAAGCAGTAGAGCCATTCCTAGCACGAGGTACACTAAAAGGGGTTATTATGGTCATGACATCGGAGTGGTGATATTGGGGAGGAGTGCCGCTTTGGGTTTGCGTTAAGTCTGTTACATTGCCCGATAGAACTGCGCTCCAATAAACATGCTTAGTATTATCTTCCAATACAGCTACGATTTGCTGAGTTCCTGCAGGTACATTTCTGAAGGATAATTGAGGTGATTCCATTCCTCCTAGTAGTGGGGATGGCTGTTCTGCTACTATCCCATTTGTAAAGCTGTTGGATTGTACAGTAAATGTTGTAGGTGTTGGTTCAGGACTTAGGTCGGGTTTGTTACATCCTGTTCCTAGTAAATAGAGGAGGGGGGCACATAGGAATACTTTTAGAATGATTTTCATTTTTTTTGTTTTATGTAAATAAAATATTGCAATTGTATATAAATTTATTTATATATAAAATAACAAGACGTTTAATTAAACCTTTCTTACTAATTTTTAGTTGTTTGAAAAATGGAGCTGGTGTGATGAAGAGAATTTATTCAAGTTTTATGTATTAAAATGAGTTAATGTGGTTGTATATAAATAATTATTTTTGCGGTTCAAAATTTAGGATGGATTATGACTATGGAGAGAGGACCGATATCTCATTTTATAGAAAAAAACTATTTGCATTTCAATGCAGCTGCTTTGTTGGATGCGGCTAAAGGCTACGAAACTCATTTGTTGGAAGGGGGTAAGATGATGATTACTCTAGCTGGAGCCATGAGTACAGCTGAGTTGGGAATTTCCTTGGCGGAAATGATTCGTCAGGACAAAGTGGCCATTATTTCGTGCACAGGGGCGAATTTGGAGGAGGATCTTATGAATTTGGTAGCGCATTCACATTATAAGCGCGTTCCTAACTATCGGGATTTGAGCCCACAAGATGAGTGGGATCTGCTGGAAAATCATTACAACAGGGTTACAGATACCTGCATTCCTGAAGAGGAAGCCTTTAGAAGACTACAAAAGCATATTTATAAAATTTGGAAGGATGCAGATATTGTGGGCGAGCGCTACTTTCCGCATGAATTCATGTATAAAATATTATTAAGTGGTGAGCTAGCACAGTATTATGAGATTGACCCCAAGAACTCATGGATGTTAGCTGCAGCAGAGAAAAACCTACCGATTATTGTTCCTGGATGGGAAGATTCTACCATGGGCAACATTTTTGCGTCCTATGTGATTAAAAATGAGATTAAAGCTTCCACTATGAAAAGTGGAATCGAATACATGGCTTGGTTGGCTGATTGGTACGTGAAAAATGCATCTGGAAAAGGGATAGGTTTCTTTCAAATTGGTGGGGGAATTGCGGGTGACTTTCCAATCTGTGTGGTGCCTATGTTATACCAAGATATGGAGATGGAGCATATTCCTTTTTGGAGTTATTTCTGTCAAATATCTGACTCCACGACTTCTTATGGCTCATATTCTGGAGCTGTTCCAAATGAAAAAATCACCTGGGGGAAGCTCGATATCAATACCCCTAAGTTTATTGTAGAATCAGATGCTACTATTGTTGCACCATTGATATTTGCATGGGTGTTAAAACAATAGTATTGGTTTTTCAAAACAGACTCTAAAATTAAAAGAGATTTGATTTTTGTCATATACATAGTTGCTCTTGCGTTTTTAGATATCATGAATTGAAGGTATTGAATTTGGTTATTGATCATCAATTTAGAATGATTATAAATATTGAAAAAAAATGTCAGCGGAGTGTCATGCTTAGGTTAATAAATGATATTTTTGCGAGGTCAAAAGCTGGGCGGCAGCGGTCTTTTTTAAGCCTTGTAAGAAATTAAGTAAATGCATTAAAAATGCTCGAAAGTGCTGGTTAAAGTGGGCGGTGGTTTTACAAATTATTTAAGATCAATTTAAATAGCATAAATATTGGATATGAGGAGCGTCTCATTATTTTTTGGAAGCGTTAAGCGGGTATTCCTGGTACTTTCTTTATTCTTTGTGGGAGGAGTGTCATTTGCACAAAGCGTATCTGAAGGCAAAGCCTTATTTCAGTCAAAATGTACCTCATGTCATGCGGTAAATCGGGTGGTGATTGGTCCAGCTTTGAAAGATGTGGATCAGCGTCATGATGAGGAGTGGCTAATTAAGTGGATTCAAAATTCTCAAAAAATGATCGCTTCTGGGGATGCTAAGGCAGTTGCTTTAGCAAACCAATATAAGCCCAATGTGATGACTGCATTTCCAGAGTTGACTCCTGAGAATGTTAAAAGTATCGTTGCTTACATTAAGGAAGAAGGAAATAAGCCAGCTACAACCAATGCAGCAGGTGCAGTGGATGGAGCTTCGAGTAGTAATGATGAGGTAAGTGATTTTATGCTTGGGGGCTTGATTTTGGTGATCGTTATAGCCTTTTTAGTCATTATAATCTTGAATCGTGTCATAAAGACTTTTGAGCGTCTTTTATTGCAAAAACAGGGTGTTGCTCTTGAGGAAGAAGTGGTGAATGAAACGGGAAAAGTGCAAAAGTTAATTGCCTATTTGAAGTTGCGCGCTAAAAATAAAAAATTCATATTCTTTATCGTCTTGGGTGTTGTGCTGGTGTTGGGAACTGTGGGGTGGGTAGGCATGTGGAATACCGATGTACATACAGGTTATCAGCCTGTTCAACCTATTAAGTTTTCCCACCAATTGCATGCAGGTGTTAACAAGATTGATTGTCAGTATTGCCATACCGGTGCTTATAAATCAAAAAATGCATCTATTCCGTCATTAAACGTATGTATGAACTGCCACAACTATGTTCAGGCTACCGATAAATATAATGGTGAGATATCCCCTGAAATAAAGAAAATTTATCGTGCCCTTGATTACGATCCTCAAACCAAGAAATACGGGTCAAGTCCCAAGCCTATTCAGTGGATCCGTATTCATAACTTGCCTGACTTTGCTTATTTCAATCACTCGCAACACGTCAAAGTTGCTGGTGTGAAGTGCCAGAAATGTCATGGTCCTATCCAAAATATGGAAGAGGTGTATCAGTATTCTCCATTGACGATGAAGTGGTGTATTAATTGTCATCGCGAAACAGAGGTCAACTACAAGGGAAACGCGTACTATGCCAGCTTAATAGCAGCACATGAAAAGCTGAAAAAAGGAGAGAAAATTACGGCTGCCGTTTTAGGTGGGACAGAGTGCGCGAAGTGCCACTATTAGGATAATTTTAAGTTAACGTATACTTTGATATAGCTTAAATGGAAAGCAATAAGAAATACTGGAAAGGCTTAGAAGAGCTGCACAATACCAAAGATTTTGCCCAAAATAACAAAAACGAATTTGCTGAACCTCTTCCTATCGAGGAGGTGTTGAACGAAGCCGGTTTAAGTACAGTAGCTCCACGTCGTGATTTTTTAAAAGCCTTGGGTTTTGGATTGGGGGCAGTAACGCTTGCGGCTTGCCAACGAGTACCTGTTCACAAATCGATTCCTTATTTGATTAAGCCAGAAGAGGTTGTTCCGGGTATACCTAATTATTATTCTTCTACATTTAATGGCCATAGTGTTTTAGTAAAAACTAGAGAAGGCCGTCCGATTAAACTAGAAGGGAATCCCAATTGTATTTTAAGTAAAGGTGGTTTAGATTCAAAAGGACAAGCTTCTGTATTGGATTTGTATGACGTATCGAAGCTGAAAAACCCGATACTTAATGGTAAGGGCGCTACTTGGAATCAAGTTGATCAGTGGGTTAAAGCTGAGCTAAACAAGGTTCAGTCCGCTGGGAAGAAAATACGTATCGTTTCATCTACGGTTAATAGTCCATCGACTAAGTCTGTCATTGCAGATTTTGTGGCAAAATATCCCAATACCAAGCATATTCAGGCTGATCCAATTTCTTATACAGGGATCATCAAGGCCAATGAGAATAGCTTTGGGAGAGCGGTTCTGCCAAGGTATCACTTTGATAAAGCAGATGTTATAGTGAGTTTCGCTGCTGATTTTTTAGGCACATGGATTTCTCATGTAGAGTTCAATCGGGATTACGCATCCAATCGAAATAATGCCTCGTTGAAGAATAAAAAAATGTCTCGCCATATTCAGTTTGAGGCGGGAATGAGCTTAACAGGTACCAATGCCGATACGCGAATTCCATTAAAGCCTTCTGAAGAAGGCATCGCTTTGATTAATCTTTATAATGCTTTAGGGGGCTCACTACCAGGAGCTAAAAAAATTGCAAGTAATCCTAATGCTGATAAAGCTATTGCATTAGTTGCTAAAGAACTAAGTGCTGCAAAAGGTAGGTCTTTGGTTGTGTGTGGTTCTAATGATGTATCTACCCAAACTTTAGTTAATGCGATCAACTCCTTATTAGGGAATTATAGTACAACGATTGATTTAGATAACCCATCTTATCAATACGTTGGCAATGACTCTGAATATGTAGCATTTATCAATGAGATGAAGCGAGGCGAGGTGGGTGCTGTATTTTTTCTGAATTCGAATCCAGCTTATGATTATTTCAACGCGAAGGATTTTTCAGAGGCATTGAGTAAAGTGGCGCTTCGTGTTTCTTTTGCTGATCGTGAAGATGAAACAGCTTCATTATGTCAGGTGGTTGCCCCCAATCATCATTATTTGGAATCATGGGGCGATGCTAATCCCGTAGAAGGCTATTATACCATTATGCAGCCAACAATTAATCCTGTTGGTAATACGCGTTATGCAGAAGAAGGATTTTTAATCTGGTCTGACGCTGCAGTCAAATCATATTATCAATATGTAAAAGATAATTGGTCTAAAAACATTCTCCCAAAATTTGGTTCTACTTGGAAACAGCTCTTACAGACAGGTTCTGTTTACTCAGGTCAGAAAAAAATGAATGCTTATACGTTTAAGCACGATTTGAGTGTTGTTGCGCAAACGATTGTGAATAGAAGCCAGGTATTAAGCAGTGCTGGAGATTCAGGTCTTGAGCTTTGTCTTTATGAGAATACAGTGATTGGTGATGGTAAAGCTGCTAACAATCCCTGGTTGCAGGAGCTTCCAGATCCTGTATCAAAAGTAACTTGGGATAACTTTGTGGCCATTGCTCCTAAGTATGCTCAGAAACTAGGTATTAAAGAATTTGATTTGTTGACGGTTAAAGTTGGCAACAATCAAGTGACACTTCCTGCATTATTACAGCCGGGGCAAGCTATGGGAACGATTGCTATTGCTTTGGGTTATGGTCGTACTAAAGCAGGAAAAGCAGGTTCTGGAGTGGGACAAAATGCCTATCCATTTTTAAGTTTTAATAATGGCACAATTCAAGCAGTGAGCTTAGCTACGCTTACTAAGGCAGGTGGTAGTTATGAATTGGCACAAACGCAGACACATTATTCGATTGAGGGTAGAAATATTATTCGAGAAACGACGCTAAAGGAGTACTTAAAAGATCCTAATGCAGGCACAGGTCGTCGATTTGAAAACAAAGTAGACCTTTGGAAAGACTATGATCGTCCGGGTCATAGTTGGGTGATGGCTATTGATTTAAATGCTTGTACAGGCTGTGGTGCATGTGTAGTGGCTTGTAGTGCCGAGAATAATGTTCCTGTAGTAGGGCGTGATGAGGTTCGTCGTCGTCGCGAGATGCACTGGTTGCGAATTGACCGTTATTATTCATTTGAGGAAGACGGAAAATCGGTAACTGAAGAGAATGAGATCAAGCGCTTGGATAATATGGATAATGTATCGGTGGTGTATCAGCCAATGATGTGTCAACATTGTGATCATGCGCCTTGTGAGACAGTTTGCCCAGTATTAGCTACGGTTCATTCCTCGGAGGGATTAAATCAAATGGCTTATAATCGCTGTGTAGGTACGCGTTATTGTGCCAATAACTGTCCATATAAAGTGCGGCGCTTCAACTGGTTTAACTATTGGAACGATTCAAGGTTTGATAACTATTTGAACAATGAGTTTACGCAGTTGGCCCTTAATCCAGATGTAACTCCACGTTCAAGAGGGGTGATGGAAAAATGTTCCATGTGTGTTCAGCGTATTCAAGCAGGAAAACTTCAGGCTAAAATAGAAAAACGACCTTTGAAGGATGGGGATATTAAAATGGCTTGCCAACAAACTTGTCCTACCAATGCAATCATATTTGGTGATGGTAATGATCCTAATTCCGAAGTTTCAAAAGCTTTAAAAAGTGAGCGTACTTATTATGTATTGGAAGAAATTAGCACGCGACCTGGAATAGGCTACCAGACAAAGGTTAGAAATACGGTAGAGGTTTAAACAGTTTCACGAGAATAAGAAATTTAAATACGATGTCATCTCATAACGAATCAATACTTAGAGAACCATTAGTCACAGGTAGGGATATTACCTATGCTAAAGTGACAGCGGATATTTTGGTTCCTGTAGAAAATAAACCTAATAAAGCTTGGTGGATTGGGTTCATTATTTCGGTACTTGGGGCATTGCTTTGGGTAGGTTCAGTTAGCTATACTTTTTGGACGGGTATTGGTGCTTGGGGTCTTAATAAAACGGTAGGTTGGGCTTGGGATATTACAGGTTTCGTATGGTGGGTGGGAATTGGCCATGCTGGTACACTCATTTCGGCGGTATTACTTCTGTTTCGCCAAAATTGGCGTAACTCGATTAATCGTTCAGCAGAGGCTATGACCATCTTCGCTGTAATTTGTGCAGCAACTTATGTTATTTCGCACATGGGGCGACCATGGTTGGCTTATTGGGTTTTCCCGCTTCCAAATCAATTTGGTTCGTTATGGGTAAACTTTAATTCACCATTGGTTTGGGATGTGTTTGCTATTTCGACCTATTTTTCAGTGTCTTTGATATTTTGGTACACGGGTTTGTTACCAGATATTGCCACGATTCGTGATCGGGCAACGGGTTTGCGTCGTCGTATTTATTCTATTCTTTCTTTTGGCTGGAATGGATCGGTGAAGACCTGGCAGCGTTTCGAGATTGTATCCCTTATCCTTGCGGGTGTTTCTACTCCACTGGTACTTTCAGTGCACACGATTGTATCGATGGACTTTGCTACTTCTGTAATTCCTGGTTGGCACACCACGATATTTCCTCCATATTTTGTGGCTGGAGCTATTTTTTCAGGTTTTGCTATGGTGCAAACTTTATTATTGGTCGCTCGCAAAGTATTGGGATTTGAAAACTACATTACTATGTTTCATATCGAATCGATGAATAAAATTATCATTGTAACGGGTTCGATTGTGGGGGTGGCTTATTTGACAGAGCTTTTCATTGCTTGGTACTCAGGTGCTGAATACGAGCAATACGCTTTCTTGAATCGGGTAAGTGGACCGTATTGGTGGGCGTATTGGAGTATGATGACTTGTAATGTGATTTCTCCGCAATTGTTTTGGTTTAAAAAGATACGTACCAGTATTGCTGCATCGTGGATATTGTCTATTGTAGTAAATATTGGTATGTGGTTTGAGCGTTTTGTAATTATCGTGACCTCATTACATCGCGATTATATACCATCAAGTTGGGTGATGTTTTATCCTTCCGTGGTTGATGTTTGTGTGTTTATTGGTTCAATTGGTGTTTTCTTTACATTGTTTCTCCTATTCTTACGTGTATTACCAGCTATTGCGATGGCAGAGGTGAAGCTTTTGCTTAAGAGCTCCAGTGATCAGGCTAAACAAAAGCTGATTACAGAAAAAGCTGTAGACCAAACGCATGCTCAGTTTTATATAGATTCTCTGGAGAAATATGATAGCGTTGCTCCACAAGTAGCGTATGCAAAAGGTAAATAAACGGCCTCAAACAGTAATAGCAAATGAGTAACACAAAATATATTTTAGGTCATTTTGAAGATCCAGATGATCTGATGCATGGTATAGAGCAGCTTCAGGCTAACGACATAAGTATATATGATGTTTTTACACCAATGCCTATACATGGAATTGAGGCAAAGCTTGGTATAAAGCGTTCGCGTTTGCCTATAGCAGCCTTTTGTTTTGGTATCACGGGTACGATTACAGCTTTTTTAATGATTTTTTACATGTTGGTTTTGGATTGGCCGATTGACATAGGGGGTAAGCCGGCGTTTGCATTTCCAGATTTTATTCCTGTCATGTTTGAGTTGACGGTTTTATTCTGTTCGTTTGGGATGGTGGGCACTTTCTTTTTTGCTAATCATTTATTTCCGGGGCGTGCACCACGTGTTATGGACCTCAGTGCAACGGATGATCGATTCATTATTGCCATAGATGCGAAGAAGAATCCACATCTGGATAAAATTGATCACCTTTTGAAGACGGCTGGTGCAGTAGAAGTTAAGTACAACGAAAGAAAATATGTTAGTTATGAATAAGCTGCGTTTGTTAATTTTCAGTTTGTCTCTTGTTGTTGTGGTTGTGTTCATGTCTTCTTGCTTTAATAATAGAAGTACAGGATTAGAATATGCCCCTAACATGTATGAGCATAAAGCTTTTGATCCAGATCAACCCAATGAAAATTTTAAAGATGGAAAGACAGCCCAACTTCCTCCTGACGGAACTACCCCCGTTGGTTTTGATCGTCTCGAAGATGATTATCCGAATACACTGGAGGGATATGAGGCTGCGAGTAAAAGTTTAAGTAATCCATATCCGCTGACAATGGCCAACTTGGAAGAAGGAAAGACTCTTTATTTGAATATGTGTTCACACTGTCATAACCTTGATGGTAAAGGAAATGGCTCAATCATTAAACTACAGAAATTTCCCCCTCCACCATCGTATTCCACTGGAACATCTTCTCGGGGTGGTGCAATGAAAGATTTAACGGACGGAAAGATATTCCATACTATCACTTATGGTGTTAATCTAATGGGTCCACATAAGTATCAGTTAACGCCGACCGAGCGTTGGAAGATTGTCATGTACGTTCACGAGTTACAAAAATTACAATAGATATTTTCAACCAGATGGGAAATCATAGTCATAATCATAATTTTTCCGAGCTTTTCAAATTCTCTGGTAAACCTAGAGTTTGGTGTTTAGTTGCCATTCTAATTGGAATCATATCAGTTGGATATGGTTTTTTTACAGGTGATATGGAGCGCACTTTTGCGAATCTTTTACTAATGGCTTATTATATTACCTGTGTATGTGCGGCTGGGCTTTTTTTTCTGGCTATACAATATGTAGCGCAAGCAGGTTGGTCTGCTGGATTAGTTCGAATCCCTCAGGCATTTGCAAGAGTATTGCCTGTTGCTTCTGTTATTTTGATTGCTGTTTGTGCAGGAGGATTATATACGCATGAATTGTATCATCACTGGCATGCTGAAGGTTTGACTGATCCGAATAGCCCACACTATGATGCAGTGATTGCAGGTAAAGCGAGCTTTTTGAATATGCCTTTCTTTTTAACTCGATTGGTTGTTTTTTTAGGTGTGTATAGTATTTTTTCTTTCGTACTTACTAAATTTTCTGCTAACGAAGATATGGAGGGGGGATTGAATAGCTATCGTAAAAGTATTACTTGGTCTGCGGTATTTTTGGTTATTTTTGGATTTACCACACCAATTTGGGCATTCGATACGATTATGTCCTTAGAAGCTCATTGGTTTTCGACCATGTTTGGTTGGTATAATTTTGCCGCTATGTGGGTGAGTGGTTTGTGTGCCATCACTTTGACAGTTATTCTATTGAAGAAATCAGGGCATCTACCTTGGATCAATGAAAGCCATTTGCATGACTTGGGTAAATTTATATTTGCTTTTTCTATTTTCTGGACTTACGTTTGGTTTGCACAGTTTCTATTAATTTATTATGCAAATATTCCTGAAGAAACAGTGTATTTCTACAAGCGTTGGGAGCCGGAGTATTTGCCTTGGTTTTGGGTAAATATCGTGATCAATTTTATTTGTCCCATATTAATTTTGATGACCCGTGATGCTAAACGCAGAATGAATACTTTGATGTACGTCTGTATTTTATTGCTTTGTGGCCATTGGTTGGACTATTATATGATGATTATGCCCGGTACTGTAGCTGAGCATCGTGGTTTTGGAATTATTGAAATAGGTACGGCACTTGGTTTTGCTGGATTGTTTGTTTTCTTAATGCTTTCTCAATTGAGCAAAAAGGCGTTAGTTCCCATTCATCATCCTTTTTTAGAAGAGAGTTTACATCATCAAATATAATTAAGGAGCTTGTTTAAAGTTTATTTTATGAAATTATTGCAGGTTGTTTTTGAGCGAAATGAGGCAGATTATGGAGCCGTAGCGGGGCTTCTATGGCTCCATAATCTAACGAAATTGCAACCAAAAAGAGCCAAAAGAATAAAATCAAATAAACTTTAAATAAGCTCAAGGTTGTACAGGCGTATTGTTCGATAAAATATGAATTTAAAAAAGTTTTTTAGCATTAGGTTCTTAACGGTATTTGTTTGGGTTTGCATGTTGATGATGTGCGAGATGTCTTTGAGCGCGCAATCAATTGATTCCACGATGGTATCAACTACCACGGCTACTGATAGTGCGATCTATAAGGAGGATGCTTTATTAAATAAATCTTCGATAAAGCCTTTGATTAGTACGGCAGTAGATACCAATGCACGATTTGCTGATTACGTAATTAAAAAGCCTGAAACAGATAACTCATCCACATATAAATCAGCACTGTATTATTGTATGCTGTTCTTCTTACTGTGTGTGTTTATTACTATTGTTGGTAAGGTATTGCAAGTATATGAGTTGTCTCGTGAGATGCAAGGAAAGAAAGAATCTTTTAATTGGAGGAGGTTTCAGGGAGTACTATTTGTTTTTGTGCTAATAATTGGTCTTTATGGGGTTTATTGGTCTTATACGGTCCATGGTCCAATGAGTATTCACGAGTCGGGATCAGTTCATGGGGAGCGAATCGACTTTATGTTTAAGATAACATTGACTATCACTACGATTGTATTCATTCTTACTCATATTGCTCTGTTTAGTTTTGCATTTAAGTATAGAGGTATTGAAGGTAAGAAGGCCCATTTTTATCCGCATAATAATGCTTTGGAAAAAATTTGGACTGTTATACCAGCTATTGTTTTAACTACACTAGTAATATTTGGTTTTTTTACTTGGAGATCAATTACGTCGATTTCTGAAGAAGATCAGAAAAAAGCTTTAAGTATTGAGGTGGTTGGGGAACAATTTAAGTGGAATATACGTTATGCTGGCGCTGACAATCAGTTGGGTGCTAGAAATTATAAATTAATTTCTGCCAGCAATGGTTTAGGTATCAATTTTAAGGATCCAAAAAGCTGGGATGATAAATTAGCAGGGGAAATAGTACTGCCTGTTAATCGTCCAATACGAGTAATGATTGGTTCAAAAGATATTTTACATAGTTTTTATATTCCTACGCTTCGTGTTCAAATGAATGCTGTTCCCGGCATGCCTACTTATTTTCAGTTTACACCACGGTATACAACAGCAGAGATGCGTGAAAGGCGAGATGATCCGACATTTGATTATATTTTGCTTTGTGCTAAAATATGTGGTTCGGGTCACTATAATATGCAAGCTAAGGTAAGGGTGGTAGCAGATGGGGAATATCAGGAGTGGTTAGCCAAGCAGCCCTTGTATTATAATGATGACGTGAAGAAGGAAATGCAAGTGGCGGCTGGTTTGTAAATAAGAGAATCATAATTGGTAATCTATACAGATTTTTATAAATAAATATGGCAAGTGCAGTAAAATTGGATCATGCTGTTTCAGGACATCACCATGATCACGATCATGGTCATCACAAAGAAACTTTTATCACTAAATATATATTCAGCCAAGATCATAAGATGATAGCCAAGCAGTTCCTTATAACTGGTATTATCATGGCTGTTATTGCGATGATTTTATCGGTGTTGTTCCGTTTGCAGTTGGGGTGGCCAGATAAGAGTTTTCCTATTTTAGAAACATTTCTAGGAAAATGGGCTGAAGGGGGGCGTATTAAGCCTGATTTTTTCTTGGCTTTGGTAACTATTCATGGTACGATGATGGTGTTTTTCGTACTTACGGCCGGTTTGAGTGGAACGTTTAGTAACTTATTAATTCCCCTGCAGATCGGTGCACGTGATATGGCTTCTCCATTTTTGAATATGCTATCTTATTGGCTATTCTTCTTGGCTTGTGCCATTATGCTTGGATCATTTTTTACTCAGACTGGTCCAGCGAGTGCGGGATGGACGGTGTATCCACCACTATCAGCTTTGCCTAAAGCAATTCCTGGTTCAGGTATAGGTATGACTTTATGGCTAATTAGCATGACTTCCTTCGTGGCATCAGCTTTGATAGGAGGGCTAAACTATATTAGTACTATTTTGAATATGCGTACCAGAGGTATGGACTTATGGAAAATGCCTTTAACAATTTGGGCGCTATTTCTAACAGCTATCTTGGGAGTACTTACTTTTCCGGTGCTTGTTGCTGCTGTTGTGCTGTTAATATTCGATCGCAGTTTTGGTACTAGTTTTTATTTGTCAGAGATTGTTGTTGCTGGGCAGACTTTGCCTAATCAGGGAGGAAGTCCAATTCTTTGGCAGCATCTGTTTTGGTTTTTAGGACATCCTGAGGTATATATTGTGATTATGCCAGCACTTGGGATTACATCGGAAGTTATCGCTGTTAATTCGCGCAAACCCATTTTCGGATATCATGCGATGGTTTACTCGTTAATCGGCATTACGGTGCTATCATTCATTGTGTGGGGGCATCATATGTTTGTTACAGGGATGAATCCATTTTTGGGTGGGGTGTTTATGATTACAACACTCATTATTGCAGTGCCGTCCGCGGTAAAGACGTTTAATTATTTAGCTACACTGTGGCGTGGAAATATTCGGTTTACGCCGGCGATGTTATTTGCCATAGGTTTGGTTTCTTTTTTTATTTCTGGTGGATTGACTGGGATATTTTTAGGTAATTCTGTATTGGATATTAATTTACATGATACTTATTTTGTAGTTGCGCATTTTCATTTGGTAATGGGCTCAGCGGCAATTTTTGGAATGCTGTGTGGGGTATATCATTGGTTTCCTAAACTGTTTGGCCGTATGATGGATGAGAAATTGGCCTATTTGCATTTTTGGTTAACATTTGCAGGAGCTTATCTAGTATTTTTTCCCATGCATTTTATGGGCTTAGATGGTGTTCCTCGTCGTTATTATGCCTTCACTGAATTTGAGTTTATGAAGGAATGGCTAACAGTAAATGAGTTCGTGTCTTGGGCAGCAATTGTGGCGGCTTTGGCTCAGGTAGCTTTCTTGTATAATTTCTTTCATTCTATATTTTATGGTAAAAAAGCTACACCCAATCCATGGCATGCTAATACATTAGAATGGACAACACCTGTGGAACATCTTCATGGTAATTGGCCAGGAGAAATTCCTGCGGTATATCGTTGGCCCTATGACTACAGCAAGCCAGGGCATGAAGAGGACTTCATCCAGCAAACTACCCCTTTCTCGCAAACAATGAGTTCTAATCTTCTCCATGATTTTGAAGGAAATATGGAAGCAGAACGTATTCAATTAGATTGGGAGGCAAAGCATAAACATGAAATGTCGACTCGGGTTTAGTTAATCAAGTAGGACTATCAAAATTATAAACTCAAAATGAAGGGCTGGGCTATATATAGCTAAGCCCTTTGATTTATAATATATGTGTGTAGAATATTAAAATCATGTATAGTGTATCAAGAATAGTTTTTTTAGCATGCCTTTTTTTAATTTATAGTGGCGTTAGTGCGCAGTCTGTGATCAATAATTATATTTTTTTTAACATGGATAGAGAGCGAATCCATGATGAATCTTTTTTGGCTATTCGCCAGATAAAGGGAGCTCAGTTAAAGTATACTTGGAAAGAGCTGGAACCCGAAAAAGGAAAATATAATTTGGATCTGATAGAGCGTGATCTGAACTTTCTGAAAGAAAAAGGGAAAAAGCTTTTTATTCAAATTCAGGATGTATCTTTCGATTCGCTAAGTATACTTATTCCGAAGTATTTGTTGAATGACTCTATTTATCATGGAGGCGCAAATTCTCAATATAATTTTTTTGACGATAATGAGGAAAGATATGAGAAGGCGGGGTGGGTAGCAAGGCGTTGGGATTCTAATGTGTCAGAAAGATTTCATCTGCTTTTAAAGAAACTCGGTGAGAAATTTGATGGACAAATTGATGGGATTAATTTGCCAGAAACAGCTGTTGACTTTGGTTCTAAGAGGAGATTATATCCACCAGGGTTTACATTTGAGGGTTATAAAAATGCCATAAAGGAGAATATGCGGATTGCTAAGAAAGCTTTTCCAAAGTCAGTAGTTATACAGTATATTAACTTCATGCCAGGCGAGTGGTTGCCTTATGATGATCATTTTTATACGAGAGATTTATTTGCGTATGCTAAAAAAAATAAGATAGGAGTGGGGGGGCCTGATTTGTTTGTGTATAAGAAGGGTCAAATGGATAATAGTTATGTTTTTATTAAAGATTGTGCCAACATTATTCCTACAGGGATAGCTATACAAGAAGGCAATTATGAGCATGTAAATCCTCAAACGGGAAAACAAGTAAGTATATCCGATATCTATTCTTTTGCGAAAGATTATTTGAAGCTCAATTATTTGTTTTGGTGTACAGAAGAACCTTATTACTCAAGTGAGGTGCTGCCATTTTTGAAAACAGTAAATAATTAAATATAAGGGATTTATATATGGATTTATTGAGTAAAAAGAGATTTCTAGCTACCAATTTGATCACTATTATCACTCTTTTTACACTAATACTGGCGGGTGGCATTGTTCGTAGTTCTGGATCAGGGATGGGCTGCCCAGATTGGCCCAAATGCTTTGACCAATATGTGCCGCCTACAGATATTACTCAATTACCGGCAGGCTATCAGTTGAAATATGTAACTAAGCGAATAGCGAAAAATGAGCACTTGGCAAAAACATTAGATCGATTGGGTTATAAAAAGATGGCCTATCGTATTCGGCATGATTTAACCATCCAGCAGCCTGAAGTGTTTAATGCAATTAAGACTTGGACTGAATATCTTAACCGTGTGATAGGTGCTGTTTGTGGTCTCTTTTTGGTTGCTTGTTCGTTTTTTTCATGGGCTTATATTCGTTCAGCTAAAAGGATATTTTTTTTGAGTTTCGGTAATGTTTTACTTGTTGTTTTTCAAGCTTGGCTGGGCTCTTTAGTTGTTTCGACTAATTTGTTATCATGGACAGTTACAGTGCACATGCTAGTCGCGCTGTTAATTTTGGCGATTAGTATATACACTTATTTTTATGCCCTTTATGGCTGTGAATCAGTTGATTCGACTGATCGATCTTCAATTTTTCTTAGGGGATTATCTATTTTTGTCCTTTTATTGACCTTGATGCAGGTGGTATTAGGTACTGAAGTGCGTGAACAAATAGATTTTGTGGCGACAACAATGAGTGCTTTAAGTCGATCGGAGTGGGTGTCAAAGGTAGGATTCAATTCAAATTTTCACCGAGATATGGCTATTCTAGTATTAGTTTTGAATAGTGTTTTGTTTGTGATGATTAGACGTCACTATCAACCCAATGAACTGGCTTTTAGATATGGTGTGTATATCCTATTGCTTGTATTTTTGCAAATCTTAATTGGTGCAGTTTTGTATTACCTTTCTTTGCCACCTATAGCACAGGCTATGCATATTTTATTAGCGAGTTTACTATTTGGAGCGCAGTTTTATTTGATTCTGTTGATGGGAAGGAATAAAATATATTTAGGTAATGAGTAGTGGGGTATTTATTTCGGATTTTAATAAACTGATTAAGCTTAGGCTTACACTTACAGTGGTGTTCTCTGCTTCTGTATCTTTTTTGATAGGTAGTAAAGAGCAAGGCGAAATCTATTGGAAGCTTTGGATAATATTGACTTTGGGTGGATTTTTAGTCACTGCTGCGGCTAATGGCTTCAATGAGATTATCGAAAAAGATCTAGATAAATTAATGGAGCGTACTAAAGATAGGCCTATTCCTGCTGGTAGGATGACAACGGGTCAAGCTTTAGTCATTAGTTTGTTCATGGGTATTTTGGGGACGCTAATCTTAATTCAATTAAACTTTTTAACGGGTATTCTCTCTGTTTTTTCCATTTTTCTTTATGCTTTTGTTTATACCCCGTTAAAGCGGAGATCGCCCATTGCGGTGTTTGTTGGGGCTATACCAGGGGCATTACCCCCTTTAATAGGCTATTTTGCTGCCTTTGAGAATCCACATATATCATGGATACCCGTCAGCTTATTTTTGATTCAGTTTGTGTGGCAATTCCCTCATTTTTGGGCGATTGCTTGGGTTCTGGATGATGATTATAAACGTGCAGGTTTTTGGTTATTACCTACTACAAAGAAAGATAAGTTAAGTGCCTTATTTGTCGTATTGAGTGCACTATTGTTGATATCAGTTAGTATGATGCCTTATTTCTACCATTTTGGAGGATATATTTATTTGATTGTGGCTATGATTAGTGGACTCTTATTTTGGGGACAAGCATGGGGCTTATACCGATCTATGGATACTTTGGCGGCAAAAAAGCTGATGTACGCCTCATTTCTGTATTTGCCAATTGTCCAATTAGTTTTATTGTTTGATTTTATCACCAAATAAATTTATGAAACGAGTCATTGAAGGAGATGTACAGAGTTTGCGTGCAAGAAAGTTTTTAATGTGGTTGTTTGTCATTTCGTCGTTTATGTTCTTTGCTGCATTAACCAGTGGTTTTATTGTATACACTGGCGGAAGTGCTGAAAGGGGAATAAAAATAGTTTTGCCACAGATATTTAAGTTCAGTACCGGAGCGATTATTTTGAGTAGTATAACGATGTATCGGGCTTATTGGGCTGCTAAACGATTGGATTTTACTCAAGAGAAGAGGTATTTGGTATTTACAATTTTACTAGGGATTCTATTTTTTGCTTTTCAACTTCTTGCATGGCATACACTGATTGAAGAGGGTGTGTATTTTGTTAATTATAATGCTTCTCAATCTTTTATTTATGTGTTTACGGGAGCTCATTTGTTACACATTATATTGGGAATATTTTTTCTGACTTATACCTTACTGGGCTGTATTAAGAATATTCCTCACAATCATAATTTATTCCGATTAGAGGTGACTTCGATTTTCTGGCACTTTATAGATATCCTCTGGATTTATCTATATGTTTTCTTACTTTTGGGACAATAGTGTAAACTTTAAAAAAGCTACATATCATATTAATAAATGAGTACTGCGATATCACAATTAGACAAATTAAAAATTAATGCTTGGAGTGGAGGAAAGTCGCCATTTGAGGTGGAATATGGTAAAATGATGATGTGGTTTTTTCTGCTTTCAGATGCTTTTACTTTTTCTTCGTTCCTGATTTATTATGGGGCGCAGCGCTTCAGTAAAATCACCTGGCCCGATCCTGATGAAGTATTTCAGTCTATTCCGGGCATTGCTGATGGGGGATATCCGTTAGTATTTGTGGGGATTATGACCTTCATTTTGATTATGAGCTCGGTAACGATGGTATTAGCCGTAGAAGCTGGGCATCGTCACGCAAAGAAACAAGTAGTGGGGTGGATGTTGGCAACGATTGTAGGTGGTTTAATGTTTTTAGGCTGTCAAGCTGCTGAGTGGACTCACTTGCATCATGAAGGATATTGGTGGGGACGATTCCCAGAAATTTATACGGGTATTGATCAAGTAGGCGCACTTCAGTTTGCAAATCTATTTTTTACCATTACTGGTTTTCATGGGTTTCACGTTTTTACGGGTGTTGTTATTAACATCATTGTCCTACTAATGACATTGAATGGTGTTTTTGAGCGAAGAGGGAGTTATCTAATGATCGAAAAAGTGGGTTTATATTGGCACTTTGTAGATCTAGTTTGGGTGTTTGTATTTACCTTCTTCTATTTAGTTTAGTAAGATTATTTTAATAGTACCGGTATGGAAAATCCACTAATGGAAAATGTAGCGTGGCAACAAGTTCATCCAGAGCCTGAAGTGCATGCACACACGATGACAAAAAGGAAAATATGGCAAGTTTTTTTTTATTTGCTAGGTATTACTGCTGTTGAGTTTGTCATAGCGCTTTATCTGATCCCGCATGGAATTGTTCATCATGATATAGGCAATTTTATTTACATCGTATTGACTTTAGTTAAAGCATTTTATATAGTTGCCTATTTTATGCATTTGAAATTTGAAAAATTTGCATTTAAAGCACCTATTCTCGTTTCGTTGATATTCATTATATACTTAATCGCGCTTATGCTTACGGAAGGTTCATATATGCATGTGCATATGAATCATTGATAAAAAAAGGCTTTTCATTGAAAAAGGTGCTTATATTGGCCACTATTCTTGCTGTACCTGCTTTGGCTTATTATTTATTGCAAGAAAAGGGAAAGAATCGATATCGACCCTTGAGTATTTTTGGTCCTAAAATACCAGCCTCCAGCTTTCATTTTAAAAAAGGTAGAAAAATACCAGATACAATTTATCATGTTGTTCATGATTTTAAATTACTGAATCAAGATAGTCAAACTACATCCTTCCCTTCGGATAGTAATAGATTGTCGGTAGTTGCTTTTTTTTATACACGTTGCTCAAGAACTTGCTCGCAAATAAATAAGCGGATGTCTGATGTATTTAGGGTGTATAAAAAAAATAAGTTGATTAAGTTCTTTTCGATTACGGTGGACCCTTCTTTTGACACGCCCGCTGTATTAAAAGAATATGCTGGGCAGTACCGGGCACAATCGGGTAAATGGATTTTTCTTACGGGAGAGGAGGCCACAATCTATAATTTAGTCAAGGAAGACTTTCTTTTGGATACTTTTAGAGATACTTCCCAAAAGAATAATATTATTCACAGTTCTATGCTTGTTTTACTTGACCCTAATAAGCGAATTAGAGGATATTATGATTCCCTAGATAAGGAACAAGTCGATCGACTGATTGATGAGATTCGGGTTTTGATAGCAGAGGAATTACGTCAAACTAAGAGATATTAAAAATATGACTATTCCTTCTTTGAACTATCTCTTTAGAGCATCAGCTGCTACTTTCAAAAGATTTCCACTAGGAATTATTGCTGCTATATTGTGTTCTTTTTTTGCGTGTCGCCTAGTACATCTTAACCATGACGGCAGCGGTCAGAAATATGTTGAGAGTTATTATACGCGGATATTGATGACTTGCTATTTAGGCATGTTATTATTTATAGCCTTACCACTGCTTGTTGAGCGATTGAAATGGTCTTTGAAGCAAAATGTGTTATTGCAAGCCGTATGCTTAGGATTGCTATTAACTTATTTCTTGAGTTTGCCTGTTCAGTTACATACTATTGTTTGTACACGTTTTGTGTTGTATGCTTTAGGCTTACTTTTTTTTGTGGCATTTGCACCGTTTATGAAACGTGGGGAGATGAATGGCTTCTGGCAATATAATCGAATTGCTTTTTTGAGAATTTTCATGGCTGGATTATATTCTGGCGTATTATATATCGGTATTGCAGTGGGTCTTTTAGCTATCGATAAGTTATTTAATGCTAATCTTGATGGTAAAATTTATATTGACTTTTGGATCATTATCGTAGGTGTTTTTGCTCCTTGGTTTTTCATGGCCGGATTACCTGAAAGATGGGAAGAACTAGATTCCTTGCAAATGTATCCCAAGGGACTAAAAATATTTACGCAATATATTTTATTGACATTGGTTGCTATTTATGGGATTATTCTGTATTCGTATGGGTTTAAAATAGTAGTAACTTCTCATTGGCCGGTTGGATGGGTTGCTTATTTAGTAATTGGCTTTAGTGTGGTGGGTATGCTATCTATATTACTGATATGGCCTATTCAAAATGATACAGATAATAAATGGATAAAAACTTTTATACGATTTTTTTATATCGGACTGTTTCCTTTGATTTTGTTATTGAGTTTGGCTATTTACAAACGGATAGCTCAGTATGGGGTTACTGAAGATCGTTATTTTGTGGTACTAACAGCTATTTGGCTGGCTTTTATAGCTTTCTATTTTCTAATTGTTAAGGAAAAAAATATCAAACTAATTCCCATTTCACTGTGTCTTATTCTTTTTGCTTCATCATTTGGACCATGGGGAACATTTGATGTGTCAAAGCGTAGTCAATTGAGGCATTTGGAGGGAATCTTTAATCGATATGCGCTACTTGATGAGAGCAAACATTATGTGTCCGGAAAGATTATAAAGTGGCAAGATGAGTCAGAATTGAGCTCAGTAGTCCAATATTTGGTAGAGGTACATGGTGCAAATGTGATGCAGCCTTATTTACGGCAGAGCTTGGACTCTCTTTTTAAGAAAAATTCATTTAAGTATTCCCGTGAATCTGCTGAGAAAGTACTAAAACTAATGGGTCTAAGCTATGTTTCAAGTTGGGATAAGGGCAATGAGCTATCGTTACATGTTGCCTGTAACTCGGTTGTTCATGTAGCTGATTATGATGATTATATTCCCAATGCATTTTATTTTTACTCATATCAAGATCGTTTGGAAAAAGATTCACTTTTCTTAAAGTCAGGTTATAAGCTTAGTCAGGACTCAATGACGGTCTCATTTAGACAGGGCAAAGCTATTGATATTGTATTTCAAAAGGGAGAAAGATTATCTTTCGATTTGCTTCCTATTATAAACTCGCTTGTAAAATTTAAATCTATAATTTCCGATGATACTCTTCCAGCGGAGAAGATGGCCTTTATTATCTCTGGTAGAAAGGCTGATGTGAAAATGCAATTTCGTGATATGGTTATACGAAGGGAAAAAGATGAAGATCATATTCAGCGCTTTTCAATAGATATGTTGGTGCGGTGGAAGAAATAGGTTCTTGAAAAGCGATATGGAATTGCTATAGATAAAAATGGGATTATTATTTTAGTAAAAATTTATTAATAACTTTTGTTTATGAGTGATCGAGGGATATTTAGGGCGATTATTGCTATTTCTGTATTTGTATTTGCTGTGGTTTTGGTCTTGCAAAGTAAAATATTTACGCTATTTCCAGATAAGACATCTATTCCAGCTTGGGTTTTCTGTTTACCACGCTTAAATGCTGGCTTGAATGCCACTTGCAGTATACTACTTGTTATATCTTTATACTTTGTCAAACGTAAACAGGTTGAAGTTCATAAGCGTTTGAATATAATCGCATTTGTTCTGTCTTCTTTATTTCTGGTGTCGTATATTATTTTTCATGCGACGGGTATTAAAACAGTATATGGGGGGCAAGGCCTAATGCGGTCAATTTATTACTTTATTCTGATTACACACATTATCCTTGCTGCGGTGGTTTTACCTTTAGTCCTGATTAGTTTTCAAAGAGGTTTACAAATGCAGGTGGAGCGCCATAAAAAACTGGTTCGGATTGCATTTCCCGTTTGGCTGTATGTAACAATTACAGGGGTGGTCGTTTATTGGATGATATCGCCGTACTATACATTTTAAAATGTTTTGTATGCTGTGTTGGAGGTTTTATCATTTGCATTGTTAATGTGGAAACGGAATAATAGAACTCCCTTTCCATTTTCCATATTTCAGAGAGAAAGTATCGTTGTCGAGTATATATCCATTAGGGGTCTCATACATCGCTCTCCTGGGTAAATGTGCTTCTTCTCTATATTTGTTTTCAGATATTGGTTCATTTTTAAATGAACCAAGGCCAACAGTACGAGCTTCCTCATACAGATTTGAAGTTTGTAATGGATTATTTGGAGGAAATTGAACGGTTGTATGCTCTCCAATTAGTGCGTGATAAACATGCACTAATTCATGAAATATGCTACAAGCATCGGATTGTTTCTGATTTAGCTGATTAAAAAATGTGGTTTGTGGTTTATTTCTATCCAGAAAACGATTTAGAGGATTGAAAGGTGTAGTGTGTGGTTTAAGCGTGTCTAAAAAAGAAAAATCACAAAATAAAATAGGGCTTATGCCAACTCCGTTAGATAGATTTGTATGGTTACACCCATTATCAATTCTAGTGGACATATTTTTTGAGGGGTAAGTGACTAATTTTAGTTTTCCTCTTCTTAAAACATTAACTCTTATGAGTTCTAATAATGTTTTACCAATCTCTACCTCATTTATTGTTAAGAGTGCTTCTTTAAGGCGTAACATATTCTTTTCGTTTTGGCGTTTGTCGTGCGATCCGCCTTGTTCACTTGGAAATGTTATTATTTCGATAACATTTTTTATCCATTGCTCGATAAATATGTTTTTATGTTTCATTTAAATTTTGATATTTAAGAATCGAAAGGTTTCATGAAATGGAGTTAGAAACTACTTGCGTACCCTTGAATATGTTTTAAAAATAATAAGTGCCCTCATCATAGGTATACTTATCGACGTTTTCAATTTGATTCAAACAAAAAGTAAAATCTTGACTACATTTTCCAAATAAATTGAGATTATAGTTTGTATTTGGCCCATATCCCCAACACCGATCACCTGTAGCACTAATTACTTCACGATGATATTTTAACATGAGACCAGTAAGCCAATCACCTATCATTTGTTTTAAACATTTCGTGCCATCATGACCTGGCTGGTATATTATTTGGTTGAATTTTATTTTATCATAACATCTCATGAGATCAATATTGTGTGCCGCACGATATATTTCATTACCCAGTTTCTCATACCTGTTCTGCTCATTAAGCGGTAATTTAGTTATCGCTTTAGCTTCTGGCGAACTGAATACGTAAAGAAGCCCTTTTTTTAGGTATTTTTTTGTCCGGCTAACCCAACTTTATGAAAGTCATCATACATTGAAGTAGCTAACCCCATTTTTTTTTGATATGCTTCCGATTCTTTGAAGCCCACATCATTCAGACGACCGATGACTGAAAATAGTGCTCGAAATTGTTGTTGGTATATGATAATAGGTGGAATTTGAGCATTTTTGGGTAAGCGTGAATTGTACATTTCTGCAATAACCTTAACAGCATTGGCAACTCGAAGCGTGTGGACAAGACCGTGATTTGGGCGGTGAACTCTTCTCCCTGGTGTATCTAAAAATACATCCCAGTTACTTGCTGGACAACCGGGTAAGTTTACCATAGTATATGGTTTAGATAGAAATTTATCATATACATATTTAATAGTTTTTAATCCTTCGGTAGAAGCTAAATAATCGATTTGATCATTGATAGGGTTATTGATCGTTGCTTCATTTATATAAAGAATAGGGACATTATTATTCGCAGCCGACATAATTTTCGCCAATTTTATATATTTCCAACATAGGTCCTCGGGGATTCGTTTCTTAACAAGAAGGATAGCTGAAACTTTGATCTCTGCTGTTGGGGGCATATTTTATACACATTTATACCTGGTCTGCCAATAACTAGAACTTCATTAAATCCAGCAGTTTTGGCCTGCAGTTGAGATGGTGTTAGTAAAAAATTGCGTGTCTTTAGTCTTGGAGCATTTATTTTTTTGTTTATAGCATCCTCATGTTTTGATATATGTGTGTATCCAGTTTTGGGGATCTTACTACGCTCTTGAAGATGATCAACAAGGGCAAATGAGTTAATAACCTTCCCAGAAGGGCTGTTTCCTTCTCGTCCAATATGATTTTCAATCCAACCGTCACTTTCATTGGTTACTAATATATTTTGTGAGGGCACATTTAGTACATATCCAATTACTCCGATAGTTCCAATATCCTTACTATGTTCCCAGGATTTATTTGATATGAGAGATGTGCTTACAGCATCCCATGTTCGAATTTGATTTTCAAAATTTTTTTTCAATACATTAATTCGTGCTGCACCATCTTTTGAGCCTAGTGAACGTGCCATATGAACTAAACACATCCATGAGGATCCCTTAGTTGGATCATAATTGTTGTTAACATTTTGTAAATCAAGCTGATCAACTGGATTATTTCTTCGAATTGCCTCCCAGTGTTGCAACACTTCTTTGGGAGACCGTTCTTCTCTAAAGCCGATTTGTTTTCCTACTCCAAGCCGCTCACGGATAATATGAAGTTTTTCCTTAGCATGTTTTATTTTTTGAAGGAAATCACTTTTGCTCATGGTACAAATTTTTTAAAGAATAATATCTTGTTTTATTATAATTTTTTTAATTATTATGATTTTATATAAATATAATATATAATTTATATTTATTGTATATAAAATATCAAATGTATCATAGCTAAAGCACCTCCAGGTGCTATAAATCATGAAAAGAAGAAAAGCAAATCAAGTAGTTGAATTAAAATGATAAGAATGAAATAAAATAAATTTTAGATCTGCTCTTTATATGTTTTGGGAACTTTTACAGCTGGAACAAGTAAATAGATATCTATGATAACACCATAAGATGTTAAGAGCGTATTTAGAACAATGTATAACAGCAAAAGGTAATATCACCTTTTGCTGTTATACATTGTTCCTGTAATACCAAATCAGGAAAAATATCTCTACAAGAAGCTAATTTTGAATACCTATATTAGGTGAGACTAATCTACATTATCATGTAAAAACGAATTATTGGGCTTGATCTCCGTAATTCCATCTTCGCTAGAAAGTGTAAAACGCGATATCTGTGATTCTGATGAATGTGGAGTTTGTCCAAGTAGCATTTGCTTTCGCTTGTAAGCAGGCTCATTTTCAAGTTCTTGAAGCCCATTAGCTGTACGCAGTTTTAGACTTAGGTCTTTTAAACGAAGGATACGTTCTTTTGACCTTTTGAGTTGATCTTCGATAGATTCATCAGTTCTATTCTCATCTGGATTAGTAGTGGGAACTTGTATTGGTTGTGTTGAGCTAATATTTTTAGAATCTATAGTTTCTGAAAATATGGGACTTCCTTCAGCTACTTTTAACTCAAATTCAAATGCTGTCTTTGTTTGTTCGAAATCTTTTCCTAGTACCTCTTCGGATAGATGATATTTGGAATTTTCGGGTGAAGATAGAATGGGATCTTTTTTTGGGACGATTTTAGTTGCTTCTTGAAAGTGTTCAATTCCCATGAATGAATCAGATAAACCGTCGTCGGTTACTTTTAGGCTTGGTTCTATTTTGGCAAACTTATTTTCTATTTTTTCTGCAAAAGCATTTGGGTTTAAAGGGGTGATCATTGGGGCATCGTCAGGAGTAAGCATGGATACTTTACGTTGCTGACTCTTTTCTATCTGACGCTGTTCTAATGTTTGGAAGCCGGTGGCAATGATAGTTACGGAAAGTCTTTCTCCTAATGTATCATCTGAGCAATTACCCCAAATCAAATCGGCGGATAGACCAGCCTCTTGCTGGATAAAATCCGTGATGACACTTACTTCATCCATCGTTACTTCCTTAGCTCCGGAGCTAATATTCAATAAAATGTAGCGAGCGCCCTCAATCTCATTATCTTTTAATAATGGCGAGGCTAGTGCACCTTCCACAGCACGTAAAGCACGATTATCTCCTTCAGCAGCAAAACTACCCATGATTGCTACTCCACTTTCTTTCATCACCGTACGCACATCTTTAAAGTCGACGTTGATATAACCAGGTATAGTGATGATTTCAGCAATGCCTTTTGCTGCAGTGGTTAAAATATTATCTGCTTGTGCAAATGCGGAACCTAGGGTTAAATTTCCAAATATGTCGCGTAAGCGATCATTAGAAATTACTAAATAGGAATCTACATATTTTTTTAATTCCTCAAGACCTTCTTCTGCTTGTAATTTACGCCGTTTGCCTTCGAAGGAAAATGGGGTTGTAACGATACCGACAGTAAGTATATCAAGTTCTTTAGCTGCTTTTGCAATAATAGGGCTTGCACCAGTTCCGGTTCCTCCCCCCATACCGGCAGTGATAAATAGCATTTTAGTGTTGCTACCTAACATTTGCTTGATATCGTCAATATTTTCTATAGCTGAATTTTTCCCTACTTCGGGAATTGAACCAGCTCCCATTCCTTCAGTTAAACTGGCTCCTAATTGAACTTTATTGGGTATTGGACTTGACTCCAAAGCTTGTGCATCTGTATTGCAAATGATGAAATCTACACCACTTATTCCTTGTCTATACATGTGGTTAACGGCATTCCCACCGCCCCCACCAACACCAATCACCTTGATGATCGATGATTTCTCTTTTAACATTTCAAAATGCATAACCTTGATTTTCTTTAGGTAAATCTTGTTGATTAATCCCTACAGCCATTCGGACGAAAATACCTATTTATTTACTAAGAATTCTTAGTAATCGATTAAATTGTGGAAAAAATGTTTATTGTGGATAAAACATTTGTGCGATGAATGAAATATTCCAGATACTATCGGATATAGTCCTCATCTTTAATATCATCTTTAATAAACTTTGCTCCTGTTTGCAATAATTTATCAAATAATCCAAAGCCTTTTTTCGAACGGTCTATTGCACGTTCTTTTTCGATAGCGACAGGAATTTGTTTGCTTTTTTGTTCCATTTCCTCTGTCTTTTGGATTCCTTTGATGAGTAATCCTATGCTGGTGGCATACATTGGGCTTTTTAATTCATCATAACTATTTTTAGGTAATACCTCATTTTTTGCGATATGCTCATTAGGATATCCAATGCGACTATCAAGCCCCGTGACGTATTCTACAAGCTGTGGTAAATGTTTAAGCTGAGCACCACCACCTGTGATGACAATACCTGCTATCAATTTTTTCTCGTACCCGGAAGATTTAATTTCGTAATAAACATGTTCAATAATTTCTTCCATTCGTGCTTGGATGACATAAGCTAGGTTTTTTACAGATATTTCTTTGGGCTCGCGTCCTCGTAAACCAGGGACACAAATAATTTCGTTGTCTTTATTTTCAGCGGCGAGAGCAGACCCAAAGCGTGTTTTAAGTAATTCGGCTTGATGACGCATCACCGAACAGCCTTCTCGAATGTCTTCAGTGACACTATTCCCGCCAAATGGGATTACTGCAGTATGTCGAATAATACCTTCATGGAAAATAGCGATGTCAGTAGTCCCTCCACCAATATCGACCAGTACAACACCTGCTTCTTTCTCCTCGTCACTCAATACGGCTTCAGATGAAGCAAGTGGCTCTAAGATTAATTCTTGGGTTTCGAGCCCAGCTTGATTAACACATTTTAAGATATTTTTTACTGCACTGACATGGCCTGAAATGATGTGAAAATTGGCTTCCAAACGCACTCCAGCCATGCCTATCGGATCTTTAATACCTGGTTCGTTATCTACAGTAAATTCTTGTGGTAGAATATGAATAATTTCCTCGCCAGGAGGCATTAATAGCTTATGCATGTCCTCAACTAACTTGTCGATATCTTTACGCTGTATCTCAGTATGGAGTTCTTTACGGGTTAAGATACCACGATGCTGAAGGCTCTTGATATGTTGACCTGCAATACCCACATTGGCAATTTTGATATCCACATTGGATTGCGAAGTAGCTAATTCTACCGCTTGCACAATACTCTGAACCGTTTTTTGAATGTTTGAAACCACACCACGGGTTACACCAGTTGAATCAGCTTTACCAATGCCTAAGATTTCAATTTTACCTTGATTGCATCGGCGCCCAACGGTTACACATATTTTTGTTGTCCCTATATCTAAACCTACTACTATAGGGAAACTCCTGGCTGAAGTAGAGATCGACTTTTCCATAAAATCACTTTAATTTGTTTACTGTATCTCGAGATATACTTTTTGACTGACTGAGGGTTAGCGGTGAAGCTATGTTATTTTTTATATCTGAACTATCTATGGTTGCTTTTTCACAAACAATTTGACCAGCATATTTTAAATTAATTGTTTTGTAGGTGCTCCAACCTACTTTTGGTAATGCTTTTTTATAAAATAGAAGCAGATGATTAAACTTAGTTTCTAGGGAATCAGTAGTTCCTAGTATGATTTTATGATCACCTACGCGTGGAACCAATTCCAATTCAGAATACGTGTTAACATAAATTTGTTCGATCTGTTGTTTCCAAAGCGGATCCTTTTCGATGAATGATGCTGTGCTGAATAAATCTTTAGCTAACTGAGTTCTCAGTGTATCTACCTTGCCTGAAAAACTTTCCATGATATAGCCATTGGCAACCAATAGATAAGGAGTATAAACAGTTGAAATAGGCATTTTTAACCCATTTCGATCGATGTAGAAATCTTGATTAAAAATATTGATTAATCGTAAAATAGGTTCGCGTTGCTTGAGTTCGACCCGAATCGTACCATCCATGTCTGTATACACTTTTGCCTGCTCTACGAAAGGATTGGCCTTTAATGTGTTTTTTATAGTGTGAATAGGGAGCGTGTTTAGTATCTTACCAATTAATGGTCCTTTATTTTTAGTTAGCAGTTGATTGATTTCTGATTGTTCAATGTATTTTTGGTCGCCTGATAGTGTTATTTTCACTCTTTTACAGGTATTTTTTTGCTTTTTGCCCTCGATAAAACTCATAAGCATAACAAGGCTACTCAGGCTAATTAGCCAAGTAAAACCAAGTAATATTGCTTTCCAGTTTATTCTTTTAAGCATGTTTTAAAGCATTCTTTAAGGGATTGATCAGGGTATCAATATCGCCAGCCCCAACAGTCAAAAGCAGTTCGGGTTGCTGGTCCTGTACAAATTTGACAGCTTCTTTTTTCTCATATTTATATTTGCGCGTTAAGTCAATTTTTTTGAGTAACATCTCTGAGTTAATACCTTCTATAGGAAGCTCTCTTGCAGGATAGATGTCAAGGATAATAAGCTCGTCAACCATGCTTAGCACTTCGACAAATTCATCTGCAAAGTCGCGCGTACGCGTAAACAAGTGGGGCTGAAAAATGGTTGTTAACTTTTTGTCTGGATAGAGCCGTTTTACGGCTTTGATACAGGCCCGAAGTTCTTCAGGATGATGTGCATAATCATCAATATAGATGTGTCTATCAGTTTTAACTACGTATTCAAAACGACGTTTAACACCCTTAAAACTAGCCAATGCTTGCTTGATTTTATCCGCTGGGATTCCTAAAATTAGAGCCACTTCAATGGCTGCAAGTGCATTTTCAATATTATGTAAACCAGGTAATGTGAAGAGGATGTCTTCAATGGTATGTGTGGTATTCTTAAAGTTGAATACGAATTTGCCATCTTTTATATGAATGTTTAAGGCTTGAATATCTGCTGTTTCATTAACGGCATAACTAATAGCACCTTGAACATGATTTAGTTGAAGCCCTGAGCGATAGATAAGGTGTCCTTCAGGTTTTAATTGGGATGTGAATAATCGGAAGGATTCCATGAGTTGGTTTTCATCGCCATAAATATCGAGATGATCAGCATCCATGGATGTAATCACCGCAATATTAGGATGTAGGGTTAGAAATGAACGGTCGTATTCGTCAGCTTCAACTACTAGTACATTATTTTTTCCGAAGAGGATATTACTATGGTAGTTATTCGAAATACCGCCCAGAAATGCTGAACAGTCATATCCACTATCCTTTAAAATATGTGCGATGATGCAAGAAGTGGTTGTTTTGCCATGTGTGCCTGCTACAGCGATGGTAAACATTTTTTGGCTAATGATTCCAAGTACCTCAGCACGCTTTTTTAATTTAAAATGTTTGGTTTTAAAATAGTTTAGAATTGCTGAATCCTTTGGGATTGCGGGCGTATAAATAATCAACGTGCCGGGATCCGGTTCTTGAAAGCTTAATGGGATACTATCTATATGGTCTTCACAAGTGATGGGAATCCCTTCATGGCGCAGATCATCTGTTAGGTTGGTTTCTATCTTATCGTAACCACATACAATACAGCCTCGTTTAACAAAATAGCGGGCGAGCCCACTCATCCCAATACCACCAACGCCAATCAAATAAACTCTATGAATATGATCTAGTTCCATCTTTTGCTATGTTTAGTATTTCGTTTGCTATGATTTCATCGGCATTATATAAAGCCATTTTTACTAACTTTTGGCTAAGTTCAGCACATTTTGAGGTATTTTGAATTAAGTCTAATGCGGCTCGAACTAGTTTTTTTTCTGCATCATGGTCAGTAACAAGGAATGCGGCTTTATGGTCTACTAAGGCCATGGCATTTTTTGTTTGATGATCTTCGGCAACATTGGGCGAGGGAACCAGTATGGTGGGTTTTCCAATCACAGTTAATTCGGCAATTGTTCCAGCTCCTGCACGAGATATGATTACATCGGCCAGGGCATAAGCTAGGTCCATACGATTTAAAAACTCCACAATTTTTACATTAGGCTGTTCCCCTGGTAATGCATGAAGAATGGAAAGGTAGTAGGATGAACCAGTTTGCCATATCAATTGGACACCAGCGGCAGTAATTTGATCTAGGCCAATGAGCATGCACGTATTGAGTGTTTTTGATCCTAAACTACCACCCAAGACCAATAGTGTTTTTTTATCTGCTGATAATCCGAAGTAATCGAGGGCTTCAGCACCTTTGTTAGTAATGTCAATGGATTCTTTGCGGATGGGATTACCTGTTAACTTGATTTTTTGAGCAGGGAAGAATTGATCCATGCCTTTAAATGCGACGCATATTCGTGTTGCTTTTTTCCCTAAATAAGTATTGGTGATTCCTGCATAGGAGTTTTGCTCTTGAATCAGATAGGGGATATCCATTTTTCCTGCAGCATATAATAATGGGCCCGATGCATATCCGCCAACGCCAACAGCTACATCAGGTTTAAATTTTTTGATGATCGATATGGAGTCGTATATGCTTTTGAGCATTTTGAAAGGCAGGAAAATATTTTTGAGTAAGGATTTACGCTGAAACCCTTGAATATCCAGACCAATAATGGGATAGCCGGCTGCAGGAATTTTTTCCATTTCCATGCGATTTTTAGCGCCTACAAATAGAATTTCGGTATCTGGAGCAATTCGTTTTAATGCATGAGCAATGGATATGGCCGGAAATATATGTCCGCCAGTACCGCCTCCGCTAATAATTACTCGTTTACCAGGTTTGTTCATCATGTTGTAGCAGGAATTTTACCTACAATAATTTTCTCTTGCCTTGTTGGATTTTTCTTTTTTTCAATATCTCGACTCACACTCAGTATAATTCCGAATGCGACACTTGTGAATAAAATTGATGTTCCCCCCATACTAACCAGGGGCAAAGGTACTCCTGTAACGGGCCCCAATCCGACAGCAACAGCCATATTCGCAAATGCCTGAATAGTTAGACTAAAGCTTAAACCAGCTGCGAGCAGTGCACCAAAAGCTTTTGGACTTTGTGTTACGATGAGAATACAGCGATAGAGAAATACCAGATATAATACGGCTAGTATAATACCACCAATTAGTCCATATTCTTCAACGATTAGTGCATAGATAAAATCAGAATAGGGGTGAGGTAAAAAATTTCGTTGAATGCTATTCCCAGGACCCTTACCAAAAATACCCCCTGTGGCCAATGCTATTTTGGATTGATTGGATTGGAAGGATTTATCTGGATTCACATCTTCAGGATGCATAAATGCTTCGATACGGGAGATATAGGTTTTACGACGTGGGCCTAATAGTACAACCCCCGTAAGTAGTACCAGACCGGCCAGACATACCGTTAGTATCTGCTTAACACTAATACGACCTATAATTAGTAATAAAATACTTACACCAAAAAGCATTAAGGCGGTAGAAAGGTTGGCCAATGCGATCAGTATGAATACAAGGCAAACAGAGCCCATAATAGGTGCAAAGGCTTTTTTTACATCTTTGATGGTTTCTTGTTTTTTGGTAAGTGTCCGCGCGAGAAAAGTGATGAGTGCCAATTTGGCCAAGTCGGATGTTTGGAAGGTTTGGTTGATGAGCGGAATCGTTACCCAGCGACTAGCATCGTTCACATTTGCACCAAATAGTAAGGTATACAGAAGTAAGGGGATGGTAATCACCATCAGTATTTTAGAGATCCCAGCATAGTAGTGATAATCGAGTAGATGCGAAAAGTACATTAATGCTAAGCCACCTACAACCATGACCAAATGCTTAATCAAAAATTGTTCACTACCCACCCCTTTTTTGAAGGCAATGGTTCCTGTTGCACTATAAACAGCCAATAAGGACCAAGTAGATAACAGGATTACAATAATCCATATCCATCGGTCGCCTTTGGTTTTTTTGATTAAGTTTTGCATAAGCCTCATTCAGCTCTCTCTATAAGGAGAGGACCTTTTAAATTGTTGTATCTAGAAAGAATATCCCAAGCCCACAGATACCAGTTGATTGGTAGTGATTATACCACTATTTGCCTTACTGTCGATATTAGTAAGTCCAATGTCTGAGCCTATGTTTATACTTAAACCATTGTGTAGTTGATAGCCAAGTGAGAGCCCAATTCCAAAATCAATGGTGTTAATATCTCCTCCAGAACCAATTTGCAAACTAGTAGTTCCATTAGAAGGAAGTCCTGCTGCGATGAGTTGCTGAGCCACTGCGCCACTGGAGCTAATTTGTTTTTGACCACTAAATGCCAAACCCAAATAAGGACCAGCACCTATCAGAACTCTGCCAGTTCCAGCTTTTAGACTAACTAATAGGTTTATAGGAAGCTCAATATAGGAGATGGTTCTTTTAATGGTTACATCACCTAAGCTAGCATTCGAATTAGTTACAACAGATTGTCCACCCTTACCTACAAAAGATAAGCCAGACTGAAGCAATACATGTCCGGAAGTAGCCGTATTGAGTGGGATATTAACTACTGCTCCCACATAAAATGAAGTGAGTGCTTGGTCATCAGTTGAACTAAGGTTGGGGAGGGACTGTAGTCCGTTATTAATCCCTGAAATTCTAGGAAATGTGATTCCTGCCTTTATACCATATGTAACATCAGAGGTATAGTCAACAGTGACAAATTTTTCTTGAGCAAATAGCGATGAAGAAATTAGGATACAGAGACCCAATAAAAATGTCTTTTTCATGTGCTTGTTTTTTTTAATTATTAATAATTTTCTACAATTCTTTTACTGCCTTTTTAAATTGATTGCCACGATCTTCATAATTTTCAAATAGATCGAAGCTTGCACAGGCTGGTGATAATAATACCGTATCTCCTTTTTGAGCCATGTGATAAGCCATTTGTACAGCATCTTTAGCAGAAGAAGTATTGACGATTAAATCGACATCATTTTCAAAGGCATCGTGTATGGCTTTATTATTTTTACCCAAGCATACGATGCTTCTTACTTTGTTTTTGACTAATTCTTTAAGCATGGTATAATCATTGCCTTTATCGACGCCCCCTAGAATAAGCACTACACCATTAAGCATACTTTCAAGCGCATACCAGGTTGAATTGACATTGGTTGCCTTGGAGTCGTTGACAAAGTCGATACCTGCTATTTTGGCAACATGTTCTAATCGATGTTCGATATTTTTGAAGTTGCCCATACTGTTTCTGATGGATTCGTTACGGAGTTCAAGCACTTTGGCCACAATCCCTGAGGCCATTGAATTGTAAATGTTGTGCTTGCCTTGCAAGGCTAATTCAGTGATTGACATGGTAAATGGATTTAAGTTTTTCCGATGAAGATCGATCGTGATCTGTTTGTCTTCTAAATAAGCATGTACGTTTTGTTTGGTTTCAATGGAAAAGGAATAGGTTTGGGCATTCATCTTCATTTTGGGCAAGCTGCGAACTATTTCAGCATCATCTGCACAATAGATGAATGTGTCATTCTTTGTTTGATTTTGTATGATTCTAAACTTAGATGAGACATATTTTTCCATTTGATAAGCATAGCGATCTAAGTGGTCTGGTGTGATGTTTAATAAGACAGCAATGTCCGCTTTAAATTGATACATATGATCCAGCATAAAACTGCTGAGCTCTAAAACATAGTAGTCATAGGTCCCAGTGGCTACTTGTCCAGCAAAACTTTTTCCAATATTTCCAGCCAGTCCAACATGTAGTCCTGCATTTTTTAGGATGTGGTAGATAAGCATCGTGGTAGTTGACTTTCCATTAGACCCAGTGATACAAATGGTAGTGGCTTTGGTAAATCGGCCCGCAAATTCGATTTCTGAAATAATAGGGATTTGTTTTCCCGCTATTAATTGAATGATGCCCACTTGATCGGGAATGCCAGGGCTTTTAATGACCTCTGTTGCTTTAATTATTTTTTTTTCGGTATGCTGACCTTCTTCATAGGGTATTCCTAGTCGGATGAGCTCCTCTTTATAGCTAGGACTTATTTTTCCTGAATCGGATACAAAGACACTATAACCTTGTTTTAGTGCAAGTATGGCTGCACCAATTCCACTTTCCCCGGCTCCTAAAATGACGATATGTTGTTGGTTAGCCATTAGCGTAATTTTAAGGTTACAATGGTTAGAATAGCTAGCATAATTCCCACAATCCAAAAACGGGTCACAATTTTTGATTCATGATATCCTTTTTTTTGATAATGATGGTGCAGGGGGGACATTAGAAATATGCGTCTCCCCTGCCCATATTTCCGTTTGGTGTATTTAAAGTAGGATACTTGAACAATGACAGATAGATTCTCAATAAGAAAAATGCCACATAAAACTGGTATTAATAATTCCTTGCGAATCATGATGGCAAAGGCAGCAATAATTCCTCCAATAGCCAAACTGCCGGTATCACCCATGAACACCTGAGCAGGATAAGAATTGTACCACAAAAAACCTAGACAAGCGCCAACAAATGCACCTGCAAAAATAACCAACTCCCCTGAGCTGGGGATGTACATGATGTTGAGATAATCAGCAATAATGGTATTCCCCGAAACATAAGCAAGAATAGCCAGAGTAATCCCAACGATGGCTGAAGTACCTGTTGCTAAACCATCAATGCCGTCTGTGATGTTGGCTCCATTTGATACGGCAGTAATGATAAAAATGACAGCTAATAAAAATACAAGTAGACCATATTTTTCATATCCAGGACCTAGGAATGTGAGTACTTTGGCATAGTCAAATTCATTGTTTTTGTAAAAGGGTACATTGGTTTTGGTTGATTTAATGTCTTGTGTATAGTAGTACTCATTGCCCTTTTTGTGCATTTCAATGAATCTGCTTTGGCTGGTTAGCGGATCAGCCACGGGCTGGCGGATAACGATATTGTCGTTAAAATACATGGTATATCCAACGATTACGCCGAGCATGACTTGCCCAATAATTTTAAAACGACCAGCAAGACCTTCTTTATGTTTTTTAAATACTTTGATATAATCATCTAAGAAGCCTATAGTCCCCATCCAGATAGTGGTGATGAGTATCAGGATGATATAGATATTATCAACCTTGGCAAATAAAATGGTTGGTACAATAATTCCCAGAATAATAATTAAGCCACCCATCGTAGGGGTACCGGATTTTTGCATCTGACCTTCTAAACCCAGATTACGAACGGACTCACCAATTTGTTTAGTCCGTAATAATTTAATCAAGCGACCCCCATACACAGTGGTTAAAAGCAATGATACAATGAGCGCCATACCCGTACGGAAGGAAATATATTGAAATACCCCGGTTCCAGGTATACTGTAATGCTTATTGATATATTGAAATAGATAGTATAGCATCAGTTCATTTGGCTTAAAAACTCGACGAGTATCTGTTTATCATCAAATGGGTATTTTATTCCCGAAATTTCTTGGTATTTCTCGTGTCCTTTGCCGGCTAAAAGGATAATATCACCGGCTTTGGCTAGATGGCATGCTGTGCGGATAGCTTCTTTACGATCGGTAATGGATAAAGTTTTCTTTTGATTGTTGGGCAATACGCCAGCGACCATATCTTTGATAATTTGTTCGGGTTTTTCGCTGCGTGGATTATCTGAGGTTAGGATTACTTTATTACTCCAATCGCAGGCCACTTGTGCCATCTGTGGGCGCTTCGTTTTGTCACGATCGCCACCACAGCCAATAACGGTAATTACCTGCTCTGTTCCTTTGCGGATGTCTTGAATAGTATGTAATACGTTTTGCACGGCATCTGGTGTGTGGGCATAATCGACAATGCCAATAACTCCGCTTAAGGACACTAAATCAAATCGTCCCTCTGCACCATTTAGATGGCTTAACGTAGTTAGCACCCTATCTTTATCCTGATCGAGTAGCGTAGCAGCGCCATAAACAGCTAGTAAATTATAGGCATTAAAGCTCCCAACTAATTTGAACCAAATTTCCTGGTGATCGATTTGAAGCAGAAGTCCTTTGAAGTGATTTTCCAGCACTTTGGCTTTGAAATTGGCCATATTTTTTAGACCATATGTTTTTTTCTTTGCTTGGGTATTTTGTAGCATCACCATCCCATTTTTATCATCAATATTGGTCAGTGCAAAAGCCGATGAGGATAGTTGATCGAAAAAGGCTTTTTTTGCTTTCAAGTAGGAACTAAATGTTTTGTGAAAGTCGAGATGATCATGTGTTAGATTGGTGAATATGCCACCAGCAAACTTCAATCCTTCGATTCGGTGTTGTGCAACAGCATGTGAACTGACTTCCATGAAGCAATAGTCGCAACCACCTGCTACCATGTCGTTGATTAAACGATTTATTGCAATGGGGTCGGGAGTTGTATGTGTTGCAGGAATAATCTGTTCATTGATTTGATTTTGGACGGTAGATAATAATCCGACTTTATAACCTAATTCCCGAAATAGTTGGAAAAGGAGTGTGGCAATCGTGGTTTTACCATTGGTACCTGTTATACCAACTAATTTTAATTTGGAGGATGGGTTATCATAAAAATTTGCTGCAATTACGCCCAGTGCTTTAGCGGCGTTTTCTACTTTGAGATAGCACACGTGTTGTTCTAATTGTTTAGGTAGCTTCTCACATAGCACAGCTCCAGCACCCTGACTTACTGCCTGGGTAATAAATTGATGTCCATTTACTAATGTTCCTGGAATGGCAACAAAGAGTGCATTAGGCTTAATTTCTCGAGAATCAAAACATACCTCGGAGATCTCAACATCTGTGGAGCCGATTGCTTGATTAAGGGGTACTGAATAGATAATGTCTCTTAATGTTTTCATTTATTGTAATGCTAAGCTAATCGTCTGTCCCTTGCTAATGGGTAACCCTGCTTCGATAGATTGCTTTATAACTCTACCACTACCACTTACAGCTGATTTTAAACCCGAATTGCCCACAACAAATAGCGCATCTTTTAGGCCCATACCAACTACATCAGGGACAATGCCTTCTGTATATTTTATGCCATGATCTCGGGATTCATTTTGTGTATCGACTTTATTATTATATCTGGTTCCAAGTGCTTTGTAAACATCTTGTTTAGCCTTTTCCCAACCTAGTTTGGTATTTGGTAGGGGTGATGCAGAAGTAAATTTAGATTCTTTCATAGTATCAAACATTTGCACATCACTGGCATATACTTTGTCAGCTATTTCACGAAATACAGGTCCTGCTACTGATGCTGAATAATAATCCCCTTGAGGATCATTGATCACAACAATCATGGAATACTTGGGTTTATTAGCCGGGAAATAGCCACAGAATGAGGCCATATATGATCGTTTACTTTTATACCCGAATGCACCATTGGCAACTTGGGCAGTTCCGGTTTTGCCTGCTACTTTATAGCGTAGGTTCTTATAAAATGACTTTCCTGTACCCTCTTCGATCACACCTTCGAGCATTTTTCTAAGCTTATCTAGGGTTTCATCGGAGCATACTTTTTGATTGATAACCCTGGCTTGAAAATGAGCAATTGTGTTTCCCAGTCGTCTAATCTCTTTTACAAAGATGGGTGAAATCATTTTCCCATCATTGGCAATTGCATTATAAAAGCTGAGCATTTGCAATGGAGTCATTTTCAATTCATATCCATAAGCCATTTGAGGTAAAGTCAATCCACTCCAAGATTTGCTTTTGGGATTTTTGATTAAGGGTATTCCTTCACCTGGAATTTGAAGCTGTAACTTTTCGTTCAGGTGTAAATCATACAACTCATTTGTAAATCGTTTGGGATTAGTGTTAAAATGCTGATAAACTAATTTGGCAGTAGCTACATTCGACGATTCTTCGAAAGCTTTTTTAACAGTTAATATGCCATTCCCAAGATGAGAATCTTTGATAGTATGGTTATACAATCGATACTGTCCGCCCTGGCAATCAACCAATGTATTGGTATCTACTTTATGTTGATCTAATAAAACCATGTAGGAGGCTAGTTTAAAAGTCGAACCGGGTTCGGCACTTTCACCGATGGCATAATTGAGTCTTTCGAGGTATCGTCCATCTTCGCCTTTAGAGAGATTAGAGATGGCACGTATTTCGCCAGTAGCTACTTCCATGAGTATCACACACCCGTGGTCAGCATTACTGTTGATTAGCTGTTTTCTTAGTGCACGTTGCGCCACGTCTTGAATGTTGATATCAATGGTGGAAATAATGTCGGAGCCATCTGTAGAAGCGAATTCGGCATCATTATTTACAGGCACCCAAGTGCCGCCTGAGATGCGTTGCATGAGCCGTTTTCCGCTTTCTCCATCGATATAACTGGCATAAGCACCTTCCAGTCCGACAGGTTGAACATGTTCATTTTTGTATCCGATGGTACGGGCTGCTAGTGATTGAAAAGGCAATACGCGCTTATTTTGTTGTATTGTAATTAGCCCACCTTTGTAGCGACCCAAATTGAAAATAGGGAACTTACGGATGTCCTTTAATTGCTGATAAGTTACTTTACGTTTGAGAAGCAAGTAACGAACTCGATGACGACGAGCATCACGTAGTATTCTGTTATATTGGCGGGCTGATTTATCACCAAAATAGGCAGCTAGGCGGTCGCTTAAAGCATCTACTTGATCGTAGAAGTCAGCATTTTTTTCAATACCTGAAGCGAGCATATCCATACGTAATTCATATTCGGGTACGGAAGTAGCGAGCAAGCTGCCATCAGCGGAATAAATATTGCCACGGGAGGCTTCGATATTGATAAATTTTGTTGAAAAGTTTTTGGATATTGTTTTCCACTTTTCGCCCTGCACAAACTGAATGTAGATTAGTTTCCCGATGACTGCAAATGCAAAAAGTACAATGAGCCCAAAGGCAATGTACGTGCGTAGCAATATGTCGGTTCTAATATTCAATTTCTATTCTTTAATTAGTTGTAATTACTCTTGGTGGATTAACAGGTTCTATCAAGCCTAGTGAGTCAACTTTTTTGGATACTTCTGTTTGTGTGCTTTTGAGCATGAGTTCGGCTTTCAATGTTTTATAATCCCAACTTAGTTCAGCTACTTCTTTATTTAGTTTGTCAATTTTGCGAATACTATTTTCGACATGATGATGATTGCCAATGTATAACATAGCCAGGAATGCAATAAAAACAATAAATGGCAGCATATTGGTAGCCGCTTGTTTGGTAATAATGCCATCAGCGAATAGTAGCGTAAAGAAATTTTTAGGAAGCTCGATCTGCTCAGATTCTTTAGGCCGAGTTTCGGTATCTATTTCTTCGGCTGCAATATCATGTTTGAATTGATTTTTCATCGTTTTATGGCCACTCTAAGCTTTGCACTTCGTGCTCTTTTATTTTTTTTAATTTCTTCTTCTGAAGCGGTAATGGCTCTTCGGTTTACTGCTTCTAGGGGTTTGATTGGATTTCCAAAAAAGTCCTTCTCAAGTTCTCCTTTAAATTTCCCCTTGGTAATGAAGTTTTTAACGAGCCGATCTTCTAAAGAATGGTAGGACATCACCACAAGATGCCCTCCTGGTTTGAGCAATTGGGCTGCCTGTTCTAGAAACTTTTGAAGTGCTTCAAGCTCCTGGTTTACTTCAATGCGAAGGGCCTGAAAAACTTGCGCTAAATATTTATTCTCTTTCCCTTTGGGTATACAGTTGGCGATAGCCTGTTTGAACTGGGAACTTGTTTCAATGTGTTTGTTTAAACGCGAAGCAATAATGGTTTTAGCGAGTGTTTTGGCATTTTGAACTTCTCCATAGATGCCAAATAGCTTATGAAGACGATCTTCACTGTAAGTGTTCACAATTTCTTTGGCTGTTAAGGAAGATGATGGATTCATGCGCATATCTAAATCCGCATCAAAACGAGTAGAAAATCCCCTTTCCGCTTGATTAAACTGATGAGAAGATACTCCTAAGTCAGCTAAAATGCCGTCAACATGTATGACACCATGTAGGCGACAGTTGTTTTTTAGGTAGCGAAAATTTTGGTCAATGAATATTAAGCGATTATCATCGGGTAAATTACTTTGGGCATCAGGATCCTGATCAAAGGCAATTAATTTACCTTCGGGGGCTAGATGATGGAGTATGGCACGACTATGCCCCCCTCCTCCAAATGTTACATCCACATAGGTCCCCTTAGGTATAATAGCTAGCCCGTTCATACATTCTTGTATCATTACAGGTTCATGATAATTAGTCATCTATTCTCCTCCCGGCATTTCCCATTACTTCTTCAGCGAGTTTTGCAAAATTTTTCGGCTCATTATCCATTTGGGTCTCATAAATATCTTTAGCCCAAACCTCTAGTTTATTTAATTGGCATGAGATTACAATATCTGATTGAATATCAGCGTACTCAAGTAAAATTTTAGGTAGTAATACTCTACCAGCAGCATCGGGTATTAGTTCGGTAGCTCCACGCGTGAAGTAGCGAACAAATTCACGTGTTCTCTTCTCGTAGGGATTTAGCTTGCTTAATTCGTCGATAATATTGTCCCACTCTTTTTTGGTATAAATAACCAAGTGTTTTTCGAAACCTCGATTGATCACTAAGCTTTCCTGATCCAAGTTGGGGAGTTGCTTTTTAAGGTTAGATGGAATCATCATCCGGCCCTTAACATCTAGTTTACAATCAAATTCTCCTAAGAAGTGGGACATGATCAGTACCTCCACGTTTTTCCTTATGTAAAGATATTTATTTTTACCACTTTTTACCACTTAATCCCACAAAAAGTTTTCAACAAAATTGGAGCTGTCTTAGATAGTACTGAGTGTATAAAATTTGATGTGTTATTTTTTGATTTATATTAATCATAGTTCAGACAATGGTGGGTAATGTGCAACACCAGTTAATTTGTATTTTTGGGCTCAATACAGAAATATGATTAAGCGCACACGAATAAAAGATCTACTTCAGAGCTCTGATTTTAATCAATTGTTTACCATCAAAGGTTGGGTTAAAACTTTTCGAAATAATCAATTTATAGCAATTAATGATGGTTCGTCCATTCATAATATTCAGGCAGTTATTGATTTCAATACAACTGAGGAGTCTTTACTGAAGCGTATTACAACAGGGGCTTCTATTGCTGTAACAGGTCGATTGGTTGAGTCGTTGGGTAAGGGTCAACGCGTGGAGATCAAAGTAGATGGACTGGAGATTCTAGGCGATAGTGATCCAGAAAAATTTCCACTACAGCCTAAAAAGCATAGTTTGGAGTTTTTACGTGAGATTGCACACCTTCGTTTCCGGACAAACACGTTTAATGCCATTTTTAAGGTTCGGCATGCACTGGCTTATGCTGTCCATCAATTTTTTAATGATCGGGGTTTTGTTTATTTACATACGCCCATCATCACGGCATCAGATGCGGAGGGTGCTGGTGAGATGTTTCGTGTGTCGACGATCGATTTTGATCATATTCCACGTAATGAGGATGGAACGATCAACTATAAAGAAGATTTTTTTGGTAAATCGACAAATCTAACTGTTTCGGGTCAATTGGAGGGTGAGTTGGCTGCAATGGCTTTTGGTGATATTTATACGTTTGGTCCTACTTTTCGTGCCGAGAATTCAAATACTACGCGGCATCTTGCTGAATTCTGGATGATCGAGCCCGAAATGGCTTTCTATGATCTGGATGATAACATGAATTTGGCTGAGGAATTGCTAAAATATGTGATTCAATATGCGATGGAAAACTGTCCAGATGAGCTCGAGTTTTTGAAGAATCGACTCTTAGAGGAAGAAAAACAAAAACCTCAAAATGAGCGTTCGGAATTGGATTTACTTGGGAAATTAAACTTTTGTTTAGAAAATAATTTTGAGCGATTGACTTATACAGAAGCAATTGAGATCTTAAAAAACTCGAAACCTAATCAGAAGAAGCAGTTCAAATATCTCATTGAAGATTGGGGAACTGATCTACAATCAGAGCATGAGCGCTATTTGGTAGAGAAGCATTTTAAAAAGCCCGTCATTCTGACAAATTATCCTTCAGAAATTAAAGCATTTTATATGCGCCAAAACGAACCAGATGATCGAGGCAGAAAGACAGTTCGGGCTATGGACATCTTATTTCCGGGTATTGGGGAAATTGTTGGAGGTTCTCAACGGGAAGAGCGTCTAGAACGGCTAGAACAACGAATGAGAGAAATGCATATTTCTAAAGAAGAACTATCCTGGTATTTGGATACACGTCGTTTTGGTTCTGCACCTCATGCAGGTTTTGGACTGGGATTTGAACGTTTGGTATTGTTTGTTACCGGAATGACCAATATTCGAGATGTGATTCCTTTTCCCAGGACGCCAAAAAATGCTGAGTTTTAATATAATAAAGCTGATAGTTAGCGTTTAGTTATACGAATAATTAACCATTTAGTAACTAAACGCTATTTTATTTATGAAAACATTGAAATTGAATATATCGGAGATCAAAGAGATGTCTTTTTGTGAAATGCGGGAACAAAATGGTGGGTTATTTCTTTTAGCTGTTTCTCTTACAGCTGCAGTACTAATCAGTGTTGGTTTTGGCTTTTATTTGGAAGCAGGATCAAGCAAAGGAAGTAGTAGACAGGGGAACCTTCCTCATTATCAAACTAGGTGGTGATATAAAAAAGAAGCCTTATGTTATCGTACTATGAATTAAACAAATAGAGGAGATAATTCTGAAATTCCTATCTCCTTTATTTGTTTTCAAATTTTACTATAAATGAATTACCTCACCATAGGCATCTGCCGCTGCTTCCATAATGGCCTCACTCATGGTAGGATGGGGGTGTACGGTTTTGATGATATCCATACCAGTGATTTCTAGTTTTCGAGCTACAACTACTTCGGCAATCATCTCAGTTACGTTGGATCCGATTAGGTGTGCACCCAAAAACTCTCCATATTTGGCATCAAATATTACTTTTACAAATCCATCTTTAGCGCCAGCTGCACTGGCTTTTCCAGAAGCCGAAAATGGGAATTTACCAACTTTTATTTCATATCCAGCCTCTTTGGCTGCTTTTTCGGTATAGCCAACAGAGGCAATTTCAGGCGAGCAATAAGTACAGCCAGGAATATTATTGTAATTAAGCGGTTCAGGGTGATGCCCTGCAATTTTCTCTACGCAGAGAATACCTTCAGCAGATGCAACATGAGCGAGCGCCTGGCCCTTTACAATATCGCCTATAGCATAAATACCATCGACATTAGTTTTGTAAAAATCATCAACGACAATTCGGCCTTTATCCACTAATACGCCAACTTCTTCGAGCCCGATGCCTTCAAGATTGGTACTAACGCCAACAGCCGATAAGACAATATCACATTCAATTGTTTCGACTCCTGAAGCTGTTTTTACTTGTACTTTGCATCCTTTTGTGGAAATATCTACGGCTTCTACATTGGCCCCAGTCAAGATTGTGATACCTGATTTTTTGAAGCTTTTAAGTAGTTGTTTAGAAATATCTTCATCTTCCACAGGAACGATACGATCCTGATACTCGATTAAGGTTACTTTGGTTCCAAGGGCACTGTAGAAGTAAGCAAATTCTACCCCAATAGCGCCAGAACCAACTACTACCAATGATTTTGGTTGCTCAGTTAGTACCATAGCCTGTCGATAACCGATTACTTTTGTACCATCTTGTTTTAAGTTTGGTAATTCGCGAGATCTGCTTCCGGTGGCCAAAATAGTATGCTTGGCTTGATATTCTTTAATCGAGCCATCTGGTGCGCTAACCTCAACATTACCCCCTTTTTTGATCTTGGCATGACCCCTGATGACATCAATTTTATTTTTTTTCATCAAAAATTGAACACCTTTACTCATTCCATCAGCTACATCACGGCTTCGTTTAACTATTTGGCTAAAGTCGGCTTTAGGATTCTCTATTTGGATGCCGTAGTCAGCAGCATGATTAATATATTCGAAAACTTGAGCGCTTTTTAGTAGGGCTTTGGTGGGAATGCATCCCCAATTTAAGCAGATGCCACCCAGTGACTCTCGCTCGACAATAGCTGTTTTAAATCCAAGTTGTGCAGCACGAATAGCAGCTACATACCCTCCTGGGCCACTTCCAATAACGATGATATCGTAATTCATATACTGTATGATGATACTGTCAAAAGAAGGCCAAAGCTAAGGAAATTATATTCTAAAACGATAAGTGTTTTTTTTGGAATTAGGCTATGTTTTTTTGTTTATTGAATATTTAAATTAAATGACTTTCGTTTGTATTAAAAATATTTAGATTTGCTTTGCTTTAAGCGCTGGGGTAATTTTTATAACTGTATAAATTATGCAAACCAAAATATAAAACTATATCTATGAAGAAAAATGCACTTTTTATCATTGTGGGTATGTTAATGACTCTTAACCTATCGGCACAAGTAACAACGAGTAGTTTAACAGGAAAAATTGTTGATGAGAAGGGAGAGGCCTTAGTTGGTGCTGCAGTTAAAGCTGTTCATACGCCTACAGGAACAAGTTATGGTACTTCGACCAATCTTGATGGTTATTTTACTGTTTCAAATATGCGTGTTGGGGGGCCTTACGTAATCACGATAACTTATGTTGGTTTTCAAACTCAAACGCGCTCGAATGTATTTCTAGCACTAGGAGCTCCGTTTTTGTTAAATGTGACGATGAAAGCAGGGGGAACCGAGCTAGCAGAAGTGGTTGTGGTGAGTAAAAAAGATAATATACTTAATAGTAAAAGAACTGGCGCTGCTACTAATATTGGTCGGGAGCAAATTGAAAATGCACCTACTATAAGTCGGTCGTTGCAGGATTTTACACGTTTTACCCCTCAAGTTAATGGGAATTCATTTGGTGGTGCTAATAATCGTTTTAATAATATTACAGTTGATGGAGCGGTCAATAATGATGTTTTTGGTTTATCAGCTTCAGGTACACCAGGAGGACAAGCCGGAACTCAGCCCATCTCTTTAGATGCCATTCAAGAAATACAGGTTGTACTAGCACCTTATGATGTGACTCAAGGAAACTTTACAGGAGGTGGGGTGAATGCCGTCACTCGTTCGGGTTCAAACAAATTTGAAGGCTCTTTGTATACGTTTGGTAGAAATGATAATCTTTCTGGGAATAACGTATTAACCAGTCAGAGTCAAAGTTTTTTTGATAATCAATATGGTTTTCGTTTAGGTGGTCCAATCATTAAAAACAAGCTATTTTTCTTTGTAAATGCAGAAATGCAGAGAAAAAATGCGACTACGATTAATAATGCTAACGAAGCCGGTTCAGCTATTTCTTTTGGCTCTGCACAATCAATTGCCCAAAAAGCATTATCCTATAACTATGATGCGGGTCTCATTGGACCATTGGATGCACTGACCGAGAATAATAAAATATTTACAAAATTCGACTGGAATGTGAACAGTAAAAACCAATTAAGTTTACGTTACAACTATATCGATGCTTTTAACGATAATCTAATAAGGTCATCTTCGTTGTTTAGTTTTGGAAATGATGCGTATAAGTTTAATAATACGCAGCATGTAGGCATCCTGGAGCTAAGAACTAAACTAAATGACCGTTTATCTAATAATCTCATTGTTGGTTATACGCGTATTAGGGATCACAGGACGACAGCAGGAATGTTGTTCCCAAGTATTACTATTTCAAGTATAGATGGATTTGCATCAAACAGTGCGGTTTTGGGATCTGAAAGAAGTTCTGTAGCTAATAGCTTAGATCAGGATATTTATGAGTTTACAGATAATTTCAAGGTAAATGCAAATAAACACACTTTCACTTTTGGAACACATAATGAGTTTTTCTCTTTTAAGAATTTATTTATCAATAATATCAACGGTAGTTGGACCTATAATAGCGTGGCAGATTTTATCAATAATAAACCTAGTCGTGTTCAAGCGACGTATTCGTTGGATCCAACGAATCTACGGCCGGCAGCTCAGTTTACTGCAGCACAGTTAGGTTTTTATGCTCAAGACGAGGTTCAAGCTGCAGAAGGTTTAAAGATCACAATTGGCTTGCGTGTTGATGTCCCCGTATTTGGTTCAAATCCTTTAAAAAACCCACAAATTCAAACTGATTTTAATGGTTATTCAACTAATACTACACCTAGCGGTGTCCCTTTGGTTGCTCCTCGTTTAGGATTTAATTATGATGTGTTGGGCAATCGAGCCATACAAATTAGGGGAGGTATTGGCGTTTTTAATGGTCGGGTACCTTTTGTATGGCTATCTAATCAATTTACTAATAGTGGTATGTTATTGGGAACGATAGATAATAGAACTCCGGGTGCTTTTATTCCAGATCCCAATGGGCAACAAGCAGCTGGGCCTAGTTCAACAAGAGAGGTTGATTTGGTAGCAAATAATTTTAAGATTCCTCAGGTATTTCGAAATAACTTGGCTATTGATTTTAAGCTGCCTTTTGATATAGTTGGTACCTTAGAAGGTATTTATTCCAAAACAATAAATAGTATAGTTTATTCTGATCTCAATTTAAAAAATTCCACAGGTTCGATTAGTTCTGCTTTAACTGGTGGAGCCGATAACAGACCATTATATGGTCCTAAGGTTGATGCTGCTAATTTTACCAATGTGCTTTTATTAAGTAATGCAAGTAAGGGGTATACCTATAGCTTGACAGCCCAATTCCAAAAGAGTTTTAGCAATGGTATTTCAGCTATGTTTGCCTATACCAATAGTAAGGCTCAGTCAATTAACGATGGGGCTAGCAGTACAGCTCTTTCTAATTGGAATGGTGTTTTTGCGTCTCAGGTAAATGGGCCCAATAGTTCTGTATTAACTACTTCTCTTTTTCAGTTGCGTCATAGATTAGTAGGAGCTTTCTCTTATAAAATTGACTATGGCAGAAATAAACTATTTGGTACAGGTATATCTATATTCTACTCTGGAAATTCAGGACAGCCATATAGTTATGTGTATAATGGTGATATCAATGGAGATGGAGGAAGATCCAATGACTTGATTTATATTCCAAGAACTGCTAACGATATTAAATTGGTTGCTACCAGCACGGCCACGGCCGCAGGTCAGTGGACTGCTTTAGATAATTTTATTACTAATGATAGTTATTTGAATTCAAGAAGGGGGCAGTATGCAGCAAGGAATGGGGCTGAAACACCTTGGACACATCAATTCGATATTAGATTTACTCAAGATATTGGTGTTATTATAAAAGGTGTGAAGAATAAAATTCAGCTTACTTATGACATCATCAATGTGGGTAATATGATTAATAAAGACTGGGGACGCCATTATATGGTACCTAGTCAATCATTATCATTGATTAATTACACGGGAAGTGGATATACCTTCCAAGCGCCTGTAAGCACTTATCAAATAGATCCAGTGTTATCAGCATGGTCAAGCCAGCTAGGTATCAGATATATTTTTTAATTCTATTCTCAATGTCTGAACTGTGATTTTGTGTGATTGATTTGATTGAAAAAATGTTCTTTTAAAGGTTATAGTAATCATTCAGATCAAATCAAATAAATCATAGTTCAGACAGTTAACCCCAGTTAATAATTATTCCAGTAGATTTGTTTCGTCATATGTCTATGGCGTGAATATGATTAGGTATTTGCATCATATTGGAAATATTCTTTGTTATATCTAAACAAGCTCTCTGGTATGGTTAAACAATTTCGAACCCTAAGTCAAACCAGCTTAATCCCATTAATTATCATAGCCGTTTTGCTGAGACTTGATGTTTTTATTCAAAGACCTAATCAGCTAGACTTCGATTTTGTAGAGCCCTTTGTTAAGTTGCTAATTCCCGTTCCGCTAGAGCATCTTTTGTCATCAGGAATTAATATGCTTATTGCTCTAGTGCTCACTATCATTCAAGCGCTGTTGATGAATAAGATTGTTAATATGCATAATGTCATAGGTAAGCCAACGTCTCTTCCTGCATTATTATTTGTCACTTTGTCTAGCTTGTTTCCACAATTTGTGATCCTTAGTCCGGCTTTGATATGTAACTTCTTGGTTATATGGATTATTAGTAAAGTTTTGGAGCTTTATCAAAGCCCTAAAGTGCGTTTTATCTTGTTTGATATGGGTATGATCATTGCTGTTGGGACGCTTATTTATTTTCCTTTTATAGCTATGCTTCCGCTGCTTTGGGTTAGTCTAATCATTTTCCGTCCCTTTGTTTGGCGAGAATGGATTATGGGGGCAATTGGTTTTTTGGTTATATTTTTCTTTTTGGGTATGTTTTATTTTTGGAATAACTCCCTTGGCTTGTTTTATCAAATATGGAGACCTTTAGCATCTAATTTCAGTGCTAATTTTCACATTCACCCTTACAGCTACTTTGTATTAATTCCGGTTGCCATAATTGTCTTATTAGCTTTAGTTCACATGCAAAAAATTTTTTTTAGAAGCCCTATTCAGGTGCGCAAAGCTTTTCAGGTATTTGTTTTTCTGTTTTTGTTTGCATTCTTATCATTTTATATGAAATCAAGATTTCATATCTATCATTTCCTATTGTGTGTACCCTCTGTATCTATCCTTGCAGCTTATTTTTTTCTGCATGAAAAGAGGAGATGGCTTTATGAGTCGTTGTATCTATTTTTAGTAGGTTCTATTATTTTGCTACAGCTGTTTTAAAATAAACTTTAGACCGGCTCGATTATCGAAATTTGAAATAGATTTGCACCATGAAGTTTGGGGTAGTTATTTTTCCAGGATCCAATTGTGATCAAGATTTGATTTATGTATTGAGAGATATTTTGAAGCAAGAGGTGGTCTGTTTGTGGCATAAGGAGGGGCAACTGCAAGATGTTGATTTTGTTCTTCTTCCGGGCGGATTTTCCTTTGGTGATTATCTACGTTCAGGGGCTATTGCTCGGTTTTCACCTTTGATGAAAGAGATTATTGCTTTTGCAGGACGGGGTGGTTATGTGATGGGGATTTGTAATGGATTTCAGATACTTACAGAGGCAGGTTTATTACCTGGAGCACTGCTTCATAATGTGAGTTGTCAATTTATCTGTCGGAATAGTTATTTAAGACTAGGAACTACGCGGTCGCTAATTACAGCTAATTTAAATGTTCAAGAGGTGTTAAAAATTCCCATTGCGCATGGGGAAGGAAATTATTTTATAAATACTGACGGATTGAAGCAATTACAAGATCAGGATCAAATACTTTTTCGCTATTGTGATGAGTTAGGCTACCTTACCCCAATATCAAATCCAAATGGGTCTATAGATCATATCGCCGGTATTTGTAACGCCACTCGAAATGTATTCGGTATGATGCCTCATCCGGAAAGAGCCGCGGATTCTATTGTTGGTAATCAGGATGGACTAGCCATTTTTGAATCGATTTTAAATAGGGTAAATGCTTGATGGCAAATTTGGTTATTGATATTGGTAATACGCATACCAAAGTTGCTGTATTCAATGAGTATAAGTTAGTAAGTGTCGATCATTATGAAGCACTTACACCTCAAGATCTCCTTACTTATCTCAATAATAAAAACGATATAACGTATAGTATACTGTCTTCAGTTAGTTCTAGTTCCTTAGCAGATTTGGAAGAGATACTAAGTGAACAAACCATATATATACGATTTTCGACAAATTTGGCTACTTCCATTAATAATCAATATAAAAGCCCTCAAACGCTTGGTTTAGATCGTTTGGCAGGAATGGTGGGGGCGCAAACGCTTTATCCGGGTAAAAACTGTCTAGTCATTGATGCTGGAACTTGTATTACTTATGATGTAGTTAATCATGAGGGAATATATAACGGGGGAAGCATATCACTAGGAATACATATGAGATTGAAGGCTTTACATGTATTTACAGACAAACTTCCTTTGATTGATTTTGATGATAGTTTCATGTTTATGGAAGGTTCAGATACACGTGCTTCCATACTATCTGGAGTTATACAAGGAGCAGTGTTAGAGATGCAAGGATTTATTACAAATCATATATCACACGATACTTCATTACAGGTGATACTCTGTGGTGGTGATGCAGCTTTTTTTGATACTCGTTTGAAAAACACCATCTTTGCTGACACTTTACGTACAGAGCCAAATCTGGTTCTAATAGGTTTAAATGATATTATCCGCCAACAAAATGACTAAAACATTTTACAGTATATTCATTTTTTTCTTTTCCACTACGTTTACTGTTTTTGCTCAGCCTACTACGAGTTCTCCTTATTCTAAGTTTGGATTAGGAGATTTGGTCAGCCCTTCACTCCCTCAAAATAAAGCCATGGGGGGAATTAGTGTCGGTTTGCGTAAGCTTGGGTCCTATAGTTCGATTAATGTAGCCAATCCAGCTTCTTATTCTTCTATTGATTTGACAACATTTGATATGGGTGCTGGGGCTAGTTTTAGGCAATTGGATGCAAGCAGTGCTTATAATAATAATGTCAATATGAACTTGAGCCATATCGTTTTTGGTGTACCTGTTAGTAAAAAATCTGCGATTAGTTTTGGGCTGCTTCCTTATAGTGAGATGGGCTATCAGTACAAAAATTCATCCACACTGGTAAATACGACAGATAATACTAGTACATCGATCGATTATATTTATGGGGGAGATGGCGGATTATCCAAGGTGTATATGGGATATGGTATTTTACTAAGCCCCCATCTTAGCGTCGGAGTTAATGCTGCTTATTTGTTTGGCAATTTAAAACAAAGTAAGTCCACTGAATTTCCTCAGGATACTAAGGCTTTAAATTCTCGGCAAGAAGCGAGCAGTGGTATTAGTGGTTTAAGTATGGATTATGGTGTGCAGTATATAATCAATACGTTGTCCAAATCGAAACTAACGATTGGATACGCCGGAACAATAAGCGATAAGTTTACTGCTGCAGGTTCAACAAAGAGTAGTGTTTATCGTAAAAACTTTTCATCGGGCGACGAAAGCATATCGCTAGGAACTCCTTATACTTTAGACGATACTTCATCTGAGTTGAGTATGCCTATTATGCAAACGATTGGCTTTGCTTTCGAAAAAGCGAACAAATTTTTAGTTGGAGCAGATTTTTCTTACGCTCAATGGAGTAATTTTCGTTGGGGAGCAATTAATCCAGGCTTAAACGATAGCTATACGGTAGTTGTAGGCGGGCAGGTTACACCTAATGTAAATGCAATATCTGGTTACTTCAAGCTGGTAGATTATCGTTTTGGGCTCAAGTACAATAAGACCTTTGTTAATATTAATAATACAAGTATTGATCAGTATGCGGTTACTTTGGGTCTTGGCTTACCACTGGCAGCTAATCGGCTTGCTTTTTATAAAATAAATTTCTCTGCAGAAATAGGGATGAGAGGGAGGCTTGACAATGGTTTAGTTCGTGAAAACTATGTTAACCTTGGTTTAGGCTTTACTATAAACGATAAATGGTTTATTAAACCTAAATTCGATTAGAACACAATGGTTAAGGGGTGCCACATTCTCTATTGTTTGCTTGCTGTGGGGATTTTTGTTTACACGAGTTGTGAAAATAATTTGCGTGAGGTAGAGAAAGTATCTTCACACAAACTAGCTACCCAAATTGATACCTCCAAAGGTGTGGAAATCATATACAGCGATTCAGCCATTGTAAAAGCAAAAATTATAGCACCTGAGCTACTCCACTTTAAGACAGATCAGCCATACTATGAAATGAAGAAGGGGGTGAAAGCCATTTTTTTTGATAAAGATCAACTTGAAACGAGTAACGTTGTGGCTGATTATGCCATGAGTCGAGAGCATGAAGATATCATTGAGTTGCGAAATAATGTGGTGGCTACCAATAAGGAAGGTAGAATCTTTAAGTCGGACGAGTTGATATGGAATTCTAAGCAGCGTAGATTTTACTCAACCAAATTGGTTACGATTATTACACCAAGTCAAACGATACATGGTACAGAGTTTTGGGCCAATGAGGGTTTTACATACTATGAGATCAAGCAGTCCACAGGTGATTTTGATGTATCAAATAAAGAAGGTTCTGGTTTATCGCCATCAAAATGAGACGTAGAAGTCAAGGATAAATTTTTTATATTTGCGGCTTATTATTCATTTTTTTTAAAACAAAATAATATGTACGCAATAGTAAATATAGCTGGACAGCAATTCAAGGTTGCAAAAGACCAGTATCTTTTTGTACACCGTTTACAAGGAGATGAAGGCGCTAGTATTGAATTTGACGATGTTTTGTTAGTTGAAGATAAGGGCCAGGTAAAGGTTGGTACACCGACTTTGAGTGGAGCTAAGGTTTCGGCTACCATTGTATCTCATTTAAAAGGGGATAAAGTTATTGTCTTCAAAAAGAAACGCCGCAAAGGTTATAAAAAGAAAAATGGACACCGTCAGCAATTTACAAAAGTGACCATTACGGATATCAAAGTATAATTCTTGAGTTTAAAACACTGAACTGAGTTTCAGTTCGTAAATAAAATAAACATGGCACATAAGAAAGGAGCCGGTAGCTCCAGAAACGGTCGCGAATCACATAGTAAGCGTCTGGGTATAAAAATTTTTGGTGGTCAATCTGCCATTGCAGGTAATATTATTGTACGTCAACGCGGTACAAAGCATCATCCAGATAAAAATGTAGGTATTGGTAAGGACCATACCTTGTTTGCTTTGACAGATGGTACAGTTGTATTTAAAAAGAAAATCAATAGTAAATCATATGTTTCCATTATTCCTTTCCCATTGAATCAGAGTGTAGAGGAATCTGGTACGAAGGCAGAAGCCAGCGTAGCTGCTGCTGTTGCAAATGAGGTTCCCTTAGTTAATGAGGACGTAACAGGGGAAACTTCAACTAAGAAAAAAGCCACTAAAGTAAAGAAAGAATCTATTATAGAAACTGATACACAAGTAGAAGAGTAATTTCTTGTTATCAGAAAGATAATTTATGAGCCGACTATTTTTAAAGTCGGCTTTTTTGTTTTTATTTAAAATTAGTTTGGCTTTCGCCTCCCATTTTTAGGAATATCAGCTTGTTTGCTTGAGCGATCTTGTGCGTCACTAATGGTTTTACTAAGCTCTTTGATCAGCTGAGTAATTGCATTCTTTAGTTTTGGATCTTTGTCATAATCCATATCAAAAAGTACATGCTTATGCTTGCGCACATAGCTATATTCTATATAATAATGAGGGGAATGTTGATGTAGTGGTTTAGTAGGCGAAAGAACTTCTGGAAAATTCCAGAATCCTAGCTCTGATGCTTTGCGATGCAGATATAGGAGTTCATCTTTTGATAGTTTAACAGTTGTTTTAACCAACGAATCATTCTCATCAGCATATTGATAAGCTCCACTCTGGGAGTCGTATTGGTTAACTAGGTTATTCCCAAGGCCATATTTAAGTTGTATCGATTTAAACTCTGAGAACTTATAGGGTGCATTTTTAATCATTACTCCATAGTAATACACACAATACAATACAAATGGGACGATAATGCATATAGCTAAAAATATTTTTTTACTCCTGTCATCCATGATGAGTCGTTATAATTTTAGTTTTCGTTTATAATTGGAGGGGTTAATTCACCTTCCCACTTACTGACTACTGCTGTAGCAATACTATTACCTATTACATTGGTAGCAGATCGTCCCATGTCTAAAATGGGATCAACTCCGAGTAGTAGAGCAATGCCTGCTTCTGGTATATTAAATGTAGTTATTGTGCCTGCAATCACTACTAAAGAAGCCCTTGGAACACCAGCAACTCCTTTACTTGTAAGCATTAATATCAGGAGCATAATCAATTGCTGTTCAACTGAAATATGGACGCCATATGACTGGGCAATAAATAATGAAGCAAATGTCATATACATCATGGAGCCATCTAAGTTAAAGGAGTAGCCCAAGGGGAGTACAAAGCTCACAATTTTGTCTTTACAACCGAAGCGTTCTAGTTGAAGCATTGTTTTGGGGTAGGCGGCTTCGCTACTTGCTGTACTAAAAGCTACCAAAATGGCTTCCTTTAACTCGATGATTAATTTAAATACTCGCTTATTTAAAATGATAAAACCTATAAAAATTAGAACGAGCCATAAAATAAGTATGCCAAGATAAAACTCCGAGACGAAAACGGCATAGGTGGATAGAACACTTAATCCTTGTTTGGCAATAATTGCCGCTATAGCCCCAAATACTGCCAAGGGGGCAAAGTTCATGATATAAGACGTGATTTTAAGAATAACATGCGAAAAAGCATCCATTGCTTTAATAACAAGTGCTCCTTTTTCGCCAATAGCAGCCGTTGCTACGCCAAAGAAAATAGAAAATATGACGATCTGTAAAATTTCATTGTTTGCCATTGCCTCAATAAAGCTTTTAGGAAACATATGGCTGATGAAATCTTTGAGTGATAAAGCTCCTGACTGAATTCCAGAACTAACTCGACTGTCAGGTAAGGGTAAATGCATGGCTATTCCTGGTTTAAAAAGGTTTACCAAGATTGCTCCCAGAATCAGTGAAAGCAAGCTTGCGCTAATAAACCAAAGCATGGTTTTGGCGCCTATTCTTCCCACCGCCTTGATATCACCAACTTTGGCTATACCTGCGACTAGTGTAGTAAAAATCAACGGCCCAACAATCATTTTGATCAGACGGAGAAAAATATCACTCAGTAAAGACAATATTTCAAGTTTTTTTTCTCGTATGGAGCTGTTTTCTCTACGAATAGTTGTTTGCTTGATTAATTCCTTCTTTAGCAATGAATATTGTATATGGGTGGTATCATTGGTAGCCAGCATTTTTGCTTGGATCACTTTAGTTTGAGATTCAGCTGCTAAAATTCGTTCATTGTATTTATTTATCCATTTGATATTGAGTAAATATCCAGCTAAAATTCCCAAAATAAAGGAGAGGAATATGAAGAGAGTTAGTTTGCTTTTTTTCATGTGTTTTTATAGGTTCTTCAAAGACATTTAAGTTTACTTAAGGATAAGTAAAATTACAATAATTTAATCGACGGACTTTTGAACTTTTTCATAAGCTTTACTTTTGCTGCTATGTTAGAACAAAAATATACACGACGTGGTGTCTCTGCTGATAAAGAAGATGTTCACCAAGCTATCAGGAATATAGATAAGGGCCTTTTTCCGAAAGCTTTTTGTAAGATAATACCAGATATTTTGGGTGCAAATGAGGCTTGGTGTAATATCATGCATGCAGATGGCGCAGGAACTAAGTCGGCTCTTGCTTATGTCTATTGGCGAGAAACAGGCGATTTGTCTGTGTGGCGGGGAATAGCTCAGGATGCTATTGTGATGAATTTGGATGATTTGTTATGTGTGGGAGCAATAGATAATATACTATTGTCATCTACTATTGGAAGAAATAAGCATGTAGTTCCAGGCGAGGTTATTGCTGAAATTATTGAGGGGACAGAGGCTATTTTGAGTGAATTACGTGAACAAGGGGTTGGTATTCATGCTACAGGTGGTGAAACAGCAGATGTTGGCGATTTGGTGCGAACGATCATTGTTGACTCGACAGTTACTTGTCGAATGAAGCGTGAGGATGTTATTTCAAATGATCGCATTCAGGCTGGTAATGTGATTATTGGCTTGGCTTCTTATGGACAATCGAGTTACGAAAGAGAATACAATAGTGGAATGGGTTCTAACGGACTTACTTCTGCACGTCATGATGTGTTCCATAAATATATTGCGGAGAAATATCCGGAAAGTTATGATCCTGCTATTCCTTATGAATTGTTATTCTCAGGAAGCAAAAAACTCAATGATCAGATTCAAGTTGGAGGATATCAAATAAACCTAGGAAAATTTGTTTTATCTCCAACGCGGACTTATGCACCCATTATTAAAAGGATATTGGAGAGATATCGTCATCAAATTCATGGTATAATCCATTGTAGTGGAGGAGGGCAAACAAAGGTGTTACATTTTGTAGAGAATATGCACATTATTAAGGATCATTTATTTCCTATCCCTCCTTTGTTTGAGTTAATTAGGGCGGAGTCTGGCACGGATTGGTATGAAATGTATAAGGTATTTAATATGGGACATCGAATGGAGCTTTATGTGCCTGAATCGATTGCCAGTGAAATTATCGGAATAAGTAAGGAGTTTAATGTCGATGCTCAAATAATTGGGCGTGTAGAAAAGACTATATCCAAAATGCTTACTATACGGTCAGTGTTTGGTGAATTCATTTATCATTAAAATCAAAACCGAGGCTATGTATTTTGATAGCCTCGGTTTTGATTTATAAGGTTTAGTGTTTTTGATGAATCCTACATTCGGACATCAAGCTCATTAATGATATTTTTTGCCCCACCCAGCACATCAATGCACCATAAGACAAAGCGAGTGTCAACTGAAATAGTTCGTTTATACTTTTTGTCGAAAGCAATGTCTCCACTCATGGCTTCCCAGTTTCCATCGAAAGCCAGGCCGATCAGTTCTCCGTTAGCATTAATCACTGGAGAACCCGAGTTACCGCCTGTAATATCGTTATTGCTGATGAATGCTACAGGCAAGGTTCCATTTTCTGTGTAAGGGCCAAAATTACGTTTGTTGTATGCGTCGATCAGTGATTTGGGTAAATCAAATTCAGCATTTTTGGGCTGATACTTTTCCATCATGCCATCGATGGTGGTACTTGCCTGATAGGTCACTGCATCCTTTGGCGAATAGCTCTGTACTTTTCCATAGGTGATACGCATGGTTGAATTGGCATCTGGATAGCTTAGTTCATTTTTGTTTTTATCCAGCAGTGATTGGAGATATAAATTATCCAATTTGGCTTTTCTGGTTTCAAAATCAGAAATAACTGTCCCAAAATTAGTTTGTATATAAGTTGATGGGACTAAATTTTTAGCAAAAAGGTAAGCAGGATCGCTTTCTAAAATGGCCTTGTTGGGATGAGCCCAAAATTCATGGACGTTTGAAGGTCTGATCAATACGCTTTTATTCCAGAGGTCATTAGCATACTTTTCAAAAGAGGCTTGGGGTGAATCAGCTGGGTTTTCCTCAATTAGCTTGCTAATGAATGCTGGATGCTGACTCTTAGGAACATCTGAGTAAAATGAGCTTAATAATTGGATGAAAATCTTTTTGTCAGCATGTTCATTATAGGTGTTTTCGTAGAAAGCGAGTTTTTTTTTAATATCTTCATTCAAACCAGTGAGGTAGGTTTGATCGTCTTTTTTGGTCGATTGTGCATCTAATGCTGTCGCTAATGTATTGACATTACGCGCCCAAACCAATGCACCTAAACCATTGCCACCAGCATAAACAGCGTGAATAGCATAAGGCTCATAGTTTTTATATAGTTCGGCATACTGATTCATTAGATCCGCGTACTCAGGCTTATTGGATGCCCATGAATTGAATTCAGCCTCTTTTCTTTGTTTTTCTGTATAGACGTCTAGGTGTTTCAATTGTGTTGTTTGACCAATATAATATTTCCAGTAATTGGCAATATTAGCATATTGAGAAGAAAGCTTTAATCGGGTGTCTACACTTTTATTCATTTCTTCTTTCCAGGCTTTTAAGCGAATATCTCGTAGTTTAACAATTGTCGGATTCACTTTTTCAGTAGCAAGCTGAACCCCATAGGAAGTCAAAAAGCGATCTGTGCGACCTGGGAATCCATAAACAATCGTGAAGTCATCGTTTTTAACTCCTTTGATGGATATAGGTAAGAATTTTTTTGGTGTATAGGGTTTGTTGTTGATCGAATAGGAAGCTGGTTTGTTATTGGCATCGGCATAAACTCTGAAAATGGAAAAATCGCCTGTATGGCGTGGCCATTCCCAGTTATCCGTATCGCCACCAAATTTGCCAATGGATTGAGGGGGAACTCCAACTAAACGAACGTCATTGAATCGTTCATAAATAAATAAAATATATTGATTGGCCTTGTAAATATCCTTGACTTCGGCTTCTTGGGTAGTTCCTTGGGTTGCCTCAGCGCTAATTTTTTTACTGATCTCGCTGATCTTTGCAGCCCTTTCTTGATCAGAAAGCCCTTTGATAGTGGCCATTATCTGGGGAGTAACATCCTCCATTCGAATTAAAAAGCGTACAAAAAGGCCTGGAATAGGCTTTTCTTCAGCATAGGATTTGGCATAAAAACCATTATCAAGAACATTATCCTGAGGGGTAGATTGAGAGGCAGCAGCATCATATCCACAATGGTGATTGGTAAAAATCAGTCCATTTTTTGAAACGATTTCACCCGTACAAAAACCACCAAAGGAAACAATAGCATCTTTGATACTTACTTTATTGGCACTATATAGGTCTTCAGGACTTAGTTTAAAGCCCTGCTTTTTCATTTGTTCGTAATTTTTTCCGATAAGCATTGGTAGCCACATGCCTTCGTCTGCTTTAGCCCAATTGTTGGTTATCAGTAGGAGCAGGAGTACATAGCTTAGCACTATTGATTGTTTTGTTTTCATGATATGAAGATTTAATTTTTAGTCTCTCTTCTCATATGAGGGTAGATTTATTTTCGAACTGGTCTAAAGTTTATCATTTCGGGCTATAGATGGCAAATGGGATAATCATTTCTTCCAAGGAAACACCCCCATGTTGAAATGTTTCATTAAAATAGTTTACAAACTGATTGTAATTATTGGGGTAGACAAAATAGATATCTTCTTTGGCGAAGATAAAACTAGAGCTTACATGTAATTTGGGTAGGAGTGCTTCATGTGGATTTTTGATGTGGAAAACGTCGCGAGGAATAAAGTTTAAATTTTTGCCTTGTTTATAGCGCAAGTTCGTGTTCGTATTTCGATCGCCGATAACTTTGCTTGGGCGCTTTACTTGAATGGTTCCATGATCGGTTGTGATGATTAACTTGATATTTTTTTGAGCAAGTTTTTTTAGTGTTTCAAATAATGGAGAATGTTCAAACCAAGATACGGTTAATGAGCGGTATGCAGCTTCATCATTGGCTAGTTCGCGAATCATGGCCATATCGGTCCTAGCATGAGAGAGCATATCAACAAAGTTGTAAACAATCACATTGAAATCATTGCCCATTAAATTGTTGAGGTTATCTGTGATATCTTTCCCTTGTTCGTAGGTGAGTATTTTGTTATAGGAGTATTTGCATTCTTTGCGATAAGAACGCGCAATTTGATCGGCCATAAATTTATCCTCAAACAAATTTTTGCCTCCTTCATCCTCATCATTTTGCCACATTCCGGGAAAGCGTTTTTCCATATCGAGTGGCATTAATCCCGAGAAAATGGCATTCCGTGCATACTGTGTTGCTGTGGGAAGAATGCTATAGAAGCAATCTTCTTCATCGATTCGATAATAGTCTGTTAGGAATGAGTTGATCACTTTCCACTGGTCGTAGCGTAAATTATCTATCAGGATAAAAAAGGTAGGTTTGCCCGGTTCAAGTGCTGGAAAAACTTTCTTTTTAAAGAGTTGATGGGATAGGATAGGGCCAGATTCTGGATTTTTTAGCCAGTTGAGATAATTCTTCTCAATGAATTTAAAAAATTGAGCATTTGCTTCTGCTTTTTGTAAGGTCAAGATTTCGCGCATGCTCACATCCTCTAACTTTTCAAGAGAAAGTTCCCAAAAAACGAGTTTTTTATAGACTTCTATCCATTCCGAGTAGTTTAGATTTTCATTCAAGGTCATGCCTAAATGGCGAAAATCTTGCTGGTAGGCCATGGATGTTTTTTCGCTAACTAGACGTTTGTTGTCGATCAATTTTTTGATGGTTAATAGTATCTGCTTTGGATTGACGGGTTTAATTAGATAATCGTCAATTTTAAAGCCGATGGCATCTTCCATTAGGTGTTCTTCCTCATTTTTGGTGATGAGTACGATGGGTAGATCCGGGCTAGCCGATTTCATCTTGCCAAGTGTTTCTAAACCGGTTAAGCCGGGCATGTTTTCATCTAGGAAGATCAGGTCAAAATTTTCGTCTCGAAAGCAATCTAGGGCATCATTGCCATTGGTTACTGTTTTTACTTTGTACCCTTTTTCATTTAGGAACAAAATATGTGGCTTTAATAAATCTATTTCATCATCGGCCCATAGAATATATGTTTCTTGCATTTAAAATCAAATAAATTAAGTATTTATGTGTCTATTAATGAACCTGTTTTCGGGGTGACTAAAATTAGTAATTTTTGTACCTTATCTGCATTTATTTTGAATAAGAAAAAAATAATTAATGATCCAGTTTATGGATTTATTACTATCCCTTCCGAATTAATTTTTGATCTTATTCAGCATCCCTATGTGCAGCGTTTACGCTATATCAAGCAGTTAGGGATGACACATTTGGTTTATCCCGGAGCATTGCATACCAGGTTTCATCATGCCATAGGTGCCATGCATCTTATGGGGATGGCCATGGAAACATTAAAAAGCAAAGGGCATTTTATTTCTTCAGAAGAAGAAGAGGCAGTTTGTATTGCCACATTACTGCATGATATTGGTCATGGCCCATTTTCACATGCCCTGGAACATACTATTGTAGAGGGTATTTCACATGAATACATCACCTCGTTACTCATGGATAAACTTAATCAAGAGTTTGGAGGTGGATTAAAAATGGCATTAGATATTTTCAAAAAAACATATTACAAAAAATTTTTGAATCAGCTGGTCGCCGGGCAACTGGATATCGATCGAATGGATTATTTGAATCGAGACAGTTTTTTTACGGGTGTTTCTGAGGGAGTAATTGGTTTTGATCGAATTATTAAAATGATGGAAGTTTTTGATGATGAGCTGGTTATTGAGGAGAAAGGAATCTATTCCATTGAAAAATTTCTTATCGCACGACGCTTGATGTATTGGCAGGTATATTTACATAAAACTGTTGTTGCGGCGGAGCAATTGCTAACTAAGATTTTGGAACGTGCTAAGGAACTTTCGTTGAGGGGGAAGGTCCTTTTTGCCACACCCAGTTTTGCCCACTTTTTGATCCATCCAGTCACAAAAAATGACTTTACGACGAATTCTATACATCTCGATCATTTTTCCAAACTGGACGATCACGATGTATTTACTTCCATTAAGGTTTGGACACAGGATGATGATTTTATTTTATCTACACTTTGTCAGCATCTGATAAGTAGAAATTTGTATCGTGTAGAAATTACTAATGAACCACCAGCTAGTTATCAAATTGACCAGCTTGCTCAATGGGCTCAAACTAAATTCGGGACAGATGAAGATGATATTTCCTATTGGGTATTCACTGATACTATAAAAAATAAAACCTATCAAACCGGTAATGGCAACATCAAAATTTTAATGAAAGATGGTAGTTTAAAGGATATTGCTACGGCCTCAGATAATTCGAATCTGGGCGCATTAACTAAAACTGTCGAAAAGTATATTTTATGTTATTTGAAAGACATACTTCCAACACCTTGTTCGTCTAATTTTAGGACTAAAATATCTGATTAACAGATCTTTGAAACAAAATTTGCTCATTCATTAATAAGCCCTAAATTTGCCGGATGCAATTAAGCGCTCATCAGATTAAGATTTTGTTAAACGGCACCATTGAAGGTGATCCAGATGTAGTGGTAGATCGGTTAGCAAAAATTGAGGAGGCCGGGGTGGGTTCTCTATCATTCCTTGCTAATCCACGTTATGAGCATTATTTGTACACCACAAATGCCTCCATAGTTATTGTCAATGATGATTATAAATTGATTCAGCCTGTAAAAGGAACACTTATTCGAGTAAAAGATCCGTATAGTTCTTTTTCTGTTTTGCTTGAGAAATACAATCGTATTAAACTAGATAAAAAAGGTATTGAGGAGCCTTGTTTTATACATCCGACAGCCAAAATTGGAAAGGATGTTTACATTGGCGCATTTGCTTACATTGGTCCTGATGTGGTTGTTGGCGATCATTGTAAAATATATCCACAAGTATATTTAGGGGATCAGGTTAAAATAGGCCATACATGCACTTTGTTTTCGGGGGTTCGGGTTTACCACGATTGTGAGCTAGGAAATCGTGTAATAATCCATGCTAATTCAGTGATTGGTAGTGATGGTTTTGGTTTTGCGCCACAAGCGGATGGTAGCTTTAGTAAAGTAAGTCAAATAGGCAATGTGGTGATAGAAGATGATGTAGAGATTGGGTCCAATACTTCAGTAGATCGCGCGACAATGGGATCCACCATTATTCATAGGGGGGTTAAGATGGATAATTTGATTCAAATTGCGCATAATGTAGAGATTGGAGCTAATACAGTTATTGCTTCCCAGACAGGTATTTCTGGAAGTTCAAAAATTGGTGAAAACTCCATCATTGGTGGCCAAGTTGGGATTGTGGGACATGTTAGTGTAGCAAAAAGTTCTCAAATACAGGCAAAATCGGGTATAAATCGTTCGATCGAAGAGGAAGGAAAGAAATGGGCGGGTGCTCCCGTAACACAGTATACCGATCACATGAGGGCCCAAGTGATTTTTCAACGTTTGCCAGAACTTGAAAAAGAAATTAGAGCTTTGAGGCGTCAGATAAACTCACTCACTCAAGAGTAAAGCGAATAAATCTTTCGCTTCATTGAAAATATATGAATATTAAGCAACGAACCATTAAAAAGGAGGTGTCTGTTTCAGGTGTTGGTCTTCATACTGGACAGCCAGTTACTTTAACCTTTAAACCTGCGCCGGAAAATCATGGTTATAAATTCAAGCGTATTGATCTTCCAAATAGTCCGATTATTGATGCGGATGTAGATAATGTAACCGATACTTCGCGAGGTACGACCATTACTCAAAATGGGGCTAGTGTTTCTACCGTTGAGCATGTATTAGCAGCGTTGGTAGGGACGGATATTGACAATACGCTTATCGAGCTCGATGGACCTGAAACCCCTATTTTAGATGGTAGCTCCATTTTATTTATCGAAGCCCTGGAGCGTGTAGGATTTGAAGAACAAGGTGCTTATCGGGAATATTATTACATCCCACATAATATTCATTATTCTGAACCAGACCGTAAGGTGGAAATGGTAGCTATGCCATTAGATGATTACCGTTTTACGTGTATGATTGATTATAATTCGCCTATTTTGGGTAGTCAGCATGCGGCTATTACTACCTTGTCGGAGTTTAAAAAAGAAATTGCTTCTTGTCGGACATTTTGTTTTTTACATGAACTTGAAATGTTGCTCAAGCATAACCTCATCAAAGGCGGGGATTTGAATAATGCTATTGTGGTGGTGGATAAAGAAGTGAGCAAAGATGAGCTTCGGCATTTGGCTAGACTTTTTCACCGGCAAGATATAGATGTTGCTAGAGAGGGCATACTGAATAATACGGCATTGCGATATCAAAATGAGCCAGCTAGACATAAGCTATTGGATATGATTGGGGATTTGGCTTTGGTTGGAACACCCTTGAGGGGGCATATTATGGCTGCTCGTCCGGGACATGCCGCCAATGTTGCTTTTGCAAAAAAAATCAAAGCACAGATTAAGAAAGAAAAAAGTAAAAAACATTTGCACATTTACAATCCAAATTCACCCCCCATTTATGATACTGTTCAAATCATGAATATTTTGCCACATCGTCCACCGATGTTGCTGATTGATAAGATTATTGAACTAAGTAAAACACATGTTATTGGGGTGAAAAATGCGACCATGAATGAGCCTTTTTTTGTGGGACATTTTCCTGATGCACCAGTAATGCCTGGTGTACTTCAGATAGAAGCAATGGCACAAACAGGGGGGATTCTAGTGCTCAATACAGTACCCGATCCTGAAAACTATTTGACCTTTTTTTTAAGAATAGATAATGCGCGATTTAAGGAAAAAGTGCTGCCTGGTGATACAATTATTTTTAGATGTGATTTAATGGCTCCTATTCGAAGAGGTATTGCTCAAATGAAAGGAGTAGGTATGGTTGGTGAAAAGGTTGTTGTTGAGGCGGAGCTGATGGCCCTTATTTCAAAGAAAGAAGATAAAGAATCATGATTCAACCACTAGCATATATTCATCCACAGGCAACAATTGCCGATAATGTTGTCATTGAGCCTTTTGCAACGATTTATAAAGATGTAGTGATTGGAGAGGGATCATGGATTGGATCGAACGTAACAATTATGGATGGTGCTCGTATCGGTAAGAATTGCCGCATTTTTCCAGGGGCTGTTATTTCCGCTCCTCCTCAAGATCTGAAATATAAAGGGGAAGCTACCACATTAAGTATTGGAGATAATACTGTCATCAGAGAATGTGTGACACTTAATAGAGGTACTGCACTTGATAAGCATACAACCCAGATTGGTTCGAATTGTTTACTTATGGCTTATGTTCATGTTGCCCACGATTGCGTCATTGGGGATCATGTTATTATTGCAAATTCGGTGCAGCTCGCTGGGCACATCGAGATACAAGATTATGCTTTTATTGGTGGAACATCAGCCGTTCATCAGTTTGTTTCTGTTGGTGCTCATTCGATTATTTCGGGGGGATCATTAGTTCGGAAAGACGTTCCGCCTTATACCAAAGCTGGGCGAGAGCCGCTATCTTATGTAGGTATTAATTCGGTTGGATTACGTCGTCGGGGATTTACAGGCGATCAAATTAATGAAATCCAAGATATCTATAGGACCGTTTTCCTTAAGAAATATAATATTACTAAGGCCTTAGATATTATTGAGGCAGAACGTAGGCCCACTGAGATTAGAGATGAAATACTTGACTTCATTCGGAACTCAAATCGAGGGGTGATGAAGGGTTTTGGAAGTGTTTAGCCTCACTCTAACCTTCTCTAAAGGAGGGGGCGCTAATAACAGCCAATTTTTTATACTTACTTTTTTATTGCTTCTGTGGAATTGAAGATTATTCTTGAAAACATTGGCAAGCATTTTAATAGGGAATGGGTTTTTAGGAATATTAATCAGACCTTATTGAGTAATGAGTCATATGCTATTCTTGGAGCTAACGGGTCTGGGAAATCAACTTTATTGCAATTGATAGCGAGTAATCTCAGCCCATCAATAGGGAAAATAAGCTACGTGAGTGCTGGAGAAACTTCTGTAGATCCGGCAACTATCTTTAAACAAATTAGTTTGGTCGCACCTTATCTAGAACTCATTGAGGAGTTTAGTCTTGAAGAACTCATCCATTTTCATTTTCAGTTTAAAAAATACTTGTCGGGCTGGGGTGCAGAAGCTGTTGTCGAGCTTTTGAAACTTAAGAATGCTTCCAGTAGAGCATTAAAATATTTTTCATCGGGAATGAAACAGCGTGTAAAGCTTGCTTTGGCATTTTGTTCGGATACGCCTATACTCTTACTCGATGAGCCTACGACAAATCTCGATAATCAGGGCTTTGATTGGTATCTTTCCTTGGTGGAACAATTAGCCCTTCATCGATTAACAGTTGTCTGCTCGAATCAGGAACAGGAATATCAGTTTTGTAAGCACCACATTTTATTAGATGGTTATAAAGATAAGTCTGAGTAGGTTAAATATGGCTCACTCCTCCTGATATGACAAACTTCATTGCTTCTGTTGCACTGATGTCTAAGGGCTTGACCCGTTCAGCTTTAACGATACACAATTGTCCCGCAAAGGAATAAGATAAAGGAAAGTATACTGCTACGTCTTCCAGTAGATTTAGTTTTGATAGATCTTTTTGGGTCAGAAAACCAATTTTTTTCAATCCGAGCTCGGGCATATCGACTAGAATAGGCTCATTAAACTTTTTCTCATCGCCGACAAAAGCTTCAGTTAAGTCTTTGATAGATGTGTAAAAAAAATTAAAAATAGGAAGCCTTTTTAACCATTTGTTGAACCAAGTGATGATAGGTTCCGTGATGAAGTTGCTAAAAATAATTCCAGAGATCAAAAAAATGAGCAAAACACCTAGTATCCCTAACCCTGGAATATATTTAGGATGCCCCAGGCTATCAACCCAAAATATTCCGCTCAAATTTAAAGCAGCATCTACTTTGGCAAATATCCAGACCATGATGAAAATGGCTGCTCCTAAAGGTAAAATGACAATGGCCCCATTGACCAAATAGTTTAATAATATTCGAAATATCTTGTTCATCTTTTGCTAGGTTGCTATTGGGCTTGTTTAGAGTTTATTTTATTTTTTGGTTCTTTTTGGCTGCAATTTAGTTAGATCTTTTCGCCACAGAAGCCCTGCTATGGTTTCAAAATCTGCATCATTTCGTTCAAAAGTAACCTGCAATAATTTCGTAAAATAAACTCTAAACAAACCTCATTCATAATAATACACTCTTTTCACTCGCTGCGATATTCCCGTTAATATTTCATATGGACTGGCATGGATTTGCTGAGCAATGTCTTCAATTTTTAGCTGATCATTGAAAACAATTACTTGGTCACCTTCGCTTACTTGTAATTCTGTGACATCGAGCATGGTCATGTCCATACAAATTTTACCTATCGTTGGTGCATATTGATTATTGATCAACATTTTACCAATGCCATTCCCCAAAGCCTGGTTATAACCATCTGCATAACCAATTTTCACTGTGGCTGTTTTTCCACCATGTGGCATTTTACCCTTGCGATTATAGCCTATGGTGTCTCCGGCTGGGATATTTTTGATTTGAGAAATACTGGTTTTTAATGAAGTGACCGTTTGAAGGGGAGAACTCTTAGGATGATTTTTGTTAATTCCATAGAGCCCTATTCCCAGACGGACCATATCAAATTGAGCGTTGGGCCAGCGGTCGATGCCTGAAGTATTAGCAAGGTGTCGAATTATAGGATAATCCAGGGCCTGATGTATATTTTGCGATAGCTTATCAAATAGCTGGATTTGGTTTCGTGTAAAGTCGTCGTGTATTGGGTCTTCACTAGCAGCTAAGTGAGAGAAAATACTTTGGACGCGAATGGTTCGCGTTCCCTGTAATAGCGTAATGAGGTTACCGATTTCATCTTGCATGAAACCCAATCGGTGCATACCTGTATCTAGCTTGATGTGAACGGGATAGTTTTCAATCCCCTTACTATTTAATAGCTGAATAAATGCTTGTAGAATCCTGTGGCTATAAATTTCTGGCTCCAGTCTATTTTCGATGAGTAAATCAAATGAGACTAGATCGGGGCTCATTACCATAATTGGTAGTTGGACTCCCGCTTCGCGAAGTGATACCCCTTCGTCTGGATAAGCTACAGCCAAATAGTCGATTTTGTGGTAGGCTAGTAGGTTCGCTATTTCAAAGCTTCCACTACCGTAGGAAAATGCTTTAACCATCGCCATTAATTTGACTCCTGGCCTCAGAAGTGTTTTGTAATAATTAAGATTATGGACCAAGGCATTGAGGTTGATTTCTAAAGCAGTCTCATGAATTTTCTGAGTGAGTATTTTGCCTATCCGATTAAATTCAAAATGACGAGCACCTTTAAGCAAGATGGTTTCATTAAATAGCTTCAAGGAGGGTAAGTTTGTTAGAAACTCATCTGTCGTTCTGAAAAAATGAGCTTCTATGGGAAATAAGTAGGCATGTTGTTTAAGCTGCTCACCAACTCCAATTAAACAATCGATAGATTTATTTTGGAGGAGGAAGGAGACCTGTTTATAAACTTCATCTTGATTAGCGCCTAATTCGGGAATATCAGATAAAATCAGTGTTCGACGAGGATGCTGCTGTTGCTGTCTCAAAAAGTCTAAGGCAATCGCTAACGAATGAATATCCAAACTGGAAGGATCGTTGATCAGTGAACAATTATTGACGCCATCTTTTAATTCCAGACGCATATTCACAGGAATTAATTGTTGGAGGCGTTCAGTGGCCTGGTCTGATTGATAGCCCATAGCTAATAGGGTGGCCCAACAAATAATAACATTTTCCAAGGAAAAGTTATCTGTAAATGGAACAAATGCTTTGAGCTCTTTACCCTGATAACTAGCTCTCAGGAGTTGAAGCTGATCTGAGATTATTTTAATTTCAAGTATTTCTAGATGATTTGACTCAAAATTTTTCTTTGATAAAGGAAGCGACACTGAGTTAGGTGTGTAGCTCCATAGAAATGATTTTTTTCCAGGCAGTTTGCCAGGGTAGTTATCAAGATATTTCTTTGAATAAATGAATAAATCAGTGTTTTTAAATAATTTCAGTTTCTCAGCGATTTTTTCATGAGTTGAACTGAAGTTTTCCTCATGTGCTTGTCCAATATTGGTTAATATTCCAATGGTTGGGATAATTATTTTTTCCAAATTTTCCATTTCTCCTACCTCTGAAATGCCTGCTTCAAAAATAGCAAGTTCATCTTTCTCGCTAATTTCCCAAACGGATAGAGGAACCCCTACTTGTGAGTTATAGCTTTTGGGGTTGCGAACAATGGTATACTCTGGAGATAATAATTGATATAACCATTCTTTGACCACTGTTTTGCCATGGCTGCCCGTGATGGCAATGACAGGGCATTTAAAATGAAGCCGATGGTATCTTGAAAGACGTTGTAAAGCATTTAAAGTGTTTTCAACTAGATAAAAATTAGCATCAGGAAAGGCTGAATGATCAAAAGAGGGTTGGTCAATAACAAAACTGCGAATACCGGCCCCATAAAGTTCCGGGACAAATGAATGGCCATCACGTCTACCTTTTAGGGCAAAAAATAAAGCATTGCTTGTATGGATGATTTTTCTGCTGTCGATCAATAAGGTATTGATACGTGCATCATTTCTACTGATTAAAGCTTTGCCAGCAAAAACTTTTTGTAGTTCGTTAACTGAATAGCTGATATGATTCATAAAATTATTATGCTAATCTCAGGAAAATTTCAAGATTTGCATCTAAATTTAAACCTTTCTAGTTCATCGAATCAATGGATAACAAATTAATAATGGTTGACCTAACGGAAATTGTGGTCAAAGCGGAGAGCTATTGTGTTTATCAAGAGAGGTCTATACATGAAGTGCGGCAAAAATTACAACAATGGGATTTGCCACAACAGGAAGTAGAAGGGGTGATTACTCATTTAATTCAGGAGGATTTCCTAAACGAAGTACGTTTCGCTGAAGCTTATACTTTAGGAAAATTTAGAATCAACGGTTGGGGGAAAACAAAAATAAAACAGGCCTTGAAATTGAAGCGAATAGCACCTGAATTGATTACAGAGTCGCTTAATAAGATTGATAACTTAGACTATATCAATAAACTACAACAATTGATTGAGAAGAAGTCCAAGTTACTTACGGAAGAAGATCAGCGAAAACGTAGGCATAAACTTATTCAATATGCTTTAACAAAAGGATTTGAGCAGGAGCTGATTTTTGACATTTTGTCTCATCCTGAAAAGTGCTTGCATTTTTAACTTGAGAGCACTTGAATAATAGCTTCTGCTTTGACCATGCATTCTTCGTACTCTTGTTTGGGGTCAGCGTTTAGGGTAATGGCACTGCCTACTTGGAAGGATAGGTAATTGTTTTTGGCATTGTAAAGAATGGTACGAATGATCACATTGAAATCAAAATCTCCATTGGGAGAAAAATAACCCACCGCTCCCGAATAAACTCCTCGTTTAGTGCGTTCGTATTTTTCAATTAATTGCATGGCTTTGATTTTAGGTGTCCCCGTCATAGAGCCCATGGGAAATGTATTGCGAATGATGGATGTGTTTGATAGCTGATCGGCAGCATGGCAAACGATTGTAGAGATCATCTGATGTACTTGTTTGAAGCTGTGAATCCCAAATAGCTCTTCCACATAAACACTCCCTTTCTGTGCACTTTTGGTCAGATCATTACGTACTAGATCAACAATCATTACATTTTCAGAAAGCTCTTTTGGGCTATTTTTCAATAGGTGTTTGCTTCGATTATCTTCCAATTCATCTTTACTTCTTCTAGCTGTACCTTTAATGGGTTGAGAGATCAACTTACCTGCGCGTTTACTTAAAAAGCGTTCTGGTGTTGCAGATATGATGTAACGATTGTCATTTTTAAAGAAGTTAGCAAATGGAGTTGGGGAGATTTTATTTAACTCTATAAAGGTATTAATCGGATGTATTTGAGCCTGATTAGCAAAAAATTCCTGACAAAAATTGATTTCATAGATATCGCCACTATAGATATATTTTTTTAATTCATTAATTACTTCTTGATACGCAGAATAGGAGAAACGTTTAGTTAGTTTACCGGTAAAATCGACACCGGTCTGATCAGATAAATCTACTTGGTGAATGGCATTCCAAATGATGTCTGGATTTTCAGCCTCAATGCTGATTTGCTCACTTTGTATTTTAATCAGATATTGGGGAATAAAGAAGTATAAATCAGGAAATTGCAAATGATCTTCATTCGCTGACTGAAGCTGTTCGACCTCATTCTTTAGGTCATAAGAAAAGTAACCTAGGCAGAAATTATTTGGATGATGTGCTAAAAACTGATGTAATTGTTCAAATGCATTTCCAGCATGAGCTGTCAGTTCATATTTCACACCTGCTGCCAAGAGCGCATCAAATGCAGTGTATGGATCAGTAGTATACCCGTTAGAATCAAGTAGGCAAGCTGTACCAAACTGATTTGCCCAATACAGGGCTTTAGTTTTGAACGTTTCTAAATCTTGTAGGTAGTATTGTTGTTTCAAATCGTTCTTTTTTATGCCTCACTCCAGCCCTCTCCAAAGGAGAGGGGGAGTAGATTCCTGGTTTGATAATGTCAATCAATTTAAATGTATGGTTTGTGCCCGATCCGGACCTACTGACAGATAGCTGATAGGAACACCCAGATGTTTTTCCAAATAAGTGATGTAAGATAGCAGTCTTGAAGGGATTTGATCAGTGGTTTTAATGTCATTAAGATTTTCATTCCAGCCAGGTATGGCCTCTAGAATAGGCTCAATTTTTCCGGCAACATCATAAGGCATATAATCTATTGTTTGACCATCGTGTTTATAGTGTGTGCAGGCATAGATCGTATCAAATCCACTGAGTACATCGGCTTTGGTCATCACTAGTTTAGTAACACCATTGAGCATAATTGCATATTTTAAGGCAACTAAATCAATCCATCCGCAGCGACGGGGGCGTCCAGTAGTGGCACCAAATTCATGTCCTATTTGTCGTAGTTCTTCACCGGTTTCATTCTCTAGTTCAGTAGGAAATGGTCCTCCACCTACACGGGTGCAGTAGGCTTTAAAAATTCCAATTACTTGTCCGATAGTGGTTGGAGCCACGCCTAGGCCCGTACAAGCACCAGCAGCTGTTGTATTGGATGAGGTGACAAAAGGATATGATCCGAAATCAATATCTAGCATGGTGCCTTGAGCACCTTCTGCTAGGATTGTTTTTCCATTTTGTAAATAGTGGTTAACAAAATGTTCCCCATCTACTTGGGGGATTGTTTTTAGTAATTCAATGGCTTCAAAAAAGGCGATTTCTTTTTCAGCAAAGTCAGGAATTTCGCCGTAGTTGGTTAAGATAGCGCGGTGCTTAGTAACCAAGCGATCGTAGCGTTCTTTAAAATCAGGTAACATGGTATCTCCAACACGTAAACCATTACGTCCTGTTTTGTCCATGTAGGTGGGGCCAATGCCTTTTAATGTGGAACCAATCTTGTTTGAGCCCATTTTTCCTTCAGCACTGGCATCGAGAAGCTGATGCGTAGGGAGAATGAGGTGTGCTTTACGTGCAATTACTAAATTTTTTTGTGCAATGGGGTCAAAGCCATTTTTTTTTAGTGAATCCAACTCACGTTTTAAAATGATTGGATCAATGACTACACCATTCCCAATGAGGTTCATGGTTTTATCATTGAAAATTCCAGAGGGAATGGTGTTTAATACATATGTTTTTCCATCAAATTTGAGGGTGTGTCCTGCATTTGGGCCGCCTTGAAAGCGAGCAATCAAATCGTATTTTGGACACAATACATCCACGATCTTTCCTTTTCCTTCGTCGCCCCATTGGAGACCTAGTAATACGTCAATAGCCATTTTTAATAATTAAGGATATTTTATTTGAGTGGTGAAATTAATTTTTGTCGATATACGAGTCACAATAACCTGCTTTTCGTTTTTCACAGGCGCCGTATAGATTGAGGGAATGATGCTTAATCTCGAACTGTAGGAGTTCGCCCATCATGCTTTGTATCTGTTCGATTCGGGGGTCGCAGAATTCAACCACTTTACCACAATCTAGACAAATAATATGATCGTGTTGTCGATAACCATAAGATTTTTCGAATTGCGCCATGTTTTTGCCAAACTGATGTTTGGTGACCAAATCGCAAGAAACCAATAGTTCTAGGGTGTTGTAAACGGTTGCTCTGCTGACATGATATTTTTTATTTTTCATGTGGATGTACAGTGATTCCACATCGAAATGATCACTCCGTGAGTAAATTTCGTCCAGGATTGCAAAACGTTCCGGTGTTTTACGTAGGTTTTTATTTTCGAGGTACGCCTCAAAAATATTCCTAACCATCGTTATTGTCTCTTGTTCGGGCATCATTGTATATGGCAAGCAGCACGCTAGAATTTTCGCTGGATTTAGCAGTTATGTTGAAAGACAAAAACGCATGTAAATATACCTGCGTTGCGTGCCTGCCGTTCTAAATTCTGTACCAAAGCTATTAAAAAAAGTTCAATGACTCAATCTATCTATAAACTCCTTTTTTGTGCCTTGTTGCTTTTGTCGTTTCAGCAAAAACAATTTAAGCCTAAAAAATCATTTACCCAGATTATCCAAAATAATGTGCCCTCACAGGTGGTTATTGCGCATCGGGGAACGACCTACTGGGCGCCTGAGGAAACAGAAGCGGCTTATCGTTGGGCGCGAAATATTGGGGCCGATTATTTAGAATTGGACATCCAGCGTACCAAAGATGGTGTTCTGATAGCATTGCATGATGATCGTTTAAAGCGAACAACAAATATTGATAAAATCTATCCTGAACGAAAGGAGCAGTCGGTGGCGAATTTTACTTATGCTGAGTTATTGCAATTAGATGCTGGCTCATGGTTTAATCAGGTATATTCAAAATTAGCACGGGAAAAATTCAAGGGACAAAATATTGTTACTTTGGAAGATGTTGTCTATTTCAGTCGTGGTTATTGCTATAAACGAGATATAAATGGTCAGCGGGTTTTCGATACACTTTCTAATGGTGTTTTAAAATCGAGTTATGTGCGGGATTTACAGGACAATGGTCATCGTCCCGGTTTGTACATCGAAACTAAGGAACCCCATCTATTCCCAAACATCGAACAAGATCTGCATCAGGAACTTGTGCGTTTGGGAATGTTGAATAATGCTTCAAAACCTGAATCTTTTTATAAAGATGGTAAAGTCAATGTGGGTAATACAGCAGGTAAATTGGTATTGCAAACATTTTCTAAGGCTAGTTTGAAAACACTTCATCAGCTCTTTCCGGGAGTGCCCCTTTGTTTTTTACTTTGGTTAGGGGATGGTGATATGCCGAGTGATGATCTCCAAACATATACGGATTACGTTCAATATGCACTTGATAATGGGGCACAGTTTATTGGGCCGAGCATTGGTGGTGCGCCTAATCATTATCCTGAACTCCTACGACCTTGGCAAGCGCGACTCATTCATGATCGTGGATTACATATTCACGCCTATTCTTTTGATACAGAAGAACAGATGTATAAATACGCAAACGACAGGCCCCCTCTTACCGATGGCATGTTTACCAATCGTTGCGATTTGACATTAGCTTTTTATACTCGGAAAGGACGGTATAGAACTTCTGAGGATAAGATAGATGGGAAAGGAGTGCTTAAACAATTGGGCTATTAGCTCATGGGTTGCAGTATAATTGCAGCTAAAAAGAATAAAATCGATTGAACTTTAAACAAGTTATGTAGTTTTATTTGGTTCATCTATTTGGGAGTCAAAGCGAGTGACCGAGGTTACACCCCTAACTTCTTTGAGTTTAGAAATTAAATGATCTAAATGTTTGGTATCATTGACAAAAACTTTAAGTGATCCCTCAAAGATACCATGTTCGCTATCGACAGTGATGGAGCGTATGTTAACCTTGAAATCATTGGAAATGATTTGAGTGATATTATTGACCAGTCCGACATCATCGATACCTGTAATGTGTAAGCCTGTTAGGAAGGCCAGTTTCTTTTGTGAATTCCATTTGGCCTTAACGATACGATAAGCATAGTTGGACATGAGTCTTGCGGCATTAGGACAGCCCATTCGATGTATCTTTATCCCATCATTAATGGTGACAAATCCAAAAACATCATCTCCTGGAATGGGATTACAACAAGATGAAAGTTTATAATCAATCTTCTGTAAATCCTCTCCGATAAGCAATGTATCCGAATCTTTTTCTTTGATTTTTTTAATAAAATTTTCGGAATAGTGGCTTTCTGGCCTTTCTGGTTTAGGTTCAATAGTTTTGCTGGAGAGTAAAAATTCTTTTAATTGCTTGATGTCGATTAGTCCTTTGGCTACATTATAAAATAGGTCTTGGGTCGATGGAAGCTTGAAAAAATAAGCCAGCTTGTATAAGTTGTCACTGTTGTAGGTGATTTTGAGTGATTTTAGTTTACGTTCAAGAATTTCTTTCCCATCCTCAGCAATTTTTCGTTTTTCTTCTTTTAGGGCTGCTTTGATCCTCGATTTGGCTTTTGAGGTGATGACAATGTTGAGCCAATCTTCTTTTGGTGTTTGTTTGCTAGAAGTAATGATTTCAACCTGATCACCACTTTGAAGTTTATGGGCTAATGGTACCAGTTTATGATTCACCTTGGCGCCAATACAGGTGGCACCAATATCGGAATGGATGTCAAAGGCAAAATCTAATGCAGTAGCCCCTAAGGGTAATTGGATGAGTGAACCTTTGGGTGTGAAGATGAATATCTCGTCCGAGAATAAGTTCATTTTAAAATCGTCCACAAAATCGAGTGCGTTTGACTCTGGATTACTCAACATTTCGCGTACCTTACCTATCCATTGGTCTAAACCACTTTCAGCGGATGATTCCTTGTATTTCCAGTGGGCCGCAAATCCTTTTTCGGCGATTTCATTCATGCGTTTAGTTCGTATTTGCACTTCCACCCATTGTCCGCGAGGTCCCATCACTGTGGTGTGTAATGATTCGTAGCCATTGGCTTTTGGTGAGGATATCCAGTCGCGCAAGCGATCGGGATTTGGATGATAGAAATCGGTCACGATGGAATAGGCTTTCCAACAGTCTGATTTTTCATTTTCTGGCTTACTATTCAAAATGACCCGGATGGCAAACAGATCGTATACTTCATCAAATGGAATGTTCTTTTTTTTCATTTTATTCCAGATGGAGTGAATTGATTTTGGTCGGCCGTAGATTTGGGCATCTAAACCCTGTTCCTGTAAAATTTCATCGATAGGTTCGATAAAATCTCGAATGAAGCGTTGTCTTTCAGCTTTCTTTTCATTGAGTTGTTTAGCAATGAATTTATAGGTTTCGGGCTCTAGGTATTTCATAGAAAGGTCCTCGAGTTCCGATTTAATGGCATATAAGCCAAGGCGATGAGCTAAAGGCGCATATAAGTAAATGGTTTCGGAGGATATTCTAAGCTGCTTGTCGCGAGGCATGAAATCCATCGTGCGCATATTGTGTAACCGATCGGCTAATTTGATGAGAATGACACGAACATCATCGGCTAGGGTGAGTAGCATTTTTCTGAAATTCTCGGCTTGTAAAGAGCTATTGTAGTCAAATACGCCAGCTATTTTGGTCAATCCATCGATGATTTTGGCTACTTTTTTACCGAATTCGCGTTCAATATCTTCTAAAGTAGAATCAGTATCTTCAACTACATCATGCAAAAGAGCACATACGATCGAAGTTGTCCCTAGACCAATTTCTTGGGCTGCAATTTGGGCCACGGCTATCGGATGATAAATGTAGGGCTCACCGGATTTGCGTCGCATATCTCGATGGCTTTCTAGAGATAGGTCGAAAGCGCGGCGAATGGAGCGTTTATCACCTCTCTGCATAGTAGGTTTACAGGCTCTTAGCAACGCTCGGTATCGCTTAAGGATTTCTTTCTTTTCCGCTTCTAGATCAATCACGAGTTCCTTCATCACTGTCTTGTTGTTTGAAGAGTTTATTTGGGGTAATTTGTTTGGGCAATATAGCGCTTGTTGTTTTTGCCAGTGGAATACGAAGTTTACCCGTAAATTTGCAATACGCAGTATAAATTTATGAAACTTTTCAGGCTTTTCGGCTTTGTTTGTTTGGTTTATTGGCCTTCTCAAACACTGGCGCAGGAAAATACTCAAATTTCCTCCAAAGGCAAAAATGATACTATCAGAGTTTCGGTGACCATGGTAGATAATGAATTAATTCCTTGGGTTACACTGCCTGAAGTAGTTATTTCAGATAAACGTGTTTTCAAATCGCCAGAGGATCGGGCTAAGTTTAATCTTTTGAGATATAATGTGCTTAAAGTCATTCCATATGCCATTATGGCTCGTGATAAATATGCTCAGTTGCAACGCGATTTGGCCCTTACGGCAGATAAAAAAGAACAACGTCGACTAGTAAAAGCCTGCAATGTGGAGGTAAAGAATATATTTAATCACGAGATCAAGAATTTGACCATGACTCAGGGAGGGATTTTGATTAAATTAATCGATCGAGAAATCGGAAAGAGTAGTTACGATATTTTGAAGGAAATGAAAGGTGGGTTTACTGCTTTTTTATACCAGTCTGTTGCTCGAATCTTTGAAAATAACTTAAAGAGTAGATATGATCCGGAAGAAGATCGAGATATAGAAGCCATTATTCAGTCGTCGGGTTATAAACTGTGAGAATTTTATGTTAGATAAACTGATTTATAGATAAATAAATATTTATCACACTGAGATATTAAAAACAATCAATGATAGAAGGCAGGGATATACGTTGGAAACAGCGTTTCTCAAATTACTGTAAAGCACTTGGTTAACTCCAAAAGTTTGTTGATAAAGGAAACTTGAATGAATTAGAACAACAAGGACTTATTCAAGCTTTTGAGTATACCTATGAATTAGCTTGGAATGTGATGAAAGACTATTACAAGATCCAGGGAGAATAGTCCATTCAAGGTAGTCGAGATGCTATTCGTTTAGCTTTCCGACCAGGCTTAATCTCCGATGGAGAAGGGTGGATGAAAATGATTGAAAGCCGAATAGACTCTGTCCATACTTATAATGAGGAGACTGCTAATACTGCTAATAAAATAGCAGAGAACATATTCCATAAGTACTACTATCTTTTTGAAATTTTTAGACATAAAATGCTCGAACTACAATGAGATTTGGATTGAAGGAAACTATCATCACTCGTATACAGGCAGTACTAGCCTCTTTCACTGAGGCGGATGAAGCCATTCTTTATGGTTCCAGAGCAAAAGGAAATTATAAAAATGGTTCGGATATTGATTTAACCTTGAAGGGCAAAGAACTGGATCATCATAATAAGAGGTAAAATTGATACTGCTTTAGATGATTTATTGCTACCCTATATGTTTGATTTATCAATTTATGATCAGATTTCAAATCCCGATTTGGTTGACCACATCAATCGTGTTGGGATTACATTTTATAAAAAATAATGCTCATTACTATGAAACTAGACATACTTGTTTTTGCTGCTCATCCAGATGATGCTGAGCTGGGCTGTTCTGGTACTATTTTGAAATATGTAGCAAGTGGTAAAAAGGTAGGGATAGTTGATCTGACTCGCGGAGAACTCGGAACACGTGGAGATGCACAAACCAGAGCGGAAGAATCAGCTCATGCAGCTCAGATTATGGGTTTACATGTTCGCGAAAATTTGAATATGCGTGATGGTTTTTTTAAGAATGATGAAACACATCAGTTGCGGATTATCCAAGCCATACGAACTTATGCGCCGGAGATTATATTGGCCAACGCTTATCATGATCGGCATCCAGATCATGGTAGAGCGTGTGATTTAGTGACTGATGCGGTATTTCTTTCTGGGTTGATTAAAATTGAAACAGAAATGAATGGGCAAATTCAAAATGCTTGGCGTCCTAAGTTATTATTTCATTATATCCAGGATCGTTATATCAAGCCAGATATCGTGGTAGATATAACACCGTTTTGGGATCAAAAAATGGCTTGTATTAATGCGTTTAAAACCCAATTTTATAATCCGAGTGTATCTGGGAAAGACACCTATATTTCGTCACCAAATTTTATTCAATCTTTGGAGGCTCGTGCGCGTGAGTTTGGCAAATTAGCCGGCTCAACCTATGCCGAAGGATTTACTAGTAGAAAAATATTAGCCGTTGATGATCTATTTCATTTGCATTGAAGCCTCACCTTGGCCCTCTCTAAGGGAGAGGGAAAATATTTGATGTGATTTTGCTTACAGGTTGGTTGGTACAAATATGCGCTATAATTTGGGGAGTATTTTTTCTATTACCTCAATTCCTGCATCGATATGTTGCTTCTTGATGGTTAGTGCGGGGCGGAAACGTATCGTTTGACTACTACATCCAAGAAACATTACATGATTTTCGAGTCCTTTCTTAATGAAAGTATCTCGCATTGCTGGACTAGGGAAATCAAAAGCAGTTAATAATCCACGACCACGAACATTTAATACTTTATTTGTCTTTTCTGCTAATTTGCGTAATCGCTCCTGAAGATATTCTCCTACTACAGCAGCATTTTTTACTAATTGATCCTCTTCGATAATCTCCATGATTTTGGATGAACGAATCATGTCTACTAAACTCCCTCCCCAGGTAGAATTGATGCGAGAGGATACCTTAAACACATTTGTTTCTATTTCATCCACTTTTTTGCCAGCAAGTATGCCACATACTTGCATTTTCTTTCCGAAGGCAATGATATCTGGACGAGCATGTTCACCAAAATGTTGATGACACCAAAACTTACCACTCAATCCAACACCGGTTTGTACCTCGTCATAAATCAAAAAACAGTCATTTTCATCAGCTAATGTGCGCAAGTTTTCTAAAAATTCCTTCCGAACATGATTATCTCCTCCTTCTGATTGTATGGGCTCAATGATGATGGCACAAATATCGTCCTTGTTATCTTCAAAAGCTTGTTTTATTTGCGCAATGGATAATGCTTCGCGTTTTTTGAGGTCTTCATAACCTGCATCAGAATAGGGAAATTGAATGATAGGTATACTTACACGCGGCCAGTTGAATTGTGGAAACCATTTTGTTTTCTCGGGAGATGTGTTTGTTAAACTCAGTGTATAACCCGATCGGCCATGAAAAGCTTTTTCAAAGTGTAGTACTTTGAATCCACGCTCGTTGGTATATCCTTTTTGAAAGTTTTTTTGGACTTTCCAATCCATTGCTGTTTTCAAGGCATTTTCTATGGCTAGTGATCCACCTGCAATAAAAAATGCATGTGGTAAATAACTAGGAATACCAACGCGTGAAAATGTGTCCACAAACTGAGCATATTGGGTGGTATAGATATCAGAATTTGAAGGATTAGTTAATGCAGCAAGCATCAGACTTTTCTTAAACTCTTCGTCATTGATCATCTTCGGATGATTATAGCCCAAGGGAACAGAAGCAAAACAGGTGAAAAAATCCAAAAGTGTTCGGTTGTGTTTGGCATCGTATATATGTACGCCACTGCTTTTTTCCATATCAAAGGTTAAATCAAATCCATCAGCTAGAATATGTTTACTGAGTGTCTCTTGAACTTGATTGGGTGAAATAGATAGTTTATACATGATGCTGAGCTTTATATGTTTAATTAATTTATTTAAAATTTTATTACGATAATTATTAAACCTTTAGTATAATAAATTGCAAAATATATAAAATGATTACAATTGAGGCATTTTGAGAAAATAAAAAACAAAAATATAGCTCATGTTGAAAATGTAATTTAAATTTAATTTTTTGATTAAGTAAATTTAATTTTTCAGAAATGGTTTATGAGAGAGGGTGAAGAGAGTGCTATGAAGAAAATTTATTGGACATGCCCAACAAGCCAAATAACCCGCCGGTATGTATCATTAAAATGTTGCTTTCCGGAGAGAAGTGGTCTTGTTGGATTAGATCGTGTATAGCGTAGCCCAATTTACCAGTATAAATAGGATCAAGTAGAATGCCTGTTGTACTGGCAAAGGTTTGAATAAATTTAATCAATTCAGGTTTGCTTTTGGCATAACCTCCAAAGTGATAATCCAGATGTAGGTCAAAGGCAGGGGTGTAGTCAAAGTATTTTAGAACTTCTTTTCGAATAAAATTCCCATTCTTGAAAACAGGAACGCCATGTACCTGGGTGTGTAATGTTTCTTTTTCTAGTCCTTTGATAATGCCGGCAAGGGTTGTTCCTGTTCCGCAAGCACAGAAAATATGATCGTAGGCGATACCGAGTTCATCAATTAATTCAGCACAGCCATCAGTGGCCTCTATACTGGCCCCCCCCTCATCAATAAAAAATGCTTGTCGATCGTGAGCAAAATGGTCTTGAAAAAGCTTTTGCTTATTGTTGTAATTACCTCTGTTTACAAAGATGAGTTCCATGCCAAAAAGCTTGCAGAGCATGAGTGTGTCATTTTGAACAGGCTCACCCCGGACAAATCCCGTACTTTTAAAGCCAAATTTGGCAGCAGCACAGGCGGTGGCGAGTAAATGATTGGAGTAGGCCCCACCGAAGGTCACTAAGTGTTGTTGTTGCTTAGCCAAAGCCTGATGAAGGAGGTATTTAAGCTTGCGCCATTTGTTGCCTGAGATGAATGGATGAATGAGATCATCTCGTTTGATGAATACGTTTACTTGTTTTTGTTGGTAAAACGGATGCTTAATTTGTTCGATTGGGCTATGGAACTGCAGATCGATCATGGTATGTTTCTGCAAAGATAATGCTTGTATATTTGCACCGCTCAATTTCGAGTATATTCCACTCATATGATGAATTTTGTAGAAGAACTGCGCTGGCGAGGCATGTTGCACGATATCATGCCAGGAACAGAGGAACAATTAAATAAAGGAATGACGGCTGGTTATCTTGGTTTCGATCCAACCTCGGATTCACTTCATGTAGGTAGTTTGGCTCAAATTATGACTCTGATTCATTTTCAACGTGCGGGCCATAAACCTTTTGCTTTGGTAGGTGGTGCAACAGGTATGGTAGGAGACCCTTCAGGAAAATCGGTGGAACGAAATCTACTTTCGGAGGAGGTACTTAATCATAATGTGAGTGGTATAGAAGCCCAGTTGAAAAGATTTTTAGATTTTGATTGTGGACCCACAAGTGCTGTTTTAGTTAATAATTACGATTGGTTCAAGGGGATAAGTTTTTTAGAATTTATTCGTGATGTGGGTAAGCACATCACAGTAAATTATATGATGGCCAAAGATTCGGTGAAGAGGCGCTTGGAAGGGGAAACGGGAATATCCTTTACTGAGTTTAGCTACCAACTAGTTCAGGGTTATGACTTTTACTATCTCTGGAAAGAAAAAAACTGCCAATTGCAAATCGGGGGGTCTGATCAATGGGGGAATATCGTGACTGGTACCGAGCTTATCCGTCGCAAAGATGGGGGTACTGCTTTTGCACTAACCACCCCACTGATCAAAAAATCGGATGGGACTAAGTTTGGCAAAACAGAAAGTGGAGCGATCTGGTTGGATGCTGCCAAAACATCGCCCTATAGATTTTATCAGTTTTGGATCAATGCAAGCGATGAAGATGTAAAAAATTGGATTCGCATTTTTACACTCAAATCAAGGGAAGAGATTGAGGCTTTGGAGCAAGAACATGCTGTAGCACCACATCTTAGGATTTTGCAAAAAGCACTTGCTAACGAGATAACCACTCGCGTGCATTCAGAAGAGGCATTAGAAACAGCTATTAGTACTTCAGAATTTCTTTTTGGAAATGGTTCTTTGACATTCTTGAAAAGTTTGAGCGATGTAGCAATCATGAACGTTTTTGAAGGAATTCCTCAGTTTACTATTACTAGGGTTGAGTTGTCTCAGGGTATTCAAGCAGTGGATCTCTTGGCAGAAAAATCAGCGGTATTTACTTCAAAAAGCGAAGCACGAAAAATGATTCAAGGGGGAGGGGTTTCAATTAATAAGGAGAAATTGGGCGATGCTAGTCAGGTAATCAGTACTGCTGATTTGATTAATGATCGGTATTTGGTGGTTCAAAAGGGTAAGAAGAATTATTATTTGTTGATTGTTGGGTAAATTTCTTTTATGGTCTGATCAGATTTTATACCTAGTTGATTTCTAGTTCAACAGCAGGATCCCAAAAAAGTGTTTTGAAGTCCACTACTTGATCATTTACTATCTGTACACCTTCAGCGGCTAAAAGTTCTGCCATTTTACTAGGTGTTTCAAAATGATACTTGCCAGTAAGGAGCCCATTTCGGTTTACTACCCGGTGTGCGGGAATTGGGGGTTGGGCAGTATGCGATGCGTTCATGGCATAACCTACCATACGCGATGAACTTTTGGTGCCCAAATATGCTGCGATGGCACCATAGGAAGTTACACGCCCCCTGGGAATCAGACGCGTTACTTGATACACCTCGTCATAAAATATTTTTCTATCCATGTTTAAACCTAAATTGTAGACTGTGTTATTCTCCTTTTGCAAAGCCCACAGTATCTCGGTAAGTTTGTGGCGACACGTTAGCGTTGTTTTTAAAGAAACGACTGAAATAATATTCATCATCATAGCCCAATTCGTAAGCGATGGTTTTTACCGGTTTATTGGTTAAATAAAGTTCGCTTTTAGCTTCTATCACAATGCGTTCGGCAATCAAATCAGTCAATGTTTTATTGAAGTGTCTTTTTGTGATTTTAGTTAGTGCCTTAGGCGTGATGTTTAATAAGTTTGCATACTCACTAGCCGAGTGCTTGTTCTTAAAGTGCAGTTCAATATAGTTTTTTAGGTTTTGGAGGATGAAAGGTTCCTTGTTATTTGGAATAGTTTGTTGTGTTTCGTGCTGCTGCTCTGTTTTTAGTCGTGATGCAGTTATTAAAAATATTTTCAAGTACGAAATTAATAGTTCATACTGGGCTAATGCAGGATTTTGAATTTCTGTTTTTATTTGTTCCAATAGCATTTTAAGTGTGCTTTCCGTTATCGGATCTACTAAAACAAAGGGTGGAAGATAGATGTTGTTGAACAAAACTCCATTGCAAGCCACTTCTTGTTGATGTTTGTGAATGCAAAAAAAATCGGGATGAAAATTTAATGCTATTCCTTTTAATTTTTCACGTGCTTGTAGCATGAATGGTTGATAGGGAGAAAAAGCAAATAGGGAGTTGTCTATAAATTCATATTCTGAAAAATTGGCTTTCAATTTACCATGCCCAATTTGAGTCCAAATGATCGTGTAGTAATTTAGACGTTGTATGTGGTTAAAAAGATCACTGTCTTCAAATGAAAATAACTTGAAGGCCAATTTGCCAGTTTGTGGGTTAATTAAAGAAAGCGTATCCTGACTCATCATTTTATTCAAGGCATTAGTGAAATTTTCTGTCCCGCTCGTCGATAGCTAAATCATTGATACTAGCATATCGTTTTATCATCAAACCATTTTTATCAAACTCCCAATTTTCGTTACCATAAGCCCTGAACCACTGTCCTTCTGAATTTTGGTATTCGTATTCAAATAATACAGCCATACGATTTTCGCGAAAGCCCCATAATTCTTTTTTGAGTTTATAATTCAGCTCTTTTTCCCATTTGCGTTTTAAAAATACTTTGACCTGTTCACGTCCATGAATAAATTCTGTTCTGTTACGCCATTCTGTGTCGATGGAGTACGCCAAACAAATTTTTTCAGGATCTTGGGTATTCCAGGCATCTTCTGCTAGCTGTACTTTTTGTTTTGCTGTTACCTCATTAAAAGGAGGTAATGGTAGCTTCTGTTCCATTGTCGAGAGTTATTAAAGTTGGAAATCAATTGTGATTTTATTAAGGCACCTTCTTTGTATTTTGAATCTGTTTAAGGGAAGGACATTGTTTTAGTTATATCCTTCCCTTTGCAGGTTTTTGTGTAAGGTAAAAAATCTAATCTTTAGCTGATTGCTAGTTCGGGCGCAAGAGGAAAGTCGATAGGGATTTGTGTGATATTATGCAGGTAATTCGTAACGGTGATTTCGGCTACTGCCAAAACTACATCAACAACATTTCCATGAGTGTATCCTGCATCAAAAAAGCGATCGAGTGTTTTTTGCGTTACATTGCCTTTCAAAGTCAGTATTTCATAAGTAAGACGAGCAAGTGCATTTAGTTTGTCATCGAATGAAGCTGATCCGTTTCGGATTTCAAGAATTTCGTCATCTGCAAAGCCATTCATTTTTCCAATTACTGTATGGGCTGATTGGCAGTAGCGGCAACCGTTTTGTTGACTAGCTAAGATATTTACTATTTCTTTTTCTCTTTTACTTAAAGAGGTTTTGGCATTTTGAAAACTGACGTAGTTTTCCAAACCTGTGTCGGAGTATGCCATTGTTGCATATAAGTTTGGAACAAACCCTAATGCTTTTTGAAACCTATCAAAGATGATTTGGTTATTTGCAGATACTTCTCCTCTGCTAGGAACTATGAACTTTTCCATGGTCATTTGTATTTAATTGTCTGACTATGTCAAAGATCCTACGAAATAGAGCTTCAATAAATGGACAATAGGTGCAATGGGATGGATAAATTTCCGAAGTGATTATCTAAAACTAAACTTGAGATAGTTGATGTTTTTACTGCTCGCCAAATATTTTTTTTCATAGTATGTCTTGATAGAAAGTACCTCAGTTACAAATTCGGAGTGGTACAAATCGGGGGTAGATACATGTAGATGGAGGTTTAATTCTTCTATTTTTTCGCGTGTGTAAGCATGAAGGGCGTCATTGTCTGTTTTTAGATGAATGCTTGCCTCGGGTTTTAAAATGACTTTGTACATCTCCAAAAATCGAGGAGCCGTCAATCGTTTCTTCTCACGACTGACCTGTGGTTGAGGATCAGGGAAGGTGATCCATATTTCGGATATTTCGTTTGTTTCAAAATAATCCAGGATATTTTCGATTTGGATCCGTAAGAAAGCGACATTGGGAATATTTTCTTCAATAGCTGTTTTAGCGCCGCGCCAGATTCGGTTGCCTTTATAGTCGATGCCGATGAAATTCTTGTCTGGAAATAGCTGGGCTAGATTGACCGTATATTCTCCCTTTCCGCAAGCCAGCTCTAAAACAATGGGGTGGTTATTTCCAAATTGTGCCCAGCTCCAGTTCCCTTTTAGTTTTTTGCCTTCTTCCAGCTCCAATACGTTGTCGAATGTGGCAATTTCAGCAAAGCGACGTAATTTATCTTTCCCCATAATCGTAAACCAACCACAAAAATAGTTTTATCTTAGCGCCTATACGCTATTTTAATGGAAAAAAATGCTAAAATATATGTCGCTGGGCATCGCGGAATGGTTGGTTCGGCTATTTTCAGAAAGCTTGAGCAGGAGGGGTATTCGAATTTAATTAGTCGAGAGTCGTCTGTATTAGATCTTCGAAGTCAGCAGCAAGTGGCTGATTTTTTTGCTTCAGAAAATCCCGAGTATGTTTTTTTAGCTGCGGCTAAAGTAGGTGGAATTGTGGCTAATAATACCTATCGAGCAGACTTTTTGTATGATAATTTAGTCATCCAGAATAATGTCATTCATTATGCTCATTTGGCGGGTGTTAAAAAGCTGATGTTTTTAGGTTCCAGTTGTATTTATCCGAAGCTAGCTCCACAACCGTTGAAGGAGGAATATTTGCTCACAGGTCCACTAGAGCCCACGAATGAGCCTTATGCCATTGCTAAGATTGCTGGGATTAAGTTATGTGAAGCTTATAGGCATCAATATGGGTGTAATTTTATTTCCGTTATGCCGACTAATCTATATGGCTATAATGACAACTATCATCCGCAAAACTCTCACGTTTTACCAGCCTTAATCCGTAAGTTTCATGAGGCAAAGATCAAAGGAGTTCCAGAAGTAAGTATTTGGGGTACCGGAACCCCCAAGCGTGAATTTTTATTTGCCGATGACTTAGCTGATGCTTGTTATTTCTTGATGCAGCACTACGATGAGCCTCAGCTAATCAATATTGGAACTGGAGAAGATTTAACTATCAATGAACTGGCGATGCTTATTAAAGCATGTATTGGGTACGTTGGTAAATTAAATTTTGATACTACCAAGCCAGACGGAACTCCTCGGAAGCTGCTAGATGTTTCCAAGCTTCATACTTTAGGCTGGAAACATCATGTGGAACTAGAAGAAGGCGTTCGATTGGCTTATGCTGATTTTTTGAAGCGGGAGGCTATTTCTGCTTGAGAAACCTATATTTGATTTAGATCGGCTCTTAGTAATGTAGCCGAATTTTGGTAGTGGTCCAAAATGTATGATGGGTTGACAAAAGAAAAACAGTAAGAGCGAATTTTGTAATAATGCGAATAAAACAAAGTTTGGATTGTCCTAACTGTTATGGGACATAAGGTGGTAAAAAATGGTCACAAGAGAAATGGAATGCAAACCTATCGTTGTAAAAGCTGTGGTAAACAATTCCAGGATTTGTACCTATACTGGTGTGCAGAAACAATGGTAAAGCGTATGGCTCTGAGAATGTTAGTTCGAGGTTCAGGCATACGGCGATATTGCTGATATTTTAAATATCAGTCAAACTTGTTGTGTGTTGGGCATCTTAACATCACAAGCTGATTTTGAGCTAAAACCAAAACATACTAATTATGATCGAGTAGAGGTTGATGAACTCTATAGTTTCGTTGGGAGTAAAAAAGAAAGTGTGGATTCTTTATGCCTATTGTGCTAAAAGTAAAGAAATATTGGCTGTAACAATGGGAAAAAGAACTAAAAAGACAGTTAAAGTCCTGCTAAAACGAATGCAAAACATCACGGTAAACTTTTCGTGTACAGATGCATGGAAGGCTTTTAAAGAAGTATTTCATCCTGATTCGCACCTTATTGGAAAACGATTTACCAAAGCTATTGAAGGGGTAAATACCTATTTAAGAAATAGTTGCAAGAGACTCATTAGAAGAACTACTGCTTTTTCCAAAAGACTATTTAATCATTATACTGCTCTCAAGCTTGTTATGAATCACAGAAACAAAAAGCTAGCATACATTTAAAAACACAACCTTAAAAAGAGCAATCCAATAAGGATATTATTCCCGAATGAAATTGGTTTTTTGTCCATTACAATTATAAGGCTGTGTTTAGAATTTATTTGTCAAAGATAAACCCCCACCATTTGACTAAATATTTACTGTATACCAAGATAGGGTGAGTAAATACTCCATTTATTTTACAGGCTTTAACGATTTCGGTATTAAGTTTCAAGATACTTTGGATCCCGGAAGTACTGGTTCCCCCTATTCTCATTCTGACCCAAGTTTCATTTTCATAGCTATAAAGCAGTTTATACTTGTAGATGAATCGTAGTAATAATTCAAAATCACCAGCAATTTTTAGGTCTGTTCTGTAAAAACCATATTTTTCAAAGTTAGCGCGGTAAGTATAGAAGGTGGGGTGTGCAGGTTGGAATCCAAATCGAAATAGCCATGGTCTAAAATACTTCGAGGAATAGTGACGTATTACTTTGGATGTATCTAACCGATCAATAAATTCCACATCTGCAAAAACGATTTGCTTACCAGTATTTTGCAGTGCTTTTACTATTCTTGAGATTACCCCCGGATCAGCAAAGAAGTCATCAGAGTTTAAAATACCCACAATGTCTCCGGTGGCTAACCGAATTCCTTTATTGATGGCGTCGTAAATACCTGTATCTGGTTCAGAAATCCATTTATTGATTTGATCGTCATAAGATTGAATCACTTCCACGGTCTTGTCTTTTGATTTCCCATCGATAATGATGTGTTCAATGTGGGGGTAGTCCTGATGAATGACAGATTCAATACAATCTGCTAAGAACTGTGCTGAATTATAGGTAGCGGTGATAATGGAAACCCTCATTATTTTAATTGATAGACTCGGTCCATTAGTTTAACTGGAAATAGAAAGATTGTCTTTGCAAAGTATTTGACGAATATTTCGCGAGAGTTGTTTAATGGCTAGGCTAATGTTCGATGTATAAATCTCATTTCGTTCTTTATGGAGGTATTTATACCCTAATTTTTTATTGTAGTGATTTAATTTATACGCATAGGGAAGATAAATTTCGTGTAATAAAACTCCCGATAACTTTACAAGATATTTACTGACACTGGTGTAATATTGTGTTGGTGCAACTTGTTTGAAGTTGGCAAAGTGATAAAAAATAAGTGGGTAATTATTGACTTCAATTTTATCCTCAGCGTTTAGGGCTAATTGATACTGTCCGACATTCCAGGGAGCTAAATTTGCACCAGGATGTTTGATTTCATATACGCCATGATACTTTTTGGGCCAAGCGTCAAGATACTTTTGGTCGGCATATTTGCCATTTTCTAGGCGATCATAGCACCACTCTAGGCAATCATATTTCCAATCGTTTAAACATTTTCTCCCATTTTCATCATTTTTAAAGGATACCCAACCTACATTGAATTTTCCGTATTTGGCATAATATCTCCATAATCCATAAAATTTATGGGCAATAATACCAATAGAGTAATTCTCTAATTCATGGTAAATAATTTCAGGAGAGGAATAGAAACAGAGATCCGCATCTAAATAGGTCAATAGGTCGATAGTTGGATTATGTTCAAAGACATAGCTACAAGTAGAAGCCGTACAGGTAAAGTAGTACTCAACTTTTGATCGATTAGATTTGGCCGTAATCAGCTCAGGAATATGCGACTCCAATGATGTATGTGAAACGAGTATTAGATTCGGATGGTTTAGTCCTTTTAAATAGAGAAAACTCTCGTTATCCATGCAAAAACAATAAATTGTGAAACTGCCTACATGAGCTTCAAGGGATTCGACTAATACAAGTAATTGGGGTAAATAATTTTTGTCAAAAAGGGTACAAAATCTCCTCTTCATATATTATAGATTTGCATAGAAATCAGAAATAGTAGATACAATGCGAGCTGTATCTGCTTCACTTAATCCAGGATAAATGGGCAAGCTCAGCATTTTTTTTGCCATATTTTCTGCAATAGGGAAAGTACCTTCGGTTAAATTTAATTCTGAATAGGCTTTCTGCAAATGTGGTGGGACTGGATAATGAATTAATGTTCCAATTTGTTTGGTGTTTAAATAATGTTGTAATTCATCTCGATGGTCAGTACGGATAATATATTGGTGATAAACGTGAGTGACTTTTGGATGTGTGTATGGTATAATAATATCTCCTATACCTTGTAGTGAGGATGTGTATGTAGCCGCTATATGTTGTCTTAGCTGTGTGAACTCATTAAGGTACTTCAGTTTAACACTGAGAATGGCCGCCTGTATTTCATCTAGTCTAGAATTATGACCTTTTACCTCGTTGTAGTATTTTTTCTCGGAGCCATAGTTTCTCAATACTCTAGCTTTCTGATATAATTCTTTGTCTCTCGTGGTGATTCCTCCACCATCTCCTAATGCCCCTAAGTTTTTAGCTGGATAAAAACTAGTGGCATTAATGTGGCCAAATGTACCTGTCATCTGTCCATTACATCTAGATCCATGTGCTTGGGCGTTATCTTCTACAACGAAAAGATTATTTTTTTGAGCAATACCTATAATCTGGTCCATTTCACAAGACTGTCCATATAAATGGACTGGAATAATGGCCTTTGTTCTAGGGGTAATTGCTGCTTGTATTTTTTGGGGGTCTAAGTTGAAGGTTTTCTCACATGGCTCTACGCCGATGGGTTTAGCTCCTACCTCACTAATCGCGAGCCAAGTGGCTATATAAGTATTTGAGGGGACTAAAACTTCATCATTTGCTTGTATACCCAAGGCTTTTAATGACAGGATAAGCGCATCTAAACCATTGGCCACGCCTAAGCAATAATCAATTTCGTGGAATTGTGCATATTCATATTCAAATTGTTCCAGGGCATTACCCATAATATACCAGTTGGAATCCAGTACCTGAGTCATGGCTTCGATCAACTGCTCTCTTAAAATCTGATTTTGATACGCAAAAGAGAAAAAGGGTATCTGCTCACTCATTGGGATTAATGAATGAGGAAAAGTTTCGGATGTAGTCTTTTTCATCATATAATTCTGAGGCTAAAACTAATTGTATTGCATTGTTGCTATAAGTCATTGTATGCCAAGAAGCGGGGGGAAGATACAGTCCTATATGTGGGCTATCTAGGACGAATATCTCTTTATCGCCATTTTTTTCTGTTGTTTCTACTTGAATGAGTCCATGAATACATATCAACACCTGTTGGGTCAGATGATGTGCATGGCCACCTCTTGTGACGCCATTTGGAATTTGATAAGTCCAGAAAGTGCGTTTAATAGAAAATGGAATTTCCTTGAATTCTTCAGTAGGAACGAGATATCCTATTTCATTTCCTCCTGTTTTTTTGAAAGTAATTATTCTAGGTAAGCTCATGTTTTTTAAATAAAAATCCTTTGTAATTTCCTTGCTCAGGGGCTTTAAATATAGGGAAACTAGGACCAATATATACTTCTCTTACGAGAGTAAAGCCAAGTGACTTAACAAAGTCTAGTAATTCATTTTGATTAATAACCCAACAAAGATATTCTGTTTTATAACCTAACAAATTTGGTCGCTGGATAGCTACATAACTGTCTTTCTTATTTATAAAAATCATTCTTGTTACATATAAATATTCTTTTGTGGAGGTACTTAATAATCTTAATATACTTTTCCAGTCTTTTTCATACCACAAAGAACTACTTGCAAGAACTAAGTCAAATTGTTTTCCGATGAGGTAGTCTGTATGACTAAAGTAATTATAGTGAGGATTGAGTTTGGCGCCCGCATCGCAAAATAAGGACAGGTCATAACAATGATAAACCAGTTCAGTATTGGTTGTTTTTAGTAATTCTTCCGAAATGACGCCATAATGACCAATTCCTCCACCCCAGTCTAAAACATTTATTCTTTTTTTATTTTGTGCAGTAAGCAGGAGTGCGTAAGCATAGGTAAGCAGTGTATTGTGCGTAACAATATCATAGGTGTACGTCATATCAGATGACTCATGATTAACCCCTAAAGCCCCCTCCGAAGTAACTTTTTGAGTAAAACTACCCCATTTGCTAAGTTGGGTGTTAACCAAACTTTGTAAGTTCCACCCCTTTGTTTCTTGATTGGTATCAAATCCTTCTGGTACATATTCCCATTGTGCTTTAATAAAATAACCGTGATTTTTTTTGATCATATCCAAAACAATAGGGGGACACATCTGTTTGATTGTGCTGAAAATTTTTGATCTATTCATCATAGGTATTTTAAATCAATAGTTGTGTGATGTTTGTTTATTGATTCTAATGTTTCTTTTATTTATAACCAGTGTCCAATTATCAAACCAAGGCATAAGATATGATTTCTGTGCAGCAAACCAGGTTGCTAAAAATATCAACAGATTAATGATAACTAATGAATATACCACACTTAGATTACCATAATATTGTAGTAAGAAATAACATAATGGAATATTTAATATGGCAGATAAAAAAGTGATTAAGGCTAAATATTTTGTTTTTTCTGCATAAAATATATAGTGACATACCATAAAATACATGCCGCCAAAAATATTTGATAGTAATAGGTATGGAAAATACTTAATAGATAAAGTGAATTTATTGCCAACGAAAAAAGGGACAACTAGTGTCATGCCAAAGTAAATAAGGGTTCCCAGTGCAAGCAAGCTCATAAAATATCCGTACGTAAATTTGACTATTCTTTTTTTTGTGTTATTGTCTTTTAGTCTTAATTATTTATAAAGCCAAGGCGCATAAGCCAAATTGAAGGAGCTAGCAATAAGAGTCATCGCTCCACATAGTTGAAATGCAACTGAATAAACCCCGACTTCAGATAGTCCCATAAACCTATTTATTATCACTCGATCTGTGATGAAAAGAATCATACTGCCAACGTTGTGCGGTATAAGAGGGAGGCCAAATTTCAACCCGCTTCGTATCTTTTCGAGATTATATGAAAATTGTATGGATTTAGTACGAATGAGTATCCACATAGCTAATATAGCAACTAGGACAATGGATAGCACTTGTGCCTGTATTCTACCCATACTTGCCCATTGAAAGTAAAAAACAAATATAAATGTGAATCTGTAAGTATTTATCCTGTGTTTTCATCGGGATTTAACTTTTTGGTAAACTAGTGGCAGAATTTGGTTATGCAGTAAGATCAAGTTTTGTTTAACTCATATAAGTGCAAAGCTCGTTTTTACTGTTTTATCTCCCCTAATTCATTATGTATTTCAATGCACTACCAGTTTTAGTTTTTATTAAGTCTGAATGTATATAAAAATGAGGGGGGGGTGGGTTACTTATGCACTTTGATTCTATTTTTCGCTAAATCAAACCAAGGCATAGGATATGATTTCTGTGCAGCAAACCAGGTTGCTACGAATATCAACAAGTTAATAATAATTAATGAATATACCACGCCTAGAGTACCATAGTATTGTAATAAAAAATAACATAATGGAATATTTAATATGGCTGATAAAAAAGTGATCAAGGCTAAATATTTTGTTTTTTCTGCATAAAATATGTAATTACACACCATAAAATACATGCTGCCAAAGATATTAGCCACTAATAAACATGGAAAATATTTAATGGCAGAAATAAATTTATCTCCAACAAAAAATGGCACGACTAAAAGCATGCTAAAATAAATAAGGGCCCCTATGGCAAATAAACCACCAAAATAGAGGTAGGTAAACTTAATTATTGCTTTTTTCTGTAGATCGCTATTGCTTTTTAACTGTTTATAAAGCCAAGGGGCATAAGCCAAATTGAAGGAGCTAGCAATAAGCGTTAGCCCCCCACATAACTGAAATGCTACTGAATAAACTCCAACTTCGGATAGTCCTATAAATCTGTTCATAATCACTCTATCGGTAATAAAGAAAATCATGCCGCCAATACTGTGTGGAATAAGTGGTAGACCAAATTTTAAGCCATTTCGTATGTGCACTGAATTGTACGAAAATTTTAATGATCTAGTACGTATCAATATCCATAAAGCTATGATGGTTACTAATACCATAGACAGAGCTTGTGCATATATTCTACCCATACCTGCCCATTTGAGATAAACAACAAATATGAGGGTGAGAATTAGATTAAATATTAGTGCTATGGAAGCAATAAATGCATATCGTATACTTTGACTTTTTGCTTGGTGTAGTGCATTCTGTAACTGGTATATAGATTGGGCAAATACCATAATTACTCCTATTACGATAGTCATAGTTCCCAGCCCTAGATAAGTATGTATTAAGGGTGAAAAGCATAGACAAAAAAGTAATATGATTATTGCTGCAGTACTTATTGTTAGTATACAATTCCAAAGGTATTGGTCAACATCTTGATCATCGCTTTTATGAATTTTAATTGCAACAGAGCCAAATAGATTTAGACTAACAAAAGGCAAAATAAAATTTCCAAAAATGCCAAACATGGTAACTAATCCATAGTCTGCAGGGGGTAGTTCTCTTGTTAAAATTGGCATTAGAATAAACGGAACCAGATTAAATATTAGATTAAAAAATATGTAAACGGCAGCATTGGAAAATAAGGGACTATTTTTTAATGCCCGAAAAAGTTTCAACATGCTTAAGGTGTGATTTTTATTTTTGGAAATGCGTCTATGAATGAATCAAGTGTTGTGTTTTGTATAATTGCCTTCTGGGAGTAAGCATATTGTTGAATTATGACATACATTTTAAAGCATAAGTATAATGAGTAGAATTCTTCATAGACATAGTAACGATCAGGTTTATGTGTATAAATTTCTTTAAATGATTTGAAGGAACCTTCTTTATTCTTATCATAAAAATGTACATCGTACATGCCGAAGTCATTGTTAGGGGTTACGATAAGATTAGTATGAAAATTACTCTCTACACCGGTTAAATAAATAGGTGAATAGCCCTTGTTAATCATCGTGTAAATGGCAGCACCAATTACATTTCTGCAGTAAGGCATTGCCAGGTTCCACTTGTATAGTTTATTTGACAACCATTTGATATATGGAATAGCAATGGGATTATAGAAGACGAGGCGGATATTTTTGTTTGCTTTTATTTTATTCATGAAATGAACATGTCTAATAGCTAGTGCTGGAATAAGTAGTGTTAAGGGCCATGTTGTTTTTGTTACGGCGGCTTCTAAGGTTTCTTCTATTATTTGTTGGTGTGTAAGCTTCCAGAAAGCACTATCGCGCAATACCCAGTATTGGGGCTTTAGTTTTTCAAAGAAATCAGTTTTGGGGAAGTGGTTTACGCAAACTAAGTCTTTATTGTAGAAAAAGTTAGGTTTATCTTCATATAACTTTTTAAAAGAGGGGCCGTTCCCTATAATGAGACAATCCTTGATTTGGTTCTTGGTGGAGTAACTCAGTCTTTTATTTAGAACAAAGACCTGCAAGAGCAATGAGCTGGATAAAGAAATGAGGTTGACGATACTATTGATGTATTTCCTTATTTGGCTGGACATGGTTATATGTTAAAGTCTAGTTGAACAGATCGTTTTTCGAGCAGGTAGGTACAAAAGTCGAAGTCAAACTTGCTGTCTATATCCACTGAATATGCTGGTGGCATCGCATATTTTATCACTTGACTAAATTGATTGGGACTTTCTCTCTTAAGTGATTGCGTATTCATCACGTAGATAGAACCATTATACTGATAAACTATTGGGCAATCCTGTCTTCTGGTGGCATTGGTACTTTTAGATTTAAATAAAAATCCTGAATGGTTTTCTTCAAATAGATTGAAATAGGGGTTGGCATGGGATTCTACCACTGACACTACCATGTCTAGGGTATTATTATAAGCTAAGAAGGCCTCTTTTAAGAATTCAGTTCTTCTGAAGGGACTAGTGGGTTGTAGCAAAACTAGGGTGTCGTATACTTGCCCTTGATTTTGATAAAACTGAATGGCATGAAGTATAGAATCATATGTTGGAGAAGTGTCTGTGGCTAATTCTTGAGGTCTTACAAAAGGCACATGTAGCCCAATTTGATTAGCGCAAGCAATAATTTCTTCACTATCTGATGAAACACAGATATGTGCATCGGTCGTAAAGCATCTAGCAAAGGCAATCGAGTAGTGTATTAGGGGAATGCCTGCTAAAAGTGCTGTATTTTTTTTAGGAAATCCTTTAGAGCCACCCCTTGCTGGGATCAAGAATAATGATTTCATAAATCTAAGTGCTTGATATCTTCCTGTGCCTTGGCTAAATCTTCATGTTTGCCAATATCTAGCCAATAGTTTGTCATTGAATGAGAGATCACCTTTTTGCATCTAGTAATTAAAAGCTCGATTAAATCGGTCGCATTGAAAAAAGTATTTTTAGGGATTAGTTTGACTACCTCCTTCTTCATCAGATAGATGCCTGCATTGGCGAAATAGGTGTAGGTGGGTTTCTCCCTAAAACTTATGATTGTATTTTCATTTGTTTCTAAAATGGCATATGGTACATTGATATGATAGGGAACTGTGGCTACGGAAAAATCAGCGTCTGACTCTATGAAATCGATAAAAAATTGTTCATAATCCAGATTAGTTAAAATATCTGAATTCATCAATAGGATGTAGTCGTGACTAAACTCGGGGATCAGTGCTATTGAGCCGGCTGTACCTAATGGCTGATCTTCGTTAATATATTGGACATTTATTTCATGATTGTTTTTACCTATATAGTCTTTTATTTGGTCACTTAGGTATCTAAGTGATATCCATAAATTGTTGATTCCAAAGCTGGTTAGACGATCAATGTTATGCTGAATAATAGGCTTGTCACCTACTTTTAATAGTGGTTTAGGTAGGACATCCGTTAGTGGTTTCAGGCGCTCTCCTCTTCCTCCAGCCATAATGACTGCATCTACAGGTAAATATGATTTAAGAAAACGAAAGTTGATTACATTGGTTACGACATGTTCTTTATTGACCACTGGTAGTATCCTAAATGCATTTCGTTTATATTCGATAATTTGGTGAATGGTGTAGTTATCTTGTTGAATAAATTTGGGATTTTGCTGAATAAAATGGTCAACAGGGCTGTCTAAGTCTAATCCATTTAATAAGCCTCTTCGTACATCACCATCGGTAAGGGATCCCAATAGCCTACCTTCCGAGTTTACAACAAAAATAATGGCATCTGCGGCCAGTTCATTTAACTTTACTAGGGCTTCTTTTATTGGACTTTGAGTAGTAATTGAATGTTTGCTATAATTATTCATTTGTCGATGTATTTAATGAGCCGGAATGCTTCAGCATATTCTACTTCAACTGATGCTCCTCTAAATGTGGCTAATCTCTATGTTTTTTAGATTCCTTGGAAAAGGATGGTTTCTAAGTTTAGAGGGATACACTTTCATAATCTCTAGTTTCTTTTTCAGGAATGGGGAAATATTCACAAAATAGGTTAGAATAAGTTCATTTTTTGGCAATGCTGGAGTAAATTCAGTTTCAGATATACACTCGTACACTGAGACTTTTTTGATAAAATGATATCTGGAGTGATTTAGTACAAGCCATCGCTGCTTCAAATGTAGTACGATGATCTGAATGTGCATCAGATCTGTTTACCAAGTAAATGGTACTGGGTTTAGTTTCATAGAAAATACTCGATATTCTGGGTATCAAGGTTTGTAGGGAACTTGAGCTCAGTTTCATAGTTGGGTAGTCTAACTTGAATACCTTTTTAACTCCAAGGTGACTAGCTACTGCGCCAATTTCTATTTGTCTGGAGTTAATACGCTCTTTGGAATACCCATCTTCAGCCAATACATTAGGTATGATCAACCAATAATGGGCATGGTGCTTTAGAAGAGTATCTCCACAGCCTAAGCTTTCGTCGTCAGGATGTGACGATATAATTATAGTGTTGTTTTTCATAAGGGCAGTGTTTTGAAGTGAGTAATTTGGCAAAATTTCTGCGGATGGTGACAGGTTTAATAGCTGCCCAAAAAATACTAGTTTCTTTGACAGGTCTCTTGAAATAGAATATGAGGTGATTTAAAATTTTAATATCGCACGCATCTATAGCCTCACTCCAGCTGTCTCCAAAGTAGAAGGGGAAGTTTTTTGTTAAAAATGAGCGCATTTTTTCGTTTTTATTCATGTTTTAAACAACTCGTTTCTTCGATATAGTAAGAATAAATCAAAAACTTTAAATCACCTCCAAAATAGATCGGGTTGACTCATTAATACTTAATGCTTTTCCGGGCTCAATATTTTGCGGAATCTTTTCAGAGGAGATAGTAGATGTCCATATTTTGATACATTTGGACATGTAATCTATGTGAGCGCCTACATAAAGTCAATTTTTCATTGAATAAAATTGTCATATACATATACATAAAACTTAAAAATAACCTTTAGGTTACTTGGGGTATACTTTATTCATTCGATATTTTTCTTGACGCCCCCTATATAGAGCTATGGGATTTATTTCTTAGATAGGATATGGGTCTATTTGAGCTGTAACAGGCTGTCTAAACTTTAAACAGCCTCTTTAGTGTTAGTCATTTAGAATTTTTTGAAGCATCTTTAAATTATGGTGTTTTTTATTAGTGGATATAAGATTTTGAGTGAAGCAAGGCTAAATAATAACTTCTTTTGTAGTGTTATTAATTGAGCTGTTGTGATCCATTTTTATGTCATAGAACCTTTTTTTGAGTATATCTTCAATATTTATTTTAGATAAAATATCTACGATTTTTTTTGAGGCCATGCCATCACCATAAGGATTGATAGTAGAGTTTGCTAGTTTTTTAAATTCGCTACTCATAGCTTTTTTAATAGCAGCTTTAATAGAGTCAAACTGTGGAGCACAATCAATTACGGATGTTGATTTAAGTCTACCTTTCTGTCGGTCTCCGATATTGATTGTTGGAATCTTGAAAGATGGTACTTCAGCTAATCCACTAGAGGAGTTGCCTATGACAAAGTCCATGAATTGTAAGGCAGATAGATAACGAAGTTTGCCCAATGAACTATAAAGAGTACGTTTTGATGGGTTTTTAGATACAAAATCATTTATTCTACTAATAATGATCCGACTATCTGTATCTGAGTTAGGCATAGTGAAAATAATATTTAACTCTGGAAATTCATTTAATGCTAGCAGCAATGCTTCTATTTGTACCCCGGAAGATTGTGCATCAAGAGTTACTGGATGAAAAGTGACTAGTATATTATAGCGGCCCAATTTAAAGTTTATACTATTTTCGAGTTCTTCTCTCTTAAGTAGTGACAATCTTTGAGTGTTTTCCACACCCAGCCCACCAACATTAAATACATTTTGTGGTTGTTCGCCTAGTTGTATAATTTTGTCCCGGTATATATTAGTTGCAGCAAAGTGAATATGAGACATTTTGGTAATAGAATGCCTTATTGCTTCATCTATTACTCCTTCTGTGGCCTCACCTCCATGGCAATGTGCAATGGGAATTCGAGAGACCATTGCCGCAGATGCTGCAGCAAGCATCTCATATCGATCACCTAGAATTAAGATGATATCTGGTTTTAAATCATCGAAAGCCTCTGCAAAGCTGATAAGACCTAAACCCATAGATTTTGAGATACCTATGGGGGTATCTGAGGATAAAACTATTTCTATCTTTTTATTAATGAAAAACCCATCTTCTTCGATTTCTTTATAGGTTAGGCCAAACTCAGGAGATAAGTGGGTTCCGGTTGCTATGATTTGCAAGTCAATATTTTGTGAGTTTTTTAATTCTTTAATAGTCCAATATAGTATACCATACTCAGCCCTTGTGCCAGTGATAACACATATTTTTCGATGAATCATCCTTCTAAGTCTTGTGGTGTTAATAAATGATCTTTTAGCAATTTTTGGTTAGTTATTTTACCAATAATTTTGTCTACTAGCATTGGACTAATGCCGTTCCCGGGTCTTTTCATAATTAAGTCGGCTTCTGTGATAATATGTCCCTTGGGTAGACTTCGTGCAGTGTGAATACTTTTTCGGACTATTAAGCGATTCTCCATTTCTACTTTAGTTGGCACTTTTTCCCCAGTTCCCATAGCTAATTCTACATTTCTAATTGCTTGGACCATAATCTTTAGTTCATGAGGCTCTAAGCTTGCTTGATGGTCTGGGCCTTCCATGCTTCTATTCAATGTAAAATGTTTTTCAATGACGGTAGCACCCAGAGCTACTGCTGCAATGGGTATTTCTATACCTAGAGTATGATCTGAGTATCCAACCTTTACATTTAATTCATTCTTTATGGTTAGCATAGCACGTAAATTCACATCCTCCATAGAAGTTGGGTAGTCAGTAGTACAGTGCAGCACCGTGATATTCTCTTTTGGGGTTCCTGCTTCTACTAGGAGATGTATTGCTTGGGCAATTTCAGGTATTATGGCCATACCAGTAGAAAGTATGATTTGTTTTTTGTATGAGCCTATTTGACGCAAATAAGGTAAATTGGTGATTTCACCGGAGGGAATTTTAAATATAGGCTGCCCTAATTCAAAAAGTAATTCTACAGAAGGTAAATCAAAGGGAGTGGATAAAAATTGAATTTTTTTTTGTTCGCAATATTTTTTTAAATCAGCATACGCAGATAATGGAAGATGAATTCTTTTTGACATCTCTAACTGGGACTCTCCTTCACCTGTGTTTACCTTTTGATAAGCGGCTTTTTCAGTATGTGCCGACATGACCAGCTCCGGTATGGCTGTTTGGAATTTGATCACATCTACACCAGCTTCTTTAGCTATATCTATCATTTGAATAGCTAAGTCATAATTTCCATTATGATTTACACCTGCTTCGGCTATGATTAGTACTTTGTTATTTGTCATCAAAAGTTGTTTTTCTATATTTTTAGCTCATTCATAACTTGATCCCAACCCTTAAATGAAATGGCTCGGTCATCTATCCATACATCTCCTACAGGTTTTCCCAAAATTAATTGGTGATATTTAATTTCATTGGTTTTAAGCCAATGAGTAGTCATTTCGAACTCCATCCAGGTTCGGGCAGAATAAATAATGATCGTATGCCCTTGTTCATACAAAGCGTTTATATTTTCTTTGGCACCTTCGTTGAGTTTGGCCAAACTACGACTGTAGGTTTTCTCTTCGGTACATATAGTACCATCCAGATCAATGATTATTTGCATGATAAAAGAATTCTCTAAAGGCTCTGGTCATGATTAGATTTTCTTCCCAATCGTCGATGACTTTTAGGGGCTTTTGTAAATATTCGCTTAGTAACATTTGGGTAGAATCAGCTCCAGCTCTAATTGAAGTGGTAACCCCCCCTCCAAATCGCGGATTGATTTCCATCATATATAAGTTATTTGTTTTCTTTTCCCGAAGGAACTGCAGGGTAATTGGGCCTTGAAAATCAGCAAGTGACAAAATATGTTTAGACAAATTAATAATCTCTTGATCTTTAACTGTAACCGATTTAGTTGCCTCCCCAGAGGTTACTTCTATTCGCTTGCGGGGAATAGCCGATAATACTTTTCCTTCTTTTGAGACATAAGCATCTACAGTGTATTCGTCTGCGGTCAAATAGTTTTGAATTAAAAAATCTTTTTCATCAAAGTTGAGCTGAAAGTTATTCAAGTCTTCTTTGTTAGAAATAATGACCAAACCTTTGGAAGCTGATCCTTTACGGGGTTTGGCAATCAGAGGATATTTTCCGTCATTACCTGGAACTGGAATTTGATGTTTTTGGAACCACTGGTTGGATGTGACCTTATCGAACATGATAGTACAGGTAGCTTCACTAGACACAGGGATAAAAATATCTTTTAGCATCTCTTTCAATCGTGCCGCTATTAATGTTGCACCATCTACAAAGGGTAGGATGATGTGTATATGGTGTTCTTTAACTATTTCACTCAAATGATTTATAATATTTGCGTCATGCCATTTTAATCCTATAACAACTTTACCTATTGAAGCAATGGGAACAAATGGATCTAATTCATAGGAAAATATAGAAATATTTTTTCCATGCTTTTCTCCTGCTTTGATGAATAGTTCTGCCAATGAAACTCGCTTGGCTCCGCCTAAAAACAGTACGTTTATCTTGTTTGACATGATGTTTGGCTATCTCTTGTACCTGTTTTGGTATTTTTTAGGGGTATTCTAACACTACTAGGAATATTAACTAGCCGATCTGCTATCCACTCACTGTTTGATAGATCTGTCTTAGAAGGATAATTAAACATAGAAAGTCGATGCATGAGTTCCCAGGCTGGCCTAGTCATTACGTCATTTTCATTGGTAAATTTTAAAAAAGCGTCACGTTCATTTTTATCCTTTAACAAGATGCAGTTCAACCAGTAATTGGCTTTTGCTTGATCAATCTCTCGAACATAAGGCGTTTGTTGTCGTTCAAAGAATGATTGATATGAAGATGCTAGATCTCTTTTATTATCTATAAATAGATCGAGTTGCTCTAACTGAGCACAGGCTAAAGCAGCATTGAGATTGGGCATGCGATAATTATAACCTACTTCATCATGGACAAAAGCCCAAGGATGAGGAACCTTAGCCTGGGTCGTTAGGTGTTTTGCTCTTTTAGCTAGTGTTTCATCATTGGTAATTAAAGCACCCCCTCCTCCAGCGGTGACGGTTTTATTTCCATTAAAGCTAAATGCTCCAATTTTGCCAAATGTTCCAGTATGTTTCCCTTTATAAAAACTACCGATAGATTCTGCAGCATCTTCTACAAGTGTAATATTCCACTGACTACAAATAGTAGCAATGTCATCAATGCGGCAAGGAAAGCCAAAAGTATGCATCGGTACACAAGCTTTAATTCGTTTCCCAGTTTGTTTATTATAAGTAAATCCATCAGATTTTCTTTCAGCATGATTATTTAAAAAATGCTGCAAGGATTCTGGTGAAAGCCCTAAGGTATCACGATCAATATCTATAAAAACAGGATATGCACCAATATAGCTGATGGCATTACAGGTGGCGATAAATGTTATACTTTGTGAAAGTACTTCATCTTCTGGTTGAACATTTGCTAAAAGTAGGGCCATGTGTAGCGCATTGGTTCCATTGACAATAGCAATGGCATGATTAGCACCCGTAATTTCACACATCATTGCCTCGAATCGATTTACATAAGCGCCCACTGAGGAGACGAATGTAGAGTCGATGGCATTCAAAACATATTTTCGTTCATTTCCTTGAAAAATAGGCGCATGTAGTGGCACGTGATTTTGTCCAGGAAATTTAGATTTAATAAAATCTACAATATTTTGAAAATAGGCTCGCACTATAGGTTGTATATATGGGCTTTATATTGTTTTAAATTTTCAGGATTTTTAAACCACGTTATTGTTTCTGATAGTCCACTTTTTAAAGTGTATTGAGGAACCCATGGAGTGTATTGTTTAATTTTTTTATTAGAACCACACAGTCTAAAAACTTCCGATTTTTCTGGCCGTAAACGCTGTTGATCTATAGTAATAGACGCATTAGGGTTTATTTGTTGAATTAGTTCATATGCTAAACCCTCCATGGTGATCTCGGACTGTGTCGCAATATTACAATCCTGACCAATCAACTGATCGCATTTAGCAATTTCTACGAAACCATTAACGGTATCTTTCACATAAAGCAAATCTCGTGTTGGCGTTAGTTCTCCTAATTTAATTTCCTCAATACCATTGAGAAGCTGAGTGATTATAGTCGGTATAATGGCTCTAGCTGACTGCCTGGGGCCATATGTGTTGAATGGTCTAATAATGGTTACAGGAAGATTGAAACTTTTATGAAAAGATTCAGCAATACAATCTGCTCCAATTTTTGACGCTGAATAGGGAGACTGTGGCTGCCTGGCATGTTTTTCATCAATAGGTATATGTTGAGCTGTGCCGTATACTTCAGAGGTGGAGGTAACTAAAATACGTTCTATATCTAAATCTCTAGCTGCTTGAACAACATTTAAAGTTCCCTTTATATTGGTATCGATATATGAGTCTGGAGAATGATAACTAAAAGGGATTGCAATTAGTGCGGCTAAGTGAAAAACAATATCTATTTTCTCCATTGCCTCTCTTGTTCCATTGGGATCACGTATATCTCCTGAAAAAATCTCTACTTTATCTAATTGATCAGCTGAAAACGTATCGATCCACCCCCAAGTATTGAAAGAATTATAACAAACAAATGCTTTTACATGGGCACCTTCCTCTAATAACCTCTCAACCAAATGACTACCAATAAAACCATCGGCTCCTGTTACTAAGACTCGTTTACCTTTTAAATCCATATCTATCTATACTCTAAGGTGTAATGAGGGTGTATTTATCTGGTGAATAAAATTATGCTATGACTTTCTTTGCTAGATAGTGATTATCTACACATTTTTCATTATCTTCTCTTTCATTTCCTTTACTCCACTATTATACTCATAAAACCCTTTTCCCGATTTAATCCCTTTATTCCCCGCTGTGACCATGTTTACTAAGAGTGGGCAAGGGGCATATTTTGGATTTTTAAAGCCCTCGTAAAGCACATTTAAAATAGCCAAGCAGACATCCAATCCAATAAAATCAGCTAATTCTAGTGGACCCATGGGATGAGCCATCCCTAGTTTCATTACCGTGTCAATTTCTTTAATGCCTGCTACACCCTCGTAGAGGCAATAAATGGCTTCATTGATCATGGGCATTAGGATCCGGTTGGCCACAAATCCTGGATAATCATGTACTTCGACAGGCGTTTTGTTCAGACTGGTTGCCAGATTCATAATCATGGCGGTTGTTTCATCCGAAGTAGTATAGCCCCTGATCACTTCTACTAACTTCATGACAGGCACCGGATTCATAAAATGCATGCCAATGACCTGATTGGTGCGACTAGTTACAGCAGCAATTTTAGTGATAGAGATGGATGAGGTATTTGATGCTAAAATGGTCTCAGGTTTACAAAGCTGGTCTAAGTCTTTAAATAGCTTAAGTTTTAGATTAATGTCTTCTGTGGCAGCTTCGACGATCAGATCAGCATTATATACACCTGGTTTTAGATCAGTATGAGTAGCAATGCGATTTAAAATAGTAGCCTTATTTTGTTCCTGAATAATTCCTTTGGTAACTTGTCGATCCAAATTTTTGGCAATAATTGCCATTCCTTTTTGTAGGGCGGATTCGGAAATATCAATCAAATTTACGGGGTATCCAAACTGAGCAAAAGTATGTGCAATTCCATTACCCATGGTACCCGAACCAATAACTGCAATATTTTTTATCATCATACGAATGATTGATGAGTGACGCCGAAAGTACAAATAAAACACTTAATATATAATTCATTAGATCAATTATTTAATTAAATTTGATTCTTAACATGGGCAGGGACGAGGGGGTTGATTAATCGTCTATTTTGATATTCTGATCTGATAAAACCAAAGGTTATGCTATCGTTCCCCTTAGTAGATAACACTGTTTTTAGTCAATTAGTTGGCTTTGGACATCAGAGTGTTTTATTTTGTTATGATCAAGAGACTAGTTTGCGGGCTATTATTGCTATTCATGATACTACTTTGGGCCCAGCATTAGGTGGGACTAGAATGATGATCTACAAGACCGAAGCAGATGCACTTCGGGATGTCTTACGTCTCTCAAGAGGGATGACGTATAAAGCGGCCATTACTGGTTTGAATCTAGGCGGGGGAAAGGCTGTTATTATTGGAGATAGTCGAACTGACAAGACCGAGGTGATGATGCGGCGCTATGGGCGCTTCATAGAAAATTTAAATGGTCTATTTATTACGGCCACCGATGTAGGGACTAGCCAAAAGGATATGGAATATATCCGTTCCGAGACTAAGCACGTTACAGGAGTACCTATAGAAATAGGAGGGAGTGGTAATCCAGCACCGATTACAGCTATTGGGGTTTATTTTGGAATAAGGGCGTGTGCCAAGGAGCTCTTCGGAAATGATGCATTGGCAGGTAGATCTGTTGCCGTACAGGGAGTTGGGCAGGTAGGAGAGTGTTTGGTTCGTTTACTTCGGAAAGAAAATGTGAAAGTGTATGTCAGTGATATTAATGAGGAGCGCTTAATTCAAGTGGCTAAGAAATATAAAGCAGAAATGGTATCTAATTCTGATATCTATAATTTAGATGTGGATGTGTATGCTCCCTGTGCTTTAGGTTCAACAATCAATACTCTAACCATAAATAAGCTGAAGTGTGCTATCATTGCAGGTGCAGCCAATAATCAGTTGGCAGATGAAGAGGAGCACGGAAAGTTATTGCTAGAAAAAGATATTCTATATGCTCCCGATTATTTGATTAATGCCGGGGGGTTGATCAACTCCTACTCTGAAATTGTTGGGTACAGCAAAGAGCGCACTATACAGCTAGCTGAAAATATTTATGAAATGACTCGCGGAGTTTTGAAAAAATCAAAATCTGAAAGTATTCCAACTTATGTTGCTGCTAATCAAATTGCTGAGAAACGTATTGCAGATATCAAAAAAATAAAGACGAATTAAATTACCACTCGTCTTTCCAGTACTGATCACGTATTTGGATTTCGTTAAACCTTACTTTTTTCATTCACTATTGATTAATACTGAGACCTTCGTTTCAATATTCTTAAATAAAAACTATTAGTTAATAAATTTATAATAAAAATTTATTAACTAAATATATTGGTATTTATTTTTCTTTAAAATTTATTATTTATTATAATAATTAATAAAAGAGAAAGTTTTAATGGTAGGTCAATTTTACAATCGCAGGGGAAATAAAATGGTCTGCGAGATTCATTAATTATTCATTATAAATAATTCAAAATGAAAAATTTAGAACTATTAGGTATGCAAAAGATGCACCCTACAGAAATGAAAAATTATAATGGTGGTGTAGCAGTTAGCGCTATTGTTGTTATAGCCCCATTATTTGGAGTAGCAACTTTGGTTGGTTTTTTTCTTATTAGTAAGAAAAAAAAATGATAGCAAAACAACTTCATAGATTGGGTCATACCACTGGGTGGTTTACCTAAGTAATTGATTGTTTCCTATTAATTGGTGATACTGAGCATATAGTCAAAAGCTTGTAGAATTCATATACCAAATACTCATATCACATTCTAAATAAATGTTTATCAATCCTTAGACGCACCATCAAAATTTAATAATATGGAAAATATAAAGTTGAACACATTTGATATTTAGAAATTGAATGTTAATTAAATGAAAAAGCTACATGGTGGAGCTTCACTATTAATACCACTCTTTCTTTTAATAGGAGTTAGTGTAATAACGAGCTTGCCTAAAGTTTTAAAGTAATAATTGATGTTATTCATTAAAAAATCTAAAAAATGGAAAATATGAAGCTAAAAACTTGCGATGTTCATGAGATGAACATTAGTGAAATGAGAATACAAAATGGTGGTACTTATAAAGCTAGAACTGCCACAGATCTAATTGCTGCTGTGAAACTTTTTTATAACTGGGTTAGAGGTCTATTCTAGTTCTAATAATGTTCTTGATGCCAATGAAGCGCGTTAAATTTTTAGGGTTAGTAGAAAGAAAATGGGACGATAAAAAACATTTCTCAATTGTCGCGGAAAGCTTAACGAACTATTGAAAACATAGATTAAGGAGTTATTGTAGTTTTGCGTCAAAAACGTGAATTTAGCTGCTAAATCCATGATCAGCCAAAAAGTTAAACTGCATCAGAAACAAGTGTTAAACGATGTTGGTCGTTTGTTAGATTTTTCCTCGCCCCAAGTGATGGGGATATTGAATGTAACGCCAGATTCATTTTATGATGGTGGTCGTTATCATACGATCAATAGGGCATTGAAGCAATGTGCTCGTATGCTTCAGGAGGGGGCAGCTGTGATTGATCTTGGTGCTTATTCCTCGCGACCAGGGGCTAGGTTTATTTCAGAAGAGGAAGAAATCAAACGAATACTTCCTCTTCTGAAAGTGATCAAAAAAGAATTTCCCAATGCAGTGATTTCAATAGATACTTTCAGGGCATTAGTTGCTGAGTTATCAGTTCAAGAAGGAGCGCAGATGATTAATGATATTTCAGCCGGAGAGTTGGATTCAACGATGTTTGCAACTGTTGCTCGTTTGAAAGTTTCATACATTTTGATGCATATGAAAGGAAATCCACAAACGATGTGTGAATATGCACAATATGGAGAGGATATTTTGGTCGAGTTGTATAGTTATTTCGTTAGGAAGATAGAGCAGCTTCGGAAGTTGGGTGTGCTTGATTTAATCATTGATCCTGGATTTGGGTTTGCTAAAACCCTTGAACAAAACTATGAACTCCTAAACAGGCTAGATGCATTGAATGAATTGAAGTTACCCATGCTCGTGGGGGTATCGCGTAAAACCATGATCTATAAATTGCTCGGTATTACCCCTGCTGAAGCACTAAATGGTACAACTGTAATTCACACTATGGCTTTGCTCAAAGGGGCCAATTTGCTTCGTGTGCATGATGTGAAACCTGCTGTGGAGGCAGTGCGGATTTTTAATCAATTGAAATGATATCACAATTATCGATGATACAACTAAATAATAAACAATATGATAAATGTGGGATAAATCCTTAATAAAGATTTTTTAGTGCTGCAGTTAAAGTAGAGAATTTGAAATTAAAGCCTTTGGATAGGATTTTGTCTGAGCTTACTTTAGTGCTATTTAGTAAAAGAATAGACATTTCTCCTAAAAGTAGGCGGAGTAAGCATGTAGGAATATGAATAAGCCATAATGGCTTTTTTAGGGTTTGCGCAAGTGTTTTTACTAGTTCCTGGTTGCTTAATGGATAAGGAGCAACCATATTGTATACTCCATGAATGGACGTATTTTCCAGTGCATGAATATACATGCTTACAACATCTTCTATATGAATCCATGATACCCATTGGGTGCCAGGGCCAAGAACTGTTGCTAAGCCCAAACGAGTAGTTGAGACTATGGGACCTAGTCCCCCGCCCTCATTAGATAATACTAAGCCGGTGCGTAAACAGACGGTACGTAAGCCTAGTGCCCGCCCATTGCCAACAGTATTTTCCCAGTCTACACATAAACGAGATAAAAAATCTGTTCCTGGAGGACTGTCTTCACTCAATGATTCATCGCCACGATGGCCGTAATACCCAATTGCAGAGGCCGAAATTATTGTTTTGATCTGATGACCGCTGTCTTTTTCTAGAAGTGAATAGATGAGTTTGATGGACTCGATGCGACTTTTGGCAAGTCGGACTTTACGCTTAGCGTCCCACCGTCCACTAGCAACACTTTCACCAGCAAGATGAATAATTGCATCAACCTGTTTGATGCAGTCTGGGTCAATTTCTTGCTTGTCGATATTCCATTTGAATATCTTTATCAGAGCAGATTCACTAGTTTGTATTGCTTTACTATGAGTTAGCATATTGATGGCATACCCTTTGGCAATGAGTGCTCGTGTGAGCGCTTTGCCGATCAGGCCACTAGCTCCGGTTATGAGAATTGTTTTGGGCATCAATTTCTTTGTTTTTATATCCCCCTTTTCTATACACAGAAGTGTACTCTGGGAGTAATCTACATGTGTTAGCCTATTATCTAATAGTAAGTTCTACTAGTTGACAAGTTAGACCTAAATTTTGAATTTCCATCTGAGAGAGTCTATCCTTTATGATGAACATCATATTACTTGCTTTAAGGTTCATTTTAAAATAGATTATTGGGTTAGTTTCATAAAAGGACTACCAATCATCACTATCTAATCTTCAATTAACTATTTTCTTGATTTTATGATAACATAATCTCATTTTTGCAGCTTATTTATATTCAGTCTTAATAATAAATGAAGCTAAAGCTAGTCTCCGCCTACTTGAGTGCCCTTATTTTATTGGGTGCGTTAAGTAAACAATCTATCGCCCAAACAAATGTTATTTCAGGTAAAGTAACTTCGGAAGGGAGTCCCATCGAATATGCTCATGTAGCTTTGGTGGGTACTTCGCTAAGGACATCGAGCGATAGTACAGGGAAGTTTAAAATTAAAGGTGTTTCTCCAGGTACATACAAAATCCAAGTAACCTATATAGGTTTTTCAAAGGTGGAAAAGTGGGTTACGATTAAGCAGGGTATAAATGCTACATTACACTTTGATCTCACTAGCTTGAAGAATAACCTTAACGAGGTGGTTGTTTCAGGTACACTAAAAGAGGTTAATCGTGCAGAAAGTACAGTTCCTGTGGAAGTATATGCCCCATCTTTTTTTAAGAAAAATCCTACACCCAATATTTTTGATGCTTTGCAGAATGTGAATGGCGTGCGACCTCAGCTCAATTGTAGCGTATGTAATACAGGCGATATTCATATCAATGGTTTGGAGGGGGCTTATACCATGATATTAATCGATGGAATGCCAATTGTGAGTGGTTTGGCTACGACTTATGGTTTATCTGGTATTCCCAACTCGTTGGTAGAGCGTATTGAAATTGTCAAGGGTCCGGCATCTTCTTTGTATGGTAGTGAGGCAGTTGCTGGTATCGTGAATATTATTACCAAAAAGCCACAAAATACACCTTGGTTTTCGGCTGATGTTTTTAGTACCACCCATCAGGAGTGGAATACTGATTTGGGATTTAAGACCAATGTAGGGACTAAAGCAACAGCACTTACTGGGATTAACTACTTTAAATATGGGAGTGCGATAGACCATAATGGAGACGGTTTTACGGATGTAACTTTGCAAGATCGCATTTCTGTGTTCCAAAAATGGAATTTCGAAAGAAAAAATAATCGATTATTCAATTTGGCCGGTAGGTTTAATTATGAGGATCGTTGGGGAGGAGATATGCGGTGGACTAAAGCCTTTAGAGGGGGGGATGAGCTATATGGGGAGAGTATTTATACTGCGCGTTATGAACTATTGGGGGCTTATCAGTTGCCGACCAAAGAAAATGTAATGGCCTCTTTTTCTTATAACTATCATGATCAGGACAGTCGGTATGGCACCGATTCTTACATTGCTCGGCAACAAATAGGTTTTGCTCAATTACGTTGGGATGGTAAATGGGGACATCATGATCTACTTGCTGGAACATCGTTGCGTTATACGCAGTATTCGGATAATACTCCGGCAACCAATACTGTAGCTACACAAAGTGGTAGCAATGCAGCCATTCAATTGCAAAAAAGTTGGTTGCCTGGTGTTTTTGTGCAAGATGAAATAGCATTTATGCCCAAACATAAGCTATTACTTGGCTTTCGTTACGATTATAACTCGGTTCATGGAAGCATCTATACACCAAGGTTGGGTTATAAATGGACGATCAACGATAAAAATAGCATACGATTTAATGCAGGGACGGGCTATCGGATTGTGAATTTATTTTCTGAGGATCATGCGGCATTGACAGGGTCTCGAACTGTGGTGATTAAAAACGAGCTGAAGCCTGAACAGTCTTATAATGCCAATTTGAATTATATGAAGAAAATTCATACGCTGAATGGAACATTTATTGGATTCGATGCGAGCGCTTTTTATACTTATTTTGAAAATAAAATCACACCTGATTACGATACCGATCAAACCAAAATTATTTATGACAACACATCAGGTCATGCAGTGAGTAGGGGAGTAAGCACCAATGTAGATATTGCTTTCAATAACGGGTTCAAAGTGATACTTGGAGGTACTTATTTGGATACATATCTCGTAGATGAAAAGGGAGAAAAACAATGGCCCATTAGAACGGAAAGATTTGCTGGAACTTGGGCGTTATCGTACAAGTTCAAAAAAATGCATTTAGGTATTGATTATACAGGCAACTTGTATAGTCCGATGCGTCTTAAGCTAATCAATGAGCTCGATCCTCGACGTGAATATTCTCCTTGGTGGAGTATTCAGAATATTCAATTGGTGTATAGTGGCTTTAAACATGTGGAGGTATATGGGGGGGTGAAAAATCTGCTTAACTGGACGCCTAATCAAGGTAATCCGTTTATCATTGCCCGAACAGAAGATCCTTTTAATAAAAATTTAGAAGTAAACAATCCATATAATTTGCGATTTGATGCTGATTATAACTATGCTCCTAACCAAGGAATCCGTGGATTTCTTGGTGTCCGGATGGCTATCAGATAATTAAAAATGAGGTCGGCCATCGTCGGGTATATAGTTATCGTTTTTATGTTGCTGGGATTAATCAGTTATCCCAGTGCTTCGTTTTCGCAGCTGGTAAGCCATTCATTTGAACAAGTGGATAGTTTACAGATTACCAGAAAAAAGCCTATAGTGGTTTTTATCCATACGCGTTGGTGTAAATATTGTTGGGTCATGCGAGACATAACGTTAAAAGATGGTCGCATTATTGACTTACTTAATAAAAATTATTACTTCGTTGAGTTTGATGCAGAGGATAAAAGACCTATTATATTCAATAAACGTAGGTTCAACTACCAGCCAACAGGGTCTAATACCGGCCTACATCAGTTAGCAAGTGCCCTAGGAGAGATTGATGGATTGGTTTCCTTTCCAGTACTCTGCTTGTTAAATGCGGATTATGAGATTATCTTTCAATACAATCAGTATCTCTGTCCAAAGGAGTTGATTCCGATTTTGGAACAGCTGAAATGTTTGTGATTTAAACAGTCTCTTAGCGTATATTCGCCCTACACGATTTTTCCATGAAACAATACCTTGATTTAATGCAGCAAGTGCTCAGCATCGGTACACATAAGCACGATCGTACTGGTACAGGAACGCGAAGTATTTTTGGGTACCAAATGCGATTCGATTTGCAAGAGGGCTTCCCCTTGGTAACAACCAAAAAGGTGCATCTTAGGTCCATTATTCACGAGCTGATCTGGTTCTTACAGGGGAATACAAATATTAAATACTTGAAAGATAATGGAGTAAGTATTTGGGATGAATGGGCAGACAATCGGGGTAATTTAGGTCCGGTGTATGGTTATCAATGGCGCTGTTGGCCTACAGCAAGTGGTGATCATATTGATCAAATTAGTCAGGTGATTGATCAGATTAAAAATAATCCAGACTCCAGACGGATCATTGTTTCGGCTTGGAATGTGAGTGAGCTTTCAAAAATGGCGCTTCCGCCGTGTCATTGTTTATTTCAGTTTTATGTGGCTGATGGACAGTTGAGTTGTCAGTTGTATCAGCGTAGTGCGGATATTTTTTTAGGTTTGCCTTTTAATATAGCTTCTTATGCTTTGCTCACCTTGATGGTGGCTCAGGTTTGTGATTTAAAGCCCGGTTGTTTTGTCCATACATTGGGTGATGCCCATTTGTATAGTAATCACATTCAGCAAGCAGAGTTGCAATTGAGTCGGGATCCGAGATCTTTACCGCAAATGAAATTAAATCCTGACGTGAAGAATCTATTTGACTTTAGGTTTGAAGATTGTGTGCTCGAGAATTACGATCCACATCCGCATATTAAGGCGCCTGTGGCCATTTGAATTTAAAGCCCCCAAAGGGATAGGGGGTAAAGTTCGGATTATCTGACTAGGCTAAATTTAAATTCAGATACAATTATATATATAATATACACCCTGAAAATAATGGACATTACAAAAGATAGCAATGGAACGGTTCTGAATGATGGGGATACCGTGCAGCTTATTAAAACATTAAAAGTAAAAGGATCATCTCTTACCTTAAAAATGGGAACGGCAATCAAAAATATTCGCCTAACGACTGATCCTGAAGAAGTAGAGTGCCGTGTGGATAAAAGTACTTTGGTCCTTAAAACATGTTTTCTGAAGAAAAAGAATTAGTGCCCAATATTATGCTTAGTATCCTTGTTGCTGCCAGTGAAAATAATGCGATTGGGAAAGACAATCAGTTGTTGTGGCATTTACCTGCTGATTTAAAGTACTTTAAACAGTTGACCACGGGCCATACTGTTATTATGGGACGAAAAACCTATGATGCTATTGGCAAGCCACTACCAAATAGAAGAAATATCGTGATCACTCGTCAGCCTGATTTAATTATTTCTGGTTGTGAGGTGGTTCATTCATTACAGCAAGCAATTGAGGTCAGTAAGCAGAAGCAAGAAGTATTTATTATCGGAGGAGCTGAAATTTATCATCAGGCATTATCATTGTGCAACATCATTTACCTCACCAGGGTGCATCATCAATTTGAGGCGGATGCTTATTTCCCCAAAATAGATTCAGCTGTTTGGCAGTTGTTAACTCAGGAAGATCACCATCGTGATAAACAAAATAAGTATGACTATAGTTTCCTGGTATATGAAAAGCGGTGAAATTTTGATCCACAAAAAATCCTACTTTTGTGAACAATGAGCTTTCTATTCCCCGGATTTCTGTTTGCCCTTGTGGCGGTAGCGGTACCGATTGTTGTTCATTTATTTAATCTTCGCAAGTTTAAAAAGGTTTACTTCAGCAATGTTCGCTTTCTGGCGAACATTCAGCAACAAACTTCGTCCAGTCAACGACTGAAGAAGCTGTTGATTTTAGCAGCACGTATTTTAGCTATTACGTTTCTTGTGCTGGCATTTGCTAAGCCTTATATCCCAGCAAAGGATCAGTTCAGCATAGCCCATAAACATGTGGTGAGTATCTATATTGATAATTCCTATAGCATGGAGGCGGTGAATAAAGAGGGTCGTTTACTGGATGAGGCCAAGCGTCGGGCTAAAGAAATTGTATCTGCTTATGGTCCCTCGGATCAATTCCAGTTACTGACCAATGATTTTGAAGGTAAGTATCAACGTCTGTTAAGCCAAGATGTATTTATACAAGCACTTGATGAGGTTAAGGTAAGTAGCAATACGAAAAATTTAAAGCAAATTGTAGAAAGACAAGCAGATGTTTTTCTGGCTGATCCTAATGCGATAAAAACAATTTATCTCATTTCAGATTTCCAGCAAAATATACTGGGAAACGATCCAGTGAAGCTTTTGTCATCAATTGATGTTCGTTTGGTACGTTTAAAAGCCAATACTGTGCCCAATGTTTCTATTGATTCTGTTTGGTTCAGTTCTCCCCTGCATCGGCCTGGACAAACTGAAAAAGTATTCGTGAAGCTTAGTAACAATTCGGATCAAAAAGTGGAGCATGTGGCCATCAAGCTTAAAATCAATGATCAGCAAAAAGCTTTGGGTAATGTGAGTATTGGCCCTCGCAAGTCCAGCATCGACACGCTTTCATTTGGTGGCCTACAATCAGGTTGGCAGCAAGGAGAAGTAAGTATTGCAGATTACTTTATCACCTTTGATGATCGGCTTTATTTTAGCTTTAATGTGCGTGAAAAAATGCCCGTTTTGGCTATTAATGGTCGGAATGAGAATAGGTATGTCACTGCACTTTACCGGTCGGATGCTTTTTTTGAATTACAACAAACAGGTTTTGGAAACATCGATTATGCTCAGCTAAGAAATAATTCAATGCTGATTTTAAATGAAGTGTCCGATATTTCTGAAGGATTAGCTAGTCAGCTGAAAAATTATCTACAACATGGTGGGACTTTATTAATTTTTCCTGCATTAAACGGAGATCTAAACCCCTTGAATGGATTACTTCGTCATTTGGGAGCTGATATGGCATTGCAAGTGATTAATCAAGAGACTAAAATAGCACGTGTTAATTTGCAGCATCCAGTCTTTAGAGAAGTATTCGAACATATTCCTAAGAATCTAGATCTACCCATAGCCAAAAAATACCTTCAATTTAGTTCACAAAGTAAAACGAGCCGCCAAAGTTTATTGGAGCTTCCTGGAGGCAAGCATTTTTTTGATGAATATCAATTAGGTAAGGGAAGAGTATTTATTTCTGCAAGTCCTTTAGATGATGATGCGAGTAATCTTGCTCGGCATGCCATATTTGTGCCGATGATGTATCAAATTGCCCTATCTAGTTTACACGGTCAGCGCTTGTTTTATATACTCGGACAGGACCAATTTTTAGAGATTCCCAAACTAAGTCTGAAACAAAATCAAACACTTGTTTTGCGCAAAAGTAAATTTGAGGCCATTCCAGATCTACGTCAAGTGGAAAGTTCAAGCTGGTTATTTGTATCTGATCAGGTTAAGGAGGCAGGCAATTACCAATTGCTAAAAGCAGATAGTTTGGTTGCTTTGTTATCCTTTAATTACAATCGTGGGGAGTCAGATCTTAGCTATGCCAGTAACTCGGCATTGGAAGCAAAGTTTCAGGGAAAAAAGATTCATTTGTTTGATACTTCCCAAGGATCAATCCAAAGTGAGGTAAAGGCAGTCAATCAAGGGTTACAACTTTGGAAATTATGTCTAATACTTGCCCTATTGTGTTTAGCTGCTGAGATTGTACTTATTCGTTTTTATAAAATAACTCCCAACAAGCTTAAGTCATTGTCTGTTTAATGAATAAAATACTTCTCCAATCGGTTCTGGTAGTCAATCCGCAAAGTAAAAATCACAAATCAAAATTGGATGTTTTAGTAGTCGATGGCCAAATTTTGAAAATAGAATGTGGTGTTCCTGTGGAAGAGGGGACAAAGGTGATTGATGGTCGGGGAAAGTTTTTATCACCCGGTTTTTTTGATCTACGTGCAGGTTTTGGTGATCCAGGACTAGAAACCAAGGAGGACATGACAACGGGATGTATGGCAGCAGCAGCAGGCGGTTTTACAGGTATTGCATTGATGCCCAATGTCCAAATGCCTACTTATAGTAAAGCAGATGTTTCTTATATCCTTACTAAAGCGCAAGGAAATTTGGTTGATGTACATCCTTTAGGCTGCATTAGTCATCGTGGGGAAGGTAATGAGCTAGCAGAGCTTTTTGATATGTATCAAACAGGTGCTATTGCATTTACGGATGGTTATCAGCCGGTTGCGGACGCGGGGTTGATGAGTCGGGCGCTGTTGTATGCTAAAGGGTTTGATGGGCTGATTTGCTCATTTGCAGAGGATGCTCAGGTTGCCGGAAAAGGTAAGATGAATGAGGGGGTAATGAGCACTTTTTTGGGTTTGAAAGGGAATCCTGCATTAGCTGAGGAGTTAATGCTTTTAAGGGATATCTACTTGGCTGAATATCATGAAGCAAGAATCCATTTTAGTACTATTAGTACCTTAAAAAGTGTAGATCTAATTCGTCAAGCCAAACGAAAGGGGCTGTTGGTAACTTGTGATGTGTCAGCGCATCATCTTGTTTTCTCCGAAGATGACTTGGTCGAATTTGATAGTAATTATAAAATGCAACCCCCATTGCGTACTAAAGAAGATATTAAAGCACTGTTGGAAGGCTTGCAAGATGGGACTATCGATGCCGTTGTTTCGCAACATACTCCGCATGAAGTTGAATATAAACAAGTCGAATTTGAAAAAGCTGCTTATGGATCGATTGGTTTGCAAACGGCATTTAGTATGGCTTTACGGGCAGGGTTAACAACTGAGCAAATTGTGGATAAGATGTCTATTGGTCCACGCAAAATACTGGGATTACCTCCCATTAAAATAGAAGTGGGTGAAATAGCCAATCTTACTTTGTTTGATACGGAAGCACTTTGGCGTTTTGACATTAATACGAATCGATCTAAATCGAGTAATTCTCCCTTATGGGGTCAGCAAATTAAGGGTCAAGTCAAATGGGTTTGCAATCACAATCGATATATTGAATTTTAAAATAATCTTTAAATAAGCTCAATATGAATGCCCGCATTAAAAAGTCGATGGAAGCCGCTTTATCTGCTTTCGGAAGAATAAAAAATCAGGAATCATCTGCCATTACTCGTCAACTGGCTGTGGTATTTGATGCGAATAAGACCTATTTGGATAAAGTAGCCGATTTGGATCAGGTATTTGATGATCATCCTATTTTTGATCAGCTGCGAGAGATATTTTTTGATTTATTATTGATCAATTTCTTTACGGAAGATGTTCAAAAGCTGGAGCAAGATTATCTCGAGTCTGAAGAGTGGGAGGCGATTGAAGAGGAAACCATTGATCGGGGTACAGAGTTGCTCAACCTGCTACTTTATTTGAAAGAGTGTGAAGATGAAGATCTTGAACCCCAGTTGGAGGATTTTTTAAAAGAATTTTTGTTAGTAGACGAAGATGAGTTTCAGGATGAATATCGCATTTATGAGGATGTGATTGCTAATCAAGCGTTGGTAGATGGTTCTTTAGCGGACTTGGCTGAGGCTGCTAAAAAACTTCCAGAAGATGCAGAGTTGAAAGAACTTTTTTATCCTATGCTTGCCTTTTTTAGAGAACAGCACCCCGATAAGCAAGCTTTTGAGCATTATATCAAACTAAGTACTAATGCTGATTTTGATGTAGCGGTATATGCTTTGTTGGTAGCATATAAATAGTGATATCAGGATGATTTAGATTATGAAAAAAAATAATATGGATGAATTTTCAGTGCCGACAGATACTAAAAAAATAGCGTTAATCAACGGATCGATACTTGGGGTGATTAATATCGTGACGCTTTTGTTTGTGTTTTATGTGCTACCTAAGTTATTGGAATCATTTATTTTTTCTCTTGTTCAGCTTTTGATAGGAATAGGATTGGTCGTTTATTTCTGTTTACATATTCGGAGGAAAATAGGTGGATATTGGTCATTTAAAGAAGCTTTGAGTAGTAGTTTTATTCTTCTTTTTCAGTCTGGGCTCATTTTGTTTTTCTTTACGTTGGTATTTGGCAGGTTTATCGACCCTTCGTATCCCGTTAAGATGAAAGCAATTGCTATAGCCAAGTATGTTGAAGCGGAGAAAAAATTTGAAAAAAAAACGAATGTTTCACAAATAGACATCAGTGATCGTATAGAAAGGCAGTTGCATCCTGGTCCAGCAGATTTATTGAAAAGTGTATGCACGATGGCTATTATATATTTCGTAGGTGCATTGCTGTTTGCAGCTATTTTTAAAAGAGAAAGACCGAGTACGTTCTCTATTCAAGATCAAACTGAGGTATAAATCATTCATATGGATATATCTATAGTTGTACCGCTATATAATGAGGCTGAGTCACTATCTGAGCTAGTGGCTTGGATTCATCGTGTGATGGATGAGCACCATTTTAGTTATGAACTTATTTTGGTGGACGATGGGAGTAGAGATACTTCTTGGGATGTGATAGAAATGCTAAAAACAAAATTTACCACTATCGTGGGTATCAAATTTCGTCGTAATTATGGCAAGTCGGCTGCACTGAATGTGGGCTTTGAGGCTGCTAGGGGGGGGGTTGTGATTACGATGGATGCTGATCTACAAGATAGTCCGGATGAAATCCCCGAACTATATCGGCGTATTACTCAAGAAAATTATGATTTGATATCAGGCTGGAAGCAAAAACGGTATGATCCATTAACCAAGACCATTCCGACCAAACTGTTTAATCAAGTTACGCGATGGATGTCCGGTATTCATCATTTGCATGATTTCAATTGTGGATTAAAAGCATATCATAGGGATGTCATTAAAACCATTGAGGTGTATGGCGAGATGCATCGCTATGTGCCCGTACTAGCTAAATGGGCTGGATTTAGACGTATCGGTGAGCAGGTGGTTGTTCATTATCCACGTAAATATGGGGTGACTAAATTTGGCTTCAGTCGTTTTGTAAATGGCTTTTTGGATTTACTTTCCATATTCTTTGTTGGCAAATTCAGCAAACGACCGATGCACTTTTTTGGCACCTTGGGAGTACTCAGCTTTATGGCTGGATTTAGTATTTCTATTTGGATGATTGCCGATAAAATGTTAGCCATTGCTCATGGTATCAAATATAGAAATGTGACGGATCAGCCACTTTTTTATTTGGCGTTGGTAGCGATCATTGTTGGCTTTCAATTATTTTTGACCGGTTTTGTAGCTGAATTGGTATCCCGTAATGCTCCCGAACGAAATGCCTATCAAATTGAGAAGACAATCTAAGAGCCTGTTTAAAATTTCCTTATGTTTTTTTCAATTATCATCCCACTTTATAATCGTCCGGAGGAAATTGATCAGCTGTTGCATACCTTGACGCAACAAATTTATTCTGATTTTGAGGTTATTGTGGTTGAGGATGGCTCTACAGATGATGCCAAAGTTATTGTCGAAAGCTATCAAAACCAGCTTGATGTTCACTATTATTTTAAGAAAAATGAGGGCCAGGGCTTTGCTAGAAATGATGGGTTTGCTAGAGCCAAGGGAGATTATTTTATTGTTTTTGACTCCGATTGCTTAATCCCAAGAGATTATTTAAAAACGGTAAATGAATATCTAGTAAAGCATCTATTGGATGTTTATGGTGGTCCTGATGCGGCACATGAGTCATTTACGCCAATTCAAAAAGCAATTAGTTATTCTATGACTTCAGTACTCACCACGGGAGGAATTCGCGGAAGTGAAAAGCACATTGGGACTTTCCATCCACGTAGTTTTAATATGGGTTTATCGCGTAGGGTTTGGGAAAAAACAGGTGGCTTTATTCTGACTCGCTTGGGAGAAGATATTGAATTCAGTATTCGGGCACATACGTTGGGATTCAAAATAGGACTGATCCCAAATGCTGTGGTTTATCATAAGCGGCGTACCAATTGGAAGCAATTTTATAAGCAATTACATTTTTTTGGTCGTGCACGGATCAATATTTACAAATATTTTCCCTCAGAACTTAAGTGGGTACATTTTTTGCCTAGTTTGTTTGTGGTTTTTGTATTGATGACATTGATTTTAAACGGCATTCATTGTTTCTTTGCTGAATTTTGTAATTTCCTGCTGGCTGTTTATGTGTTGGCATTATTTTTTCATTCCTGGAGTAAAAATAGATCGGCGAAAGTTGCATTTTTGAGTGTTTTTGCAGCATTTGTGCAATTAATGGCTTATGGTATGGGTTTTATGCAGGACTTTTGGAAGTATATTATTTTAAAACAAAACGAAGATGAATACACAATTTCTCCTGAGTGAGATTTTCTCGGATGCCTGGGCTCTAGCCAAGAAAAATATTTGGATCATTATGGGTTTTACAGCTATCCAGTTTTTGGTGATCTTTACCACCTTTTTGTTGACTGGACTTGGGGGAGGGGCTTTGATTCAAAATGTGATTTTTGGGCTTATTGACGCTTTTTTTACGGTGGCTATTTATCAGGTTTTCTTCAAATTGATTGATGAAGAAGGTGATCCTGAGTTCCCAGATTTTGTACCTAGTGTGATTAAGGCGTTGAATTTTTTGGCTGTGAAGTTAATCATGAGCTTGTTGATCGTTCTAATTATTGCATCTGTTGCTGCTGTTTATTTTTTTAATATGCCTCAAATTGATACAACTGACATTATGACCTGGAAACATTTGCCATTGTTATTAGGCATTCTCATTCCGATTGTCGCTTATGTTTCTGTGCGCATGTGTTTTGCGGTCTGTTTTATTGTAGATCAAGACTCAGGGGCTATCGAGGCCATCCGACAAAGCTGGATACTTAGTAAAGGACATTTTTGGTTTTTACTTTTATTGTTTTTGGTGATTGTTGGTATCAATATGCTGGGAGCTATGGCACTGTTTGTTGGATTATTATTTACCGTACCACTTTCCAGTTTAATGATGATTGTGACCTATCGTCAGATGGTAAATAGCTATGCTGATGGGGAAGAAGAGATTCTGCTAGAAAACTAGGATAAGTCGAATGGGGTTAAAAGCTTTATTGAGTAAGTCTTTTGCTGCTTTGGTGGTATGGAGGATGAACAGGTGGAAACGTGATGCTGTGTCGGTGCAATTTCTTGTGCTTCAAAGGTTGGTAAAAAAAGCCCGAAAAACAGCTTTTGGTATAGATCATGGGTTTGGTCATATACATTCCTATGCGGATTTTAAAAATCGAGTACCCCTTCGGGATTATGAGGAGTTGCGTCCATACATTGATCGTGTAGTAGATGGGGAGGAAAATGTACTTTGGCCAGCTAAACCAATTTATTTTGCTAAAACATCTGGTACGACATCTGGTACGAAATATATCCCCATTACTAAAGAATCGATGCCAGAGCATATTAAGGCTGCTCGGAATGCGCTCTTGTGCTATATCCATGAGACGGGTAAGGCTGAATTTGTAGGTGGGAAAATGATCTTCTTGCAGGGGAGCCCTATTCTAGAAAAAAAGAAGGGGATTTATGTAGGGCGATTATCAGGTATTGTTGCTCATCATGTACCGGATTATCTGCAAAAAAATAGGATGCCTTCTTTTCAAACAAATTGTATCGATGATTGGGAAGAAAAAGTAGAGGCCATTGTAACGGAGACTTTGCATGAAGATATGCGTCTCATATCAGGAATTCCACCATGGGTTCAGATGTATTTTGATCGTCTTTCGGCCAGATTAGGGGGGCGGAAAATCAAAGATATCTTTAAAAACTTTTCTCTTTTAGTTTACGGTGGAGTCAATGTGAAGCCTTATCGTGCCCGACTGGAAGAAAGCATTGGTAAACCAGTAGATATGATAGAAGTCTACCCAGCTTCTGAGGGTTTTATTGCTTTTCAAGATGTTCAGCAATCGGAAGGTTTATTATTACTAGTTAACTCAGGGATATTTTATGAGTTTATTCCTACTGAGGAGTATTTTCATGCCAATCCGTCTCGTTTATCGTTAGCTGAAGTTGAATTGAACAAAAACTACGCACTGATCTTAAATACGAATGCGGGCCTTTGGGGTTATAGTATTGGGGATACAGTTAAGTTTGTATCAAAGTGTCCTTATCGTATTGTGATTACAGGTCGTATCAAGCATTATATTTCTGCTTTTGGGGAGCACGTCATTGCTGAAGAAGTAGAACAAGCGCTTTGGTCAATTGCTAGGCGAGAGGGGATAAAGATTACAGAATTTACGGTTGCTCCCCAAGTGAATCCACCAGAAGGTGGTTTGCCTTATCATGAATGGTTTATTGAATTTGTTCAAGTACCTGAGGACCTAGTAGATTTTGCGGCTAAGGTGGATCTCGAGCTTCAGAAAAAGAATACCTATTATTTAGATTTAATTGAAGGAAAAGTTTTGAGGCCCCTGCTCATTCGGAGTTTGGCACCTCAGACTTTTATTCATTATATGCGTTCTCAAGGGAAGTTAGGTGGCCAAAATAAGGTGCCACATCTGTCTAATGATAGAAAAATAGTAGAAGAATTAGTTGTTTATAGCAGCTAAAAATAATTTCTGAGCTACCTTTGTCTTTTTAATCTAAATAGTAAATATCACATCAGCTACATAATGAATAGTCAAAAAGAACCAGTTAATGTACGTCATGTAGCTATTTTAGGTTCTACAGGTAGCATTGGGACACAAGCTTTAGAAGTTATTCGTGAGCATTCACCGCGTTTGAAGGTTTTGGTGCTTACAGCGCAGTCTAATGCGCAGCTCTTAATTGATCAAGCCTTGGAATTTAGGCCGAGATGGGTGGTCATAGGTGATGAAATGCAATATGAACAAGTAAGATATGCGTTAAAGGGGGCAGGGATTGAAGTACTTTGTGGTGTAGCAAGTTTGTGTGATGTAACGACTGCAGCAGAAATTGATATTGTATTAATTGCGTTGGTTGGATTTGCTGGTTTACAACCTACCTTGACAGCTATTCAGGCGGGTAAAGATATTGCTATCGCTAATAAAGAAACTTTGGTTGTTGCTGGGGGGTTGGTTACTGAGTTAACTAGAAAACATCAGGTTAAGCTATTGCCAGTTGATTCGGAGCATTCGGCTATTTTTCAATGCTTGATTGGTGAAGATAATGATGCTGTTGAAAAGATTTATCTAACAGCGTCAGGTGGGCCATTTCGGGGTAAGGATATTCAGTTTTTATCATCGGTTACTAAAAAGCAAGCGCTCAAGCATCCTAATTGGGTTATGGGAGCTAAGGTGACTATTGATTCCGCTACCTTGATGAATAAAGGCTTAGAAGTGATCGAGGCAAAATGGTTATTTAACTTGGATGTTTCCCAGATTGATGTGATTGTACATCCACAGTCTATTATTCACTCGTTGATTCAGTTTAGTGACGGCTCGATTAAAGCGCAGTTGGGTTTGCCTGATATGAAATTACCTATTCAATATGCTTTGGGCTATCCTGAGCGAATTGCTAACAGTTTCTCCAGGTTTAATTTTATGGATTATCCTAATTTGACCTTTGAACAAGCAGACACGGTTACTTTTAGGAATTTGGCTTTGGCTTTTGAAGCCTTGCAGGCTGGTGGAAATATGCCCTGTGCGATTAATGCTGCTAATGAAATCGTTGTGGCAGAGTTTTTGAGGGATGAGATTGGGTTTTTGCAGATGAGTGATGTTATCGAGCAGTGTATGACGAAGGTTTCTTTTGTGAAAGAGCCTTCATTTGAGGATTATTTAGAAACTGATCGAGAAGCGCGAGTGTATGCGCAGGAATTGGTAGATAGATTTTAGAGAAAATAATTGAGAAAAACTTAGAATTAAACATATGGGTGGACTAATTATGGCGGGCCAGCTGTTGTTGGGCTTGTCGATTTTGATCATACTTCACGAATTGGGTCATTTTTTGGCGGCTCGTGCTTTTGGGATACGAGTAGAAAAGTTTTACTTGTTTTTTGATGCTTGGGGTTTTAAGCTTGTACACTTTACCTATAAAGGATGTGAGTACGGTATTGGATGGCTGCCTTTGGGTGGTTATGTGAAGATTTCGGGTATGATTGACGAATCAATGGATACGGAGCAATTAGCGGGGCCACCACAGTCTTGGGAATTTCGCTCGAAGCCAGCCTGGCAGCGACTTATTGTGATGCTTGGGGGGATTACGGTGAACATTATTTTAGGAATTTTTATTTTTTGGATGTTGGTTTTAAAGTCAGGAGAGACCTATATTCCAAATAATAAGCTGGTAGATGGTATTGCGCCAGGTAAAATTGGTAAGGAGATTGGTTTAGAGGCGGGGGATCGGGTTTTGGCAGTTAATGGTCAATTTTTACAACGGTTTGATGATCTTAAGAGCCCAAAGGTATTGTTAGGTAATGCTGAATTAACTGTGGTTCGTCATGGTGAAATGAAGTCAGTGAAAATACCGGACAATATTTTGGAAAAAGTATCTGATGAAGGTATCGATGAGTTTGTTCAGCCTCGTTGTACTTTTAGCATTGTTGATGTAGTCAGGGGGGGGAATGCTGAAAAGGCAGGAATTAGGGGAGGAGACCATGTGATAGCTGTTGGTGATAAGCCTGTTAGATTTTATGACGAGTTTGTAGGCGAAATCAAGGCAAACTCAAGTAAGGAAATTGTCATTAAAGTAACACGAGGTACGGATACCTTGATGTTACACCCTACTGTGACGGCTAATGGTACAATTGGCGTTCAATTGACTCAAGAGATTCCTCAAGAAAAAATACAGTATGGATTGGTGCAGGCGCTACCTGTAGGTGCCCAAAAGGCGTGGGATTTGTTTTCTGATAATGCAAAGGGTATTGGAAAAGTCGTTTCGGGTAAGGTAAAAGCGGGTAAGGCTTTTACAGGTCCTATTGGAATAGCTACTATGTTCGGAAGTACAGTGAATTGGCTTAAGTTCTGGACTTTGGTAGGTGTACTATCTATGGCTTTAGCTTTGATGAACTTGTTACCTATTCCGGCATTGGATGGGGGACATGCTGTGTTTTTACTCATAGAGATGATCAAGGGAGAACCCCTGAGCGATAAATTTATGGAACGGGCTCAGCTAGTTGGCTTCGTTATTCTGATTGCATTGATGGTTTTTGTGTTTGGAAATGATATTATTAAACATGTTCTGAACTAAAAAGTGTCTAGAAATTTTCTCCATGAATTATTTTGAACTCTATGAATTTCCGGTCAGCTTCAATTTAGATGCTGTCTTGCTTAAAAAGAAATTCTATGACTTGAGTAAACACTATCATCCAGATTTCTATGCTAATGAGTCGGAAGAGAAGCAGCTGGAAATATTAGAACTATCCACACAAATTAATAAAGCCTATCAGGTACTGGCTGATTTACAAAAGCGAATAGAATATGTTCTGACATTGAATCAGCTATTATCTGATGAGGGTAAGTATCAATTGCCTCAGGATTTCTTAATGGAAATGATGGAGGTGAATGAGGCATTGATGGAGTTAGATTTGGAGCCTGACGCTGCTGTGCAAGAAACTTTGTCTACTCAGATTAGTGATTTGGAGAAAGGTGTTTTTAATGAGTTAAAGGAATGGATAGATGCTTTTGACTCGGCGAGTAAACAGGATCAGACAAATATTTTATTGAAAATCAGGGATATTTGGTATCGTCAAAAATATTTGTTGCGAATTCGGGATAGTTTGAATAAGTTTGCAGCCCGCTAAGGAGATGCCCAGATGGCGGAATTGGTAGACGCGTCGGTCTCAAACACCGATGGGAAACCGTGCCGGTTCGACTCCGGCTCTGGGTACTAGAAAGTTTAAAAACCGCCTTAATAAGATCATTAAGGCGGTTTTTTGTTTGGTTGGGTTATACTTTGACTAATTTTTAGTAGATAGATACTTTGGTTTTTCAAAAAAGAGCCCAACACAGTTAGGCATCGAGGATCACGAGGATCATTAATTTCACATCACCTTTAAATGGAGGTATTACCCCTAAAATATGCTGTTTGAAAATTTAGCTATCATAGAACCTATTTTAAAAGCATTAAAAGCGAAAGGATATATACATCCCACTCCTATTCAGGAACAGGCTATTCCGATTGTGCTAAAGCATAAAGATCTTTTAGGTTGTGCACAGACAGGTACTGGAAAGACTGCCGCATTTGCCATCCCAATTTTACAACTATTGAGTACAGCAAAAAAATATGACGGTCCTACTACCATTAAAGCGCTTGTGTTGACTCCCACCCGAGAACTTGCGATACAAATAGGAGATAGCTTCACAGCTTATGGCAAGCATGCCTCACTGAAGCATACAGTTATTTTTGGTGGTGTTTCACAAAATACACAGGTCAGTGCTTTGCGCGTTGGTGTGGATATTTTGATAGCTACACCTGGTCGTTTGTTGGATTTGATGAATCAAAAATTAGTCAATTTGCATTATGTCAAGTTATTTGTTTTGGATGAAGCAGACCGTATGTTAGATATGGGCTTTATTCAGGACGTAAAAAAAGTAGTTGCTAAGCTCCCTCCGAAACGACAAACTTTGTTCTTCTCGGCTACGATGCCTCCTGAGATACAAAAATTAGCCGATACACTCTTGGTAAACCCTGAAAAAGTCGAGGTGACGCCTATTTCGTCCACTGCTGATACCATTGAACAAGCTATTTATTTTGTTGAAAAAGTAAATAAGAAAAAGTTGCTCATCCATGTTTTACAAGATTCAAAAATTAAGTCGGCACTCATATTCGCGCGAACGAAACATGGTGCGGATCGTATTGCTAAAGACTTGGTTAAAGCAGGTATTAAAACAGAAGCCATTCATGGAAATAAATCACAAAATGCACGTCAGAAAGCACTAAGTAATTTTAAAAATGGGCAAATACGTGCTTTGATCGCTACCGATATTGCTGCCAGAGGAATTGATATTGATGAGCTTTCTCACGTGATCAATTATGAATTGCCAAATATCTCTGAAACCTATGTGCACCGCATTGGTCGTACGGGACGTGCAGGTGCTAGTGGTATAGCACTTTCTTTTTGCGATGAAGAGGAAATGGCCTATCTAAAAGATATTCAGAAACTTATTGGTAAAACAATTCCTGTTATCGAAGATCAGCCCTATCATATGCGTGCTTTATCTTATATTCAATCGCTTCCTCCAAAAAATAAAAATGCTAGACCAGCTGAAAAAGGTGAATCAGGAGCGAGAAGTACCACTAAGCGGTCTTTTGGTCGTAAAGGGTATAGCAAAGGATAGAGATTACTTTAGCTCAAATAGGCTCGTAGCATCTATATTATTTTCTCGTGTTGTTCTATTAGCTTGTAAGATTTTTTTTCATTATTGAAGTTTTTGGAATCTTCTTTTAACCCTTGTTTCATTTAAGAAACCTTTCGTTTTTCCACTGTGTGATTTTATTGTTAGTAAGTGTTAATGTAATGCACTTAAATCACTTCTTTTAACGTTTCTTTGAATGCTATAAATTTTAGAATAATGAGTAGAAATACTAAATCTATTAAGTCTCATTACATTGTGAAGCTTACAATGAATACCCAAGTTTTAGAGAGCATGTTCTTCAGAATAATTAATATGTAGGTCAAAAAATTATTAATCAATCAATCTATCTATATCCTATGTTTAAGTTAAATCATTATGTTATTTGTCAGTTGATTTGTTTTTTATTCATTTTATTTGGAACAGTGGTTTACGCCCAAACGATTAATATCGGAGGGTTAAAAGACGTGTTTAAGGCAAAACCAATCGTTTTCAATGGTGGGGCTTCAGCTAATAATTCATTTTACGCAGGCAATAGTAATCGGGATCCATATAATTACACCTTGCAAGGGAATATAAATGCTAATTTATTTGGTCAGCTTCATTTGCCCTTTACTTTTAGTTTGTCGAATGTAGGATCTACTTATTCGTACCCCTCACCGCCTAATCGGCTCGATTTACATCCTACCTATAAATGGATTAGTGGCCATATTGGTAACGTGACCATGAGTTTTTCGCCTTATACTTTGAATGGGCACCCATTTAGTGGAGTTGGGCTAGATTTGACTCCGTCGGGTCCTTGGAAAGTGAGTGTCATGACAGGGCGTTTGCAAAAAGCGGTTGCTTATGATCTTAAAAATCCAAAAGTACTACCTGCATACCATCGGATGGGCTATGGAAGTAAGATGGTTTATGAAAAGTTGGGATATAAATTAGGTTTATCTGCTTTTTATGCCGGAGATGAGCGTATGAGTTTGGTTGGAATGCCTGACAGCTTGGCTTTATCTCCACAACAAAATCTGGCTGTATGCTATACAGCTCAGTTTCGACTAGGGCATGGTTTCGATGTCCAGATGGAATATGGCAATAGTGCCATTACATTAGATAATAGTGATACCACTGTTCGAAGTACGCATAATTATTTGAAAAGCTTAATGGGAGAGCGTGGTCAGACAGCTTTTTATCATGCTATTAAATTAGGTGTAAGTTATACGTTTATGAAAACTACGTTGGGTTTGGGGTATGAGCGTGTAGATCCGGGCTATCGTACTTTAGGAGCATATTATTTTAATAACGATTTTGAAAATATGACGATCAATGTAAGTCGAGCTTTATTAAAAGATAAGATGTTGTTATCAGGCAATATAGGTTTACAATACGATAATCTTGATGGTAAAAAATCAGCGACAACACATCGCATGGTTGGTAGTATGAATATAAGCTGTACACCAACTGAAAGATGGCAATTTAATGGGAACTACTCCAGTTTTCGGACCCATATGAATATACAGTCGCCATTTCAGAAGATTAATCAACTGCCTTCTTTTTCGAATGTAGATACGCTCAATTTTGTTCAAATATCCCAAAGTGCACAGGTGAATTCGATGTTAACCACACGAAAAGATGAGTGTCGGAATCATCAATTAGGGGTGAATATTGCTTTTCAAGATGCTTCAGATCAGCGGTTTGGTGGTGTTTGTAAGAAGGGGAATGGTTCGCAGATTTACAATTTAGCAACGAGCTATAATATGCTTTATCTAAAGAAGTCGATTCAGGTTAATTTGAGCTATACAATAAGCCACAACCGTACTGATTTTAATCATTCGCTTACGCATGGACCAAGTGCTCAGGCAAGTACAAAGTTGTTGAATAAAAATATGACCACGGGCCTGCTAACGTCTTATAATACCAGTACTCAAAGAGGCATACAGCAAAATAGCACTTTTAATGTACGCTTGAGTGTGGCATATGCTGTTTTTAAAGCACATAATCTGAGTTTGGCACTCATGAATCAGTATCGTTCGACACGTAATAAAATCCAAACGAGTGATTTGATGGGGACTCTGGGATATAATTGGAGCTTTTAGAACTTTAGAATAATGCTCTGGGTTAATGGTCTGAACTATGATTTTTTTGATTTGAATGATTTTGTGGCCCTTATAAAAATCACATCAATCATAGTTCAGACATGCTGATCTATGAATCGCTAAGGTAGGGCAAGTGTTTTAATTGTACCCACAGTGGTTTGCATGGAGCCTGCCTGACTGTAAACACGAGCGATTACTTCATATTCTATATCTGGTTGGAGCCCAGAAATGGTTACGGGAACATCAGGGGAAATTCTAGTGATGGTGTATGTGGACCAATGAGTATAAGCAGACCAATTTAGGTCACCCTGTAAACTTTTTCGATAGAGAAGTTCAATTTTGGTTATAGGGAAAGCCTCATTATCTGTTGATTTGATTCGTATATCAAAACCATCACTTCTTTTACTGATGAGTTCTAGTTTGACGGTCACTCCATTGACGTGTAGTCCTGGTATAGATGGTCCTTCGGGGCCTTGGTCTCCCCTTTTACCATCTGCTCCTGGATTGCCTTTGGGTCCCATGGGTCCTGTATCACCTGGTTTTCCATCGATTCCGTGCCTGCCGTCAACCCCATTAATTCCATCAACTCCATCTCTTAATGGTTTTGTTTTAAAAGTAATAAGGTTACCATAAGCTATTCCTTTTTCATTTAAGACATAGGCACGAATGGCATAGATACAACCAGGTATGGATGGTTTCATGGAGACAGAAAACTCTCCTTTATCATTCATAGGTGCTGTTAAACGGAAATCCTGAATAGTGGGGATTGGGTGTTGGTTGGGATCATTCGATTGGTAGGCTGTATAGCAAATGCCGTGTTGCGCAATGATTGATCCACCATTGTCACTGATCTTACCTAAAATCGATAGGGTACTATTCATAGGTAGTTCTTGGCTAACATCTTGTAAGTAAACATGCTCGTTTGAAAGTGACGTGCTAATTGTGGCTAAGGTCATTGGTTTAGGTTCTAGGGGCTTTTGTTCTTGTTTCTTACAACTGTTGCTTATTAATATGAGTGTTATTGCTCCAATTAATAAGCTGGTTAGTTTGTTCTGCATGTTTCTTTGTGTTTTTATAAATGTTATTGTTAGATAAATTTTGGCGCGCATATTAATACATTTTGTTTGTATGAGCAATATTGATTGCTAATTTTTTTATTTTATTTCATATGTACTAATATTTTTAGATAATGCGTTATTGTTGCAGTCTTTGATTACGAGGATATTTTAATGCTCCGAATATTAGTCTAGTCTGGGGATGGCATGTGAACTTGAAAGAGAATGAGACTAAAATTTTTAGTTAGATTATTTGAGGTTTGACGAGATGTCTGATTTATATTTTTCGTGAAATAAAAGATTAGTAATCAATTATATAAACAAATAAATAATCCAAAAATGAAGAACAATCTAAAAAAAGCAGCATTAGGTGTTGCGCTAATCAGTCTGTTTGGTATCGGGTGTAAAAAAGATTCAGCCAATCCAGCCCCACAACAAAAGACACAAGCATTTACCATTACTTCCAGCACATTTAAGAATGGTATAGTGGATCACGGCCTAATAAAGGATAGCGGTCTTTGTCTACCTAGTCTTGCATGGCAAAATCAGCCCAATGGAACCAAGGGATATTGGATTATTATGGATGATGATCAGAAGCATGTTTATTGGACCCAGCGAGCTTTCGAAGATGAGATGAGTTTAAATGAAAGGACAGGAGTTTTCCCTCATCTTTGGTTTGTAATTCCTGAAAGAAGTCAAAGTTCTTCGGATGTTGCTGTGATAGAGGTTTTCGCATTGTCTTGTTCAGTTTCTGAGTTTGAGAAGCATATTAATGGAGAACTGAGTAAACAAGGTAAATTAATAACGAAACTTTCACGGTCTGAGCTTATGGAACTGATTAAGAAGCATAATTTTTCGAAGATGATTCTAGGTTCAGCTAAGGTTTCATACCAAGTAAAAAGAGAGTCAGCAAAACCTGCAGTTACACCAGGCTCAGTGGTTTCTACAGTAACAGAACCGATTAAGAGTGTTACTTCTACCACTACGCTAGTTCAAGAAAGAGAACCAGTTGCTATGTCGGCTTTAGAGTTTAGAGAAGCAACGGCAAGAACCGCAAAATTTACTTCCAAAAGAAGCCTTCGTAAGGCTACGTTTCAGTGTGCCAAAGTAATTCAAGGGGAAGAAATAGATTTTGATGAAGTAGAATATATGACCGTAGGTAATGTTGGGACGCTCTTAAATCTTTTGCCATCAACTACATACAAGGTCCGAACTTATACTGAAGAACAGGGGGCACTGAAATACTCCAACGAAGTAACTTTTATCACAGCCGCTGAGTAGAATTGCCTCTGATGTAATTATTTGATTAGAAAGTTAATATATACTACCCCATTGGTATGTTTCTGGGGTAGTATAAACTCCAATTTAATTATCTATACTATTAAAAAATATTAATATTGCAAGCCTTTTTAAATGCTATGGCAATTGAAAAGCACTTTTCTATTTCTCTATGAACTATCTACGTCTACCAAGCTGCATCGTACTAATGGTGCTGCTTTCTATCCAAACAGTTATTGCCCAGCAATATCCCGTACAAGTGATCACCCAATTATACCCACCACATACGCTGAATCTACCACAATGGTACAATGGCAGCAGTGAAAAACTAG
>JACCDN010014955.1_pt1 | contig 183082 bp, 197 predicted proteins | sample 7441691 | NCBI WGS metagenome assembly JACCDN01 (sample SAMN15323439, study PRJNA562643) | freshwater metagenome | isolation source: river surface water | place: USA:Blue River Watershed | collected 2017-08-16 | reverse complement strand
CTTGCCGTCATCGCCTAGCGGTCGGGGTTCCTATTTGACGCGAACGGTGGTAACGTTCTTCCTGTTCTGGAACGTTCCGAAAATGGGGGTCGCTGATGACACCGAGCACGCTGCTCATTGATGGTGCATGGGTTGAGGCCCTGGCCGGAGAACGCGAAGACGTCACCTCGCCGTTTGATGGACACGTTGTCGGTTCGGTCGCCGTAGCTCGTGCTGCTGACGCAGTCCGAGCAATCGATGCCGCCGTTGTTGGGTTCGAGAAGTGGCGACGGACACCCGCCCACGAGCGCGCGGCGATCCTGATGAAAGCGGCGGCACTCGCCGACGAGCGCGCGGAAGAAATGGCCCAGATCATCTCCGGCGAAAACGGAAAGTCTCTGCTCGAGGCGCGCGGTGAAGCCGGCCGTTCGGGTGAAATCATCCGGCTGTCCGCATTTGAGGGGTCGCACCTCTACGGTGAGACACTCCCCCTGGACGCGAATAAAGGCACGGGGTTCGACAAGATCGGTTTCACGATCCATCAGCCCGTCGGCGTTGTCGTAGCGATCTCGCCGTTCAATTACCCGGCCCTACTCGTCCTTCACAAACTCGCACCAGCACTCGCGGCGGGAAACGCCGTCGTCCTGAAGCCGGCGCGTGCGACACCACTGACCGCGCTCGCCCTCGCGAAGTGCTTCACCGATGCGGGCCTGCCCGACGGCGTCCTCAACGTGGTCACCGGCCCCGGCGGCGAGGTGGGGGATGCACTCGTGCGCGACCGGCGAGTTCGCAAGATTTCCTTCACCGGATCGACCGCCGTCGGTCAACACATAGCGTCAATCGCCGGCGTCAAGAAGATGTCGCTGGAACTGGGTGCGTCAGGCCCCGTCATCGTCCTCGACGACGCCGACATCGAAGCCGCCGCCCACTCCATCTCGCTCGGCGGATACATCAACGCGGGCCAGGTGTGTATCTCGGCGCAGCGGATCATCGTTGCCGAATCAATTGTCGGCGACTTCATTGACGCCCTCACTCCCAAAGTCCAGGCAATACGTGTCGGTGACCCGTTTGCCGACGGAACCGCCGTTGGATCGCTCATCTCGCGCGCCGAAGCAGATCGCGTCACGTCATCCATCCGCGCAGCGGTGGCGGCCGGGGCGACCCTTGTCACCGGCGGCGAACAGGACGGAAGCGTCATTCAGCCCGCGATTGTGTCCAACGTCGACCCGTACTCGCCGTTCGCTCAAGACGAGCTGTTTGGACCCGCCGTTGCAATTTCAGCAGCGCGTGACATCGGACACGCCATCGAACTCGCCAACTCGACTGCCTACGGTCTGGGTGCCGGTGTGTTCACCAACAACATCGCCAACTCGATTCGGGCAATCCGCGAAATCGAGTCTGGCGTTGTTCACGTCAACTGGACGCAACTCTGGCGAGCCGACCTCATGCCGTACGGCGGATTCAAGGCGAGCGGCATTGGTAAAGAAGGTCCTCGCTCCGCCATCGCCGAGATGACCGAAATCAAAACCGTGATCATGCACGGCACCCCCTGGACCAACGGATAACGAGGAGCACCCATGAGCAGCAGTTCAGGCAAGACCATCCGGCTGACCGTCGCCCAAGCGATAGTCAAATACATCGCGGCGCAGTATTCCGTGGCCGACGGAGAACGTCAGCGATTCATCCCCGCAGCGTTCGGCATCTTCGGACACGGCAACGTCGCCGGACTCGGACAAGCGCTTGACGAATTCAACGACGAGCTCCCCTTCATTCAGGGACGAAATGAGCAGGCCCTCGCTCACGCAGCGATCGCGTTCGCCAAGGCGTCGCGTCGACAGCAAACGCTCGCCGTCACGGCGTCGATCGGGCCAGGCGCGCTGAACATGGTCACCGCCGCAGGGCTCGCCACCGTTAACCGTCTGCCTGTCCTTTTGCTTCCTGGCGACACGTATGCGACTCGTCGTCAGGGGCCAGTTCTTCAACAGATTGAGAACCCCGCGGCTCCCGACGTCACCGCCAACGACGCGTTCCGCCCTGTGTCGCGGTTCTTCGATCGCATCACGCGCCCCGAGCAGATCCTCACCGCTTTGCCGCAGGCGTTCCGCGTGCTGGCGAACCCCGTCGAAACGGGAGCGGTTGTCATCGCGTTGCCACAAGACATTCAGTCGCACGCGCATGACTACCCCGTCGAATTCTTTGAACCCAACGACTGGAAGATTCGCCGCCCCGAACCAGAAGCAGACGATGTCCGTGCGGTGGCCGCGATTATCCGCGCGTCGAAAAAGCCCCTGATTATTGCCGGCGGTGGAGTCATCTATTCCAACGCCACGACGGAACTGGAAGCGCTGGCAGAATCGACCGGTATCCCCGTCGCCGAGACGTTCGGCGGCAAAGGCGCCGTTCAGAACCCGGGCGACTGGCACGTGTGGGGAGTCGGGCTCGAGGGTTCGCCCGAGACGAACCGTCTCGTCGAAGAGGCCGACGTTATTGTCCACGTGGGCACACGTCTCACCGACTTTGCGACTGCCTCGCAGTCACTTTTCCAGAACCCCGACGTGCAGTTCGTTTCGCTCAACGTGAGCGAGTTTGACGGCGTCAAACAAGGTGCGACCACCATCGTCGCAGACGCACGAGTCGGACTTCAGGCCCTCGCTGAGGAGCTGGCCGGCTATCGCGTTCCGACAGAATGGGCGACTGAGATCGTCGAACGCAATACGCGCTGGGTTGCGACGCGCAACGCCGCCATCGACCCCGACGTGGTGTTTGTGAAAACCGCCGAGCACGACCCCGACGGAACCGATGCGATCATCACGCAGGGTCAGCTCATCGGAGTTTTGCAGGAGCACGCGCGCGCGGGAGACACCATCATCGCGGGAGCGGGTGGCCCTCCCGGTGACATTCAGAAAGTCTGGGACGCGACCAACGGCCGCTTCGCGCACCTCGAGTTCGGTTTCTCGTGCATGGGGTACGAGCTACCCGCGGCGATCGGCGTTCGATTCGCGAATCCGAACCCTGCGCACCGCGTGACAACGTTTATCGGTGACGGCACGTTCCTGATGGCGCCGACAGAACTCGTCACGGCGGCGCAGGAGGGACTCCCCCTCACCATCGTCATCTCTGAGAACCACGGCTATCAGGTCATTCGCCGTCTGCAGATGTGGCGTGTTGGACACAACTTCGGGAACGAGTTCCGCTACCGCGACCCGTCGGCCAACGTCGTCAAGGACGTCGTGACGAGTTCCACCCCACCGAGGCTCGGCGGGGACTACCTCGACGTCGACCTCGTCTCAATCGCCCGAGGTCTCGGTGCACGTGCCGAGCGAGTACGAACCGTCGACGAGTTCCGTGCGATTCTGGATGACACTCGTGACGAAACAAAGCCCGTCGTGATCGTGGTCGCGACAATCCCACACGCCAACCTTCCCGGTTCCGACGTATGGTGGGACGTCGCTCCCGCCGAGGTGTCGGACGCTCCCTGGTTGCCCGCCGTTCGCGAGGATTACAACGCGGGCCTGTCGAAGCAGCGCTGGCACGGATAGTGATGACCAGCCCACTCGACAACGGAAAGTTCCGCGCACGCCTGCGAAACGGCGATTCCACTGTGGGGATCTTTGCCGGCCTCGGATCTCCGCTCGCCGCCGAAGTCGCCGCCGCGGCCGGTGTCGACTGGGTGCTGGTTGACTGCGAGCACGGTTCTGCCGGTGATGACGTCGTCTCGCCCACCGTCATCGCGACGGCGGCGTACGGGGTGCCTACCCTGGTGCGCGTTGAGTCGGCCGAACGAATCCGAATCGGTCGCGCACTCGATGCCGGCGCCGCCGGGGTGATGGTGCCCCGTGCAGACAGCGCCTCAGAAGTGCGCGACGCCATTCGCCACTTCGATTACCCGCCCGTCGGTGACCGCGGAGTCGCAAGTTACAACCGCGCGGCCCGGTGGGGAATGGATCCGGACGCCCTTACCGGCGAGCGCCGGGCGGCAGCCATCATTCAGATTGAAACGCGTGGGGCTCTCGACGACGTCGACGAGATTGCCGCAATGCCCGGCGTCGACCTCGTTTTTGTTGGGCCGCTCGACCTGTCGTTTGCACTGGGGGTGCCACGCCAATTTGACCACCCCGATTTTGTCGCCGCCCTGGAAGCAATTTTGTCCGCCGCAGCACGGGCCGGTGTGCCCGCGGGAATCCTCGCCGCAAACACCGACGCGGCGCAGCGCTATCGCTCGATGGGATTCACTTTTATCGCCCTCTCGTCGGACTCCGTGCTTCTCGCACAGTCCATCCAGTCCTCACTCACTGAAATCAGAAAGAACACACCATGACCGAACACACAACCGTCGGCGTTGGCCTCATCAGCGTGGGGTGGATGGGCAAAGTTCATTCGCGCGCGTATCAAGCGATTCCTGTCGTCTATCCGGAACTGGGGATCACGCCTCGGCTCATCATTGCGGCCGACACCGAGCCGTCACGCGTTGACTACGCCACAGAGGTCTTGGGGTTCGCCGAGGGAACGACGGACTATCACGACGTGCTCGCGCACCCCGACGTCGACGTCGTCTCGATATGTGCACCCAACTTTCTGCATGCCGAGATCGGCATCGCCGCGGCGAAAGCGGGCAAGGCGTTCTGGATCGAGAAGCCCGTCGGCCGCGGTGTCGCTGAAACGCGTTCGGTAGAGGAGGCAGCTGATTCATCCGGTGTTGCATCGAGCATCGGCTTCAACTACCGTCACGCACCCGCGATCGAAAAAATCAAGACACTCATCGCCGACGGCTCGTTGGGGCGAATCACCAACGTTCGCGGAACCTTCTTCGCCGACTATTCGTCCGAACCGAACGGCGCGCTGTCATGGCGGTTCAAGCGCTCGCTCGCGGGAAGCGGCGTTCTCGGTGACCTCATGGGTCACCTCGTCGATCTCATCCACTATGTCGGTGGTCCCATCGGCGCGATTTCGGCACTCACCTCGACCATTCACACACAGCGCCCGATTCAGCAGATGGGTAAGGGCACACACTTCGACGTCATCGAGGGTGGCGAGTTGGGCGATGTCGAAAACGAAGACTACGCAGCAATGCTCTTCCGCTTTTCGGACACAGCCGTCGCTGCTGGTGCCGTCGGGACACTCGAGGCCTCGCGCGTCTCAGTCGGCCCACGTGCGTCGTACAACATCGAAATTTATGGGACCGAGGGCTCGGTCAAGTGGGACTTCGAGCGCATGAACGAGTTCGAACTTGCCATCGGACGCAAGGGTGACCTGTTGGGGTACCAGCGCGTGATGGCCGGCCCGTCGTTCGGTGACTTCGCTCACTTCCAGCCCGGCGCGGGCACGGGAATGGGATTCGATGACCTCAAGGTCGTTGAGGCTCGCAAGTTCCTCGAGGCGTTCACGGGCACTGCCCACATCAACTCGAACATTCACGACGCCGTCGCCGCTGCAGCGGTGTGCGACGCAGCAGAACAGTCCGCCGATTCCGGTCAGTGGGTCACCTTGCCCGCAGTTGCTGGCGTCACGGCAGCAGTCCGCTAACCATGCACACCGTGGTCGCGCTTGGGGCCGTCGACGAGGAACTCGTTCGGCCGATGCTCGGCGACGACTGCGTGCTCGTCACGGAACCAACCGATGCAGACCTAGCGGTTGCGGTGGGCGCAATCGTCCGCGCCAACGTCGTCGTGGACCGTTCCCTGTTCGATCGGATGCCCGCGCTTCGCGTCCTCGCTCGAACCGGTGTCGGTACCGAGCGGGTGGACGTTGACGCGGCAACCGAACGCGGCATCCCCGTTGTCATCACCCCAGGAAGCAACACCCGCGCGGTGGCGGAAGGCGCTCTCGCGATGGCACTGACACTCGTCAAGTCGCTGCCCGCGCTTGACGCCGTCGTGCGTGGTGGCGGATGGAACGAGCGCGACAGGGTTCCCGTGGGGGACATCGACGGTGCAACGGTCGGGATCGTCGGCTACGGGCGCATCGGGCAGCGTCTCGCCGAACTGCTCGTCGCACTAGGCGCCCGAGTTCGCGCATACGACCCCGTGACACCGGTGCCGGACGAGTTCCGCGTCGACGAACTTGACGATCTTCTTCGCGAATCGTCCATTGTGTCGCTTCACGTACCGCTGCTCGAATCAACACGTCACATCATCGACGCCCGCGCACTCGCGCTCATGCCACCTGGCGCAATTCTCATCAACTGCAGTCGCGGTCCGCTCGTCGAACTCGACGCTGCGCTGGAAGCCCTGCGATCGGGACGACTTGGGGGAATCGGCCTTGATGTGTTCGATGACGAACCCCCGACCCCCCACCCGCTCTTTCAACACCCGCGTGCTTTGTTGACCCCGCACGTCATGGGTCTGAGCCACAAGGCCGCGGCACAGACATTCATCGACGCAGCTCGCGGAGTTCGGGCCGTTCTAGACGGCGACCGGCCCGCGGCAACGGCGAACGGGCTCTGACGTGACGCGCGCCTCTCTCACCATCGCCGTTACCGGCTCAACCGGGTTCGTCGGAAGCAACATCGCGGCGATTCTTGCCGGTCGCGGACACACGGTTATTGGTCTTGGCCGGACTGACCGTGCTGACGCACCGTGGCCGATCCGTGCGCTGGATTTCGGCTCGATCGATGCGCTGACAACTGCACTGGAGGGTGTCGACGCCGTCGTTCACTGCGCGATTGCGAATGATTTCAATCGCTTGTTGGCTGATCGGGAATACGCCTACGACTCGTTCGTCGGGATGACGTCGCGCGTCGCTCGTGCGGCTGCCGCGACCGAGACCCACATGGTCTACATCTCGACCGACTGGGTGATGGACGGCACCGAACACCTGGTCCCCGAATCGAACAACGGCAACCCCGTGAACTTTTACGGGTTCCTCAAAGCGATGGGGGAGCAGGTCGTCCGCGACTTGCACCCCGTCGATGGAGCCGTGTGCCGAATCGCGGGCGTGATGGGTCGCCACCAGTTGCAAGAGGACGGTCCCCGTTCGCAGGACGTGGGTTTCGGCTACTTTGTCTATTCGCTCGTGTCGGCGCTTCGCGCGGGCGAGACGTTCACGGTGTGGAACGGACCCCACGTCAACGAGGTAACGAGTCCGTCACTGGCCGCCGAGATTGGCGCGCAAATCGAGCGAGTTGTCACCCGTCGCGTCGGCGGAACCCTTCACCTTGTTGGGGATGACGCCATCGGCCGGTTCGAGTTGGCGGAACTGGTGTGTGACGTGTTCGACCTGGACCGCGGCCTGCTGCGCCAAGGCCCACCGCCAGAGACCGAACTGTTCCCCGCGCCAGTACCCGTCGATTCGTCACTGGGTAATGCCGTCACCAAGTCGGCTCTGGGGCTTGGCCCAACCCCGCTTCGTGCGCTTCTGGAGACGTTCCGAACCGAACTGGAAACGGGTGTCGCAACCGCGCTGACCACGTCCGATTAGTCCCTGATCGGGAAAGTCAACGCACTTGTGGATGTACGGATAATTGCCGTACAATCGCTCTATGGCACACGCGCTTAAATCAGAACGACTTGAACTTAGGCTGACTCCCGAACAGAAGGCGAACATCGAAGCAGCCGCTCGCGTCAGCGGGAAGACCATTACGGAGTTCGGTTTGCCCGTTCTCTTGACAGAGGCCGAAACCGTTCTCGAAAACGAAGCCCAGCGAGTCGTCTCCGCGGCGGCGCTTCGCGATTTTGCCAAAATTTTGGAACGCCCTAGCCGCCCGATCGAGGCGGTAACAGCCTTATTCCGCTCCGGCACAGTGTTCACCGCTCCGTGAGCTTTTCTGCACCTCGTCCGATTGAACCCAGCGATCGCGTTGCTGAATTTTCGAGTTCGGAACCAGACCTAAACAACTGGCTGGCGAAGCGTGCTCTCGGCAACGAATCCAGTCACGCGTCTCGCACATTCGTATCGCTCGATAGCGACACCCGATCGATTGCAGGATACGTGTCGATTGCTGCGGGATCCCTGGCCACTGCCGCTGCACCGGGACGCGTTCGGCGCAATCAACCCAACCCCATTCCGACGATCGTCATCGGTCGCCTTGCAGTCGATTCTCGATTCGAGGGCCGTGGCGTCGGTTCCGGGTTACTTCACTTTGCCCTAGTGAAATGTCTCGAGGCGGGATTGGCAATCGGCGCACGCGCGATCATTGTCGAACCGAAAACACCCGATGCACGTGCGTTCTATCGACGGTTTGGGTTCGATGACTTTCCGGGTGATGGCGGAACACTGATGTACCTGTTGATGACTGATGTGGTGCAGTCCATCACAACTGACTAGGACGTTTTCCGTTGCGCTATCGGCGCCCGACGAAGTGGTCCATCGTCTTGTTGACACCGAGGAAGTCGGCGATGGTGTCGAACCATCGGACCGGAAGCAGTCGCGCGTATGGCAGCACCCGTGCGAACGGCGGCATCACGAGCGTCAGGCGTCGACGTTCGATCGCGTCCAGAATCTGTCCGGCGACCGCCGCCTCCTTGAGAACAGGAAGCAGGAACGGGAACTTGGTTTGTGCACCGTCGAACATCCCCGTGTCGATGAAGAAAGGGCAGACCGTCAACGTGTCAATCGGGTGTCCGAGCGCGCGCATTTCACCGCGCAAGGACTCGGTGAATCCGACCGCCGCGAACTTCGTTGCGGAATAGTCCGTCTGCTGCGCGACCCCGAGTAGACCAGCCGCGCTGGCGACGGTGACGACCGCGCCATCGCCTCGCTCGATCATTCCGGGCAGCACGGAACGCGTGACCCAATACAAGGCGAGAGCGTTCACCTCGTAAGTGCGACGAATGTCGACCTCGGTCGAATCAAGCAAGTGCTTGCCCGCGACGATTCCCGCGTTGTTGATGAGGACGTCGACGCGGCCGGTTCGTTCGGCAACGCGATTAACGACCGCGACCTCGGTGATGTCCACGACGTGTACGTCGGCCGAACCGCCCGCTGCGACAATCTCGGCGCGAACGCGTTCCGCCGCGTCACGGTCGCGGTCCCAAATGATGATGTGTGCACCGCGGCGTGCGCCCTGGACGCCCATCTGGCGACCCAGCCCGCTTCCGCCACCGGTGATGAGGATGCGGGAACCCGCGAGGTTTCGTTTCGTCATCGCAGTTTGGCTAACCATCCAATCGCTCGTGTCATCAGGCCGCCGAACTGTTCGTTCGACTGACCGGGCAGCGGGGCGATCCCGATGAGTCGTTGCTGGGCAACGGTCTGGGAGTCGGTGTACTTGAGCAGTCCGGCACGTCCGTGACGGCGTCCGATTCCGGATCTCTTCATTCCGCCCATGGGGGCGTCGTGCGACGCGAAGCTCGCCGAGAACCCGTCGTTGATCGTGACGGTTCCCGATCGGACGTCGCGTGCAAACTGTGAGCCCTTGCGGCGCGACCACACGCTGGTGTTCAAACCGTATTCGGAATCGTTGGCGCGCTCGAGTGCCTCGGCGTTCGACGCGACGCGATAGATGCTGATGACCGGACCGAACGTTTCGTTACGTCCCAGAATCATGTCGTCCGTGACTCCCGTGAGGATGGTCGGCTCGACAAACGTCGGTGCGATGTCCGTGCGGCGACGACCGCCCGCAAGGACGGTTGCACCCTGTTTGACGGCATCGTCGATGTGGCTCATTACACGGTCGGCTTGTGCGACCGAGATGAGCGGACCCATGTCGATTTCCCAGTCCGAACCATCGCCAAGTGACAACGCTTCGGTGTGTGCGACGAAGGCGGCAACGAACTCATCAAAGACGTCGGTGTGGACATAGGCGCGTTCCGTGCTGACACAGAGTTGGCCGCCGTTGCTGAAACTTGCGCGGACTGCCCCGGCCGCTGCGCGCTGGACGTCGGCGTCGTCAAGAACCACGAGCGGGTTCTTTCCGCCGAGTTCGCCGGAGAAGCCGATGAGTCGGGCTGCGCACTGCTGCGCAACAATCGCGCCGGTCGCGGTTGATCCCGTGAACATGATGAAGTCTGCTTGTTCGATCAATGCGGAACCGTGCACTCGCCCACCGCCGTGAACCAGGTTGACAACTCCGTCGGGGACTCCCGCCGCTGCGAGCAACTCGGCGATGATGTCGGCCGACCGGGGAGTCGCAGCGTCGGGAAGAAGGACGACCGTGTTGCCCGCGATTATTGCGGGGATCAAATCGCTCGCCGGAAGTGTGAACGGGTAATTCCACGGGGTGATGATTCCGACTACGCCGATGGGGACGTGGCGTTCAATGGTCTTCGTCAGAATCGGGACGGCTCCGCCTCGACGCTGACTGCGCAAAATGGATGGCGCCTTCCGCGCGTAATACGCGCACAGTCCGACCACGTCAAGGATTTCGTCGAGTGCGTTGACACGAGACTTGCTGGTGTCGGCCTGAATCGCGTCGAGGATTCGATCGCGATTGGCTAATACGAGGCCACCGAATCGTCGCGCGATCGCGGTGCGGTGGCGCACAGTCGTTTGTGACCAGACGGGGAATGCGCGTCGCGCGCGGGAGACAGCGTCGTCAATCATCGTGCTTGCCAGACTACTCGCCTCGTGTCATCGGGTAAATTGTCCCTCTGAGTTCTCTCAGGTTTGGGCCATAAAATTCAAGGGTGACCGAAACCACCTCGACGCCACTGCGCGGACTCCCCATCGGTGAGGCGATCGAGGGGTATCACGTCGCCGTCGTCAACGAACGGGCCATCCGATTCGGAGCTCGGGTGTTGTTTGCGGTTGGCATCACCGGCTGGACCGTGGCTGTGGCAACTGGGGACTTCTCTTTCGCCCGCGGATTTGCGGTGCTGTTCCTGCTCGAAATGGGCATCCGAATCGGAGCCGGCGCTCGTTTCGCTCCTCTGTACGCGCTCGGTTCCTTCCTCTCCCAACAGAGGGAGCCGTTGTGGGTCGGCGCACCTCAAAAATCGTTCGCGTGGGGGCTCGGTTTCGCTCTGTCAATCTCGTCGTGCTTCGCTTTTGGCTGGTTGAACCTTCCCGTCGCAGCGCTGGCGATTTGTGGGGTGTGTCTGGTAATCCTCGGTGCAGAGGCGTTGTTCGGGTGGTGCGTTGGCTGTGCCGTTTATGGCCGACTGTGGCCCGACAAAACATTCCATTGCGCTGACGGTTCGTGCGAGGTTCACTCTCGTTAACGACCCGACGACCCCCGCGTGAGCGAAGGCCGTCGATCGGTGGTGCGTGAACTACTTGCAGGTGCAGCGGTCCGCGGGCTTGACGCCGGCGAGAGCCTCTTCGACGTGCTGGCCGCAGCCGGTCCACGTCGGCTTTCCGCACTGGTTACAGGTGATCTTTGAGCACATGACTGTGTCCCTTCTTTGTTGTTGTTATGAGGAGGTGAAATTTGTTGCCCTGGAACGGGCAGAGGTACCAGCGTTCCACGTGAGGAATCCGCCGTCGAGGTTGACCGCGTTTATTCCGTGGGCGCGAAGGACCTGCGTCGCGGTGTGTCCACGCTGTCCGACCTTGCAGTGAACGATGACCTCGCGGTCCGCCGGAATCTCGGCAATGCGTTCGCGCAGTGAGTCAACGGGGACAAGCGTCGAGCCCACGATGCTGTCAGCAGCGTTTTCCGATTCCGTTCGAACGTCCAGAATCATCGCGCCCGCCGAAACTCGTGCGTCAATTTCGTGCCATTGCACCGACGGCGTTCGACCGGACAGCACGTTGTTCCCGACATACCCCGCTTGGTTCACGGCGTCTTTCGCCGAGCCAAATTGGGGTGCATATGCCAGTTCGAGATTCATCAAATCATCAACCGTTAGCCCCGCATAGATCGCTGTCGCGATAACGTCAATGCGCTTGTCGGCTCCGTCGAATCCGACCGCCTGTGCACCGAGGAGCTTTCCGGTGGTCGGATGGAAAATCACCTTGAGCGCGATGGTTTCCGCACCGGGGTAGTACCCGGCGTGCGAGCCAGGGTGAAGGTGGATGACCGAGTGTGCAAGCCCCGCGCGCGTTGCCTGTGACTCGGTCAGCCCAGTTACCGCTGCCACGTTCCCGAAGGCGCCGATGATTCCCGTCCCGATGCTGGGCCTGGCCGAAACCGGCTCACCCGCGATGACGTCAGCGACGAGCCGTCCGTGTCGGTTGGCGAGATTCGCCAGCCACACCATCGACGCGTCACCCGTTGCGCTGTTCGTCTTTTCTGCAGCGTCACCAACGGCATAAATGTTCGGGTCGCTGGTTCGTTGGAATTCGTCGACCCAGATTCCCCCGGCATCACCGATTCGAAGCCCAGCCTCGACGGCGAGAACGTGGTCGGGAACGACACCGACGGACGAGATGACGACATCCGCTGCCAACTCGTCGCCGTTGGACAGGGTGACGCATTCCTGCGTGATTGCCGCCGCGGTCACACCCAGAATCAGGTTGACACCGTTTGCCTCCAGCGTGCGCTGGAAGGGTTCGATCATTTCGATGTCGAACTGTGGCAGCACTTGGCCCTGCGACTGGACGATGGTGACGTTGTGGCCCGCGTGGCGAAGGTTTTCCGCCACCTCGATCCCGATGAACCCGGCACCGAGGATGACGACGTTCTGGTTCGGTTTCGCGTTGACGGCCTCGGCGATTCGGTCAGCGTCGGGCACGTTGCGAAGGGTCAGTGCGCGATCGAATCCAGGGATGTCGAGTTCGCGAGGTTTTGCGCCGGGAGACAGGATGAGCGAGTCGTAGCTCTCGGTCGATTCCTCGCCCGTCTCGAACTGCCGAACCGTGACCGTCTTGGCAACCGGGTCAATTGACGTGACGCGGGTATTCACGCGAACGTCAAGGTTGAAACGCTTGCCCAGCGATTGCGGGGTCTGCAGCAGCAACTGCGAGCGGTCCTCGATGATTCCGCCAATGAAGTACGGCAATCCACAGTTCGCAAACGAAACATAGGGGCCTTGCTCGAAGATGACGATTTCGGCAGATTCGTCGAGTCGACGAAGACGCGTTGCCGCGGACATTCCGCCCGCGACTCCTCCCACGATGATGGTTTTCATTGCTGTCTTCCTATGCCAACGACATGAATGCTTTTTCGAGAGCAGCGCGGTTGTCGGTGCCCTCGGGGTCCATCGCGCAATGCGACATCCCCGTGGAAATGATGGAGAACCCGGCACGCGACAGCGCGGTGCTGGCGGCGGAGAGTTGCGTGAGGATGTCGGTGCAATCGCGCCCCTCGTCAATCATGCGGACAAGTCCGCCGATTTGGCCTTGAATGCGGGCGAGCCGATCGCGCGCCGACTTCAGTTCGGACGGTTCGATTTTCATGCGTGCTCCCGTGGTTGCGTTTCCAACAATTTCAGCATACCCTAGGGGGTATGAACAAATCAACCATTTCTTCTCGCATCGTGTCCATTGTCGTTGCCGTCGCGGCAGTCTTTGGATTGACTCTTGGTCTCTCCGGCTGCAGCAGTCAGACTGTGGACATGAGCACCGTCACCGCCGTCATCGACGTGCGCACCCCCGCCGAGTTCGCTGAGGGGCACCTTGAAGGCGCCGTCAACATCGATTGGCAGGACACAGGGTTCGCCGACGCCGTGTCCGCGCTCGACAAGGACGGTACCTACGTCATCTACTGCCGTTCGGGAAATCGCTCGGCCCAGGCAATTGACGCGATGACCTCGATGGGGTTCACCGATCTCACCAACGCCGGCGGTTACCTTGATGCATCGAACCTGACGGGCCTCCCGCTGGTCCAGTAAACAACCTCGTCACGCCGCGGGTGCCACTGGTGCTCGCGGCGTGATCTGTTTAACGAAGCAATCCGAACCACGGAGTAAAGCGGCCGGCCGTTCGCCCGTACGCGAGATAGTCCTCGCCGTAGCGGTCGATCAGGAACGACTCCTCGAAGCGAGCCTTCGCCGACAGGACACCGATCAGCGTCAGCGCGGCGAGGATGTGAAGCCATGACGCGCCCGCGCTTGCTGCGCCAATGGCGAAAGCGAGGAGCCCCGAGTAAATCGGGTGGCGCGCAAAACGATACGGACCGGAAGTTCGCAGTTCGGAACGTGCGTTGGGCATCGGGTGCGCGGTGAGAGCCGTGCCCAGGGTGATGCCCGCCCAGACAAGAATGCCAAGGCCTCCCAACACCAACAATTGCCCTGCAAATTCGGTCCAGGCGTATCCGCGCCACGGCAGGTCGCCTGCCGGCGCCACCACAATTACCGCGAGAACGGTGAATTGGGCGGCGACGAACAGGTAACCCTTGAGTCGGTCGGACATGCCCCGACTTTAGATGAGGTTGTCGAGGTGCGGGTCGCCAACGCGAGTCGGGACCATGACGGCCTTGATCTCGGCGCGGTCCAGCATCTCGGTCATGCGGCGCTGGCGCTGCTTCGGAATCAACGTGACGACGGTGCCTGCGCGACCGGCGCGACCCGTACGGCCCGAGCGGTGGAGGTACGTCTTGTACTCGTCCGGTGCGTCGGCCTGGATCACCAAGTCGATTTCGTCGACGTGGATACCGCGAGCGGCGACGTCAGTCGCAACGAGAACGTTGACAATTCCCTTGGTCAGCTTCTCGAGGTTGCGATTACGGCGAGCCTGGTTCAGGTCACCGTGAAGGCTGGTGGCGCGGATGCCCGCGTCCTCGAGCGCGTCAGACAACTGGTCTGCGTAAGCACGGGTGCGCGTGAAGACGAGGGTCTTGCCATCGCGACGGACCATGTGCTCGATGAGCGGGATCTTGTCGCGGTGGTCGACGATGAAGACACGGTGGTCGATCGTCGCCGAGGACTGGTCCTCACCGGCAACCTCGTGGATCGCCGGGTTCTCGAGGAACTCGTCGATGATCGCGGCAACACCCTTGTCGAGGGTCGCCGAGAAGAGGAGGCGCTGGCCTTCGGGGTCGGTCGCGCGAAGGATTCGCTGAACCGGCTCGAGGAATCCGAGGTCGCACATGTGGTCGGCCTCGTCCAGAACGGTGATGGTGATGTTCGACAGGTCGACGTAACCCTGACGTTCGAGGTCCTCTAGACGACCGGGGGTCGCGATGAGGATGTCGACGCCACGGCGGATGCTCATGACCTGCGAGCCCTGCGGCACGCCACCGACGATGGTCGTCGTGAACAGACCGACGGCCTTGGCGATCGGCATGACCGTGCGGTTGATCTGCTGAGCGAGTTCACGCGTCGGAGCAAGAATCAGAGCGCGGGGTGCGCGGCCCTGGGTGCGACGCTTTCCGCCACCGTTTTCCATGAGTCGCTCGACGAGCGGTGCCCCGAAGGCGATGGTCTTGCCGGAACCGGTGCGGCCACGGCCGAGGACGTGACGGCCAGCGAGAACATCGGGGATGGTCGCTGCCTGGATCGGGAACGGAGCTGCTGCACCGAGTTCGGCGAGCGCCTGAGCAATGTTGCGTCCAAGACCGAGGTCTTCGAACGAAACGCCAACAACGTCATCCGCTGTGGTCGCCATCGCCTGAAGGCGCTCGAGAACGACGTCTTCCTGAGGAGTCCAGGCTTCGCCTTCGGACTTCGACGGGTAGAAGTCCGAATCGCGCTTGCGCTCTACGCGCTCGGGACGATCGAAGCGATCGTTTCGAGGTGCACGGTCGCCATACGACGGACGGTCACCACGAACCGGGCGGTCACCGTATGACGGGCGGTCGCTGCGTGCGGGACGGTCACCGTACGACGGGCGGTCACCACGAGCTGGACGGTCAGTGCGCTCAAAACGGTCTCCCGAACGGGGTGCACGGTCATCGCGAGCAGGACGGTCGCCATACGACGGACGGTCACCGCGAGCAGGACGGTCACCGTATGACGGGCGGTCGCCGCGAGGGGCGCGATCGTCACGCGCGGGGCGTGAGCCCCGCGGGGAATTGGTCCGGTCGCCAAACGGAGCGCGGTCTCCGTAAGACGGACGGTCACCACTGCGCGCGGGACGGTCAGTGCGCTCAAAACGGTCTCCCGAACGAGGAGCACGATCTTCGCGTGCGGGACGATCGAAGCGATCTCCGCGAGGAGCACGATCTTCGCGTGCGGGGCGATCGAAACGGTCACCAGCAGGCGCGCCACCGGTCTTGGGGTAGCCAGTCCGTGCGCTGCCGGGCTTACCGGCTGTAGCGGCGGGCTTTCCCGCCTTGGACCAACGAGGTTTCTTTGCTGCTCCGTCACGCGGGACGAAGTTCTTGGCGCGAGGACTGCGCCCTGAAGGGGTAGACATGATTGAGATACTTCCCGGCTTGTACAAATCCGCGGCAGCACAACGCTGCACGACATCGATCGCACGAGGATCGATAACGACTTCGAGGAATGGCCATTGTCAGCCTTGTGCTGACAACCCGACCCCGAACCTACAAACCAGAACCGTGTGTTCATTCACACATGTCCAGAGCCGACCTTTTCAGGGTAACAGCCAATCGGCCATTTGGCTAGCCCCAGTATTCTTTCAACATGGATATTGATGCCGAAGTGTTTTTTTCGCAGAACCCTTTGTTGCTTGTGGTGCTGGTCGTTGTCGTGGTGGCGTCCTACATTCTTAAAGGCTTTGCGTTGTGGCGCGCTGGTCGCAACAACCACTTCGGCTGGTTCATCGCACTTCTCACTGTGAACACGCTCGGTATCCTCGAGGCCATCTATCTGACGACCGCTGGCAAGAAGCGACCCTAACTCGGTAACTCGACGCGAGAGTAGTCTGGCGTTATGAACACCACCGACACCGGTTCGACGACAATCGCCCTCAAGGGAGTTCGCCGCGCCGCCATCTGGACCATCATCGTGTCACTGGTCATTGCGGCCGGCATCGGCATCGCGACGATCGTGAGCGGCGAGTTCGGCGAAATTCAGAGCAAGGTCCTGCTGACCACCTTGGCCGTCGCCGCGTTCGCGATTCTCGCGTTGTGCCACCTCGCGATCATCAATCGAGACGTTCGCATCGTCGGTTGGGTCGGAATCGGAACCAGCGTTTTGGCGTTCATCTGCGCGGCCATCTTGATCTGGTGGAATTACGACTACGGGTACGACGGTCCAGGCGGTTTGTACATGACCATCACGAAGACGTCCACCGTCTCGGCACTTGCCGCAGTTTCATTCGCGCACGCCAACCTGATGTTGCTGCTTGCATCGACTCCGATCCGCTGGATGCGCATTGCTCTCGATCTCAATCTGGTTCTCATCGGATTGGTTCCGCTGATTGTGATTCCCGTGATTCTGACCGAAGGCACTTTCCCGCCGCAATCGCTGTCCGACGTTTACTGGCGTTTCTTCGGAGTGGTCCTGATTCTCGATGCGCTGGGCACGGTCGCTCTTCCCATCACGAGCCTCATCGTTCGCACTCAGCGTCGCGCCGCCGGACTCGACAGCCCGTCCGTCGACTCGGTCACACTGACACTTCGCGGTGATGCAGCGGGATGGGTGACCGCACAGGCGGCAGAAGGCAAGAAGTCTCCGCTTGACGTGGTCGAAACGCTGATCGCTGCGGCCCGAAAGAAATAGCGGTCGATGGTTGCGGAGGTCCGTCACGCGGTCGTCGTCGATGACGAACCGCTGATCTGCAGCATCATCGCGGAAATTCTCGAATCCGAAGGGTGGACCGTCACGCGCGCGCACGACGCGCTGGCCGCCCTCACCGCCGTTCACGAAGCGTCGCCGACTCTAATCGTTGCGGACATCGACCTCGGTATCGGACCGACGGGCATCGACGTGGTGCAACGTGTTCGCGTCGATTTCCCCGATGTCGCCGTGGTGTTCATCACCAACCTCTCGGATCCCCGCATCACGGGGAAGGGCTGGGACACGATTCCACAGGACGCGTCGTACATCGTCAAGACCGAACTCACCTCGACGAACGCCCTGCGTGAAGCGGTGTCGGAGGCGCTCGGTTCAGGGCAGGCTCTTCGTCAGATGCAGGAAGACGAGTCTGTTCGCGCGCTCTCCAACCTTCAGATTGCCGTTCTCACGTTGGTGTCTGCAGGAAAGACGAATGACGAGATCGCAGCGGAACGTGGCACGACGGTTCGCGCGGTGGAACGAATGATCGGACGCATGATCACCGCGGCCGGCATCCCCGCCGGCCCGAGTGCACGTGTTCAACTCGCCCGTTTGTACTGGGACCAGCTCAGTGGCCGATAGCCGACAGGCTCGCGCGTTCCCCGACCGGTGGCGGCGACTTGTTGAAGCCCTGCAATCGGACTGGCTCTTCCGATGGCCGACGTTTGCGCTGTACACCGCAATGGGAATTCCGTTCGGCTCGATTTCGGAATACAACCGGCTCGTCACACCCACACTTCTGTCCGCCCTCGGCGTCGCAGCGCTGTCGGTTGGGCTCACAATCGGGCTCATCATCATCGCCGGGCCGTTCATCCGTCCGCGTACGGTGGGTCGCATCCCCCTGATTCTGGCTTCCCTCGTTGCGATCGGAATCATTCGTGCGGCGATAGTGACCGCGGTTATCGATGGTCTCGATATCAACCGTGAAAGCTTCTTCGTCTCACGCGCGTTGCTGTCTGCCGGCGCCATTCCCGTCCTCGTCATCGTCAGCACCTTTATTGTTGCGACAATCGCCAAAGGCTGGCGTGAGCGGGCAGCATCGCGACGCGCAATCGAAAGTCTGCGTACTGAACGTGACGAGATCCTCGCGGATATCGCTCGAGCCGACGCGGTGCTCCTCACGGAATCCGAACAAACACTTCGCCCACAGGTCGACGCGATTATTGCGACACTTCCGTCGAGCACGCGCGAACGAATCGGTGACGCGTTGGACAATCTCATCACCACTGTCGTTCGGCCGCTGAGCCACTCGTTGGCTGCGCGTGCACGGACCAGCCGTGCTTCGGTCGAGCCCCTCAACCTGCCGGTCGCCCGTCCCGTCTTCCCCACCGCCGACAGTTTTGTCGGCCCGTTGGTTGCCGCCGCCGCGGTGTATTTGGCAACCGTTGTGGTTTTGTTTGACGTCGTTCCGTTACTCAACGGACTCGTCACCGCGCTCATCGGTGCTGCAGTCACCTGGGCAGGACTCAGGCTTTTTCAGGGGTTGATGGTGGGGCTCACGTTGTCCGTTCGGCTCATTGTCGGGATCGTGGTCCTGGCACATTTGGGAATCGGACTTGTTGTCGCATGGATCGACATTTCGCTTTTCCGCGATTACGGGGTGGGGATTGAAATCACCCTCGCGCTCGTCACCGCGACGCTTGTCCCCGGACTCCTCTATGTGGCGCAACGGCTCGTCGCCCACTTGGGTGAGGTGCGACTTTCCGAAATGACAACCGCGCGACGAGAAATGTCACTCGAGGCGTCTGAGGTTCGGCGTCGCGCGTGGTTGCGTCAACGCCACATTGCGCACGCCCTTCACTCGGCGATTCAGTCCCGAGTTCACGCCGAGTCACAGTTGGTTCGTTCTGGCACGGGCGACATCACCGCCTTGGAGTCCACGCGAATCACGTCGACCCTCAACAGCATGTTCGACATTTTGCGCGACACGGGCGGCGCTGCACCGGATGCCGTCGGCGAATTGCGCCGCGCAATCGAGTTCTGGTCGGGCATGTGTTCGATCGATTTCGCGCTCGACGCGACGGTTGAGACCCTGCTTGAACGCGACTCCGACCTTGCCGAAACGGTGCTGGTGACGAGCCTGGAAATCATCAATAACGCGATTCGCCACGGAAAGGCGACCCGCATGACTCTCTCCATCACACCGGCGTCTCGAGATCTCATCCGCATTGAGGCGACAAATAATGGCGGCGCACTCGCCGACGTTGAACCCGGCTTGGGGATGTCGATGTTCGACGAACTCACGGTCCAATGGTCTCTCGCGACCAACGGCGAGACCACGTTCACGGGCTATGTCGCGGCCCGCGCACCACAGGCTGACCCGGCAGTGGTGCCAGCGAACGCTTAGACTTAATGAGATCGAAAGAGGGAATCACGTGGCAACTATCGACCTTGACCGTGCTGGCTTCGAAGCCGCCGTCAATTCAGACGATTCAATCGTCCTCGTTGACTTTTGGGCTGAATGGTGTGGCCCATGCCGCCAGTTCGGACCGATTTTCGAGCGCGTGAGCGAGAAGCACCCTGACATCACCTTCGCCAAGGTCGACACCGACGCCGAGCAGGACCTCTCGGCAATGGCCGGGATTCGGTCGATTCCGACGCTGATGATTTTCCGCGACGGAGTGTTGTTGTACAACCAGGCTGGCGCCGCACCGGAGCCCGCACTCGAGGACCTCATCAGCCAGGTTCGTGGCTTGGACATGGCTGCCGTTCGCGCCGAAATCGACGCGCAGCAGGCTACGTCAGAGGAGCCCGCCCCCTAAAGAGGCGTCGAACCTTCGCCTTGACCGTGACGGCGGGCTTCTCGTTGTAGATGCCCGCGTACTCCTGGCCAGACATGCGCTGAATCGCATCCATGATCGCGTCGGTCGCTTCGCGGCGGGCCTTGCCGCTTTCGGCCTGTCCGAACTTCGACAAGTCCATCGGTTGGCCGTATTCGATGCGAAGTTTCGCGAGACGGATTCCCTTTGCGCCGACCGGCTGAATGTTGTTGGTACCCGTCAACGCGACCGGAACCACAGGAACTCCGGCGGTCAGTGCCAGCCAGGCAACACCGGTCTTCCCGCGATACAGGCGGCCATCTAGCGAACGGGTGCCCTCCGGGTACATCGCGAATGCTTCGCCGTCGACCAGACGTTCGAGTCCTGCATCGAGTGCGTCCTGTGCGGCGGACGCGGAATCGCGATGAACGGGAATCGCGTTGATTGCCTCGAAGAAAGACCGTGAGAGCCAGCCCTTGAAGCCTGTCCCCGTGAAGTACTCGGCCTTGGCGAGAAACGACACCGGTCTGCGCGACATGATCGTGATGATGACGGAGTCGAAAAACGACAAGTGGTTGCTGGCAAGAATCACGCCACCCTTGGCCGGCATGTTTTTCTTCCCGACAACGCTCGCTGCGAACAGCAGACGGATCAGCGGCGGAAAAAGAACTCGCGTGATGAATTTGATCATCGAGATTTCTTTTCGGGAAGAATCTTTGCCGGCACTCCAACGGCCGTCCGACCGGCGGGAACGTCACTGACGACTACAGCGCCAGCGCCAATCTTGGCGTTGTCCCCAATCGTGATGGGGCCGAGCACAGTCGCGCCAGCGCCGATGACCACGTTGTTGCCGATGTGGGGGTGGCGGCGGTCGCCGCGCACATCGCCCTGACCGCCCAGCGTCACGCCGTGATAGAAAACGCAGTCGTCACCGATGATCGCGGTCTCGCCGATGACCACACCGGCGCCGTGGTCGATGAACAGGCGGTCGCCGATTCGCGCACCGGGATGAATCTCGATGAGCGTCCACCAGCGCACGAGCTGGGACAGGAAACGAGCAATGAACGGAAGTCGGTGACGCCACAGCGTGTTCGTCAGTCGATACCACCACACCGCGTGCAAGCCGGAGAGGACGAAGAACGCCTCAAACCCATTTCGCGTCGCGGGGTCTAACTTCATCGCAACGCTGATGTCTTCGCGGATGCGATGGAGTGGCTTCACCTAATCGAGAATACCCTCGAAAAGAATCGTCGACAGATAACGTTCTCCGTACGAGGCGAGGATGACGACAATCGTCTTCCCAGCGTTCTCGGGTCGCTTCGCCAATTCGAGGGCGGCCCACACGGTCGCACCTGACGAAATACCGGCGAGGATTCCCTCTTCCGTCGCGAGACGGCGAGCGGTTGCCACGGCGTCGGGGGTCGACACGTCGATGACCTCGTCGTAGATCTCGCGGTCGAGAACGTCGGGAACGAAGTTGGCGCCGATTCCCTGGATCTTGTGGGGTCCAGGTGCACCACCGTTGAGGATCGGCGAGTCGAGGGGCTCGACAGCGACGATCTTCACGTTGGGGTTGCGCTCCTTGAGGCCCTGACCCACACCGGTGATGGTTCCACCGGTTCCGACGCCAGCAACGAAGATGTCGACCTTGCCGTCGGTGTCGTTCCAGATTTCCACCGCGGTCGTCTTGCGGTGAATCGCGGGGTTGGCTTCGTTCTCGAACTGGCGGGCGAGAACGGCACCGCGTTCAGCGGCGATCTCCTCCGCGCGCGAAACCGCACCCTTCATTCCTTCCGCTGCGGGCGTGAGGACAAGTTCGGCACCGAAGCCCTTGAGCAGAGCGCGACGCTCGATGCTCATGGATTCGGGCATCGTGAGGACGACCTTGTAGCCGCGGGCCGCTCCGACCATCGCGAGAGCGATTCCCGTGTTGCCCGAGGTGGCCTCAACCAGCGTTCCGCCCGGCTTCAGTTGACCCGATGCCTCGGCCGCGTCGACGATCGCAATTCCCAAGCGGTCCTTGACGCTCGACGACGGGTTGTAGAACTCGAGCTTCCCGAGAACGGTTGCGGTTGAACCGTCCGTCACCTTGTTCAGTTTGACGAGCGGAGTGTTTCCGAACGCCTCTGTGATGTCGGAATAAATGCGGGCCATGAGAGTCTCCTTGTGACGAGGTGTTCCTACGGTACAAAGCGGACCTCTGTCGCGGTAGTTGTGTTACAAACGCGATGTAACAAACGGCAAAGCCAGCAACTTGCACGACCGATTTTCTGTCGGGTTAGCGGTCATACTGTTTGGTATGGGAAATTCTCGCGACATCAATCTCACGCATCCCGACGCGGATGACGTGATTTCGGCTGTCGCCACACGGATTCTGTTGCCGCGGGACGCTGACCCTTCGACCAGCGAATTGCAAGAGATCCCGCTCGAACGCTTTGTCGGTCGTGGCGTGATTGTTCGGGCACTGGGATACAACGAGAAGGCTGAAATTCCGTTTTCCGCGGTCGCCGACCAGATCGAGGACGTGAAGCCAGGCGATGTCGTCCTGTTCGATACGGGATGGGGCCGCCTGCACGGCAGCACGGACCGCACGAGCGTGGCGTACCAACACGAACACCCCACGCTCGACCCCGGAATCGTGGCCGCGCTGATTGTTCGAGGCGTTTTGGCCGTCGGGATTGATGCCCCGCGCCTTGACCCGCCCGACCTGAAGCCAGGACCCTGCGCGCACATGCTGGCTGCCGCAAACGGCATCCTGTGCGTCAACCTCACCAACCTCGACGAGGTCGACTTTGCCAGCCCCCTCATCACGTTGACCGTCGGGGCACCGCTGACTCGCACGTCGCATCGACTCGATGCGACGGCGGTCGCGATTGGCTAGGCCTTAGCGGCGCGAGGCTTCTTCGCTGCAGGCTTTGCCGGCTTCGCCGGCTTGGCTGCTCGCTTGATTTCGCGACGTTCCTTGGCGCCTTCGACGAGCGAATACAGCGCCGGCAGAACGACGAGCGTCAGCACGGTGGAGGACAAGAGTCCGCCGATGACCACAATCGCGAGCGGCTGCGAGATGAATCCTCCCGAGCCGGTCACACCCGTCGCAAGCGGTGTGAGCGCGAAGATTGTCGCGAGCGCGGTCATGACGACCGGACGAACACGTCGTGTCGTTCCTTCGAGCAGTGCCTCGACGACCTTGGATCCGCGTTCACGGTACTGGTTGACGAGGTCGATGAGGACGATCGCGTTCGTCACGACGATACCGACGAGCATCAAGAGACCGATGAGTGACGAGACACCCAGCGGAATTCCCGAGATGATCTGAAGTCCGATTGCGCCGGTCGCCGCGAACGGGATCGAGACGAGCAGCAGCAGCGGCTGACGCAGGCTTCGGAACGTCGCCACCATGACGACGTACACGATGAGGATTGCCGCGAGAAGCGCGAGTCCCAACTGGAGGAACGAGTCGGCCTGGTCCTGCGCGACACCGCCGACGGTGACGGTAGTTCCCGACGGCAGCGTGACGCCGTCGAGTGCTTCCTGAACCGAGGCGGTTGCCGCGGACAGGTTGTCGCTGGAGGGGGTCACCGAGACGGTCGACGAGAGTACGCCACGTTCCGTGGTTCGCGTTGCCGCGGTCTCTTGCACCTCGACGGTGGCGACCTTGGACAGCTTGACCTTCGCGCCCGTCGGCGTGACGAGCTTGTAGTTCTTGAGCTCGGAGATGGTGTCCGGCGCGTTCGCTGTGACAACAATCATGTCCATGGTCACGTCGTCAATGACGATCTGTGCAACCGACTGCGGGTCGATGATTCCCGACATCGCTTGGCCGATTCCCACTTCCGTTAGGAAGTACTTGGCGGCCTTCGCGCGGTTGACGTTGACTGAGATGAACTTCTCGGTGTCAGACAGCGACGAAGTGACCTCGTCGGTAGCACCAGAGTCACGCATTGCCGTCTGCACTTCGTCCGTGATGGACGCGAGCGTTTCTTCGGACGGCGCCTTAATGGTGAGGTCGATGGTTCCGCTTCCGAAGGCGCTCGGCCCAGACGCAAGAGCCATCTCGCCGGATGACGGAATCGTTTCCAGTTGACGCGTGATCTCAGCCTGAACGAAGTCTGCGTCGATGTCGGGTGACTCGGAAATGGTGATCTGGTAGGTGATTCCACCTGAGCTACCGAAAAGTGCGCTGAGGCCAGATCCGCCGATTGAGGTCTGAATTGTTTCGACACCCTCGATCTTCAAGAGATCGGCTTCGGCGTCGGCAGCGATTTCGACCTTGCCTTCGAGGCTTTCGCCCGCGGGAACAGAATGGCTGACGGTGACCGTCGTTTGTCCGCTTCCGCCAACGAAGTTCGTCTTCATCAACGGTGACAGGGCGAAGGTTCCGCCGAGCGTCAGAATCGCGATGAGAACGGTGGCAAGCGGGTGGCGAATCGTCCACGACACGACGGGACGGTATCCGCGCTGCAGGATGTCGAATTTCTCGCCGGCATCGGCCTTCGCAGCGCTCTTCGGTGCCTTGTGCTTGCCGAGGAACCAGTAGGACAGGACTGGAACGATCGTGAGCGACACGAGGAGCGACGACAACAGCGCGATTGTGACGGTGACCGCGAACGGGCGGAAGAGTTCACCCGACAGGCCAGACACAAACGCCAGCGGAAGGAAGACCGCGACGGTGGTGATTGTCGATGCGGTGACGGCGGTTGCAACTTCGGCGACCGCTGTCTTGATGGCGAGCATCTTCTCTTCGCCCATCGCGATGTGTCGCTTGATGTTTTCGACGACCACGATCGAGTCGTCGACGACTCGACCAATCGAAATGGTGACGGCACCGATGGTCAACAGGTTCAGAGTGAAGTCGCTCGCCCACATTCCGATGAACGTCAGCAAGAGCGACGAGGGGATGGACACCGCGGTGACGAGGGTCGACCGGACTGACAGCAAGAAGATGAGGATGATGATGATCGCGAAGCCGAGACCCAACAGTCCCTCGGTCGTGAGCGATTCGATCGACTTCTCGATGAACGGGGCCTGATCGAAGACAACGTTGAACTCGGTGCCGTTGCCCATGAGCTTGGCGATTCCCGGAACGGCGGCGCGAACGTCACGCGACACGTCCACCGTGTTGGCGTCGGCCGTCTTGGTGATGGCGACGGTCAACGACGGTTCGCCGTTGACGCGCGAGATGCTCGTGACCTCGTTGTCGACGATGGAGACCTTGGCGACGTCCGAGATCTTCTTGATCGTGACCTTGCCGGTCATCGGGTTGATGACGGTTGCGGTGGGAAGCGGCAGCGCCTTGATGTCATCAACCGACTCGAGCTTGCTTCCCGCAACAATCGACAGGTCTCCGTCCTCGGACGTGACCGTTCCCGCACCGATTCGAATACCGTTCGCGCGAAGCGCGTTCTCGAGGTCGGCGTTTGTGAGTCCGTACTTGGTCAACTTCTTGGCGTTCGGGATGACCTCGATGTGGCGGCCGTTCGCTCCGAAGATGGACACTTCGCGAACTCCGTCGAGCTTGGTGAGTTCCTTGACCGCGATGTCGGTGAGTGACTGCTTGAGCTGGTCCTGGTCAAGGTCACTCGTGACCGCGTACTGCACAATCGGCGCGTCGGCAAAGGACCCAGCGAACACCTGGGGGTCCGCGGCTGACGGCAGGACGTTGTTCAGTTTGTTGATCGCGAGCTGAACTTTCTGCTCGGCGGATTCGAGGTTCGTGCCATAGGCGAACTCGGCGACAACCTGTGAGACACCCTGTTGCGAGGTTGCCGAAGTCGTCTCAAGACCGGGAATCGCTTGAATCGCGTTCTCGATCGGCGTTGACACCTCTTTTTCGACGATCGCAGGGGCCGCACCGGGATAGTTCGTCACGATGGCGAGCTGCGGGAACGACACCGACGGAATCAGTTCGAGTTTGAGCAGCGACATCGCGATGCCACCGAAGAGAGCCACAACGATAGTGACCAACGCGATGAGCGCGCGGTTCTTGAGGCTGAAATTGGAGAGTCGGTTCACGACAGCATCCCCTTGTTAGTTGTGCGTGTTTTCTGTCCACGCGTAAATTGCGTCGCGAACGAAGTTCGCTCCGTCAGCTCCGCCGTAGTGGCGGGCAAATCTTTCGTCAGCGACGTACATGTCGGCGAGACCGCGGAATTGTTCTGCAGTCGGAGCGACACCACCCCATGCCTGTGAAATCCAGGTGCGGTGACGCTCGACGAGTTCAATGACGACGTCTGAATCAACCGATAGCCCGAGGCCTTGCGCTTCGGTGTACCCCGTTCGAAGGGCTGTTCCCTCGGCCATGAAGGCCTTTTGGCCGAGTTCGCCGAGCGATTTCCACCACGATTGTCCGGTTGTCCAGGCGTCCTTGCCCCACCGCTCGACGACCTCGTCGCGGTACTGTTCGTTGTCGAACTGTTCGGCTGCAGACACGGCAATCCTCTCGTGTTGTGCTTAGCCTAACCCTCCAAACTATGTGCGTGCGACGCGAGTACGCTGGCTCTGTGGCACCGACTCTCACAGCCTTTATCGCCGTCTTTGTCGGCGGTCTGGTGGGGAGCGCGGCCCGACTCGCGGTTGATGTGACGGTCACCTCGTTCGTTTGGGATTTGTGGCCAGTCGGCATCATTGTCGTCAACCTCGTCGGGTCCTTCCTCATGGGGTACGTCGTCGGTCACGGTTTCAGAACCTGGCCATCCTGGCTTCGATTAGGAGCGACCACCGGTGTGCTCGGTTCGTTCACGACTCTTTCGGCCATTTCGCTTGACGTCGCCGTGCCAATTGTTCAGGACGGCATTGCAGGTATCGCGGTCATGGCCCCGTATGCGATCGGGTCGATCATTCTCGGCGTCGTCGCCGCGGTGTGGGGACTTCGCATCGGACAGTCTCGCGGGGTGACTCCGCATGATTGATTTCACGGTGGTGGCGGTACAGGTTCTGTTCGGGGCGCTCGGCGCGACGGCGCGTTTCGCGGTTATGTCTGTCATTCGACCGGGCCGATGGTCGTGGGGGCTCTTCACCGTCAACATGGCCGGCAGTCTGTTCGTCGGCGTCGCGGTTGGCGCGTTCGCCGCAGGGTCGATTGATTGGTCGGTCGCCGCTTGGGTGCTCGCGTTCGCCGCGGGCTTCACCACGTTCTCGACGTTGACGTTGACCGCCGCGCAATGGACGGAGCAGGGCAAGTTATGGCGCGGGCTCTGGTTCACGGCGGCACATGTGGTGCTCGGCGCGCTTCTCGCGGGGGCTGGGTATATCTCCGCGACCGCGCTCCTCGCTGCGTGATAAACTGTCCCCCTAACGCCCCGAGAGGCATCTGAACTCCGGGAGCGGACAGCGTCACAGTGAAAGGGGTCCGACATGGGCCGCGGTCGCCAGAAAGCAAAGCACACCAAGGTTGCGCGCGAGCTGAAGTACTTCAGCCCCGACACTGACCTGTCCGCACTTCAGTCTGAACTCGGCGGAAATCCTCGCCTCGAGGAAGACCTTGAGAAGTGGCCCGAGTTTGCTGCCGAAGAAGTTGACGACGACTCGGACGACGAGGCTCAGTCGGCGTAGTTCCCGACGAGGCGCACGGCTCCGCCGCTGACGCCCTTCGCACCGGATACGTAACCAGCGAGATCGGTTTCGCGGTTCGATACGTGACCGACAACCCATGAGTCGATTCCGGCTGCGGACCATTCACGCGTGAGCGTGCTCGCGGATTCGTGGGAAACGATGGCGAGCATGCCGATTCCCAGGTTCCACGTTCCTTCGGTGCCTTCGATGGGCTCGTTTCCCCACTCGGCGAGAACTCGGAAAACGGTCGGCGGCGTCCACGTTGCGCGATCGATGTCGACCCAGGTGCCCGCGGGCAGAACGCGCGCAAGATTTGCAGCGATTCCGCCGCCCGTCACGTGGGACAGCGCGTGAATCGAACCGGGGTGTTCGGCGAGCGTGTCCAGCAGAGGTGCCGTGTACAAACGGGTTGGTTCGAGAAGTTCGAGCCCAAGAACGCGATCGAACTCCGGAACGGACTGCTCGAACGTGCGTCCCGTCGACGCGAGGATGTGGCGAACGAGCGAATACCCGTTCGAATGAAGGCCGCTCGATGCCATCGCGATGACGACGTCACCGTGTTCGACCTTGTCCGGGCCAAGCATCTCGTCGGCTTCAACCGCACCAACTGCAGCGCCGGCGACGTCGTAGTCGTCGGCACCAAGAAGTCCAGGGTGCTCGGCAGTCTCGCCGCCAACCAGAGCGGTTCCCGTCGCTGCACAAGCCTGCGCGATTCCGCGAACAATGTCGGCGATGCGCTCTGGAACGACTTTTCCGCACGCGATGTAGTCGGTCATGAACAGCGGCTTCGCCCCGACGACCACGATGTCATCGACGACCATGCCGACGAGATCCTGACCAATGGTGTCGTGAACGTCGAGAGCCTGCGCGATTGCGACCTTGGTTCCGACGCCATCAGTCGACGTCGCGAGAATCGGGCGACGATAATCCTTGAGGAAACTGGCGTCCATTAAGCCGGCGAAACCGCCGACGCCGCCCAGAATCGTCGAGCCGTGGGTCGCGGAAACTGCGGCCTTCATCAGCTCGACGGCACGGTCACCCGCTTCGGTGTCTACACCGGCTTTCGAGTACGCGTCCTGTCCCGTCACCCCCTCAGCCTACCGACCACGAGGGGGCACTCGTATGAGAGGATTGACCTGCGGGCGCGCGGCGCCGTGCGGGAAGGGGACCGTTCGAATGTGCGGCATCGTCGGCATCGTCTCCACCACCCCCGTCAACCAGCAGGTGTATGACGCTCTCGCCCTGTTGCAGCACCGCGGCCAGGACTCGACGGGCATCGCGACCTGCGAAGGTCGCACTCTTCACATGGCGAAGGCAAAAGGCCAGGTCCGCGAGGCGTTCCGCACTCGCGACATGCGTGCACTCGCGGGAAACGTTGGCTTGGGCCACGTTCGCTACGCAACCCGCGGCAGCGCATCCAACGACGAAGAAGCCCAGCCGTTCTTCGTCAACGCGCCCTACGGCATCATCCTTGTACACAACGGAAACCTCACGAACACGCGCGAGTTGACCCGCGAACTTCACGAGGACGACCGTCGGCACCTCAACACCCACAGCGACACCGAACTTCTCGTCAACGTCCTCGCACACGAACTTCAGGCATCAACGTCGGTCGCAAAGTTTTCTCCCGATGACGTGTTCGACGCCGTCGGGCGCCTGCACAAGCGCGTCGAAGGTTCGTATGCAGCCATTGCGCTGATCGCCGGGCACGGCCTGCTTGCGTTCCGTGACCCGTTCGGAATTCGCCCGCTCATCTTGGGCAAGCGCGAGACCGGACTCGTCGGGACCGAATGGGCGGTTGCGAGCGAGTCGCTCGTTCTCGAAGCCGGTGGCTATGACGTCGTTCGCGATGTCGAGCCCGGAGAAGCGATCTTCATCGCGCAGGACGGCGAGATGGTGTCACGCCAGTGTGCCGAGAACCCCGTGCTCATCCCCTGCTCGTTCGAGTACGTCTACTTGGCCCGCCCCGACTCGGTGATGAACGGCATCTCGGTCTACGAAGCCCGCCTTCGACTCGGTGACCGCCTCGCCGACACCGTCGCCAAGTACGCACCGGCTGGTGACATCGATGTCGTCATGCCGATTCCCGACTCATCTCGTCCCGCCGCCATGCAGGTCGCGCGCAAATTGGGAATCGAGTATCGCGAGGGCTACTACAAGAACCGCTACGTCGGTCGAACCTTCATCATGCCCGGCCAGGAATCGCGCACGCGCAGTGTTCGCCAGAAACTCAACGCGATGCCGACAGAGTTCAAGGGCAAGAACGTTCTCATCGTCGACGATTCGATTGTCCGTGGAACGACCTCACGCGAAATTGTCGAGATGGCCCGCCAGGCCGGAGCGAAGTCGGTCACGTTCACGTCGGCAGCGCCTCCGGTGCGATTCCCGCACGTGTACGGAATCAACATGCCCAGCCGCGCCGAGTTGGTTGCCGCTGGTCGCAAAATCCCCGAGATTGCTGCGGAAATCGGTGCAGACCACTTGATTTACCAGGAAGTCGCCGACATGGAAGCCGCCATCATCGAGGGCAGCAACGTCGAACGCCTCGAAATGTCCTGCTTCAACGGCGAGTACGTCACCGGAACCGTCAGCGACGAATACCTTCGCTGGGTCGAGGCAAACCAGTCGTCCTAGCCGCGGCTCCTCAGTAAATGGCAGGCTAATTGGCTCCCGCCGATAAACTGGGAACCATGTCGCAACAGATCGTCATTCTGGCCGCCGGAATGGGAACCCGCCTCGCTCGGCCGCTTCCAAAGCCCCTCACGGAACTCGGCGACGGCCGCACGATCATGCAGCAGCAGATTGACAACCTCGAAGCGGCTTTCGGTGAGCGGTACCGTCTGTTGATTGTTGTCGGATTCAAACTCGAGGCAATCATCGAACGATTCCCGCAAGCGAGTTTCGTGTACAACGAGATGTTCGACCAGACCAACACCTCGAAGAGTCTGCTCAAAGCCCTCACAGCCACGCCGGATGGCGGTGTCCTGTGGATGAACGGTGACGTCGTTTTCGATTCCAAGGTATTGGACCGACTTCAAGTTTCGATCGACAACAACCAGTCCTGTATCGCCGTCAACCGCGCCCGCGTCAGCGACGAGGAAGTCAAATACACCGTCGACGAGGACGGTTTCATCCGCGAATTGTCCAAGTCTGTCGTTGACGGGTTGGGCGAAGCGGTCGGAATCAACTACATCGCTGAAGGCGACAAGGCCGCATTCATTGCGCGACTGCGCGAAGTCGGCGACCAGGACTATTTCGAACGCGGACTCGAAGTCGCCATCGAGCGTGACGGCCTCAAGTTGCTTCCTGTGGACATCTCAGACCTCTACGCCGTCGAAATCGACTTCGACGATGACCTTGCTACCGCGAACACCGTGCTTCGCGAACACGGCAAGGGCTAATCGCTCGGGTTCTCGTCCGACGACTTCGTGTGCGTCACGACAGCAGTAGCGGGGTGTGACTTCGTTGAGCGGTCGATGAGCAACCCCACGACTGCGCCGGCCGCCATTCCCACGAGGGAAAACATGATGGCGAAGAAACCGAAAGTTGCGCCTGCACCGACAGCGGGGTCGGTTGGCATTCCGTAGCTCACAATCGCGGCAACGATTACTCCGAGGATGAAGCCCGTCGCCAGGAACGAGACGAGTTTGGGTGCACGACGCACAGTGACTTTTCGTTTGGCCATGAAACTATTCTGACAGTCCCGCGAGAGGCAACAAGTCGGCGAGTGTCGCGCGCGTTCCCGACGCCAGAACAGCGCCGCGGGCAATCGCGGAATCCCACGATTCAGTGCCAACTGCAAGTGCGACGAGAGTCTCCGCGTCGAGTTCGATGACGTTCGGCGGAGTCCCGCGTGTATGGCCCGGGCCTTCGACGATCTGAACTGCGCCAAATGGCGGCACCCGAACCTCGACCGATTTACCTGGGGCAATGCGCGACAGCTCCTGCAAGACCCAGCGAACCGCGAGCGCCGTCAAGGTTCTCTCGCGCACGTTGTCGCGGGCAAACGCGCGAACCGCGGCGCGGCCGTCAGAGTCCGAGATACGGGGAAGAGGCACGCCACCACGCTAACAGGGCGGCGGTAGTCTGGTGCCGTGAAGATTCTCGTACTCGGCTCCGGCGCTCGCGAACACGCCATCGTCAATTGTCTGTTGCGGGATTCGACTGCCCACGAGATCGTGGCGGCACCGGGAAACGCAGGAATCGCACAGGTTGTCGAGGTTGTGGCGATGGACCCGACCGAGGGCGATGTCGTCACCGATTACGCCGTCGACGCGGGGATTGAACTCGTCATCATTGGCCCAGAGGCGCCTCTCGTCGCCGGTGTCGCGAACGCTCTTCGCAAAGCCGGCATCCCGGTCTTCGGTCCGGATAAGGCCGCGGCGGCTCTTGAAGGGTCAAAGGATTTCGCGAAGGAAATCATGGAAGCTGCGGGTGTTCCGACCGGTCGCGCGCGCAGTGCCTCCACGATGGACGAGGTCGACGCGGCGCTGGACGAATTTGGCGCTCCCTACGTCGTCAAGGCTGACGGACTCGCCGCAGGCAAGGGTGTCATCGTCACCGTTGATCGACAGGCGGCACGTGGCCACGCCGAGTTCTACATTCACCAGGGTTCGGTTCTGATCGAGGAGTTCCTCGAGGGCCAAGAGGTTTCGCTGTTCGTCCTGTCCGACGGAGACGCGGTTGTGCCGTTGTCGCCCGCCCAGGATTACAAGCGTGTTTTCGACAACGACGAAGGTCCGAACACGGGTGGAATGGGTGCTTACTCGCCGCTTCCGTGGTTGCCGGACGGTTTCGTCGATGAGGTCGTCGAAACAGTCGCACAACCGACCATCCGCGAAATGTCGCGTCGCGGGACACCGTTCGTTGGCTTGTTGTATTGCGGACTGATTGTCACCGAGGACGGAATTCGCGTCATCGAGTTCAACGCACGTTTCGGCGACCCAGAAACCCAGGTCGTTCTTGAGCGGCTCGATTCGTCGCTGGCAAACCTGTTGCTCGCGACGGCGACGGGTCGTCTGGCGTCTGTGCCCGAACCGCAGTTTTCGAACGATGTCGCAGTCACTGTTGTCCTGGCGTCAGAGGGCTACCCCGAATCCCCCGAAACGGGTCGCGCGATCACCGGACTTGCCGATGCGCTCGAGGTCGACGGCGTATCCATCGCCCACGCAGCGACCGCACTGTCGGACGGCGGCTTTGTCTCGACCGGCGGACGCGTGTTGTCCGTTATCGCCAGCGGCGCTGATTTCGCTGAAGCGCGCGAACGCGTATATTCCGCCCTCGGCCTGATCACGCTGGACGGTGCGCACTACCGAAACGACATCGCCGAACGAGTCGTTCGATGACCCTTGACGGGTGGCGCCACTTCTATTCGGGCAAGGTCCGCGACCTCTACGCCTTCGAGGGCGAAGCCGGTAGCGAGGGAGTCATCCTCATGGTCGCGAGCGACCGCGTTTCGGCGTTCGACCACGTTCTTGAGCCGGGCATCCCGGGCAAGGGCGCCTTGCTGACGGAATTGTCGAAGTGGTGGTTCGCCCAGCTGAGTGAATTCCCCAACCACTTGGTGGACGTCGACGCACCCGCCGAGGTCGCCGACCGTGCGATGGTCGTGCGCGAACTCGACATGATTCCCGTCGAGTGTGTCGTTCGTGGCTATCTCGTCGGCAGCGGCTGGGCCGAATACCAGGAATCGGGAACCGTGTGCGGCATCGCCCTTCCCGCGGGACTCACCAACGGTGACCGACTTCCCGAACCGATTTTCACCCCCGCGTTCAAGGCGCCTGTGGGAGAACACGACGAGAACATTACGTTCGAGCAGACCATTGAACTGGTCGGTGGAGAGACGGCCCACGAGCTGCGGGACACGAGCCTGGCGATTTTCCGACGTGCGTCCCAGATCGCCGAGGCACACGGCCTCATCCTCGCCGACACCAAGTTTGAGTTCGGTCGCGACCGCGCCACGGGTGCGCTGACTCTTTGTGACGAAGTGTTGACGAGCGACTCGTCGCGCTATTGGGACCTTGCCACGTACACGGCGGGTGGTTCGAACCGTCTGGATTCGTTCGACAAACAAATCGTGCGCAACTGGCTCAGTGCGAACTGGGACAAGACGGGGACACCGCCGCACCTGCCGGCCGACATCGTCGACCAGACCGCCGCGAAGTATCGCGAACTGATTTCCCGGCTCGCCTCGTGACGTCGATTGCTGCGAACACCCGGATGGGCGCCGTCACTCTCGACGTTGCCGATTTGGATCTGGTCACGCGCTTCTATCGCGACGGCGTTGGGCTGACCGTCCTCGCCGAACTTCCCGGAGGACACGTCACCCTTGGTCGCGGCGACGCCATCGTCATGCACTTGCGCCACTCGCCCGGACTCAAGCACGCCGGACCTTCCGAAGCGGGGCTGTTCCACACCGCAATCCTGTTCGAGGACAAGGCGGCGCTCGCCGCCGCACTGATTCATACCGGTCAAGCATTCCCCGAAGCGTTCACCGGGTCCGCTGACCACTTGGTTTCCGAGGCGTTCTATTTCAACGACCCCGAAGGCAACGGCGTCGAGTTGTACTGGGACCGTCCGCGCGACGCCTGGACAATCGACAACGGACAGATCCAGATGGACACGTTGCACCTCGACCCCAACGAATTCATTCGACAGCACGCCACCGAAGTGTCGTTTGCCGCGCATGGCACCGCACCGGTCACCGTCGGCCACGTCCACCTGTCGGTCGGTGACACGACCATCGCGCGCGAGTTCTACGTCGACCACATCGGCTTCGACCAGACCTTCGACTGGAACAAGCAGGCGCTGTTTGTGTCTGCTGGCGGGTACCACCACCACATGGCGATGAACATTTGGCGCTCACGCGGGGCGGGCGTTCGACAGCCGGCACTCGGGCTCGGGCTTGTCGAAATCACCCTGCCGACCTCGGACGACGTCGGTGTGCTGACAGAGCGTCTCGATTTCGAGGGGTACATTCTGAGGAACGATGGCGCTTCACTCGAAGTCGATGACCCGTGGGGGAACGTCGTTCGAATCACAGCAGGAGATTGATTGTGCCACGACGTTTTGTGACCGGCGCCGACTCGGAGTCGAGTTGGCCGCTAACGCTTGAGTTCCGATTCCCCCGCCTGATGAGCGGGATCGACTTCATCCCCGCGCTGGCGATTGGGCTGCGTAAGAAGATCACCGTCGCGCGCCTTCCGGATGCGCCGATGCCGTGGGACGGCGTGATTGACGGCCCCGAGCCGCTTCGGGTACTCGTCGTCGGTGACTCGACCGCTGCAGGTTGTGGAGTCAACGAGCGCGACGAGATGCTCGCCGCACGAATCGCCCACCACACCTCGGTCGCAACCGGTCGCGGAGCGCACTGGCGCGCAATCGGTCAGAACGGTCACCGAAGCGACGAATTCATTCGCGATTACCTCGCCGAAGCGGTCGCGCATCCCGCTGACGTCATCTACGTCTCACTCGGCGCAAACGACGCGTTGGGCGTCCGAAATCGTCGAGTCGCTTCGCGCAACCTCGTCGAGATTGCCCGGGCACTTCGTGAAGCTAATCCCCACGCCGCAATTGCGCTGTCGAGCCTTCCAGCGTTTTTCCGATTCACTCGCTTGCCAGAGCCGCTTCGCTCGACCCTGTATCGAATCGCACAAGGAATCGAACGGTCGACCCGACTGCGCCTCGAAAAGGAAGACCGCATCGCGATGCGACGCCCGCCGACGGCGTACCCTGACGACTTCTTTGCGCGCGACGGATTCCACCCGAGCCCCATCGGATACGACCTCTGGGCACAGATCATCGTCGAGGAATTTGTCGAACGCGGCGAGCTTCCACCGCAGAGCCGCTAGGGAGTCGGCGCCTGCTCGGCTTGTAGACTGGGGTTACCCAGGAGACATTTCGAGGAGCGCGCGTGGCCACAGTGATCGTTGACGTAATGCCGAAAGAGGTCCTGCTGGACCCCGCAGGGAAAGCCACGGCTCGTGCACTTCAACGATTCGGCGACGGTCAGATCACCGACGTCCGCATCGGCAAGCGCTTCGAACTGACGATCGACGGTGACGTCACTCCCGCGCTGCTGGACCACATCGGTGAAATCGCCAAGGACGTCCTGTCGAACGAGGTCATCGAAGACGTCGTCTCGATTCGCGTGGCGGACTAACCGATGCGCGTCGGAGTCATCACATTCCCCGGCTCGCTTGACGACCGCGACGCACTGCGCGCGATCACTCTCGCCGGTGGCGAAGCCGTTTCGCTCTGGCACGGCGACCACGACCTGGGCGGCGTCGACGCAATCGTTCTTCCCGGTGGCTTTTCGTACGGCGACTACTTGCGCTGTGGCGCGATCGCAGCGCACTCGCCCATCATGAGCGAGGTTGTCGATGCCGCGAAGAAGGGAATGCCCGTCCTCGGTATTTGCAACGGTTTCCAGGTCCTCGTCGAGGCGCACTTGCTTGCCGGCGGCTTGATTCGCAACGACCACGGCACGTTCATTCGCCGCGACCAGAAATTGCGCGTCGAAAATGTCGACACCGCGTGGACGAACAAGTACGCGGTCGGCCAAGAGATCACCATCCCGTTGAAGAACGGTGAGGGCGGGTTCATCGCCGATGACGAGACGCTCAAGCAGTTGGAGGGCGATGGACTCGTCGCTTTCCGTTATCTCGACGTCAACCCGAACGGTTCGCTGAACGATATCGCCGGGCTTCGCAACGCGCGTGGAAACGTCGTGGGCCTCATGCCTCACCCCGAGCACGCCGTCGAGCCTGGTTTCGGACCCGACACCGCCCACCGCATGCAGTCGGGGGTCGACGGTCTCGCCATTTTCCAGTCGGTTCTTGCCGCAACCGTCCTTTCGTAACCAGGAGCCATCGTGACTGAACACATTCCCGACACCGTCGAGAACGCCGCCGCGACTCCGGAGAAGGACCAGCCGTATCACTTGCTCGGGCTCAAGCCGGACGAGTACCAGCAGATTCGCGAGATTCTCGGCCGTCGGCCGACGTCCGGTGAACTCGCCATGTATTCGGTGATGTGGTCCGAGCACTGCTCGTACAAATCGTCCAAGGTTCACCTGCGCCAGTTTGGCCAGAAGGTGTCGCCCGAGATGACGAAGCACCTCATGGTGGGAATGGGCGAGAACGCCGGCGTTGTTGACATCGGCGAGGGCTGGGCGGTCACGTTCAAGATCGAAAGCCACAACCACCCGTCCTACATCGAGCCGTTCCAGGGCGCCGCGACAGGCGTCGGCGGAATCGTTCGCGACATCATTTCGATGGGCGCACGTCCCGTCGCCGTCATGGACGCGTTGCGTTTTGGCGCCATCGACCACCCCGACACGAACCGCGTCGTCAACGGTGTCGTCAGCGGAATCTCGTTCTACGGCAACTGTCTTGGTCTTCCCAACATCGGCGGCGAGACCTGGTTCGACCCGGTGTACCAGGCCAACCCGCTGGTCAACGCTCTCGCGGTCGGTGCGCTGCGCCACGAAGACCTGCACCTCGCCAACGCCAAGGGCGTCGGAAACCTCGTCGTCCTGTTCGGTGCGCGCACCGGTGGTGACGGAATCGGGGGCGCGTCAATCCTCGCGTCCGACACCTTCGCCGAAGGCGGCCCGACCAAGCGACCCGCGGTTCAGGTTGGCGACCCGTTCGCCGAAAAGGTGCTCATCGAGTGCTGTCTCGAACTGTTCGCCGGCGACTGCGTTGAAGGAATCCAGGACCTCGGCGCCGCGGGAATCTCGTGTGCGACCAGCGAACTCGCGTCGAACGGTGACGGTGGAATGTTCGTCACGCTCGACAACGTCTTGCTGCGCGATCCGACGCTGACGGCCGAGGAAATCCTCATGTCGGAAAGCCAGGAACGCATGATGGCGATCGTTCGACCCGAGAAGCTTGACGCGTTCCTCGCGGTCACGACCAAGTGGGACGTCGAGGCGAGTGTTCTGGGCGAGGTCACCGACACCGGCCGACTCGTCATCGAATGGAAGGGTCAGACCATCGTCGATGTCGACCCGCGCACCGTCGCGATTGATGGTCCCGTCTACAACCGTCCGATGGAATACCCGACGTGGCTCGACGCGCTGCAAGCGGATTCGCCGTCGAAGTTCGCCCGTGTGACCGAGGGCGACGACCTCAAGAAGCAATTCCTGGCGATTCTAGGGTCGCCGAACGAAGCGGGCACCGACTGGATCACCAACCAGTACGACTACTACGTCATGGGCAACACGGCCCTGCACACCCCCGACGGCGCTGGCATGATCCGCATCGACGAAGAGTCGGGGCTGGGCGTTGCTCTCGCGACCGACGCAAACGGTCGCTACTGCCAACTGGACCCTTACGTTGGCGCGCAATTGGCGCTCGTCGAGGCGTATCGCAACGTGGCGAGCAGTGGCGCGACGCCGATGGCGGTATCGGACTGTCTGAACTTCGGTTCACCCGAAAACCCCGAGGTTATGTGGCAGTTCGCCCGCGCGGTCGAAGGACTTGCTGACGGTTGTCTCGAACTGGGAATTCCCGTCACCGGTGGAAACGTGTCGTTCTACAACCAGACCGGTGACGTGCCTATTCACCCGACTCCCGTCGTCGCCGTTCTTGGGTCGATCGACAACGTCGCCCGTCGCCTCCCGTCCGGTTGGCAGGACGACGGAGAAAACCTGTACTTGCTGGGCATCACGCACGACGAACTGGGCGGATCGGCCTGGGCCGGCGCCGTTCACAACCACCTCGGTGGCGTTCCTCCTCGTGTCGATTTCGACGCCGAGAAGAACGTGGCCGGCTTGCTGTCGGCTGCCGCGATTGAGGGACTCGTCACGAGCGCGACGGACCTTGGAACGGGCGGATTCCTCCGCGCTGTTGCCGACGGCGTTTTGCGCTTCGGTGTTGGCGCTCGTGTCTGGATCGACGAAATCGTGTCACGCGACGGGGTCGATTCGACGGCGGCGCTGTTCTCTGAAACCCAGGCCCGCGTCCTCGTCTCGGTCGCCCGCGAGGACGACGTCAAGTTCCGTGGGCTGTGTGACGGACGCAACGTTCCCGTGCTTCGAGTCGGCGTGACGGACTCGACGTCCAACAGCCTCGAAGTTCAGGGACTCTTCGACATCCCCGTCGCTGAATTGTCGCGTATCCACCGCGGCACACTGCCGGCGCACTTCGGTGCTGTCGTCGGCGGCTAGTCGTCGGTTACACGGGGCTGCCGAGCGGTAACGTGACGCAGACAGAGGAGTTCGAATGATTGACGAGTCACGGTTCTTGGTGCGCAGCGCCGATTACGAGGAATGGTTGCGCGTGCGCGCCAACGGAGTAACGGCGACCATGGTGTCCAAGGCGTTCGACGAAAAGGGCTTCAACGAGATCCTCGCCCAGATGGCTGACCCGACTCCGATTGCAGACAACGGCTACATGAAGTTCGGCCGCGACCAGGAGCCTCACATCATCGAGCGCCTGCAAGAACGTTTCGACATCGAAGGAAACGACTGGCTCATCGCGTCGGAAGACGCCCAGTGGCGCATGGCCACCCCCGACGGGCTGTCACCCGACCACGGGCGCATTGTCGAAGTCAAAACCACTGGCCGTGACTGGGGTCGATACGACTGGGTGCCGATTCATTACCAACGCCAGGTTCAGTGGCAGTTGTATGTCACGGGTGCCGAGGAATGCGTGTTCGCCTGGATGCTGCGCAGCACCGCCCCCGACAAGTCGTTCGTCCCCGCGTGGCCCGGACCCAAATACGTCACCGTCAAGCGTCAACAGCGCATGATCGATGCGTGCATCGAGGTCGCAGAGAAGCTTTACGCGGCTCGCCCCAACGCCTAGTTGGCTTCGTCGTCCGCGAGTTTTTCGTGGTGACGAATGACCTCAGCGACGATGAAGTTCAGGAACTCCTCGGCGAAGGCCGGGTCGAGGTTCGCGTCTTCAGCGAGTCGACGAAGACGAGCAATCTGATCGGCTTCGCGTTGCTTGTCTGATGCGGGCAAACCAGCCTGGGCCTTGAGTCGGCCGACCTGTTGCGTGAACTGGAACCGCTCGGCAAGCATGTGGACGAGCGCAGCATCAACGTTGTCGATGCTCTGGCGCAATGCGCTCAGCTTTGCTGCCGTTTCCTGGTCCATACCGTCAGCCTACAAAGTGACGCGCCCGGACCGTTAACCGGCCCGGGCGCGTGTTTACCCCACCCCTGGGGAACCTAATCGTCGTCCTCGTCTTCGGACTCTTCCTCTTCGGACTCTTCTTCGTCCTCGGGCTCTTCCTCTTCTTCGGCTTCCTCTTCGTCACGGCCATTGCCAGAGTTGTTGGTGCCGTTCGGGCTTCGGTTGGACGAGTTTCCCGACTTGTCGTCTGAGTTGCTGCTCTTCTCCGTTGAATTCGGGTTTGGTGTTCGCTCGTCGTCGTCTGCTGACTCGGCGGCACCTTCGTCCGGAACTCCGTCGCCGTTTGCGTCAGTGAAGGTCTCGATGACGTCTCGGGGATCGCCATTGGCGTCGAGTAAGTCGCCTACAGAACTGACCAGATCGCCGTTTAGTTCCGTTGCGTCAAGTTCGTCAGCGACGCTGGCAACAAACTCGGCGCTCGCCTCAACCCCGAGATTGTCGAGGACTACCTCGATGATCGCGCGCTTGATGTCGAGTTCGACGGCTGCCGAAGCGGGCGTGGCCAGGCCGACCACGGCGGTCATGGCGATAAGCGCCCGAACGATGATGTTTTTCACTGTGCCGCGTCCGCTTCTGCGCGCTGGCGCCATAGGTCGAGATTTCCCTCGCCAATCGCCGTTCGCGCGGCTGCTACTTCGGCCGGTGTGACGGTCCCGTCTGCGAGTGCCTTGTCCACATCGCCGGCGACGAGGACAACGGCGGCAAGCACAACGCCCTTGGCGGTGACGTCGGTTCCAAGGTCAGCGGTGAGAATGTCGTTGCCGTCGATGATGCTCGTCGTCTCGGTTGGCACAGAGGTCGAACAGGCAGACAACGTCAGTGGAAGCGCACACGCGAGAGCGACTGTTATCGCTGCAATCTGTCGACGCATGTCACACCTTTCGTTCGTCCTTTCATCGTATGAACCTCGCGAAGGTTGCGGAGGCGTCTTGGATGTTTCTTGGACGAATCTTTGACGACGTGTTTAGTCGAGCAGGTCGTGCAGGATGATGATCTCGTCACGAGCCGGACCGACGCCAATGGCCGAGAAGCGGGCGCCCGACATTGCCTCGATGGCGCGCACGTACTTCTGTGCGTTTGCGGGAAGGTCGTCGAAGTTGCGTGCGCCGGTGATGTCTTCGGTCCAACCGGGGAACGATTCGTAAATCGGTGTTGCGTGGTGGAAGTCGGACTGGTTGACGGGGACTTCGTCCATTCGGACACCGTCGACGTCGTACGCGACGCACACGGGAATTTCGTCAAGACCCGTGAGAACGTCGAGCTTGGTAAGGACGAAGTCGGTCACACCGTTGATTCGTGCCGAATAGCGTGCGATCGGGGCGTCGTACCAACCGCAACGGCGAGGGCGGCCGGTGGTCGTTCCGTATTCGTGACCAACGCTGCGCAGGCGTTCACCCGACTCGTCGTGCAGTTCGGTCGGGAACGGTCCAGAGCCAACGCGGGTCGTGTACGCCTTGATGATTCCGATGACGCGCGAGAATTCACCCGGTCCGATGCCCGATCCCGTCGATGCGCCGCCCGCGGTCGAGTTCGACGAGGTGACGAACGGATATGTTCCGTGGTCGACGTCGAGCATCGTCGCCTGGCCACCTTCGAAGAGGACCGTCTTGCCGGCGCGCAGTGCGGTGTGCAATTCGAGCGCCGTGTCGGTCACCATCGGGCGAAGGCGATCCGCGTAGGACAGAAGTTCGGTCACGATTTCCTCGGCGGCAATCGCACGGCGGTTGTAAATCTTGACGAGAAGGTGGTTCTTCGCTTCGAGAGCGCCCTCGACTTTCTGGCGAAGGATGTTCTCGTCGAACAAGTCCTGAACGCGAATTCCAACGCGGTTGATCTTGTCGGCGTACGTCGGGCCGATTCCGCGACCGGTGGTGCCGATCTGTCGCTTGCCCAGGAAACGCTCGTTGACCTTGTCAAGGGTGCGGTGGTAGGACGTGATGATGTGAGCGCTGGACGAGACACGCAACTTTGAGACGTCGATTCCGCGCGAGGACAGAGCGTCGAGTTCCTCGAACAAGACCTCGGGGTCGATGACGACACCGTTCGCGATGACGGGGACGACGCCTTCGGTCAGGATTCCCGACGGAAGAAGGTGCAGTGCGTACTTTTCGTTGCCGATGACGACCGTGTGACCCGCGTTGTTTCCGCCGTTGAACTTGACGACGTAGTCGATGCGACCCGACATCGTGTCGGTGGCTTTACCCTTACCCTCGTCGCCCCACTGGGCTCCGATGATGACGACTGCGGGCATGGCAAGTCCTTTGTTAGGCGAACTTGTCCAGTTTACCGCTTTGCTGTGACGTGCTCCCGAATCCACGAGTGCATGATGATGGCTGCGGCGGCTGACGCATTGAGTGATCGGGTCGATCCGAACTGGGTGATTTCGACCACGACATCGCTCGCCGCGATCGCTTCGGGCGATAGCCCTGGCCCTTCTTGACCGAACAGAAGCACACACGCACGCGGCAGACTCGTCGTGTCAATGGACACCGAACCGGGAACGTTGTCGACGCCGATGATCGGCAGTTTTTCCGCGCAACACCAGTCGACGAAGTCGTCGATGGTGGGGTGGTGAAGGACGTGCTGGTAACGGTCGGTCACCATCGCACCGCGTTTGTTCCAGCGGCGACGGCCGACAATGTGAACCGTTCGAGCGGCGAAGGCGTTTGCGGTTCGCACGATTGACCCGATGTTGAGATCGTGCTGCCAGTTTTCGATGGCGACGTGAAAGTCGTGGCGCTTGGTGTCGAGGTCGGCGACGATCGCGTCCATCGTCCAGTACCGGTACTCGTCCGTGACGTTGCGAGTGTCACCGCGTTCTAGGAGTTCGCGGTCGTACTTGGCGTCCGTTGGCCACTCGCCGATCCACGGACCGACGCCGTGCGTGCTCAGCTCGTCGCTGGGCGAATCGGGGGTCTCGGCGGTCACTCTGTTAACTTAGGGGAATGACTACGGCGCGCGTTCTGCACGGTGACAACCTCACCGCGATGCGGGCGATGCCCGACGAATCCTTCCAACTCGTGTACATGGACCCGCCGTTCAACACCGGGCGCCGGCAGGAACGCCAGCAGACGAAGATGGTGCGCAGCGAGGACGGGTCGCGGACAGGCTTTCAGGGCCGCTCGTACGACACGGTCAAGGGCACTCTGTACGGGTATGACGATTCGTTCGAGGACTATTGGGAGTTCCTCGAGCCGCGGTTGGTCGAAGCCCACCGGCTCTTGCGGGATTCCGGCACGCTGTACGTCCATCTCGACTATCGCGAGGCGCATTACGCCAAGGTCGCGCTCGACGCTTTGTTCGGTCGCGAGAGTTTTCTCAACGAGATCATTTGGGCGTACGACTACGGCGCGAAGTCGACCCGCAAATGGCCGACGAAACACGACACCATCCTGGTTTACGTCAAGAATCCGAAGACGTACTTTTTCGACTCAACCGCCGTCGACCGCGAGCCGTACATGGCTCCTGGTTTGGTGACGCCCGAGAAAGTTGAACGCGGAAAGTTGCCCACAGACGTGTGGTGGCACACGATTGTGTCGCCAACGGGGAACGAAAAAACGGGTTATGCGACCCAAAAGCCGCTCGGGATTTTGCGCCGCATCATTCAGGCGTCGAGCGCCGAGGGCGACCCGGTTTTGGATCCCTTCGCGGGAAGCGGAACGACGGGTGCGGCCGCGGTTGAACTCGGCAGGACGGTTGTTCTCGTCGACGAATCACCCGACGCAATCGCCGTAATCGAACAGCGACTCGGCGTCACCGCCGAGCCCGTGGCTACGGAGTAGGTTCCGCGCCCGTTCCGGCGACAGAGCCGGTGATCGGGGATGCATCGGCGAGCGTCACGAAGCAGTAGTACTCGGTGTCACCGGCGTCCCACTGTTCTTGCGTCGGTGCGTAGGCCGTGCTGATCTGAATGTTCGGGTACGCGCCGGCGAGGCTCAGGTCGAGGATGCCCTGTGCTGAACACGCGGTTTCCGACAGCGCGGCGGCCTGTTCGACACCGGGGAATGTTCCACCGGTTCCTTCGGCAAGGTCGCCCACCGCAACGAGTTGGGCTGCGTGCGGGGTGGTGCAATCGACAACCTCGAACGATTCAGACCAGGCTCCGGGGAACGGGTCGATGCATTCGCCGCCGAACAGTTGGTTCCACGCCCACGTGCCTAGTTCACGGGTTGCGGTCGCGCTGCTTTCTTCGGTTGCCGTTGGTTCAGGGGCTGCGGTTCCGCCACCCAGAGTTGAACCCAGGACGAAACCGCCGATACCCAGAAGCACAGCAAGCCCACCGGCGATGCCATAGGTGACGACGTTCGCGGGGATTCCAGCCTTGACCGGCTTCTCGGGCGTCTCGTCGCTCGCCGCGACAGGCTCGCGGACCATGCGGATCGTGTCCGCAGCGACGGGCGGGGAAATCAGAGCGGTCGTCGCTTCAGCAAACTTGTCCTCGCCGAACAGTGATTCGAGTCCGTCGACCGAGCCCGTCGGAGTTGGGTCAGCAATCGGCGCAACCACCGTCGGAGCGTCAACAAGATCGAGCGCCTCGGTCGGGTTCGCCTCAACGTGTTCCAGCGCCGCACTTTCGGTCGGCTGAATCATCGGGACGGTCTCTTCCGGAATGTCAATGATGTCGGTCGGCTCGGTCTGCGGCTCGGAATCGGCCATTGAGAAGACCGCGAACGGGTCGGGGTCGCTGTCGTCGGCCGCCGAGTCATCTCCGAAATCAACAACGGGCAGGAACGCTTGTGGGGGAACGGTCGATTCGGTTTCAAAATCGAGATCGAGCTCGTTGTGTCGAACCGGCTCTTCCTGTTCGGGGGTCGGTGTCACGCCGAACGGGTTCGCGGCCGGTCGTGCAGCATCGGGTGCGACGCCGTTGTCGCCTCGAAGTGCGCGATCGAACGCGTCCTTCAGCCAGTCAGAATCTTCTTGACGCTTGTCGTCGCTCATTCGAGTCCCAACTCCTTCAACCCCAGTGCTGCGCGGTATTCGTAACCGGCACCTTCGATGATTTCGCGAGCGCCAGTGTCGCGGTCGACGACCACCGCAACGGCAACAACAATCGCGCCTTCGCGCTCGAGCGCTTCGGCGGCTTTGATGGGGCTTCCGCCCGTCGTCGACGTGTCCTCGAGGACGATGACGCGCTTGCCCTTGAGGTCAGGCCCTTCGACCTGCTTGCCGCGGCCGTGGTCCTTGGGTTCCTTGCGCACGACGAACGCGTCATAGGTTTTGCCGGCGAGAACGCCTCGGTGCAGCACGGCGGATGCGATGGGGTCGGCCCCCATGGTCAGTCCGCCGACGGCTGCGATGTCGGGAATGTCCGCGATCAGATCGACCATGACGTCACCGATCAGCGGTGCGACTCGGTGGTCGAGGCTGACCTTGCGCAAATCGATGTAATAGGTGGCCTTTTTGCCGCTGGTGAGGGTGAAGTCACCGAAAAACACCGCGTTCTCGCGGATGAGGGCGGCCAGTTCCGTGCGTGCGTAAGTCACCCCACCACTCTATCCGACCGCCTAAACTCGCACCTGTGCGCATTGCAACCTGGAACATCAACTCGATTCGAATGCGAGTCGATCGCGTCGCGGATTGGCTGCATGCCTCTGACGTCGACGTCCTTGCGCTTCAAGAGACCAAGTGTCGTGATGACCAGTTCCCCGAGGACGTTCTCGCCGCCGCGGGTTACGAGGTCGCGCATCACGGTCTGAGCCAGTGGAACGGCGTCGCGCTTGTCTCACGGCTCGGCTTTTCTGACATAACCGTTGGGTTCGACGGGATGCCCGGCTTCGCGAAAGATCACGCTGGCGAGGGCGAGCCGCCACTCGAGGCCCGCGCCATCGGCGCAACCGTCGGCGGGGTCCGCCTGTGGAGCCTTTACGTTCCCAACGGGAGGTCGCTCGACGACCCCCACTTCGACTACAAACTGCGGTGGTTGGACGCGCTGCGGACCGCAACTGCGGCCGAGATGACGACTCACGACCGGCTCGCCATCATGGGCGACTTCAACATTGCTCCCCTTGACGCGGATTGCGGCGACCCGCGCATGATTGTGGGCCAGTCGACCCACGTTTCTCCCGTCGAACGGTCATCGTTTGCCGAGTTCGAGGCGATGGGGCTGTACGACGTCGTTCGACCGACCGTTCCGACCGGATACACCTATTGGGACTACAAGAACATGGCGTTCCCGCGAGACGAAGGGTTGCGAATCGACTTCATTTTGGGGTCGGCGGGATTCCGCGACGCCGTGACAGATGCCTTCATCGATCGCGATCAGCGCAAGGGCGAACAGCCCTCGGACCACGTCCCGGTCGTGGTGGAGATTTCCGAATCGGGTTCCGAATCGGACGACGACGACCGTCCGATGTTCTGGTAAACCGGCCGACACCTCGCTCGTACACTGAGAAACATGGCTGCTCGACAGGAACCCCGGCGCCGATTCGGGTCAACCGTCAGCGCTGACCTGGTTGCCGGAGCAACCGTCGCAGTCGTGGCACTTCCCCTCGCACTCGGCTTCGGAATCACGTCAGGCGCCGGGGCTGCATCCGGCTTGGCGACAGCGATTGTCGCTGGGTTCATCGCAGCCGTCGCCGGGGGTTCCCGCTTCCAAGTGAGTGGGCCGACCGGCGCAATGACGGTCATTCTTGTTCCCATCGTCGCCAGCCTCGGGGTGGAGGCCTTGCTTCCACTCGGATTGATGTCGGGGCTCATCGTCATCGCGTTCGGCTTGCTGCGGCTCGGTCGGTTCATCGAGAAGGTGCCGTGGTCGGTGATGGAGGGCTTCACACTCGGCATCGCCCTCGTGATCGCGTGGCAACAGGTCGAACTCATTGCGCCATACGTTCCCGCTACCGTGGCTCTCGTCATTGCGACGCTCGGAATCAAGTTGCTGTGGAGCCGCTACCGGGGGCGAAGCCGATGGACAAGGGGAATCCCCGCGAGCGCCGTCGCCGTCGTCCTTGTAACCGCAACGAGCGCGGTCGCCCGGCTCGAAACTCCGACAATCGGGGCTCTTCCCGCTTCGGACATCTTCACGTTCCCCGGCGAATTTCCAACGTTCAACCTAGGCGCCCTGGTTGCGCCTGCGTTATCGATCGCGTTGCTCGCCGCTATTGAATCACTGCTCGCCGCTCGCGTCGCCGATTCACTGGGGCACACGGCACATCCAGACGAACGGCCGACACACAGCCCCAATCGTGAACTCGTCGGGCAGGGCCTCGCGTCGCTCGGATCCGCACTCTTCGGCGGAATGCCCGCAACGGGCGCGATTGCGCGAACCGCCGTCAACGTTCACGCGGGCGCCCAAACGAAATGGGCGGCTGCATTTCACGCGGTGTTCCTCGTCGTGTTGGTGTTCGCCCTCGCCCCACTCGTGTCGGCAATTCCCATCGCCGCGTTGGCGGGAGTTCTGCTGGGAACATCGATTCGAATTGCAAACCCCTCGTCAATTCGCGAGAACCTGCGGACGACGTGGCCCAACGTCCTCTCCTTCATCGTGACCGCGGCGGCCGTGTTCACGATTGACCTGATCTGGGGAATTGTCATCGGGATGGCTGTTTACGCCATCTGTACGACCATCAGGACGCGGGCGCAAGCAACAACGCGATGACGAGCATCACGGGCAACGCAAGAATCGTCGTCAGCGCAATGGTGTCGCGGGCCGTCCGATCGGAAAGTCCGTATCGCATCGTGTAGTTCTGGGCGTTGAAGCCCGTCGGAAGAGCGAGCAGCAGGGTCACGACCCACGTGCTGTTCGCTTCCAGGTGAAAAACCTGGCTCGCAAGGAACCAACCCGCGGCCGGCATGACCACGAGCTTCACGAGAGTTGCCATCACAACGGGTCCGCGGTTTCCGCGCGCGAAAATGGTGTCGCCGTGGAACGTCATGCCCAGCAGCAACAAGGCAAGCGGAACGGATGCAGACCCGACGAGATGCAGGGGCTCGGCGATCACGAATGGGACTTCCCACCCAGCGAGGCCGACCATTGCGCCGAGCACGCTTGCGATGATGATGGGGTTGGTCAACGGTTGCGTGAGTACCGACTTCACCGTCACCTGGCCATTTGCAGCGTGGTCAAAGATTGCCAACAGGACCGGGCTCACGACAAGCAATTGAAAGAGCATCACGGGCGTTGACAGTGTGGCGTCACCCAAGACGTAGGTCGCCAGAGGAATTCCGACGAAGTTCGCGTTCATGTAAGACGCGCTAGTCGCTGTGGCGACAGCCGTTGCGAACTGTTCACGGAACAGCACACGTGCAAGGAATGCGGCGAGAACCAGCCCAACGACCGACACCACGGCAATCACGGGGAAATATGTGGACAGCAGCACGCTGACATCCGCGGTTGACAACGCCGTGAAAAACAGTGCCGGTGTCGCGATGAAGAACGTTAGTCGATGAACCAATTTCACTGCGGATTCATCGAAGAACGCCGTTCGACGCAGAACATACCCGGCAATCGCGATGAGCGCGATGACCGCGTAGCCCTGCGCAACCTGCTCCATGCGTCAATTATTGCGTCATGTGGTTAACGGGAGGTTGCGAGAAGTTGACATATTTCGCCAGTCTGGACGACCGCAACTTCGTGCTAGCGAACGAACTCGCTGGCGTCCTTGCGTTCACGGGGTGCGAATTCGCGCTCGGCGACCTCGTCGGAGACGGTGGCCGGATCCGCCGCAATTCCTGCGGCGATGACGGTCACAACCTCGAGCGGTTCGTGAACACCGAGGGCCTCGGTGATTGCTTCAATGTCGAAGCCGCCCATCTGGTGAAGGCTGATTCCGTCCGCCTGTGCCTGGATGGACAGGTGTGCGACGGCCTGCCCGAGGTCATAACGAGCGAAGGCGTTCTGGCGACCCGACGCGGTCAGGGTGTGGGTGACCGTCACGATCAATGCACTGGCGTGAGGTGCCCACGACGCGTTGAAGCCCGACAGGGTTGCGGCAATCTTCTCGAACGTCTCGTCGCCACGGAATCCGACAATGAAGCTCCACGGCTGCAAGTTGTTTGCCGACGGCGCCCAGCGGGCAGCCTCGAAGGCGGGGCTGAGGTCGGCCATGGTGAGAGTCGCGTCCTGGTCGAACGCGCGGGGGCTCCAGCGCTCGGCGAGAACATCAAGGATGGGGAAGTTGGTTGGTGCGCGACGAGTCATGACTGCCTTCTGTTTATGGGTTGATTAGTTCCACCATGAGCGGCGCCACAGCACCACTTGGTTGGACTTCTTGGTGCGGGTTCCCGCGCGAAGCGGGATGACCTCGCCAGCCTGGCCGGCTGCGAAGACGCGGCCGCCGGGACGAGAGAGAACCTCGTCCGCGATGATTCCTTCGAGTTCGCGAACCCGGTCGGACAATACTCGAACTGCGTTTTCCAGTTCAAGGATGCGCTTGATGCCTTCGAGGTTGAGCCCCTCGGTGGACAGGCGCTGTACTTCGCGCAATTGGACGACGTCGCGCATGGAATAGCGGCGCGATTGGCCAGCCGTTCGCGTCGGACTGACCAGCCCCAGGCGGTCGTACTGACGCAGCGTTTGCGGGTGCATTCCCGCGAGCTCTGCCGCTTGCGCGATGGGGAAGATGGGGTCGTTTTCGGTGAACATGCGCTGGCCTAACTTTCGGCCTTGCCATAGAGGGCGTCGCGCGGATTCTCACCGTCGGTCGCTGCGGCGAACTTCTCAATCAGCGACTTCGCTTGGTCGTCGACCTTCTCCGGAGTGACAATCAAGATAGTGGCGAGCAGGTCACCCTTTTTGCCCTTGACGGAAATCCCGCGATCGCGGACTCGGAGGACCCGACCGCTGGGAGTGTTCGCGGGAACCTTGACCTTGACGCGCTCGCCGTCGAGCGTCGGGACTTCGATCGTGGCGCCGAGGATTGCCTCGGGGATTGTCACGGGGACGTCGACGCGAATGTTCGCGCCGTCGCGCGTGAAGACGGGGTGGTCGGTGACCGTCACGGTGAGGATCAGGTCGCCCACAGGGCCACCGGTCATGCTCGCTTCGCCCTTGCCGCGGACGCGAATCTTCTGCTTGTCGGCGACGCCGGCGGGGATTGCGACGTGCATCGGCCTTGAACCGGACGACTCGAGAGTCACCTCGCCACCGTTCATCGCCGTGCGGAAGTCGATGGTGATTGCCGCGGTGAGGTCGGCGCCCTTGCGGGGGCTTCCTCCGCCGCGCTGACCGCCACCGAAGGGGTTTCCACCGCCGCCGAACTGTCCTCCGAAGAGGTCGTCCTGTCCAGATTGGAAACGAACGCGGTTGTTGCCGCCACCGCCGAAGAGGTTGCCGAACATGTCTTCGAAACCGCCCTGGCCGCCGGCTCCGGTCCCACCAGCGGTGAAACGTGCGCCGCCACCCATCGCGCGAACCTGGTCGTATTCCTGGCGCGTGGCCGAGTCGGACAAGACCGTGTATGCCTCGGATATCTCCTTGAAGCGCGCTTCGGCCTTCTTGTCGTCCGGGTTCGAATCGGGGTGGAACTGTCGAGCGAGCTTGCGATAAACCTTCTTCAGTTCGGCGTCGGAGACACCCTTCGAGACGCCAAGGACCTTGTAGAAGTCCTTTTCGAACCAATCCTGACTAGCCATTGGCGCCCCTCCCTTCGCTACTCGGCCGGAGCCGCGACAGCGACCTTGGCGGGACGAAGAAGGCGATCGCCCATGATGTAACCGATTTCGATGACATCCGCGACGGTCTCACTCGTTGCACCAGGCGTCGGAAGTTTCGCGATTGCCTCGTGACGGTTGGGGTCGAATGCTTCGCCGACTTCACCGACAGCGTTGACACCGAAACGTTCAAACCCGGCGCGAATCTTCTGTGCGACGATTTCCAGCGGGCTGCCGGCGAGGTCGCCGTGTGAATCGGCGCGGTTGAGATCATCCATCGCGGGAAGAAGGGCGCGAATTACCTCGGCGATGACGACGTCGCGGTTAGCGGCGCGGTCGCGCTCGACGCGGTTTCGGAAGTTGGCGAGTTCCGCCTCTGCACGAGCCGCGCGGTCCTTGTACTCCTCGACGAGGTTGCGTTCGATGTCACTGAGTAGCGACTCGAGCAGGTTCTCGGCGTTCGATTCGGTTGCCTCGTCCGCGAGCGACTGTTCGCCGTCCTCGGTCGGGGTGGGTTCCCCCGCCTCGCCCTGTTCGGGCTCGGTCGGGGGAACTTCCTCGTTGTTCTGTTCGTCCGACATTTACTTCTTGTCGTCCTCGTCGTCCACAACCTCGGCGTCGATGATGTCCTCATCGTCGGCGGGTGCTTCGGCGGCGTCACCAGCGGCGGCATCCTGCGAGGCGTAAATCGCTTCGCCGATCTTGCCCTGGCTTCCCTGGAGTCGCTCGACCGCAGCGTCAACCGCTGCATCGTCGGTTCCAGCAAGCGCCGTCTTGAGTGCGTCGACGTCTGCGCGAACCTCGGACTTGAGGTCATCGCTGAGCTTGTCGGCGTTCTCGTCAAGAACCTTCTCGACCGAGTACACCATCTGCTCGGCGACGTTGCGCTTCTCGGCGGCTTCGCGGCGGGCGTGGTCCTCGTTCGCGTGCTCTTCCGCTTCGCGGATCATGCGCTCGATGTCCTCGGACGACAGCGACGAACCACCGGTGATGGTCATCGACTGTTCCTTGCCCGTTCCCTTGTCCTTGGCGGACACGTGGACGATTCCGTTGGCGTCGATGTCAAAGGTGACCTCGATCTGCGGAACGCCGCGGGGTGCCGGGGCGATTCCCGTGAGTTCGAAGTTTCCGAGCGACTTGTTGTCACGAGTGAAGTCGCGCTCGCCCTGGAACACCTGGATCGACACGGACGGCTGGTTGTCGTCTGCGGTCGTGAAGGTCTCTGAACGCTTGGTCGGGATGGCCGTGTTGCGCTCGATGAGCTTGGTCATGATTCCGCCCTTGGTCTCGATTCCGAGGCTCAGCGGGGTGACGTCGATGAGGAGAACGTCCTTGCGCTCGCCCATGAGGACACCGGCCTGCAGCGATGCACCGACGGCGACGACCTCGTCCGGGTTGACGCCCTTGTTCGCTTCCTTGCCGGCGAGCTTCTTGACGAGCTCGGCAACTGCTGGCATACGGGTCGATCCACCGACGAGTACGACGTGGTCGATCTCGGAAACCTTGATCTTGGCTTCCTTGATGACGTCCTCGAACGGCTTGCGGGTGCGCTCGAGCAGATCCGCGGTGAGTTCTTCGAACTTCGCGCGGGTGATCGTCTCGTCGAGGTTGGCTGGGCCGTTCTCGGTCAGCGACAGGTAGGGCAGCTGGACGGACGCGCTCATCGAGGACGAGAGTTCCTTCTTTGCCTGCTCGGCCGCTTCCTTGAGTCGCTGCTTGGCGATCTTGTCGCCCGACACGTCAACGCCGGTCGTTTCCTTGAACTTCTTGGCGAGGTAGTCGACGAGACGTGCGTCCCAGTCGTCTCCACCGAGGCGGTTGTCACCGGCGGTCGAACGAACCTGAATGGTGCTGAAGTCATCGTCCTTGCCCACTTCGAGCAGCGAAACGTCGAACGTTCCACCACCGAGGTCGAAAACGAGGATGAGTTCGTCTTCCTTGCCCTTGTCCAGACCGTACGCGAGTGCGGCCGCGGTGGGCTCGTTGATGATGCGGAGGACGTTGAGTCCCGCAATCTCTCCGGCTTCCTTGGTCGCTTGACGCTCGGCGTCGTTGAAGTATGCGGGAACGGTGATGACCGCGTCCGTGACCTTCTCGCCGAGGTAGGTTTCGGCGTCGCGCTTGAGCTTGCCGAGGATGCGCGCGGAAACTTCCTGCGCGGTGTACTTCTTGTCGTCAACGTCCTGGGTCCAGGTCGTTCCCATGTGACGCTTCACCGATGAGATTGTGCGGTCGACGTTGGTGACGGCCTGACGCTTCGCGGTTTCGCCGACGAGAACTTCGCCGTCCTTCGCGAATGCGACGATCGACGGGGTGGTGCGGAATCCTTCGGCGTTGGCGATAACCGTCGGTTCGCCACCTTCGAGGACCGCAACGACCGAGTTCGTCGTTCCGAGGTCAATTCCTACAGCTCGTGCCATGATATTTCTCCTTCAAGTTGAGCCTTGTTGTATCAACTTTGACACCGGTCGCGAAGTTTGTCAAGTCGAAAGGGCAAAACCTGCGCGTATGTCGCTCAAGTTTCGAGGCGAACAAACTCCTTTTAGTTTCGTGTCGCTCCTGATACAGTGGAAAAACCCTCGAAAGGATCCCTTGTGAACAACACCTCCCGCACCGCCGGCGCCATCCTCGGACTTGCCGCTATCGCCACTTTCTCTGTCGCACTCCCCGCCTCCGCCGCAAACGTGGCCGAGTGGGGCGTCTTTGAAGACAGCCTCACTGCGGACGGTGCGCTGCTTTTCACTAACCCCGACTTCCCCGACGCCGAAATCATGGTCTCTAGCGAAAACACATACTCCTTCCTCAGTCCTGCGGAAGAGAACGAAGGCTTCACAAGTGCGGATCCCGTCGGGGCGCTGGTCGGTGCAAATTACGATTCGACGGACAGCCTCTTCCTCAAGATTGAAACCGCCGCCGACAACAACCAAGAGACAGTGACCGAGATCACCTTCGACAGCCCGGTTCCGGCCGACCAACTCGTTCTCGCAATTAGCGACATCGACTCCGATTACACCGAAGTCACGATGCTCGACGCGGAGGACAGTGACGTGTCCGCGGAAGACATCGTCGGTACGGCAACGACTACCGGATTCAACTGGGACGACCCTTCGGACACGGAAAACATCCCCAATGTCGCACTTGAAGATGCAACGACCGTCTCAATGGGCACCGCTCCGGACGGAACCGACGGCTCGACTGGATGGGTTCGCCCCTCTGTTGCCGTTTCCCAAATCACCATCAGCACGTGGACTGAAGACGGAAACAACAGCTCACAGCGCATCTGGGTAGGTCAAGTCATCGAGGACACCTCGAGTGACAACCTTGCCGACACCGGTGTGAGCGACTCGTTGTACCTCACGGCAGTTGCCGGAGGAGCAATCCTCGCAGTGGGCGGCGCAATCGCACTTCGTCGCCGCGGAAACATCTCGTAAGCAGTCCGCAAAAACTGTTTGCTCATGACCCTCACGCGAGTAGCGTGGGGGTCATGACTGTTAACAACGAAGTTCAGCCCAAGATCCCTTTCCACCAGACGTTCTCGTGGGCGATGTGGGACTGGGCAACGCAACCCTTCTGGACGGTCATCACGACGTTCGTCTTCAGCGTGTACGTCACGAGTGTGTACTTCATTTCTCCCGAACTCGCGGCACTGGCCGAGGACGACCCGAGCCAGGTCACCGCACTCGCAGGTCTGACGTCAACTCTCGGGTGGGCCACCGGAGCCGCGGGTGTCATCATCGCGATCCTCGCTCCGATGTTGGGGCAGCGGGCTGACCGCAGTGGACGCCGGAAGCGTTCAGTTCTCACCAACACGGTGATCATCGCCGTTATCCAGGCGATGATGTTCTTCGTCGCCGCCGACCAAGCGTTCTTCCTGTTCGGGGTCATCCTGCTCGCGGCAGGAAACGTGTTCGCGGAAATCGCGGCCGTTAGCTACAACTCGATGCTGAATCAGGTGTCAACCCCCGCCACTCGAGGTCGCGTCTCTGGTCTCGGATGGGGACTCGGTTACATCGGTGGAATCTTCGCTCTTGTCGTCGTTGTCTTCGGATTCGTCCAGGGCGACTGGTTCGGGCTGGGCGACACCCCCGGAATTGGCATTCGCGCGGCCGCGGTGATGTGTGCGGTGTGGACGATGATCTTCACGATTCCGATGTGGTTGTTCGTCCCCGAAAACGTTGTGTCGAACCCCGAGCCGAAGATCGGCATCGTTGATTCCTACAAGAGACTATTCCGTCAGGTTGGCGAGTTGCGCCGCACCAGCAACCACACGTTCCGCTTCCTCGTTGCCAGCGCCGTTTACCGCGACGGCCTAGCCGGCGTCTTCACCTTCGGTGGCGTTATTGCGGCGTCCATCTATGGCTTCACGTTCACGCAGGTCATGATCTTCGGAATCGCCGCCAACCTCGTCGCCGGTGTTTCCACAATCGTCTCGGGTCGACTCGATGACCGCTTCGGTGCTCGTCACGTCATTCTGTATTCGCTCGGCTCACTCGTCGTTCTAGGAACCGCCGCGTTCATCCTCAAGGATGCGGGCGCTGCGGCGTTCTGGGCTGTCGGGCTGTTGCTCTCGACGTTCGTTGGACCTGCGCAGGCGGCTTCGCGCTCGTTCCTCGCTCGCGTCGCGCCGGCTGGGCGCGAAGGTGAAATCTTCGGACTCTATGCGACCACTGGTCGCGCTGCATCGTTCCTCGCACCAACTGCGTGGGCCGCGTTGATCGCAGCGACCGGCGACACCGCCTGGGGGATTCTGGGAATCGTCCTCGTGCTTGCCGTCGGCTTCCTTCTCATGCTCGGAGTTGGCCGACTCGGTCGCTAGTTCGCTCTTTTCAACTGAGGCCCGCGCGTAAGCGTTGGGCCTCAGTTATTTGTCCGAGAAGTACGTGAGCAGCGCAAGTGTCACGACGATTCCCGCGATGAAGTTGAGTGCGAGGAATCGGCGCCATCCTCGGTTCGCATCTTCGGCATTTGAATCCGTTACGTTCCACCACGGTGACACCGCGACAACGTAAATCAGAGCGACGGGCGCGACCCACGGCGCGTAGCCGGGGGACACCGCGAGCAGGCCGCCGGCAAGGACGTAACACGCGATTGCGAAACGGACGGTCCAGGCGGCGCCCATGACGGTTGCGATGGACGCCAATCCTGCTTCGCGATCAGCGACGACGTCCTGGACCGCACCGAATGCGTGAGAGGCGAGCCCCCAGAGGAAGAAGGCCGCCAAGATCATCCACTCGGCGGTGTCTACCGATCCGGTCGCAAGGACGATGGCGTACAAGGCCGGGCTGACGAAGTGAGTGCTTGAGGTGAGCGAATCGAGGAAGGGCTTCTCTTTGAATCGCAGGCCTTTCACGGAGTAGGCGACAACCGCGAAGAGCGAACCAACTAGCACTGCGTTCGCGGCGACGGAACCGATGGCGAAGAGATATACCGCAAACGGAATACACAGAATCGCGCTCGTCCACAAAACCGGAATATGAAACTCCGGCTTCAGTACAGCGCCTTCCAGGCCACCTTTACGGGGGTTCCGCATGTCGGATTCGTAATCGAAGACGTCGTTGATGCCGTACATCAAGACGTTGTAGGGAATGAGGAAGAACAGCGCTCCAATGACGAGGGTGAGGTCGATGCGCGCGGTCGTCATGAGGTACGCCGCCGAGAACGGGTACGCGGTGTTGACCCAGGACAGCGGCCGCGAGGATTGCAAAAGGGTCCGCGCGAGCCTCATCGGGCTACCTTGCGTTCAAGGATCCGCCACAGGCTCGCGGCCAGCATCACGGCGACGAACGTGTACAGAAAGTCCTCGATCGGGGCGTGCCCGATTCGGATTCCGAGGATTCGTGATTCGTCATACGCGACAAGGCCTGACCAGATGATGAGGTTGTCAAAGATCGCGGTGGCTCCGAGGAGGGCCAAAATCGGGAGAACGAGTGCGCGGAGTTTGAGCCCAAACTTCCATCGCGCAAGGGCGGTCAGCCCAATCGCCCACGCAAGGAATGGGACTGACATCTCGAGATACGTCGTATTCATCGGCGACGCTCTGCCAATTGAAACGCGACGAGTGCGAGATGCGTCAGAAGGGTCAAGAAGAACACTTCTTCAATCGGGACTTCCGTTGCGATGTCCCACCCGATCAAGAGGTTGCTGTCGCCCTTGAAGAAGACGCCGTTCGCTACCCCGGAGATGTCCCACCCGATAAAGAACGCGACGGACAGGACGATGACGAGGGCCGCTCGGCGCGCGTCGTCAAAAAGCGCAAGTTTCCAGCGATAGTCACAGAGGACCATCCCGGCGAGCGAAAAGAGGAGTAGCCCGAGATACAGGCCCTGCATCAAATTGCCTTGTCGGGAAGCGGGCCAGCAGAGTGGTCGCCGCGGAGGCGCTTGAGAAGAACTTCCGCCGAAATCATGCACATCGGAAGTCCGATTCCGGGAACGGTTCCCGAACCGACGTAGTACAGGCCTTCGACCTTGCTCGACTTGTTCGTCGCGCGGAAGAGGGCGCTTTGAGTCAGCGTGTGCGCGGGTCCGAGCGAGTTGCCCTTCCAGGCGCCGAGGTCGGCTTCGAAGTCGGCCGGCCCGACGGTTCGGCGAACCACGATTCGGTCGCGGAAGTCGGGAATGTCTGCCCAGCGGGCGATGGCGTCAATCGTGCGGTCGGCGACCTCTTCGATTTGAGCATCACCGTTTCCGTCCAGACCGCCCTTGCCGAGCGACACGTCTGCGGGGCACGGGACGAGCACGAAAACGTTCGAGTGACCGGCCGGAGCTACAGCATCGTCCGACTTGGACGGCGTGCAGACGTAGAACGATGCCGGGTTCGGCATGGTTGGCTTGTCGGTGAAGATCTGGCTGAAGTTCGAGTCCCAGTCCTCGGTGAAAAACAGGCTGTGGTGGAGCAGATTGGGAAGTTCGCCCTTGACGCCGAGGTACATCAGGATCGCGCCGGGGCTGGGCTTCTTGTTCTCCCACCACTTCTCGGGGAAGGTCTGCTGCTCGTCCGACAGCATCGTCGTTTCCGTGTGGTGCAAATCTGCGCCAGAAACAACGATGTCCGCGTCGATGGTCTGGCTGGCTCCGGACTTGTCTGTGTAGGTGACTCCCGTCGCGCGGCCCGAACCGTCGACGTTGATTCGCGTTACGCGCGCGTTGGTGTGAACCTGCACACCAGCCGCAACCGACAAGTCTCGAATCGAGTCCATGACTCGAGTGAACCCGCCCTGCGCATAGAGAACGCCGTCGACCAAGTCGAGGTGGCTCATGAGGTGGAACATGGCGGGAGCCTCATATGGGCTCGTGCCCAGGAAGACAGCGGGGTAACCCAGGATCTGCTTGGCGCGCATCGTCGTGACGTAGCGTCCCGCGAAGCCCCAGATCTTGGTCAGCAGCAGACGTGCCAGTGTCCCCAGTCGAACCAGGACCTCACGCTTGAGCAAGGGCCCGAGCTTCACGAACGCGGTGTACAAGAAGTACTTCTTCGCGATCTCGTATGTCTCGGTCGCCGAGTCCAGGTACTTGGCCATCGCCTCGCGTGAACCGGGCTCGATCTGTTCGAACAGGTCAAGGTTCTTTTCGCGACCGACCTGAACATCGATGTGCTCGGCGGGTCCGTCGCCCTTCGGCTCGAAGAACACGCGGTACCCGGGGTCGAGAACGTGAAGGTCGAGCTGCTCTTTCGCGCTCGTCCCCATCAGGCGATACCAGTGGTCAAAAACCTCGGGCATCAAGTACCACGACGGTCCGGTGTCGAAACGGAACCCGTCCTTTGACCACGATCCCGCGCGGCCTCCCGTGTTCGGCAACGCCTCGAGAAGCGTCACGTCGTAACCGTCGCGCGCGAGCAAACCCGACGCGGACAGTCCGCCCATGCCGCCGCCAATAATGACAACTCTCTTCGCGGTCATCGCGTTCCTCTAAAAATGACGCGAGCCGCGATGAGGAATTTTTCAGGGTCACTCACGCGAATTCGCGAGGTCTTGAGTACTTCGGCCGGGGTTCGGCGAATCTTGGCATTGAGCGAGGCAAATAGTCCGTGCGCAAGACCGACCGCTCGTCGTGCGTCGGCCGAGAGCAGGGGCAACGTCGCAGCAGCTCGCGCGAGGTCGTCATCGATGTCGTCGCAGATTCGCTTCTTGTCGATCTCGTTGAACGTGTCGATTCGCACGCCGGGGAAATAGGAGCGGCCAAGACCGTCAACGTCGGCGGAGAGGTCGCGCAAGAAGTTCACTTTCTGGAACGCAGCACCGAGCGAGCGAGCGCCAGCGACCAGAACGTGTGCCTGGGTGGGAAGTGGCTTGTTGTTGCGAACAAAAACCGCGAGGCACATCAGGCCGACAACCTCGGCAGAGCCGTAAACATAAGTAGCGAATGACTCCGCGGTGTACGTGCGGTCCGACAAGTCCATGCGCATCGACGTGTAGAACGGTTCGACGATGTCGCGCGTGATGCCGACGGCACGGGATGTGTGGGCAAAGGCGTGCACGATGAGGTTCGTCGAGTAACCCGAGTCCATCGCCGCGTAGGTGTCGCGCTCTAACTCGTCGAGCGATCGGCGAACCATCGAGTTGTCCAGTCCGGCCTCGACGGCAACGCCATCGACGACCTCGTCGGCCAGGCGGACGAGCGCGTAGATGTTGTCGATGTGCTGTCGAGCCTCGCGGCCCAGAATTCGGGACGCCATCCCGAACGACGTCGAGTAGTCACGAATGACGAGCGACGCCGTCTTTTGCGCGACCGAGGTGTACAGGTCCAATCGACTCACGTCCGCCTCCTTTGTGTCGCCACTTACTGACAGCACTCTCTCAGGATAGCCTGAGAGTGATGAGTGCTGTAGAAATGGTCGTCCTGGTTGACGAATTGGGCGCCCCGATTGGGACCGCGCCCAAAGCAACCGTGCACACGACCGACACCCCTTTGCATTTTGCGTTTTCGTGCCACGTCACGAACGAGGCCGGCGAGATTCTCGTCACCCGTCGAGCATTGTCAAAAGCCACCTGGCCGGGAGTGTGGACCAATTCGTTCTGCGGTCACCCCGGACCAGACGAGGACCTCGAGGACGCGATTCGCCGCAGGGCCCAGCAAGAACTTGGCATGGAGATCGCCAACATCCACTCTGTTCTTCCCGATTTCCGCTATCGCGCGGTCGATGCATCCGGAATTGTCGAAAACGAGATCTGCCCGGTGTTTGGGGCTGTTGCCGTCGGTGAGCCGAACCCTGCAGCGTCCGAGGTCGCCGAGTGGCGGTGGGTCAGCCCCGACAGTCTTCGCGCGGCGATCGAAGGCGCACCCTTTGCCTTCAGCCCGTGGCTGGTGTGGCAACACGAGCAACTCGTCGAATCTAAGCTGAGCGAATAATGCGCGGGCGCATTTCGAACTGGCTCAGCACGGTTCTCTCGGCCGAAACACGCACAGGCGTCATCACCATCGCCGTCGCGGTAGTGACGATTGCGTGGGTCAATTCACCGTTCGTCGGCTCGTACGATGCCATCATTCACGCCGAGTTCGGTTTCCCCGGACTCGTCCTCGACGTGCACCACTGGGCCGCCGACTTTCTGCTGGCGTTCTTCTTTCTCGTCATCGGGATCGAGTTACGCCACGAGTTCACTGTCGGGTCACTGAACTCGCCCCGCAAGGCGCTCGTCCCCGTTGCAGCGGCGATCGGCGGAATGGTTTTTCCCGCCCTGATTTACGTCGCGTACAACGCCGGTCAAGAGACGCTCGTGGGGTGGGGAATCCCGATGGCGACGGACATCGCGTTCGCTCTCGCGGTCCTGGCGCTCGTCGCACCCAAATCAAATCCCGCGCTACGCACATTCCTGCTGGCCCTTGCCGTCGTCGATGACCTAGGCGCGATCATCGTCATCGCACTGTTCTACACACCCGGTTTGCAGCCCCTGTATGTGGGTGGGGCTGTTCTCGGGCTCGGATTGTTCGCCGTTCTGCAGCGGACGCGGATCGGTCACCCGGTCGTCCTCATCGCACTGGGACTTGGAATCTGGTGGCTCGTCTTCCAATCCGGCGTCCACGCCACGATTGCCGGTGTCGCCATCGGGCTGTTGCTGTCGACGAAGCGAGGGCCTAAGGGCTCGCTTGCTGACCGTGCCTTGACCGCGTTCCTGCCCGTCTCGTCCTACGTGGCCGTTCCGGTTTTCGTGTTTGTCTCGTCGGGCGTCTCGCTCGCCGTCATCGGCGCGTGCGCAACGACTTCTCCCGTGTTTGCCGGAATCGTGGCCGGTCTGCTCGTCGGCAAGCCGCTCGGAATCGTGTTCTTCGTGTGGATCGCCGAAAAGTTCTTTGGCGGTCGCCGCGATGCTTCGCTGAGGCGCGGTGACATCTGGCTGGTGGGAACGATCTCGTCAATCGGTTTCACCGTGGCGCTGTTGATTAACGACCTGGCGCTTGGTGACACGTCGTTTGGCGAAACGGGAACCGCGGCGGTTGTTGTCGCCGCCGTCATCGGAGCAGTCGCCTCGTTCTTCGTCGCGAGGCGCGTCGCCGCCTAGAGTTCGGTCTTGTGGAAGTTCTTCCACGAACGCGACGCCGTCGGGCCACGCTGTCCCTGGTATCGGCTGCCGTACTTTTCACTGCCGTAGGGGTTTTCGCTGGCTGACGTCAGGCGGAAGAAGCACAACTGCCCGATCTTCATGCCCGGCCACAACTTGATGGGCAAGGTGGCGACGTTCGAGAGTTCGAGGGTGACGTGACCCGAGAAACCGGGGTCAACGAAGCCGGCGGTCGAGTGGGTCAGCAGGCCAAGGCGACCGAGAGACGACTTTCCTTCGAGGCGCGCAGCGATGTCGTCGGGAAGCGTGACCAGTTCGAAGGTGCTGCCGAGGACGAATTCGCCCGGGTGAAGGATGAACGGCTCGTCGCCGGTCACTTCAACCGCGCGAGTGAGGTCGGGCTGCTCTTCTGCCGGGTCGATGAACGGGTACTTGTGGTTATCGAACAGGCGGAAAAACTTGTCCAAACGCACGTCAATCGAGGACGGCTGGATCATTCCCAAGTCGAGCGGGTCAAGCTGGACGCGGCCGGATTCAATCTCGGCGCGGATGTCGCGGTCACTAAGAAGCATGGGACGAGCCTACCGTTGAGAGGTGTCTTGGGTGCGAAGGCGAATCACGCGCTTCGTGCCAGACGTGTAGAAATCAGCCGATTTAGTGACACGTTATTTTCCGCGGCCTCCGTGGCGAGTTTCTTGTGGAGCTCCGGGGCAATCCGAAGAAGCAACTTGCCCGAGTAATCACGTTCTGCGAGTGGGACCGGCGGTTCCTCGCCAGAGGCGACCATGTCAACGACAACATCGGTTGCAAGTTGTTTTATCCCCGCGAACGCTTCAGATTCGTCCGAATCCAGCCACGACAGAGATGGGAACTCTGCCACGGTTCCCACGAATTCGCCGTCGCGAGGACTCCATTGCACGCTGTATCGATAATGCGCTGCGTTAGTCATGATTTTCCTCCTGCGTCCTTCTGTCGATGGCCGAAATGACTTGCCTCACCTGATATCCCTTGGCATTCGATCCTCGGGCCTGGATCACCAGTCGCGGATTATCAGGCCAACCCGTGCGAAACACTCGGTGCGAGCCGCCCGTCATCGAGGGCGGGCCAAAATACGCGACACAAACGGCGGCGAGATCATTAAATGTTGAGTTTTCTGGGTTGTTCCTCAGCCGCACAATGGTTTTCTCTAGTTTTCCCATCGAGTGACAGTATCAATAATGATACCAATATGCAGATGTTGTCAACAGAGTCCTCGGTAACTTTCAGGTTTCATGTCGGTGGTCGGACATAAAATAAGCGACCTTCCGACAACCCGGAAGTGAAACGAGGAAAACGTGGACACCACAATCGACAACTTCATCAAACAGGTTCAGGGCGAATCCGTCATCGTCACGGGTTGGATTCTCGTGGCCGCGACCGCCGAGGGTGCCCTGGCGGGGGCTCCAATCGGTTTCACGATGTCGAGCAGCGAGGGCATGCCGGCTTACTCCAAGATCGGGCTACTGGAGTCGGCCGTTCGGTCGATTCACGACGAAAACATGTTCCTCGCGTGGGAAGACCGCAAGATGGGCCCGAACCCGCCGTTCTAGGGGTTCTTCGTGACCTGGATTGCTGCCGTCAGTTTCTCTGCGAGCACCAGGCGGTCGATCTTGCCGTTTCGATTTCGCGGGATAGTCGGCACATCGAGAACGATGTTGGGGCGGCCGGCCCTGGGCATGCCGTTCACGAGCTGGACAACTTTGTCGTGAGTCGGCTGATCCGCGACGACGACTGCGAGCACCAAGTGGGCGAGTCCGTCCGGGAACGTCACCGCAACACACGCTGCGTCTCTGACCCCGTCGAGTGACTCGGCGGTGGCTTCAATCACGAGTGGGTTGATTTTGGCGCCGCCGATGTTGATGACGTCGCCGACGCGGCCGGTGATGATGACGGTTCCGTCCGACTCAATCCGCCCCAGATCGCCTGGGTAGAACCAGCCGTTGTCATCGGCGATGGGGGCGTCTTTTCCGTCCACCCGATACGTCGTGCACTGAGCGGGGCCACGGTACCGAATCGCGCCTTCGATTCCCGGCTCAAGTGGTTTTCGATTGGTGTCGACCGCCTCAAAAATTGTGTCGAGCACGGGCTTGCCGCGGAATGCGGTCGCCGCCTCTTCGGTCGAGTACGCGGCGGTTCCGCACTCCGTCGATCCGTAAACGTTACTAATCACGCCGTCGCACACGCGGCGGGCAACCTGCAGGAATTGCGCGGTTTGTGGCGCTCCCGCCGTGAGAATCGTGTCGAACCGCAACTGCACGTCGGCGGATTCGGCTGCCAGGACAAGTTGCACGACTTGATTGGGGGCACCGCTCAGTTCCGTCACGCGATCGGACGCAATCAGGTCAAGCGTCGACCGGTCAAGGCCGCTGACGGGAATGTATGGGTGACGCTCGCGAATCGCCGAAATGACCGCGCCAAAGCCGGCAATCGAGCTGCTGCGGAAGAGCGAAACAGCGCGGGCGACGGGCCACAGGGCCGTGTACCCAGTGGCTCGGCGGCTGGCCGTCCTTTCGGTCAACTCAACAAGTTTCGACTGACCGGTTGTTCCGCTCGTGAGACACACGTGGACAACTCGGTCGGGGTTGTCGGACGCGTCCGAAAGCCAGTCGGTCCATGGCTTATCGGGCACGTCAGCGAGATTGAGCGCGTCCAACGGCGCCCACGAACGCCCGGCCTGAACAAGTCGGCGAGCACCTGTCTCGAGATATTCCGTCTCGCTGGGCGTCACGACCGAAACTGCGTTCACAGCCTGAACCGCGCACAATCCGACAACCTCGTCAATGCCGTCGGCTGAAATCGCCACCAATTCGCCCGGCTTGACCTTCACCGCTCGAAGAGCGCCCGCGAGCGCCGACACTCTCTCGGCGAATTCACGAACCGAGAGTGACTCAGTGCCCGTCAGAATCGCAACATCGTCGGGGGATTCGGAAACCCACGCGGCAAGGTCGCGAATCATCGCGGAGGTCATCGTGACGAATCCGCGACAAATTGGGCGAGGCCGTCACGGATGAGCTTGCCCATCTGGTTGTGAGGAAGTTGCGGCACCCGGCGATAGACCGCGGGTACGGCATTTAGTGATGCAGCACGGATCTGGGAATCGACCACCTTCATCGTCTCGTCGACATCAACGACTAGTGCCATCTCGATCTGCGTCTTCCCGTCTGAGGTGTCAACCAGGTAGCACGCGGCGTCGGTCACCCCGGGAACGGCGAGCGCCGCGGACTCGAGCGCAAGCGGGTCGACCTTCACCCCTCCGATGTTCATGACGTCGTCAACGCGCCCGACGATCATGAGTTCGTGGGTTGGCGTGAACATTCCGCGGTCTCCGGGGTAGAACCAGCCGTCGCGAATGGATTCCCTTGTCGATTCGGGATCACGGTAATAACGCTCGATCACTTCGGGCGAGCGATAACGGATTTCCCCGACTTCTCCGTGTTCCACTGGTTCCCCGTTGGTGTCCACAATCGTGACCTCGACGTGGGGGACGACATGGCCGACAATTCGGGGGTCAGAGCCAACTGCTGCCTCTTTGACTGCAATGAGCCCGCCCTCGGTCGATCCATACATGATTGCCACACCGGCACCGGGGAATCGTTCGGCCAATCGATTGATGAGGGCATCCGACGGCGTACTTCCGGCGATGATGATGCGTTGAATAGTGGTTCCGCGCTCGGAATGCCCCTCGAACACATCGCAGACTTGAGCCAAGGACACCGTGGCGCCCACGAGGACAGAGATCTCCAGCTCATCAATCAGTTCGGGCAAGCGAGTGGTGATCGCACCGATTGCAACATACGGTGTGCCGAGAGTCATGTGCGCAAGCGCTTGATAGACACCACCCATCGACGAGAAGCCCATGAAACTGAGGCGAGACGAGCCTCCGTGGCCGAGGGCCTGAACTGCGCCGGCGCTCAGCGCCTTGATGGTGCCCGCGTTGTACTCGGCTGCCTTTGCCCTGCCGGTGGTTCCACTGGTGAGGACGAGACGAACCAACGACTGATCCCCGTCAAACGCGCGCGGAGGCGTCGGGTCCGTTGCACCTTCCCGGGCGCGCAACCACTTGTCATCGACACTCATGAGCGGGACAGTCGTCGGTTGGTTCCCCAGCCGCTCGGGAACCGCAACGACGAGCGCTGCACCGAGATCAGCAGCTTGACCAATGTGGTGAAGCGAAACGGAGAGAAGACCCTCGTGTGACGCAGCAAGAGTGACGAGCCAGTCAAAACCGTTAGGCAAGAGTGTCGCAACCAGGTCTCCCTTGCGCAGGCCAGCGGCGCGCAGCTCGGCGGCAATGCTCGCTGCGATCGCCTTCACTTCGCTGAACGAATATGTGCGCGTTTCGGTGTGCATCGCAGGCTGAGGTCCAAACTTGGCCTCCGCCTCGACAACCAAGTCCCACAACGGATTCACGCGGCCACTCCACTTCGATACATAAAATCAACCTATAGGCTGAGACAAACAATCCCACGAGAGGGAAAACCGTGATTTCACCAGCATTTGCACGCCGCACAGGCATCGTCCTCGGTGCAGGAACCGTTCTGAGCGCATTTGGCGTGACCGCTCCGGCCGTCGCTGCAACCGATTGCTCTGGAGTCACCGCGATTGCCGCCACCGAAGCCGCTCTTCGCTCTGCCTTGGACAACCAAGATTCACTGATTTGCATCAACCCGGGAACCATCAACCTTGGTACCGGCGGTTTGGATTCCGATGGCTCAGCGATTTACGTCGACTACGACGTAACGATTGTCGGAATCGGAAACGTTGTCTTTGATGGAGATGGCACAGGGTTGAGTGCACTTCTGACGGAAGCTCAAGCCGATGTTGACCTTCAGGTAGAGGCGATTACATTCCAAAACTTCAACAGTGACTCCGAGGTTTACCCCGGTGTTGTTGGCGCCACAACCTCCGGTACCGTCACCGTCATCGACTCGACCTTCCAGATGAACACGGGTTACGCCCTGGTTGGTTCGGTGGATCTCTATGAAACTCCCGACGACGTTGATTTTGCCGACATCGTCGTTTCGGATTCGTTCTTCAACAACAACACCCTCGCAAAGGGCGCTGTCTGGGGCTACGGTGACATCTCCATCACCGATTCGGTCTTCGTCGGAAACGACGCTGAGCAGGCCAGCGTCGTCAATGTCGATTTTGCTGACGAAACCGACGGAGGTTCGCTGAACCTCAGTGGCAACTACATCGCCGACAACTACTCGCAGTATTCCGACACGGTGGTGATTTATTCCGCCTCCGCGTACATCACCAACAACACGTTTGACAGCAACGAGTCGAACTACGCAGTCGTTGAGTATTTGAACGGCAGCAATGGTGTCGTTGGTTTCAATACCTTCGTCGACAACTATTCCGAATCACTGAACCCCAATGTCCGGATTGCCAGTGATTCCGAAGCCGGCGTGATTGGAAACATCTTTGTGACGAGTCCTGAAGAGTTCGGCGTCGACGAAGACAGTGGGACCCTGACCGATCAGGGCGGAAATTTCTCCACCTCAGACGACTCGCAATACCTCACCAACAGCACTTCACACAACTCCGTTGACGAGGCCGATCTTGCACTGGCTGACGAAGCCACGGTTGCTGGCGGTTCGACAGAAACGTTTGCTCTGGGTGCAGGAAGCATCGCTCTCGACGCAGTCAGCGCGGCCGACGCCGAGTTCGCTCTCGAATTCGACCTCACTACCGACCAGCGCGGCGAATCGCGCGGCGAACTGCTTGACGCCGGCGCCTGGGACGACGGCGAAAGCGTTCTTGCGTCGACCGGTGTCGATGTCACGGGAATCGCTGCAACGGCGGGACTGTTCGGTGCAGCCGGCGTCGCGCTTGCCGCTCGTCGCCGCACTCGCCGCTCGTAGTTTCTTATTGGGGCCTCGAGCCCGTTCAGCCCTCGCCATTAGAGCGGAATCCCCCTAAACTTGCGGGAGCCCCTGTGAAAGGTTTCCCCATGCTGTCCAGCAAATTCGTTCGTCCCGCCGGCTTCGTTGTCGGAGCGGGCACCGCACTCACCGCATTTGGTCTCGCAACGCCCGCTCAGGCAGCGGTTGACTGTTCGACCGGTGTGACCGTCAATGCGACGGAAATTGCCCTCCGCGAAGCGATCGGCGACGGCGAAACACTCATCTGCGTCAACCCGGGAACCATCGACATGAGCTCGAGCGGCGCGGACTCGGATTCCGTAGCAATAAACGTGGACAACCAGGACCTTCACCTCGTGGCACTGGGAGAAGTGATTCTTGACGGAGGCGGCGAAGCCGATCACGCGATTGTGTCGTTCGGAAACTCCGACGAAGATCTGACGATTGATGGATTCACGATCACCAATTTCAGCAATGGCGGGGAAATCGACCCTCTCCCCGCAGTTTTGCTTGACGGCACGACTGGAACGTTGACCATTCTGAACTCGACGTTCATCGGCAACAGCGGTTACGGCGTCATCGGCGCGACTGACTTCGACGACGAGATCAACTATCCCGACATCGTGATTGATAACTCACACTTTGAAGACAATGCAACAAACCTCGGAACAGTGTGGGGATATGCATACATTGACGTAGGGAACTCGTCTTTCATCAATGATGAAAGCGCCAGCGGAATCATCAACCACGACGCTGCTTCCGAGGACTCTTACACCGTCGTACATGGGAATTTCTTCTCTGACCTTGGGACAAGCTCGTCGGCTCTCTTTTTGACGGCTGCCTCCAACTCGGTTTACAACAACACCTTTGTGAACAACATCGGCGACGAATCCGACGGAGGCTCTGTCATCACGTTCGAAGACTCAGCATTGGGGGTCCTCGCGTTCAATACCTTTGCGGCAAATGACGGCGCAAACGGACAAGCGAACGTGGCACTCGTCAACAACAACGAGGTCGTCTTCCATGGGAACGTCTTTGACACCCTGACCGGGGAGAACGGGATTTCCAGCACCAACTCGGCCATCACCGATGGCGGCGGAAACATTTCAACGAGCGAGCTGGATTCGGCGTACTTCGATGACGCCACATCAGTCACCGGAGCGACCACCGAGGACATCTCGCTGGGAGACCCCGCTGACAACGGTGGCTCGACATGGACCATGGCATTGGGAGAAGACAGCATCGCGCGCGATGTTCTCGAATCGAGCCTTGTGGCGAACGAGCTTGGACCTGATCTTGACTGGGATCAGCGCGGCGAAGCCCGAGGTGACCTGGTTGATGCTGGTGCATGGGACGACGGCGAGAGCGGCCTCGCTTCCACCGGAGTCGATGCCGCAGGTATCGCGTTGACCGGTGGGCTCATCGGCGCAGCCGGTGCCGCACTTGTGGTGCGCCGCCGCCGCAAGGCCTAGTCGATCAGACGGTCGTTGTCCTTCGCGGTTTTCATGAAGGACACAACCCGTGAGTCGACGCGAATGTCAGACGGCTTGAGTTCGCGCGACAAATAGACCCCGTCGAGCGTGCGAATGCGTGAGAACGCGACGTAGGCCTGTCCGTCGGCGAATGCGCCGCGACCGAAGTCCAGAATCGCGCTGTCCAGTGTCTGGCCTTGTGACTTGTGAATCGTGACTGCCCAGGCCAGGCGCAACGGAAACTGCTCGAAAGTCGCCTGAATGTCCGCCTCGACGACGTTCTTGTCAGGGTCGTACGTGTACTGGATCTTTTCCCATACGACAGGCTTGACCTCGACAGGCTCGTCAGGCATTTCGTCCGTCGCGACGTGCACAACCCCGTCCACTTTGACGACGGTTCCCAGCGTTCCGTTGACCCAACGGCCACCGTCCATCAATGAATCGTTGCGCAAGAACATCACGCGGGCGCCGGGCTTGAGTTCAAGTTCCTCTTCGGCGGGAAGTTGCCCACCGAATTCGCCGTCAACGTGCGCCTTGGCGATCTTGACTTTGCCCGGCAATTCGGCGAGTGCACGCGCGTTGATGGTGTTCGCCGTGTGGTTCGTCGCAGCGAGGGTAATGACCCCTTCGGGAAGGGGGCGCCGTGCGCCGACCTGGTTGAGCATCGCGCCGTCATCTGCCGTCATCTGCCCCATACGCATGCGGTCAAGGACGTCACGGAAGTCGTCTTCCGATTGGCGCAGGACGTCGGTCAACTCGACGACGCGAGGCTGTGCCTCTTGGAAAACCTTGGCGTCGAAGAACCACGGCGACGGGTAGTTGTCGACGAGGTATTGCTTCTCGACGCCTTCCTTGAGCACGGGCGGAAGTTGGTACGGATCACCGAACATGACGACCTGGACCCCGCCGAACGGCTCACCGCGGCGCCCACGCGTCGCGCGAAGCCGGCGATCGATCGCGTCGAGCAAGTCGCAGCGAACCATCGACACCTCGTCGATAACGAGCGTGTCAATCTTGCGCATCAGGGTGCGTGCGTCGTCCGTCAGCGGGTACATCTTGGTGTTGGGGGTCACAAGACCGATCGGCAGGCGGAACAACGAGTGGATGGTCTGTCCGCCGACCGCCAGAGCCGCGACACCCGTCGGAGCCGCGATGACGAGAGCCTTCTCGGTTCGACGCACGAACTCTTGCAGAAGCGTGGATTTTCCCGTCCCCGCACGGCCCGTCACGAAAACGTGCTCCCGAGTCGAATCGATGACGTCCATGACGTGCGCCTGTTCAGGCGTGAGGTCAATAGCCATCATTCTGCTCTCGGTCGGGTTTTCCAGAGTACCTGTCGGCACCCCCGTCGACCGTAGGCTGATACCCATGTGGCGAATCTTTCGCGATGCGCGGATCCTGGGGGCAATTGGCATCGGGCTTTTCCTCGGTGTCATCGCGATCCTGAACGCCACCGCTTATTCTCCTGAAGCCACGGTCATGCGTTACCTGTCTGCTCTCGAAGATGGCCGTCAGGCCGCCGTCGAGGAAATCGTGTGGGGCGACTCGGGCTCGCCGGCTTACGACATTCGTGTTCCTGCCGATCCCGCCGACAGGCCCCTCCATCCGAGTGTCGTCGAGACATTTCGTGCTGCCGACACCGTTCTAATCACTGCGCGCGTTGAACTGGGCGGAAAGAAGGTGAATGTTGAATTCGCGCTAACAAAAGAACCTTCTTGGTCACCCCTGACGTCGTGGAATTTTTCCCTGCGCCCTGTCGGAATCATCGATGTCGTCTCCACGGCGGAATCAGGCGCAAGCGTCAATGGGGCTGCCGGATCCAAGGGCTCCCTTGTGTATTACCCCTCAATCGCTACGGTGGCCGCACCCTCTCCCTGGTTTGATGCTCGCCCCCAAAAGGTCCTCGTCGACACTCTTGGTCGCCATTACACCGTGACGCTTGACCTCACCCCATCGACAACGCTGCACCAGGACATCGACGCGGCGGTGCGCGAATATATTGACGATTGCGCGGCGCAAAAGACCCTCGTCCCAAAGAAGTGCCCGTTCGCTGGGTTCACCGCCATGGCGATTGCCGATGGCCCGACCTGGACTATCGACACCTACCCTACGGTGTCCATCGTCGAGAAGGATGGCCAGTGGCACGTGTCCGGGGACGGGAAGGTGCGATTGAAGGTGTCCCTCATCGATTTCGCGACGGAGCAGACGGAAAAGTACTCGGAGAAGATGTCGTTCACCATTTCCGCGACACTTCTCATCACCGATGGAGCAAAGCCGCGGCTGGTGTTCGACAATACGGTCGAACGTTAGTCGCGCTTCGCGATCTTTCCCAGCATGGCGTTGTAGGCCTCGAGTTCAGCGTCACCGTTACGGGTAGCCTGACGGTCGAGTCGTTTGGCGTCTCGTTCATCTGACTTGATCCACGACAGGATCACCAGGCCGGACAGGATCAACGTCGGCAGCTCGCCGATTCCCCACGCGATTCCGCCACCGATCTGTTGGTCGACGATGGGGGAATCTCCCCACGTGCGGCCCATCGCGCCGAACCATTCGGGCAGCAAAAGCCCAGTTCCAGTCATGAGCGATAGACCGAAGAAGGCGTGGAAGCCCATCGTCGCCATGAGCAGGATGAGGCGAATGGGGTAGGCAGTTCGGTGCGGGCTGGGGTCGACCCCGATCAGCGCCTGGACGAACAGGTACCCCGAAGTGAGGAAGTGCAGCACCATCCACTGGTGTCCTAGATGCGTTGTGGTCGCCCAGGACAGCAACGGCGAGTAGTAGAACACCATGAGCGACAGGGCGAAGACGACCGTCGAGATGAGCGGATGGCCTACAAGTCCGACCCACTTGGAGTGAACGATTCCGAGGAACCATTCGCGCATTCCCCGCGACCCGTCCTTTCGTACCTCGATGGCGCGCGCGACGAGAGTGACCGGTGCGGACAGGACGATGCCGACAGGAACAAGCATCGTGAGCAACATGTGTTCGATCATGTGGGCGCTGAAGAGATATTCACCGTAGACGGCAACACCGCCGCTGGTCGAGTAGACGAGGACGGCCATCGCCCAGACCCAGTGGATCGAGCGCGACAACGGCCACGCGTCACCGCGCCGGCGGAGCCTGATTGCTCCCCAGAGATAGAACACCGTCGTGAACACCGCGAAGAGTCCCCACATGAGGTCGATGCGCCACTCGCTGAATGCGGTCTGCCACGTCCACGGATCGGGGACTGCACGTCCGGTGAGAATTTCGGCGGGCGTCAGCGCGCCGGCGAGTTCAGTGGAGACGGGCGTCGCGGTTCGCCCGAGCCCGGTTGCCAATCCAACAACGAACAGAAGCAAGGCTGTCTCGAAGACGGCAAACGAGGTGACACCGCGTGCGGTGTCGATGCGGGGCACGATTGAGCGACGCCAACGCACGCCCAGCAGCGCAAGAACCACGGTCACGACGAATTTGAGGAGGACGATGATTCCATAGGCCGAAACGAGTTGGTCCCACGCGCCGATTCGAACGACGGCACTTGCGACACCCGTGATGGCGACGATGCTGATGGAGAGAAGGGCAATCGACGAGTAACGCCGAAGCAGGGTCGACCGATCCGCCCCGGCGCCCATCGCGACAACCGTCGCGACGAGTCCGCCCGTCCACAGGGACACGAAGATGAGGTGCAGGACGAGAGCGCTGACCGCGATTCCGTGGTTGGCCGCGCCACCGGAGTGGCTCATCTCGGCAAACGGCCAGGCGACGGCGACGGCGAGCAGGAACGTCGCCGCGCTACCGAACCAGGATCGAGTCAGTGCCACGAGCAACGTGATGGCGGCCACCATCGCCGTAATGATGATGAGAAGTTTGCCGAGGTCGGTTTCGCTGAGGAAGTACTGCAAACTCGCGTCGAAGCCGGCGTCGAGGGAAGCTGGTGCTCCATAGACCGTGAGGAACGTGAAGAACGTGTACGCGACCATGGCGAGTGACCAGACGACCGCAGCGATGAGCGTCAGCGCCGACACGCGCTGCGAGGCGGTTCCAGCGGGTAGTGCGAACAATCGAACAGCCAACCCGCCGATCACGATTGCCATACTCGCTGAGACAAAGAACTTTGCGATGGGGGCGCCCCAGCGTGCAACGACTCCAGGGTCGGCGAGCATTACCTCGTGTGCTGCCCCACCCAACTCAAGGGCGAACCCGAGCCCGAGCAGACCGACAACGAGAAGACCGACCACCGCCAGAATTCGTTGCCTGCTCACGCTTCGAGCCTACCGAGCGAAAACGGGCAACAGAAAAGGGGCGGAGTTTCCTCCGCCCCTTCTCGTGAAAGCAAAAACTACTTGACAGCAGCCTTGAGCTTCGAGCCAGCCGAGACCTTGACGCTCTTGGAAGCGGCGATCTGGATGGTGGCACCCGTCTGAGGGTTACGACCCTGACGAGCGGCGCGGTGGGTGCGATCGAACGCGACCCAGCCGGGGATGGTGACCTTGTTGCCCTTGGCAACTTCGCCAGCAACCGTGGTGAAAAGGGCATCCAGAACAGCGTTAACGCCAGTCTGGGTCTGACCGGTCTTGGCAGCGATTGCGGCCACGAGCTCGGATCGGTTCATTCGAGTCCTCCTGTAGTGACTTGATAGGGGGTGTGGTGTCAGTAGTTTCCTACGTCAACCGCACTTCACACTACCAAGAAGACTTCTTAACGCCCGGCAATTCGCCCCGGTGTGCCATTTCACGGAATCGGACACGCGAGATGCCGAACTTCGAGAGGAAACCGCGGGGACGACCATCGATCGCGTCGCGTCCGCGAACGCGAATCGGCGATGCGTCACGAGGAAGCTTCTGCAATCCGAGACGGGCTGCTTCGCGCTCTTCGGCGGTCGACTTGGGGTCAACGAGTGCCTTCTTGAGTTCGAGACGCTTCGTCGCGTAACGGGCGACAATTACCTTGCGCTGTTCGTTGCGCGCAATCTTGCTCTTCTTCGCCATGGTTTAGCGCTCCTCACGGAATTCGACGTGCTTACGGATTACCGGGTCGTACTTCTTGAGGACGAGACGGTCGGGGGTGTTACGACGGTTCTTGCGGGTCACGTAGGTGTAACCAGTTCCTGCCGTCGAACGCAACTTGATGATGGGACGTACGTCCTGTGACTTCTTAGCCATTAGAACTTCACCCCACGAGCGGTCATCTCGCGGACGACTGCGTCGATTCCGCGAGCGTCGATGACCTTGATGCCCTTAGCCGACAGGGTGAGGGTCACCTTGCGGCCAAGCGACGGCACGAAATAGGTCTTCTTCTGGATGTTCGGGTCGAACCGACGCTTGTTGCGACGGTGCGAGTGCGAAATGCTGTGTCCGAAACCGGGGACGGCTCCAGTCACCTGGCACACTGCTGCCATGGTTTTCTCCTTGTAGTTACCGTGAGGTACGAGCCCTCACCCAAGATCACTTGTCTGCGACCGAATCGGGTGACTCGGCCACGGCGTGCACGCACGCGCGCAACTTCTCAAGATTACGGGATTACCGCGCGCTACACAAACTCACACCGAGCAGTTCGCGCAGACTCCGTATATATCGGCGACGTGTGAGACAAGTTGGTAACCGTTTTTGTCAGCGGTTGCCTCGGCCCAACGTTCGATCTCGTCTCCGCTGATTTCCGTCGTCGCTCCGCAGGTCACGCACACGAGGTGATGGTGGTGTGCGGCACCGCAGGCGCGATACACCTGTTCGCCGTTGCGCGTGACGGCATCCGCAGTGCCATCACCAACGAGCGCCTGCAGGGTTCGATAGACGGTTGCCAGTGCCGGGGCGTCCTCGCCCAGTCGGTCATGCAGTTGCTGGGCAGAGAGGAACCCGCCTGAAGACTGCAGTGCGAGTGCGATAGCGCTTCGCTGCTTTGTGGTGCGTTTCATGGGGTGAACCTAGTCGTGGTCCTTGACGCCCTTGATGTGAATGTGGTCGTCGTGGTGCTCGATTCCGTGTTCCGCGTCGAGTTCCTGGTGAATCTGCTTGCGAATTCGGGGAAGAAGCCAGCGCTTGAAGACGACACCGTAGAAGAAGGCAACGAACAGGCCGTCGAAGATGATCTGCCAGATCAGTTCAGACAGAATGTGGGCCGGGTCGAGGGTGATGGCCCAGAGTTCGTCCCAGAACGAAAGTCCGGCGTCGTGTGCGTCTGCTGCGAGCGTGATGAGGTTCATGTCGCCAGCATACGCTTATTGCGAATGATTCGCAATAACTAGTCGAGCAGGAGGGCTGGTTCCTCGATGATGCTTGCGATGTCCGCGAGGAAGCGGCTGGCAACGTCACCATCGACAACGCGGTGGTCGAAGGACGCACCGATCGTCGTGACGAATCGGGCTTCGATGTTTCCGTCGACGACCCACGGCTTCTGCTTGATAGCACCGAGCACGACAATCGAGACCTCACCCGGGTTGATGATGGGGGTTCCCGTGTCAACACCGAACGAACCAAGGTTCGTGATCGTGATCGTCCCCTTGGACATGTCCTCGGGTGTCGTCTTGCCGTCGCGTGCCGTGACGGTCAGCTCTTCAAGAGCAAGCGCGAGCTGCTTCATGTTGAGCGTGTGCGCCTCTTTGACATTCGGCACGATCAGACCGCGCGGGGTCGCAGCTGCGATTCCCAGGTTGACGTAGTGGTGAACGATGATGTCCTTGTCCGTCCACGACGAGTTCACGGAAGGGTTGCGCTGAACGGCCCACATCACGGCGCGAGCCATGACGAGAAGCGGTGACACGCGGATGCCCTGGAAGTCGGGTGACGCCTTGAGTCGCTTGACGAAGTCCATCGTTCGCGTTGCGTCAACGTCGACGAACACCGATACGTGCGGGGCTTCGAACTTCGATTTGACCATCGCCGAGGCGATCGCCTTGCGGACGCCCTTGACGGGGATGTATTCCTCGCGGTCGGTCGGCCACTCCGGAGTTTCCACATTGCGGAAAACCGTCTTCACCTCGGACTGACGAACGACGTCTTCGCGGGTGATTTCCCCGTTCGGCCCGGTCGCGATGACCTTCGCCAGATCGACGCCAAGCTCCTTCGCCATCTTGCGAATGGGCGGCTTCGCAAGAACGGGGGTGCCTGCGGCCGGGACGCCCGCGACGGGCGGAAGTTCGGATGCGGTGACGCTGGCGGACGGTGCAGGGGCGACTCGGTTTCCGCGACGTGACGTGACGTGACCCGAACTTCCGTAGCCAACGAGAACAGGCTCGGCGGCTTGTTCGGTCTTAGCTTCGGGAGCGGGGGTTGCGACGGGTTCGGGCGCCGGGTGAAGCGGGGCCGGGACGCCGCCCTCGGAGTCAACCTGAATGATCGGAGTTCCGACCGGAACGGTGTCGCCCTCGGCCGCCATCAAGGCGACGATGGTTCCCGCAAACGGGCTGGGAAGTTCGACGAGCGACTTGGCCGTCTCGATCTCAACGAGGATGTCGTTGATCGCGACCGTGTCGCCGACCTTGACGCGCCACTGCACGATTTCGGCTTCGGTGAGTCCTTCACCGACGTCGGGCAGGGGGAAGTTGACAACGGCCATGAGCTAGAACCCTCTCGCTCGGTCGACGGCGTCGAGGATGCGGTCGACATCGGGGAGATACGTTCCCTCGAGGTTCGCGGGCGGGAACGGGGTATCGAAACCACTGACGCGAAGGACGGGGGCTTCAAGGAAGTAGTACGCGGCTTCGGCGACCGTCGCGGCGATCTCGGAACCGACCGACGCTTGTCCTGGCGCTTCCTGGGCGACGACGAGTCGGCCGGTCTTTTCGACGCTCGCGAGAATGGGTGCGTAGTCGATGGGCGACAGCGACCGCAGGTCAATGACCTCGAGGCTGATGCCTTCACCTGCTGCGACCTCGGCTGCGTCGAGCAACATGGACACCATCGCGCCGTGACCGACAACCGTGACGTCCGTGCCGGTTCGAACCACGCGTGACTGGTGCGCGGGGGCTGGGGTCGCGTCGAAATCGACGTCGCCTTTTGGCCAGTAGCGCGCTTTCGGCTCGAGGAAGATGACAGGGTCGTTTGACTGAATCGCCTGACGGATCATGTGGTACCCGTCGCTCGGAGTCGCGGGCGACATCACGCGAAGTCCGGCGGTGTGTGCGAAATACGCCTCGGGGCTTTCCTGGTGGTGCTCCACCGCGCCGATGTGCCCGCCGTAAGGAATGCGGATCACGACGGGGAACGACTGAGTTCCCTGGTGACGTGAAGTCTGCTTCGCCAACTGGGAAACGATTTGATCGAAGGCGGGGAAAACGAAACCGTCGAACTGGATTTCACACACGGGACGGTAACCGCGCATCGCGAGGCCGATCGCCGTTCCGACGATTCCCGACTCGGCGAGAGGGGTGTCGAGCACACGATTTTCGCCGAATTCGGTCTTGAGACCTTCGGTCACGCGGAAGACGCCACCGAGCGTTCCGATGTCCTCGCCCATGAGGATGACTTTCTCGTCTTCGCGCATCGCGCGTTGAAGTCCGAGGTTGATGGCTTTGGCCATCGAGAGGTTCTCGCTCATGCGTGTCCTCCGAACGATGCTTCATATTCCTGAAGCCACTTCTTTTGTGCCGCGGTGACGGGGTGCGCGTCGGTGTACACGTGGTCAAAAATGACGTCCATCGGCGGCGGTGTCAATTCCACCGTCTTGCGTCGGATGTCGGCGGCGAGGTCCTCGCCCTCCTGACGGACCGACTCGAAGAACGAATCCGATTCACCACGGAATCGCAGGAACTTCTCGAAGCGCGCGATCGGGTCGCGCTGCTTCCAGTACTCCTCTTCCGAACTTTCGCGGTACTTCGTCGGGTCGTCACTGGTCGTGTGAGCACCGAGTCGGTACGTCTGCGCTTCGATGAAACGGGGTCCATGCCCGGCGCGGGCTTCATCCATCGCCAATCGGGTCACCGCGTAAGAAATGAGGACATCGTTTCCATCGATTTGGTAGGACTCGATGCCGAATCCCTCGCCGCGAAGGTACAGCGGGCTGCGCGACTGCCTGGCAACCGGGACCGAGATCGCGTACTGGTTGTTTTGCAGGAAGAACACCTGGGGTACCTGGTAGGACTGAGCGAAAACGAGTGCTTCGTTAACGTCACCTTCGGACGAGGCTCCGTCACCGAAATAGACGATGCAGGCTTCGTCGGTGGCCTGGTCGCCCGTGGCGACTTTGCCGTCGAACTGGATTCCCATCGCGTAACCCGTTGCGTGCAACGTTTGCGTACCCAGCACAAGCGTGTAGAGGCGGAACTTGGAATCGTTGGGGTTCCAGCCGCCGTTCGTCACGCCGCGAAGAAGTTCGATGATGTGAATCGGGTCGATTCCGCGGATTCGGGCAATCGAGTGCTCGCGATAGCTGGGGAAGATCGTGTCCTGCGGACGAGTCGCAAACGCGGAACCGACCTGGGCGGCTTCCTGTCCGAGGCTGGGGATCCACAGCGCGAGTTGACCCTGACGCTGGAGGTTGCCGGCTTCGATGTCGAATCGCCTTGTCGTGACCATCTCGCGGTAGAACAAGCGAAGGTGATCGTCGGTCAAACGGTCGACAAGGGCGCGATATTCCGCGGTGCGGTCCGACTCGACGAGAGTTCCGTCGGTGGACAGCAACTGGAGGGTCGCCTCGGTGTACGGCATAGTTCCAGACTAGCCGTTCGCCGCAGGTCGGTGCAGGTTGGCGGCGACGATTCGTGCCGCCGCGTCAAGGAATACGGGGACGGAATCGTCCTCGCCGATCGTCACGCGAATTCCTTCGCCAGCGAACACGCGCGCGATGACGCCCGCCTGCTCGAGAATCTCGTTGGCCGCTTCGGTGTTCTGGACTGTCGGCAGCCAAACAAAGTTGCCGTGAGGCTGGGGAATGTCCCAGCCCTGGTCGACCAGTGCAGCCCAAACACGGTCCCGACGGTCGCAAATGTCGTGGACGATCTGCATCGCCTCGTCGTTGTGCGCAAGGACCGCGAGCGCCGCGCGCTGCGCCTGTTCGGTGACGACCATGGGGATTGCCGTTGCGGTCGCCGACTGGAAGATGGCGTGGTGACCGATCCCGTAGCCGATTCGAAGCCCGGCAAGACCGTACGCCTTGCTAAAGGTTCGAAGCGTCACGAGGTTGGAAAACTTCCCCTTCTGCTTCTTGCCGCAGACGACGTCGGGGTCGTGCGAGAACTCGGCGTACGCCTCGTCAAGGATGACGAGGACGTGACCGGGGACTCGCGCCATGAACGCTTCGAACTCGGCGGTCGTGATCGCTGCACCCGTTGGGTTGTTGGGCGTACACAGGATGACGACGCGTGTTCGGTCGTCGATCGCCGCCAGCATCGACTCAAGGTCGTGGCGGTGGTCGGGAAGATTCGGGATTCGACGTGCTTCGGCTCCTGCGACCGTCGCAATCCACGGGTACGCCTCGAATGACCGCCACGCAAACACCACGTTGTCGCCGGGGCCACTGGTGGCCTGGATCAGTTGGTACAGAATCGACACAGAGCCCGCGCCGACAATCACCTCGTCCGTGTCACAGCCCCACTGCCTGGCGAGCGCATCGCGGACAACCCGGGAGGTTGACTCGGGGTAACGGCCGATGGATGCTTCGGAAATCGCTTCGGTCACCCACGCCGGGATCGGATACGGATTCTCGTTCGACGAGAGCTTGAACGCGTCCGCCGGTGCCGGCCTTCCCTGCTTGTACGCGGGAAGGGTCCGGATCTCGTCACGAATGTGAATCGTCGGTTCAGACTCGAAGAGGTTCATCCTCCCAGCCTACGGCGGTCGGTCGGCGTAGGCTGGACTCATGATTCGCTTGGTTTTGGGTCTTCTCATCAACTCAGTCGCACTGTGGTTGTCCGACTTCTTTGTCGACGGCATCCACCTGCTGCCCTTCGACGAGGGTGACGCGAACCTCGTTCTCTCGTACATCGCGGTCGCCGCGATCTTCGGCGTGATCAACGCCGTCATCGGGAACTTCATCCGTATCGTCGCATTCCCCGTCTACCTTCTGACTTTCGGTCTCGTCGCACTGGTCGTCAACGGTGCTTTGTTCATGCTCGTCGCTTCGGTCACACAGCAGCTCGGATTCGGTCTCATCGTTGATGGTTTCTGGTGGGGCGTTCTCGGTGCCGTCGTGATGTCGATGAGCAACTGGATTCTGGGCGTCATTCTGCGCCCGTTCCTTGGCGCCGGACGCTAGTCGTCACGGCGCGGTAATCGCGCGCAACTCCGATACCGTTTGACTGGATCGCGTCACGAAGTGACGTGATTCGCGCATCCGCCAATTCGTCGAGAGCGGCGGCGCTGGGCACATAGGTCAGTCGGTGATGTGCGTCAAAGAACCGTTCGCCGTGTGGTGAGGGAACAATCCACGTCGATGACCCAGGGTCGATGAGGCCGCCGATGGCTGGGACGGGGTCTTCGGGATGCACGATATGAATCGTCGGTATGCCCGTGACGTCGGGGACGACGCCGACCGGCGTACCCACGGTGATGACGGCATCGACGCCAAATTCACGGGACTCGGCGATGGCCAGTGCGATGAGTCCGCCTTGCGAGTGCCCCGACAACACGACTGGGGTCGCTCGGGTGATCCCCGCCGATTCCATCGCGATTCTGACCGCCTGGAGGGAGGGTGACGATCCGCTCGTCGCAAGATCGATGTTCGACGCCACGTTCCACGGATCGGATTCATCACCCTGGAAATTTGTGCCAGACAAATAAACCTCGAACCGGCTTCCGCCATCGTCCTCGTACCGCTCGATTCGGATGTGTGTGTCACCGGAAGGGATTCGGTCGATGCGATCGCGAATCGACTGTGGCGGGGTTGTCGGTTCGGCGCCATGCGCGGTCACCACAACGTCGTCCCCCATCGGGATCCTGTGCGGCAGTATTTCGATTGCGCGGTCGGCAATCGGGCGAAGACTTGGCCACAGGTGTCCCGTCCACGCGTTGTACGCGGCGATCGCCGGACCTGACATAACGGTGCTTGATGCGGCGGTGATCGCAGCACCCAGCGTCGCGACTCTGTCCGCTTCAGCGGGATGAATAGTTGCCCACACCGATTGCAGGGCGCATCGAATTCGGTCGATTTCGGCGAGAAGGCGGCGCACTCGTTCGGCCGCGACGATCCGCGCCGGCCCGTCGTGTGTCCACGCCCCCGACGACACCACGGCGCACATCCCGTGTTCGAGTGCCACACCAAGGTCGTCGATCCGGCCGCGCAGTGCGTCCGTCGAGTAGGTGACGTCACGAACGGGGATGGGCGGAATCATGGGAGCGAGCGCACGTCCGCGGCGAGCACCACCGCGATGTTTCTCAGGTGCTCGACCTCTGCGTCGAATGCCAATCGGGCCGGGCCCCACCAGTCGTCCCGATGGAGAGTCCAGATCAATGCTGCGGCGACCCGGTCGAGTTCGACTGCGGGGTCTGGTGATGCGGGGATTGCCATTCAGCGATTCTCACGGTCCGGAGTGAGCCGCGATATGACGAGCGGAAATATGTGGATGAACCCTGGATTGTCCCGCCCGTGGAGGGAAAATCTGGGAGAATAGAGCCATGGCGCTCTCCCCTCAACCGCTCAGCCCCCTCGATGGTCGTTATGCAGCGGCGGTGTCGGAACTCAGCCAGCACCTTTCCGAAGCCGGCTTGAACCGTGCTCGTGTCCACGTCGAAATCGAATGGCTGATTCGCCTCGCCGAAGAGGGGCTCTTTGGGGCTCAGCTGTCCGGTCGAGAAATCATGTCGCTGCGCGACGTCGCCACGAGTTTCGGCGACGCTGACGTTGCACGCATTGCGGAATTCGAATCGACAACCCGCCACGACGTCAAGGCTGTCGAATACCTCGTCCGCGAGCACCTCGAGCGACTTGGCCTCACCCGCATCACCGAGCTCACGCACTTCGCGTGCACGAGCGAGGACATCAACAACCTGTCCTACGGAATCACTCTCACCGCAGCGATTCGAGACGTGTGGAGCCCGGCCGTCCACACGCTGCTGAAGGCGCTCACGAATCTTGCGACAATCGAGCGTGACACCCCGATGCTTTCGCGGACCCACGGACAGCCGGCGACGCCGACGACGTTCGGCAAAGAGATCGCCGTGTTCGTGTACCGCGTCAGTCGTGTGGTTGCCGAGATCGACGCTCTTCAGTTGACCGGAAAGTTTTCGGGCGCCACCGGAACGTTCTCGGCACACGTTGTCGCGGCGCCCGGTGTCGACTGGCCTCGAATTTCGCGTGACTTCGTCGAATCGCTTGGGCTCGAATGGAACCCGCTGACGACACAGATCGAATCGCATGACACTCAGGCCGCATTGCTCACGCGCGTGAGTCACGTCAACCGAATCCTTCACAATCTCTGCACGGACGTATGGACCTACATTTCGAACGGATTCATCACGCAGATTCCGGTCAAGGGCGCAACGGGTTCATCGACCATGCCGCACAAGGTCAACCCGATTCGATTCGAAAACGCCGAGGCGAACCTCGAAATCGCAACCGCACTGGGCGACGCACTCGCCGCAACGCTGGTCACCTCGCGCATGCAACGTGACCTCACCGATTCGACTACTCAGCGAAACTTCGGTGTCGCCCTGGGCCACTCGCTCCTCGCGATTCACAACATCACCAGTGGACTGGGAGAAATTGCCGTCAATCGTCAGGCCCTGCTCGACGATTTGGGTGACAATCTCGAGGTGCTCGGTGAGGCGATCCAGACGGTGCTTCGCGCAGAACGAGCTGCCGGGACCACGACCATCGACAACCCCTATGAGTTGCTCAAGGACCTGACGCGTGGAAAGAAGCTCACGGCCGAAGCCCTTCGCGAGTTCATCGAGGACTTGGAAATGTCGGATGAGGGCAAGAAGCGCCTTCTCGCCCTGACCCCGGCGACGTACACCGGGCTTTCGTCGAGCCTCGTCGACTACCTGCGCTAAACGTCGTGCGGGTTTTCGCCTCGCGGCGGAAGCTGCGGGCTCATGGTCAGAACGATCATCGCGAGCATCAGAATCGTCACGACGAAGGCTGAACCAGCAAAGATTCCCGCCATCCGGAAGTCGCGGGTGACCATCAGGACGATTCCGCCAAGGAACCCGGCGGCGAGGAGTGAAAGGCCAACAAGCTGGAACGGCTTGGTCTTATCTTTTTGTGACACGTCGAATCGCTTTCTTTCCCGTTGCCATCAGGGTTTCTGACTGGCTGATGGCGCCAAACACGCCAAGAATGATTGCCCACGCTCCGATGGTCCCCGTCGCGATGGTCGAGTCCGCGCGCGACGGGAAGACGACGATGGTGAGAATGAGAGCCAAGATCGCCGAAGCCCATCCAGCGATCGGCTCAAAACGAATGAACGCCCTGGCGCACTCGAACAGTGCGAGCGGAATGGCCAGCGACAGCGCCGACGCCGGCCCGATGGTTCCCAGCACCAGTCCGAGTGACGTCGCGCCGACGAACAGCACGTTGAGCCACCAGACGCCGGCGGTGATGGCGGTGGCACGGTCGTCACGAACGAGAAGCGACACGATCGCGATGGCTGTCATCCATTGCAGTCCAACGAGATTCCCGTGGTTCGCGATGAACGGAATGAACAGACCCGCGATGAGCAGAATGCCGGGGCGACCGAAGGTGCGGAAGTGCGGTGCGACGATCGGCCAGTAGTGACGGACAACCGTGACGACGACCTCGACGGCCCAGCGGACCCATGCGATGGCGATGAGGACGCCGTGACGAATGCGCGCGAAAACGACCAGCACGCGATCGAGGAAGTCCAGCACGCCTCTAGCCTACGACCGCTATCCCTGTGCAGTTGGTCAGACGACGGGCGCCATGTCACTGAAGCGCGAGAAGCTGCCCTCGAAGAGAACGGTCAGCGTTGCGGTTGCGCCGTTTCGGTGCTTCGCCACGATGAGTTCTGCGTCGTTCTTGGCGTCTCCGTCTTCTGCGTAGCGCTCGCGGTGCAAGAGGATGACGATGTCAGCGTCTTGCTCGAGAGATCCCGATTCGCGAAGGTCGGACAGCATCGGCTTCTTGTCCGTGCGCTGTTCCGGTCCACGGTTGAGCTGTGACAGCGCGATGATCGGGACTCCGAGTTCCTTCGCGAGAAGTTTGAGCGAACGCGAGAATTCGGACACTTCTTGCTGGCGGTTTTCGACGCGCTTTCCCGAGGACATGAGTTGCAGGTAGTCGATGACAATCAACTTGAGTCCGTGCTGCTGCTTCATTCGGCGGCACTTGGCGCGAATCTCGACGAGTGTGAGGTTCGGGCTGTCGTCAATGAACAAGGGCGAGTTCGCGAGGTCCGCCTGCTTCTGGGAAATCTTTTTCCAGCCCTGGCTGTCGATTGTGCCGTTACGCATCTTGTGCAAGAAGATGCTGGTCTCGGCCGAGAGAAGGCGCATGGCGATTTCCGCGCGCGACATTTCGAGCGAGAAGAACACGGTCGGCTGATTGGCCTTGATTGCGGCGCTTCGCGCAATATCGAGCGCAAGAGTGGACTTTCCCAATGCGGGTCGGGCAGCAATGAGGACAAGCTGTCCGGGGTGCAAACCGTTGGTCAACGTGTCGAGTTCGCGGAATCCCGTCGGGATTTCGATGTGAGCACCGTTTCGGCCAGCGATCGCTTCCATTTCGTCAATGGCGGCAACGAGCGCATCCGAGACCTGTACTGCTTCGTCCGCGCGAGCGGTTCGCCCGATCGAGAAGACTTCAGCCTGAGCTTCGTTGACGAGATCGATGGGTTCGCCTTCAGCGGCGAAACCCATCTGCGTGATGCGGGTTCCCGTGGTCACAAGTCCGCGCAGGATCGCCTTGTCGGCGACGATCGACGCGTAGTAAGTCGCGTTCGCTGCGGTGGGGACGAAGCTCGCGAGTTCGTGAAGATATGCGGCTCCGCCGACCTTCTGCAGGTCTCCCGCTTTGGCGAGCTGGTCCCCCAGCGAGATCGTGTCGGCCGGGTCGCCCTTTGCGAAGAGGGAGATGATGGCATCGAAGATGATTTCGTGCTTGGGAAGGTAGAAGTCGCGACCCTTGACGACCTCGGAGACCTCTCCGATGATGTCCTTGGACAGAAGCATTCCACCGAGAGTGGACTTTTCGGCGGCGATATCGTTCGGCGGAACACGGTTTTCGCCCGTGCCTTCGGGTACTAGTTCGAGCTGTGGACCGGCCATGTTCGCGCCTCCTTTTCTTCCGCTGGATGGGTGCGGGTTTTCAGTATGAGTGTGAGGTACGACAAACCTCACCGCCACGCCCATCGGTGACCTCGTAACGCTAGGGAAGCGCTTCCCACAATGCAAACGGCCCTGTGGATAAGTCTGTGGGGGAATTGTGAAACACGCCGAACAAAGTTGTGGACAGACTGTGGAGAACTGTGGAGAACATTTCCACTTATCGCTAAAATAATGCGTCTGACCAGGCATTTATCCGTCTTCACACCTGTGAGTAAAGTTGTTTAGAGTTCAGGTTGAACCTTTAACCTTTCCACAGTCAGCTTTCGCAACATGGAACAGAAAAGCGCCCCCGAAACCGTGGCTTCGGGGGCGCTTTCGAACGCAGAGTGGATCGCTACTTGGCAGCAACGACCTTCAGAGCGAGGGTTGCAACGACGCCGTCGTGCAGCTTGACCGTCGCCGAGTAGGCGCCGGTTGCCTTGATGGCGGCCTGCAGTTCGATCGAACGCTTGTCGATCTTTCCGAGACCGGCTGCTTCAACAGCGGCTGCGATGTCCGCGGTCTTGACCGAACCGAACAAGCGACCCTCAGCACCAGCCGACGCGCGAACCGTGATGGATGCGCTTTCGAGCTTGGTCTTGAGAGCAACAGCGTCTTCGTGCGACGCGAGAGCGCGAGCCGCACGTGCCGCCTTGATGTCGGTCACCTGCTTTTCGCCACCGCGGGTCCACACGATTGCCAGTCCCTGGGGGACGAGGTAGTTACGTGCGTAACCGTTCTTGACGTCGACGATGTCGCCGGCGGTTCCGAGGCCAGAAACCTCGTGAGTGAGAATGAGCTTAGCCATCTGAATATCTCCTAACGGCCAGCGCCGGCGTAGGGGAGAAGTGCCATCTCGCGTGCGTTCTTGACCGCACGAGCGATGAGTCGCTGCTCCTGAACCGAAACGCCCGTGATGCGACGCGAACGAATCTTGCCGCGCTCAGAGACGAACTTGCGAAGTGTCGCAACGTCCTTGTAGTCGATTACATCGACGCGAATTGCTTTTGCGGGGGGAAGCGCCTTTGCGCCCTTCCCGACGCGGGGCTTACGGCGATCGCCGGTTGCCTTTCCTGCCATGGTGATGTCCTTACGTTAAAAAGAGTTGGTTAGAACGGAGTCTCGTCCGCGGGGGGTTCGGTCTGTCCCCAGGGGTCCTTCTCCACTGCGGGAGCGGCGGCCCACTGGTCTCCACCGGTCGGCTGCGACCAGTCGGAGCTGGACGATCCGGCGCTGCTGCTTCCGCCTGCGGCGCGCGTGATGGACGCGGTCGCGTAACGAAGCGAAGGGCCGATTTCGTCAACCTCGAGCTCGATCGAGGTGCGCTTTTCGCCCTCTTTCGTCTCGTACGAACGCTGACGGAGGCGACCGGTCGCGACGACGCGAGCACCCTTTGTCAAAGACCCGGCTACGTGCTCGGCGAATTCACGCCACACGCTGGCACGAAGGAAGAGCGGCTCGCCGTCTTTCCATTCGTTCGACGCACGGTCAAACGTGCGCGGGGTCGAGGCGATCGTGAAGTTCGCAACGGCAACACCGTTCTGCGTGAAACGCAGTTCGGGGTCGGCGGTGAGGTTTCCGATAACCGTGATGATTGTGTCGTTAGCCATGATGACTACTCGGCAGCCTTCGCGATACGAGCAACGGCCTCATCGGCACGAAGCACCTTGGTGCGCATGACCGATTCCGAGAGACGGAGCTGACGCTCGAGCTCAACGGTGGTCGCGGGCTCCGCGGTGAAGTTGACGACGGCGTAGACGCCTTCGCTCTTCTTCTGGATTTCGTAGGCCAGACGACGACGTCCCCACAGGTCAACGTTGTCAATCGTTCCGCCGTTTGCGGTGATGACGCCAAGGAACTTGTCGAGCGTCGGTTGAACAGTGCGGTCATCAACCTCGGGGTTGAGGATCACCATCAGTTCATAAGGATGCATAAATAACCCACCTCCTCTGGACTCAGCGGCTACAGACTTTCTGCAGCAGGAGGGTATTGCTTCCATTCGTTGCCACGAGGGCAACCTGTCAAGAATAGCCCAGCGACGCGGTTAAGCCAAGTCGCGGTCCGCTGCCCAGGCGCGCAGGCGTCGTTCCGCCTCGGCTTCACCGAGCGGACCTTCATCGAGGCGCAGTTCCAGAAGGAAGTTCCAGGCCTCGCCGACGGCACGGCTGGGGCCAATCCCCAAGAGCGCCATTATTTGTTCGCCGTCAAGATCCGGTCGGATCGCGTCAATCTCTTCGCGTTCGCGAATCTCGTCAATTCGACGCTCGAGATCGTCGTACGCCTGACCCATTGCGGCAAGTCGTCGTTCGTTTCGAGTGGTGACATCGCTTCGCACGAGGATGTGAAGTCGTGCGAGTTCTTCGCCTGCATCCCTGACATAACGGCGAATCGCGGCATCAGTCCATGCACCCTCGCTGTACCCGAAGAAACGCAAGTGAAGTCGAATGAGGTTTGTCGTTCGCGCAATCGTCTCGTTGTCGAAACGCAACTCGACGAGTCGCTTCTTGGCCATCCGCGCGCCGACCACGTCGTGCCCGTAGAACGTGACTGCCTTCGACGGCTTGTCGAACGATCGCGTCGCGGGCTTGCCAATATCGTGCAACAACGCGGCCAGTCTGCCGATGATGTCGGGTTCTGAGCCAGGGTTTCGCTCCTGCTCGAGAGCGATCGACTTCGTGAGGACCTTGAGCGAGTGTTCGTACACGTCCTTGTGGCGGCCGTGTTCATCGTGTTCACGCACAAGCGCAGGCAGTTCCGGCAAGACGATGTCGCATAAACCCGAATCGACGAGGATGCGAATTCCAGGCACGGGGTCGTTTGCCGACAGCGTCTTGATAAGTTCATCCCTGACGCGTTCCGCCGAGATCATGCGAATCGAGTCAACGCGGTCGCGCAGTGCGGCATCCACCTCGGGCGCGAGTTCCATTCCCAGCTGGGCAACAAATCGCGCCGCGCGCATCATGCGAAGCGGATCATCAGCGAAGGAAACCTCGGGCGTGCTCGGAGTGCGAAGAATTCCCGCGGCCAGGTCTGCAAAACCGTTGCTGGGGTCGACGAGCTGCATACCCGGCAAGGTCAGCGCCATCGCATTGACCGTGAAGTCGCGGCGAAGCAGGTCGTCGTCGATTTTCGTCCCAAACGCAACGGACGGCTTGCGGCTTTCGCGGTCGTATTCGTCGGCGCGATACGTGGTGACTTCGATGCGCTCGCTGTCGACCATCGCACCAATCGTTCCGAAGTCGCGACCGACATCCCACGTTGCGGTAGCAATCGGAGCAAAAATCGCGAGCATCTCGTCGGGAGTCGCGTTCGTCGTGAAATCGAGGTCGTTCACCGGTCGTCCAAGGAACGCATCCCTCACCGGGCCACCAACGAGTGCGAGTTCCTTGCCGGCGGCGTCGAACGCGGAGGTCACGCGCGCAACGGCGGGACTCGCGGCCAGAGCCGTGAGTCGTGCCATGGCATCCACCACGCTCTCCATGAGTCCAAAGTCTAGACTGAGGGACATGTCTTCGGCCGTGAACGTGCGCGCTGCCGCGCTTCGAGTTCTCGGCGCGACAGTTTTCGCTGCATTCATTGCGGCGGCAGGAGCGGCCGGTTCCGTTGCCGCTCCGGTGCGGACAATTTCGGTGCTCGTCCCGATCGTTGCCGATGCCGGCGATGGCCAATTCCTCAGCGCGGACGAGGTCGGGGCGGAAACTGCCCCGGACGGCGCCTGGTCGTTGTTGACCGCGGCGGCAAAGCGACACGGCTTCACCATCGCACTGGACTCGCGAATCGTGGCGAGCGTCGCGGCGCTTGGCGACGACGCACCTGAATCCGCCATCACATGGTTGGACGACGTCGATTCCCTCGATCCGCTCCTGCTTCCCTGGGGCAATGCGGATGTCTGGGCTCTGGTGTCCGGGGAATCGGTGTCGTTTAGCGCCGACGATTTCGGGCTTTTGGCAAACGTGGAACCCAGCGAATTGGTCGTGTGGCCCAGCGGAGACGTCGTTGACTCGTCGTCGGTTGTGACGACCTCATCACGCGGTTTCACCCGCATGATCGTCGGGAACGACCAATTCGCGGGCGGATTCGACTCTGCGGCGAGTGGCGCACTGGCCGACGCCGTCTCGCCCGACTCGTCCACTTCTGCGCTCGCCGGAGCGGCCGCCGTCCGCGCAGAACTGTCCAACGGCGATGTGGTCGTCCTGCCCCGCACCGCCCGTGAACTCGACGCGTCGATGGCGGTGTCCGTTCTCGACCGTGTGGTCGGAACTGACGTTCGCGTGACACGGGTCATCCCGACGAGTGTGAATTCAATGCGAACCCCGTTCACCGAAGTGTCGGCTCCCGACTCGTTGGTTTCCGTGTTCGAGTCGTTTGCCGCCGATGAAGCGCGCGCCGCGACGATTTCAGACGAGCCAGCTGCGCTCCTTGCCTCGCGCGTCCGATCGCTCGCCGTTACCACGAGCGACCTTGACCCGATTGTCTTCGAGTCGGTAGCCGAGGCGTACATCGCTGACCGCGACTGGTTGTCGCGACTTGTCTCGATCTCGCTCGCGACGGAATACACCGTGCTGTCGAACACCGCCGATGTCCCCGTCAGTGTCAGCAACGATTCCGGCGCAGCCGTCACGGTCGAGGTGCGTGTCCGTTCGACCTCCGGGATTGTGCAAGTTGAAACGCCGAGCCAATCGGTGACGATCGAGCCGCGGTCAAACATCCGCATCACGGTTCCGATGACCGCGGTGACGAACGGACGAACCGCTCTCGTCGTCAGCCTGGTGGATCCGGCTGGTACCGCGATCGGGAAGCCCGTTTCGTTCCCGATTGAAGTTCAAGCGCAGTGGGAGATTCTCACAGTGGTTGTCTTCTTCGGTAGCGTCATCGTCATCATGACAATCGGAATTCTGCGCACGATTCGACGACGTCGAGCCGGCGCATGAGTATCGGTCGTTCGAGCCTGCTCCTCGCGTCGGGGACGGTTGTCTCGCGAATTCTTGGCTTCATCAATGCCGTTGTTCTGGCGCGAACCCTCGGGCTAGTCGGTTCCGGCGCTGATGCCTTTGCGCTAGCCAATCAACTTCCCAACAACATCTACGCGATTGTCGCCGGTGGAGTCCTGTCGGCAGTTCTCGTTCCCCACATCGTCAAGTCCGGACTGAACACGGATGGTGGCGCCAACTTCATCAACAAGTTGTTGACGCTCGGGATAGCCACGTTTGCCGTCGTCGCCGTGCTCGCCACACTCGCGGCGCCCTTGTTCGTTGGTCTTTACGCTCAACAAAGCGCAGGAACCGGTGACCTGGGCTTCAGCACTGCCGAGATCAATCTCGCCGTCGCGTTCGCGTGGTGGTGCCTTCCACAGGTCTTCTTCTATGCCGTGTACAGCCTGCTCGGCGAGGTCCTCAACGCCAAGGGCCTGTTCGGTCCGTTCACGTGGGCTCCCGTTCTCAACAACATCGTTGCCATCGGCGGAATGCTGTGGCTCGGTGCCGTCTTCGGCGGATCTGTCTCGATTGCGACGGATTGGTCGGGCGGTGAGATCGCAATCCTCGCCGGTTCTGCAACCGCCGGCGTCGCGGCCCAGTCCCTCATTCTTTTCGCGTTCCTCGGTCGCGCGGGTATTCGCTTCCGACCCGACTTCCGATTCCGCGGTGTTGGCCTTGGTGAAACCGGCAAGATCGCAGCGTGGACGCTGGGCATGATCCTCGTAACGCAACTTGCGGGAATCCTGCAGAGCAACATCGCGTCACTCGCAACGACCAACGGAGATCCGGGACTCGCGGTCCTGCGATTCGGTTGGCTCGTCTTCATGTTGCCCCACTCGGTTGTGACCGTGTCGCTCGCGACGGCCTATTTCACACGCATGAGCACTGACGTACGCGACGGCAATTGGGCTGCGCTGTCGGCCGACATCCGTCAGTCTCTTGCTCGGGTTGGACTTTTCATGGTGCTCGCGAGCGCCGGACTGTGGGTAACCGCTCCTTTCGTGGCTCAGGTCTTCGATAGTTCGGCAACAAGCGGGCTCGCGCCGGTCATTTCGCTCTATGCGGTGGGGCTCGTTCCGTTCGGAATTGTGTTCGTCCTGCAGCGTGTGTTCTACGCACTCGGCGATACGCGGACCCCGTTCCTCGTGCAACTCGCTCAAGCAGCCGTCTTCGCTGGACTTGCTTTGTGGGTGGGGACGGGCGGAACGGATTCCGTTGCGACAGGTTTGGCGGTGGCGATGAGCGTGTCCACCTGGGTTCAGGCTGTCGTCATGGGCGTCGTCTTGCACCGCAGACTGGGAAAGTTGTTCGATCGAACCGAAATCGCGTCCCTCGCGACGTTCGCCCTCGCCGTCATCCCATCGGTTGCGCTGGGGTTACTCGTGGGGAACATCGCCCACGGAATCCTCGTCGTCGAGTGGGGAACGAGCATTCTCGAAGCGATCGTCACCGCAGGACTTGTGACTCTCGTTATGGGTGTCTCGTACATCGGCGGATTGGTGGCACTGCGCAACGACACCGCGATGAACGTCGTCGCGCCGTTTCGAAACCGAGACGACAAGCGCGCCTAGACTGAACTTCTGACTGTCATCGGAAGGACACACAGTGCGCGATCTCGTCATCATAGGTTCAGGACCGGCCGGATACACGGCAGCAATTTATGGTGCGCGCGCCGAGTTGAAGCCTCTCGTCATCACGTCAAGTGTTGCGATGGGCGGTGACCTGATGAACACGACCGAGGTCGACAACTACCCCGGTTTCCCCGAGGGAGTCATGGGTCCTGACCTCATGATGAAGATGCAGGCTCAGGCCGAGCGTTTCGGGGCAGAATTGCTCTTCGATGACGCAACGAAGCTCGAACTGGACGGTCCCGTCAAGAAAATCACCGTCGGTAACGGCGACGTCATTGAAGCCAAAGCCGTCATTCTGGCGATGGGAAGCGAATATCGCCGATTGGGGCTTAACGACGAAGCACGATTGTCCGGTTTTGGTGTGTCGTGGTGTGCGACCTGCGACGGGGCCTTCTATCGCAATCGCGCCGTAGCCGTCATCGGTGGCGGCGACTCGGCGATGGAGGAAGCGACCTTCCTCACGCGTTTCGCGGACACGGTGTACATCATTCACCGCTCGGATCAGTTCCGCGCATCCCCCGTCATGTTGGCTCGCGCCCAGGCTGACCCCAAGATTCAGTTCATCACCAACGCCCGCGTCACGGGAATTCTCGGTGCCGACACGGTTGCGGGCATCACGCTCGAGAACACCGACGGTTCGTCTCGAGTCCTCGACGTTGAAGGCCTCTTCATCGCAATCGGGTCGGATCCACGCACGTCGCTCATTACGGGTCAGATCTCGCTGACGGACGAAGGAAATGTCGCCGTCGACGGCCGTTCATCGAAGACCAACCTTGCTGGTGTTTTCGCGGCTGGCGACGTCATCGACCCGACGTATCGCCAGGCAATCGTTGCCGCCGGCTCCGGGGCTGTCGCCGCTCTCGACGCGCAACACTTCCTCGAATCACAGTCACACTGACGCTGAGTAGACTGGTGCTCAGAAACCCGTTGAGAGGACAACCATGAGCGCCGCCCGCGATGTGACCGAAGCTAATTTTGCCGCAGAGGTCCTGCAGAACGACAAGCCGGTCATCGTTGACTTCTGGGCCCCGTGGTGTGGCCCGTGCCGCGCGGTTTCGCCGATTCTTGACGCCATCGCCGAGGCACACGCCGACAAGATTGACATCGTCAAGTTGAACGTCGACGAGTTCCCTGACCTGGCCGCTCAGTACAACATTCTCAACATCCCGGCCATGAAGGTCTTCAAGGGTGGCGAGGTAGTCAAGACTGTCGTTGGCGCAAAGCCTCGACCCGCACTCGAGCAGGATCTCGCCGAATTCATCGGATAGTTTTCGAGGCCTTGGCCGTCGAACTCTCACTCCGCACCACGCCCGCGGCGTCCGACGTTTTGACGGCGTATTCCGAAAACGGAATATTTATAAACCCTCGGTCAGAGGGCTTTTAGTCGTCTGCTCCGACGCCCAGTTCGGCGGCAATTCGGTTAAGGTCAGCGACCGTCGCGAAGTCAATCGTGATTGATCCCTTGCTCTTTCCGAGTGCGACGGTGACGCGTGTGTTGAGTTTGTCGCCGAGCTTCGATGCGATTGCTGCGAAGTGGTCTGCGCGACCCCCCGGCTTTGCGGTGGGCTTCTTGGTGGTCGAACCCGGTTCGCCACCCATGAGCGCCGCCGCCGCTTCGGCCGCGCGCACGGAGAGGTCCTCGTTGACGATTTTGTCAGCGAGTTTCTCCTGACCTTCCTTGCCCGACACCGAGAGGATCGCACGGGCGTGCCCTGCGGAGAGAACCCCCGCTGCGACGCGTTGCTGAACCTTGATCGGAAGCTTGAGAAGGCGAAGTGTGTTCGTCACCTGGGGACGCGAGCGTCCGATTCGCTTCGCGAGTTCGTCCTGCGTGATTCCGAAGTCTTCGATGAGTTGTTGGTAGGCCGACGCCTCTTCCAGCGCGTTGAGTTGTGCACGGTGGATGTTTTCCAACAACGCGTCGCGAAGCATGTCCGCGTCCTTGGTATCACGAACAACCGCGGGGATTGCTGTCAGACCGACAGCCTTCGAGGCGCGAAGTCGTCGTTCACCCATGACAAGTTCGAAGGTCGCGTCGGCACCGGTTCCGCTGAGCGGTCGCACCACGATGGGCTGAAGAACGCCGAACTCACGAATCGAGTGCTCAAGTTCTGACAATTCCTCTGGTCTGAACTCGGTTCGGGGCTGCTGAGCGTTAGGGACGACCTTGTTGGGGTCGATCAACTGCAGGCGCGCACCGGGAACATCGCGGGATCCCTGGGACCCCTCCTGCGGGAAGAAGACGTCGATGCCGCGCTCGGTCACCTCGCCACCCTGCGTCGGGATGAGGGCTCCGATTCCGCGGCCGAGGCCGGTTCGCTTTTCTGCCATGTCAGTACACTCCTCGTTCGGCGAATTCGAGAGCGGCTTCGCGATATGCGACGGCGCCTGCAGAATTTCGGTCGTAATCAATCACGGTGCGACGGAAACTGGGGGCCTCGGACACGCGAACCGAGCGCGGAATGACCGAGGAGAACACGAGATCCGGGAAGTGGCGTCGGACTTCGTCGGCAACGTCGCGCGAAAGGTTCGTCCGGGGGTCGTACATAGTCAACAAAATGCCCATGATGCTGACACGAGGATTGAGGTACTGGCGAACCATGGCGATGTTATCCCAGAGCATGGTGACGCCCTCGAGCGCGTAATACTCGGCCTGGATGGGAACGAAGACCTCGTTCGCGGCCGTCAAGGCGTTGATGGTGAGCAGCCCAAGCGACGGAGGACAGTCAATAAAAATATAGTGAGGCTTTTCGTCGATCGACCCGAGGTATCCCTCAATCGCCCGCTTGAGTCGCCCTTCGCGCGCGGAAACCGCGACGAGCTCGATCTCGGCACCAGCGAGGTTGATGGTCGCCGGCGCACACCACAGATTCGGGCTTTCCGGGCTCACCTGGACGATTGATGCAAGTGGTTCCTGACCCAGCAAGACTTCGTAAGTTCCCTGAACCTTGGCGTGGTGGTCAATGCCCAGAGCCGTCGAGGCGTTTCCTTGGGGATCTAGATCGATGACGAGGACGCGCGCACCGCCGTGGGCGAGTGCCGAGGCGAGGTTGACCGTGGTGGTGGTCTTGCCGACGCCACCTTTTTGGTTCGACACCGCGACGATGCGGGTGTCCGGGGGAAGAGGGGCGACGGCCGCATCCAACACGGCACGGCGACGAGCAAGATCCATCAACTCCGACGCAAGCGGGGATGTGTCGTGGCTTTCGGTCACGCTACCCTCCTAGAACGTCGAAAACATGGTGCTGTTCATTCGAGAAAATCCCCGAATGTTTCACGTGAAACAATTCACGCATTACCGTTCTACTTTAGCGGCGAAAAGGCGCGTCGGTTCCGCCACTTTCCCCACACCAAGGACCTCGGCATGTGCATCAATGAGCTTGTGTTTGCGCAAAACGGTCTGCGCTTCGGCGATTTCGTCATCGATTCGCTGGCCCTTGAGAAGCATCACACGGCCACCATCAATGAGAAGCGGCTCGAGCCATGGAATGAGGCCCTTCAGCGCCTTGACGGCTCGGGCAGTCACGACATCGAACGAACGCTTGTCGGGATATTCCTCGGCACGGCCGGTAAAAACTTCGACGTTCGTCAACCCTAATTCCGCGACTTGCTGGCGCAGCCAACGGGTTCGTCGTTCCAGCGGTTCGATGAGCACGAAATCACAGTCAGGGCGAATCATCGCGAGAACCAGGCCGGGAAGCCCCGCCCCGCTGCCGACATCGGCAACGCGAAGCCTTGTGCCGACCGGCCCGTCGAATTCACGATCTAGTTCAGGCGCCAGAAGTGCACAGTTGAGAAGATGGCGGCTCCAGAGCCTGCCTGCCTCGTCGGGACCGATCAGTCCCCATTCCTCACCGTGAGTGCCAAGGTTTTGGGCAAAAACCCGCACCAATGAAATTCCGCCACCGCACAGGTCGGCCGCTTCTGCGGGTTCCTGTTCGATGGCGGAATGTTTCACGTGAAACTATGCGCGGCTGATGACCGTGTGACGGTCAGCGCCCTCGCCTTCCGAGTGCGACGAGAATCCGCGCTCGGATACGAAGTCGTGGACAAGCTTGCGCTCGTAGGACGACATCGGGGGGAGTGCTGCGGACTGTGCGCCGCCTTCGATTCGTTCAACCGCGCGGTCGACAAGGCGCTCGAGTTCCTTAGAGCGGGCGTCGCGCGAACCGGCAACGTCCAGAATCAAGCGTGAAAACTCGCCGGTCGCGGTGTGAACCGAGAGCCGAGTGAGCTCCTGGAGTGCCGACACAGCGTCTGGCTTTGCCAGAACCCCGAGGTCATCACTTTCGCCAGAGACGATCGACACGTAGTCACGCCCGTTCGATTGCGAAATCTCAAGGTCGCCATCAAGATCGGCGATGTCGAGGAAGCCCTCGATGTAGTCGGCCGCGATGTCCGCGGGGTCTTTTGTTGCTTCAGTCATTATTTCTTTCCCTTTCCACGCTTTGCGCGGTTCTTTCCTACAGGCTGCTGGCGCTGAGCCGCTTTTGGCTCCCCAGGAACGTCCTCCGCGGTTGGCGCGGTGATTCCCTTGCGTGCGTTGCGCTTTGCCTGACGCTCTTCCCACGCCGCGTAGGCCTCGGATCCCGGTGTCGGCATGTTGCGGATGACGACGAACTGCTGTCCCATCGTCCAGAAGTTGGAGACGAGCCAGTACATCATGACGCCCAGCGGGAAGGCGAAACCGGAGAACAAGAAGACGAGCGGAAGGATGTACAGCAGGATCTGCTGCTGACGGTAGGTCGCGCTCTCCTTGGTGGCCTTCGAGACGTTCTTCGCCATGATCTGACGCTGGGTGATGAACTGCGAAACGGTCATTGCGACGACCATGACTCCTGCGGTCAAGATCACGGTCCAGTTTCCGTCCGAGGTGGACATGGCCGAGTGGAGCGGTGCGGTGCCGAAGATGGTTGCCTTACCGAAGTTTGCAGCGAGGTCAGTACTGAGAAGTCCGATGCCGGCCTTGGCGTTTGCGGCCTCTGACAGCGTTGTGAAGAGACCGAAGAACACAGGCATCTGCGCGATGAGCGGGATGCAGGACGAGAACGGGGAAGTGCCGTGCTTGCCGTAAAGGGCCATCGTTTCGCGGGTCATGGCCTCGCGAGAGAACTGGTCGCGCTTTCCCTTGTACTTCGCTTGGATGCGCTGCAGCTCAGGCGCGACCTCGAGCATCTTGCGCTGTGACTTGATTTGGCGAACAAAGATCGGGATGAGCGCGGCACGAACAACGAGCACAAGCCCAACGATCGAGAGCACCCAGGTCCATCCGTCTTCGGGGGACATCCCCAGTGCGGTCAGCCCAGTGTGGAAACCGACGAGCAGGGCTTCGATAACCCAGCGGAAGGGCCAAAGGATAATTCCGAAAATATCGGGCATTAGTGTTCTTTCTTCTTGGGTAGGACAAAGCCGAACCGCGAGAGGGGGAAGTTACCGTCCATTCTCGCAGGTACATCGTCAATTCCGCCACGCGACCACGGGTTGCACCGCAGAATTCTCCAACCGGTCATCGCGCCGCCACGAACCAGGCCGAACTGTTGGACGGCCCCGAGCCCGTAGGCAGAGCAGGTTGGGTAGTAGCGACAAACGTCACCATAAAGAGGCGACACTGCTTTTCGCCACGCCACGATGATGGCGATGAACGCGTTACGGGGGACAAGAAACAGGTGCGCGATCACGCGGTGCTCCAGCGCGCTGCACACTCGGCAATCTCTGTTTCGAGCTCGTGAAAGTCCGGGACCGACCCTTCACACCTAAACCGAAAGACGATATCTCCCGTGAGTTGACCTGTTCCGATCAGCGCATGGGCGATTGCTCTGGTCCGACGACGGACAGTATTACGGACGACTGCATTGCCACATTTGGACGTGATGATGATCCCCACCCTGGCTTCTCTCGCGACAATGCGGTAGCCAATCAGATGGTTAGTAACACACTTATCCCCACGTCGAACCACCGAGCGAAAGTCGCCTGGTTCAACAATCCTGTTGCGGCGGGGGAGCACTAACGGACGTTAGACGCTGAGTTCGGTGCGACCCTTGCGACGACGGGCAGCGAGAATCGCGCGGCCGGCGCGGGTGCGCATACGAAGACGGAAACCGTGAACCTTCGCACGACGACGGTTGTTCGGCTGGAAAGTACGCTTTGACATGGGATCTCCTCGGCAATGGGCCGGACGCTTGAATGTTGATGCGCCACAAGCGCAACCTGACAAGAATAGGGGAAAATTCTGGGTGAGTCAAACCGGGGGACAATTACACCGCGGTAGTTTTCCACAGTGTTACGTCGCCTACTTGTGGAAACTCAAATGTGGCTAATATGGTGACTTATCCACAAGCTGTCTCGCGAAAGTTTCCATGTCCACTTCCCTCGAAGCCCTCTGGCACAAAGTTGTCAATGAGGTTGCCGGTGACGAACAAATCACGCCGCGCCTCGTCGCCGTTATTGAGATGGCCGTCCCCCAGGGAATCATGCAGGAGACGCTGTACGTAGAGGTCGAATCCGACTTCGCTCGAGACATGATCGAACAGCGCGCACGCGACAACATCATTTCGGCGCTGGCCCGGCTCGCGGATGAACCGATCTCGAACTTCTCGATCGTTGTGAACCCTGCACTTCGAGACGTCGACGAGATTGACAACATCACCGCCGACATTCCGGTCGTTGTACCCAACCCGGTTGCCATGGCGATCACGGCGGGCGAGGCCAGACTGAACCCGAAGTACACCTTCGACAATTTCGTCATCGGCCCGTCTAACCGCTTCGCGCACGCGGCGGCTCTTGCCGTCGGCGAATCCCCCGCCAAGGCCTACAACCCGCTCTTCATCTATGGAGGTTCGGGTCTCGGCAAGACGCACTTGCTGCACGCGATCGGTCACTACGCCCAGGGCCTCTTCCCCGGCGTCAAGGTTCGGTATGTCTCGAGCGAAGAGTTCACGAACGACTACATCAACTCCATCGCGACGAACCAAATGCCGTCGTTCAACCAGCGCTACCGCGACGTCGACGTGCTGTTGATCGATGACATTCAGTTCTTGGGCGGAAAAGACGCCACGCAAGACACCTTCTTCCACACGTTCAACACTCTGCACGAGCACGGCAAGCAGGTCGTCATCACTTCCGATGTTCCACCGAAGCAACTGGTGGGATTCGAAGAGCGCATGCGTAGTCGTTTTGGTTGGGGCCTCATCACGGACATCCAGGTTCCGGATCTTGAGACTCGAATCGCGATCCTGCGCAAGAAGGCGGCGGCCGAAAACCTCGGCATCGACGATGACGTGTTGGAATACATCGCTGCGAAGGTTGCGTCAAATATCCGCGAACTCGAGGGAACCCTCATTCGCGTGACAGCCTTCGCGAGCTTGAACCGGGTCCCCGTCGATCTGGCGCTGGTTCAGACGATTCTGAAGGACATGATCACTCTCGAAGATGGCGACGTATCGCCCTCGGACATCATCGAACATGTGGCCCGATACTTCGAGTTGTCGCTGGATGATTTGTATGGCACGTCCCGATCCGCAGCAATCGCGACCGCACGCCAAATCGCGATGTACCTTTGCCGGGAACTGACCTCGATGTCACTGCCAAAGATTGGACAGCTGCTTGGTCGTGACCACACAACCGTGATGTATGCGAATAAGAAGATCGCGGACTTGATGAAAGAGCGCCGATCTATTTATAACCAGGTAACGGACCTCACTCACATCATTAAGAAGGGCTCGCAGTAATCTCGATGTTTTCCACAAGTTGTTCAGTTGGCTTGTGGAAAATGTGGAATCACGGCGGGTTTCTGGGGATAACCAAATTCGTTGCCCTCTCTTCCCCCTGTTTTCACGGCCTAACCCACAGGCTGCTCACAACTTTCACGGATGTAGTTATCAACAAACTGAAGGTATTAACACAGTTATCCACATATCCACCGAGGTTAAGATGACTACTTTGCTTAATGAAGGAAATTGAGAAATCCCGTTAACGAAACCGGTTGCACAATTGCACGACGTCTGTGACACAATAAGAGACCGCACGAAAGTGGAAGGTTTATCGTGAAATTCCAATCGAACAAGGACGTTCTCTCGCAGGCCGTCATCTTCGTCACCAAACTTCTGGCCGCCAAGCCTGCTACCGCTGCGCTGTCCGGTGTGCGAATCGACGCTGATGCCAACGGTGTGACCTTCGCTTCGTACGATCACGACGTGTCAACACGAACCACCATCGCCGTCGATGTCGCCGAGCCAGGATCAGTCCTCGTGTCTGGTCGCCTTCTCTCGGACATCGTCACGCGTTTGCCCGGTGACACCGTTACGGTTGCCGTTCATGAATCCAAGCTCATCGTCACGTCCGGGTCATCCAAATTCCAGCTGAGCCTCATGGCAATCAACGAATACCCCAACTTGCCGGAGGTTCCACCCACCATCGGTTCGTTCGACGGCGAAATCTTCGCCGAAGCGATCGCCCAAGTAGGTGTTGCGGCTCTCCGCGACGATGGCCTCCCGGCGATGATGAACATTTCCGTCGAAATCACGTCCAGCGCTGTCTCGTTTACCGCGACTGACCGTTATCGAATCGCATCCAGGGATATTCCGTGGAAGGCGGACGACGTCGCTGACGTGATCCAGATCTTGGTTCCGGCGCGTGTCCTCATGGAGGCCGGCAAGATGTTCCAGTCCTCTGACAAGGTTGAGCTCGCTCTTCTCAGTGGTGGCGAACGTGAAATCCTTGCACTCTCAGTCGGTTCACGAATCGTCACGTCGTCTCTTGCAAAGGGCCAGTTCCCTCGTGTTCGCGCCTTGCTCGACGAAAAGGGAGCCGGCGACGGTTATGCAATTGTCCTCGCCTCGGATCTCATCGACGCGACTCGTCGTGTATCACTCGTCGTCGAGCGCGAATCCGTGCTCAAGTACACCTTCTCCAGCGAGGGCATCCTTTTGGAAACCCAGGCCGGCGAAAGTGCGTCGGCTTCGGAACTGGTCGACTCTCACCTGGTCGGCGATGAGGTCGTCGTCTGGCTCAAGCCGAAACTCGTGATCGACGGGGTCACCGGCGCGCACAGCCAGTTCATTCGTCTCGGATTCACGTCGTCGTCCGAGGTGGGCAAGGCCGGTCCGGTTCTCTTCACGGCTCATTCGTCGAAAGATTCGACGGATGTTGAAAAGGATTACCGCTACCTCATGCAGCCCAACTTCCTCGCGCGCTAGTTCATGAGGATCGCCTCGATCGACCTCACCGGGTGGCGGAATTATCCGTCACAGCGGCTCGACATGGCGGAATCCCCGACACTCTTGGTTGGCGAAAACGGCCAGGGGAAGACCAATTTCGTCGAGGCGATCGTGTACGCAGCCCTTGGGCGATCGCACCGGACGTGGTCGGACGCAACGCTCGTTCGCTCGGGTGACGACCAGGCAATCATCAGGATGCGGGTCGAACACGGGGCGCGGGGTCTCGATGTCGACATTGCCGTAACGGCAAGCGGCGCCAACACGATTCGCGTCAACGGAAACCCCATGAAGCGCCGCGAGCTTGCCCGGCTCCTCCCCCTCGTCATTTTCGCGCCAGAGGATATGGACTTGGTTCGCGGTGAGCCAGATTTCCGCCGGACGTTCCTCGATGACGTGCTAGCAGAGACGTCGAACTCGGCCGCCGGTGACCAGGGAGACTGTGATCGAATTCTTCGTCAGCGCAACACGTTGCTGAAGTCAATGTCTGCCCGGCCGTCCGAGGCCGAGGCGGGAACTCTCGACACGTGGACCGAATCGTTCGTTGACGTCGCGGCGCGAATCATTGTGGCGCGACGCGCAGCGGTCGCGGCCCTCGCCCCGCGTTTCGCACACCACTATTCCGCGATTGCCGGCGGCTCGAACCAGGCGACGATTGCACTGAACGAGACGGTCGGCGAGGGCGTTGCCGATTCCGACGTCGCCACGGCGCTGCGCGAGAAGTTTCACGTGAAACGTCGCGAGGAAATCGAGAGAGGGTCGACGCTCGTCGGGCCACACCGCGACGATCTCTTCATCGAACTCAACGGTCTTCCCGCACGAACCCACTCGAGTCAGGGCGAGGCGTGGTCGACCGCGCTCAGTCTGCGTCTTGCGATGGTCGACGTTGTGACCGAGCAGTCGACGGTCGGCGACCCGGTGGTCATTCTTGATGACGTTTTCTCGGAACTCGACGAGGGCCGCCGCGTCCGCCTGGCCGGTCATCTCGATTCGATCGAACACCTCATCGTCACAGCAGCCGACGAGTCGACAATTCCCGCGACAATGTCCGGAGTTCGCCACGTCGTCAAGGGGGGTGCGATCGATGGCTAGTCACCCCGAAGCGCTCAGGTTTTTCGAACACGTCGTCGCCGTGTTTTCCGGCGCGAAGCGCAAGCGCAAGATCCGAGAACTTGATCCCGACAAATCCCAGCCGTTCGAACCAGGCCGAGACCCTCGCAGCATTGCCGCGATCGTGGGCGCGAGCATCGAAGACCGTGGTTGGACCCCGTTCTTGGCGCGCGCCTCGGTCCTCGCGCAGTGGGCAGACATCGTCGGCCCGGAGGTCGACGCGCACACCAACGCCGAGCTTGTCGACGACGTTTTGGTCGTCTCGTGCGACTCTTCTGCATGGGCGACCCAGCTGCGAATGTTGCGCCACGACATCCTTCGCGAGGTTGAAATTCGGTTCCCCGATAACGGCATTGAACGGGTTGACGTTTTGGGGCCGGGTGTCCCCACGGAAATTCGCGGTCCTCGTAGCGTGAAATGGCGCGGTCCTCGCGATACTTACGGATAAAACGACACTTTTGGTCGCGCGGCAAAAATAAGGCGCGCAGAAGCCGAAATAGCCGGTTTTTCGTCCCCCCTCGGCGGTAGAATAAAGAGGTATTACGCACCACCTTTCGGGGTATCGACGAGGAGTTCACATGGCAGGTTCGAAACCGAAAGAAAATTCGGAAGAATACGGTGCCGGGAACATCCAAGTTCTCGAAGGACTCGAGGCGGTTCGTAAGCGTCCGGGTATGTACATCGGCTCAACTGGCGAGCGCGGACTTCACCACTTGGTCTACGAAATCGTTGACAACTCGGTGGACGAACACCTCGCTGGGCACTGCTCGAAGATCATCGTCACCATCATGAAGGATGGCGCGGTTCGCTGCATCGACAACGGCCGAGGCATTCCCGTTGACATTCACCCGACCGAAAAGAAGTCGACAGTCGAGGTCGTCCTCACGATCCTTCACGCCGGTGGAAAATTCGGCGGCGGCGGATACGCGGTCTCCGGTGGACTTCACGGTGTCGGCTCGTCGGTTGTTAACGCCCTGTCAACTCAACTCGACGTCGAAGTCAAGCGCCAGGGCAACTCGTACTCGATGTCATTCAACAACGGTGTCCCCGTCAAGCCGCTCGAAAAGGGCGGCTCCACGGATGAAACCGGGACAACGATCACCTTCTGGCCCAACGCCGAGATCTTCGAAACAACCGACTTCGACTACGAAACGCTCCGCACGCGCTTCCAGCAGATGGCTTTCCTCAACAAGGGCCTTGAAATCGCCTTTACTGATGAGCGCGCCGATGGCCGCAGCGACACCTTCCTTTACGAACGCGGACTCGAAGACTACGTCGAGTACTTGAACTCGGCGAAGAAGATCGAGGTTATTCACCCCGACATCATTTCGCTCGAGTCCGAGGACAAGAACCGTACGATTTCACTCGAACTCGCGATGCAGTGGACGACCGCGTATTCCGAGAGCATCCACACCTACGCGAACACGATCAACACCCACGAAGGTGGAACGCACGAAGAGGGCTTCCGCGCTGCGTTGACGTCGTTGATCAACCGCTACGCCCGCGACAAGGGCCTCCTGAAGGAAAAGGACGAGAACCTTTCGGGTGACGACGTCCGCGAAGGCCTGACCGCGGTTATCTCGGTCAAACTCGCCGAACCGCAGTTCGAGGGCCAGACCAAAACCAAACTGGGCAACACCGAGGCGAAGTCGTTCGTCCAAAAGGTCGTTGGCGACAAGTTGGGTGACTGGTTCGACAGCCACCCCGGCGAAGCCAAGGACATCGTTCGCAAGGCGATCCAGGCGTCTGCTGCTCGAATCGCCGCGCGAAAGGCACGCGAAAGCACTCGCCGTAAGGGCCTGCTCGAATCGAACAGCATGCCCGGCAAGCTTAAGGACTGCCAGTCCAAGGACCCCAGCGTCTCAGAAGTCTTCCTCGTCGAGGGTGACTCGGCAGGTGGCTCGGCCGTTCAGGGCCGAAACCCCGAAACTCAGGCGATTTTGCCCCTGCGAGGCAAGATTCTCAACGTCGAAAAGACACGCCTTGACCGCGCCCTCGCTAACAACGAAATTCAGGGCATGATCACCGCGTTCGGCTGCGGAATTGCCGAAGAGTTCAACATCGAGAAGGCTCGGTATCACAAGATCGTGCTCATGGCCGATGCCGATGTCGACGGCCAGCACATCACCACGCTTCTTCTCACGCTGTTGTTCCGATACATGCGCCCGCTCATCGACGCCGGTTTCGTGTACCTCGCACAGCCCCCGCTCTACCGCCTCAAGTGGACGAACTCGGAACACCAGTACGTGTATTCCGATCGCGAACGTGACGCGATGGTCGAATCCGGCACCAAGGAAGGCAAGCGTCTTCCCAAGGACAACGGAATCCAGCGCTACAAGGGTCTTGGTGAAATGAACCACCAGGAACTCTGGGACACGACGATGAACCCGGACACCCGCACGCTGTTGCAGGTGACGTTGGCCGACGCCGCGATCGCCGATGGCGTTTTCTCGACTCTGATGGGCGAGGACGTTAGCGCCCGCCGAACCTTTATCCAGCAGAACGCAAAGGATGTGCGCTTCCTCGACATCTAGTCGACGAGCGGGAATGACACTATGAGCGAGCAAACAGACCGTATTCAGCCCGTTGATCTCCAGATGGAGATGCAGCGGTCGTACCTCGACTACGCCATGAGCGTCATCGTCGGGCGTGCACTTCCCGACGTTCGTGACGGACTCAAGCCGGTCCACCGCCGCGTGATTTACGCAATGTTCGACGGCGGATACCGCCCCGACAAGGCCTTCTCCAAGTGTTCGCGTGTTGTCGGTGACGTCATGGGTCAGTTCCACCCGCACGGCGACTCGGCAATCTACGATGCTCTGGTTCGACTCGTTCAGCCGTGGAGCCTTCGCTACCCGCTGGCGTCCGGCCAAGGCAACTTCGGATCTCCCGGTAACGACGGCGCCGCTGCACCTCGATACACCGAGACCCGCATGGCGCAATTGGCCATGGAAATGGTTCGCGACATTGATGAAGACACTGTCGATTTCCAGGACAACTACGACGGCCGCACCCAAGAACCGTCGATTCTGCCCAGCCGTTTCCCCAACCTGCTGGTCAACGGATCGGTCGGTATCGCGGTCGGTATGGCGACCAACATTCCGCCACACAACCTTCGTGAAGTTTCCGAAGCAGCTTTGTGGCACCTTGCCAACCCGAACGTTGTCGGCGAAGAGCTTCTCAATGCAATCCTCGAGCGCGTCAAGGGACCTGACTTCCCGACCGGCGCACAGATTCTGGGAACTCGCGGAATTCAGGATGCTTATCGAACCGGCCACGGCAGCATCACGATGCGTGCCGTCGTCGAGACGGAAGAAATCCACGGGCGTACCTGCCTCGTCGTCAGTGAACTTCCGTACCAGGTCAACCCGGACAACCTCGCGATCCGCATCGCGGACCTCGTCAAAGAAGCCAAGATCCAGGGAATCGCCGACATTCGCGACGAGTCGTCCGGTCGTACCGGTCAGCGCCTGGTCATTGTGCTCAAGCGCGATGCTGTTGCCAAAGTCGTTCTCAATAACCTGTACCGCCAGACTCAGTTGCAGGAAAACTTCGGCGCGAACATGCTCGCGATCGTCGACGGCGTCCCGCGTAACCTCACGATCGACCAGTTCATCACCTTGTGGGTGGCGCACCAGATCGAGGTCATCGTTCGCCGCACGCAGTTCCGTTTGAACAAAGCCGAGGCCGATGCCCACATTTTGCGTGGATATCTCAAGGCACTCGACGCGTTGGATGCTGTTATCGCGCTCATCCGCAAATCGCCCACGGTCGACGATGCCCGCGAGGGACTCATCAAGCTCTTGACCGTTGACGAAGTGCAAGCGACAGCAATCCTCAACCTGCAGCTTCGCCGACTCGCTGCGCTCGAGCGTCAAAAGATTCTTGACCAGGCCGCCGAAATCGAGAAGCAGATCGCAGAATTCAAGGCGATTCTCGCAAGCCCCGACCGTCAGCGCGACATCGTCTCGACCGAACTGACCGAAATCGTCGACAAGTTCGGTGACGACCGCCGCACTGCGATTGTTCCCAGTGAAGACGACCTCACGAACGAGGACCTGATCCCCGTCGAAGAGATGGTCGTCACGGTGACCCGCGGCGGTTACATCAAGCGCACCCGCAGCGACAACTACCGCTCGCAAAAGCGCGGCGGCAAGGGAATCAAGGGCGCAACCCTGCGCGCCGACGACGTCGTCCAGCACTTCTTCGTCACGACAACCCACCACTGGCTGTTGTTCTTCACGGACAAGGGTCGCGTGTACCGCACCAAGACCCACCAGGTCATGGAATCCGCGCGCGACGCCAAGGGTCAGCACATCGCGAACCTGCTCGCACTTCTTCCCGGTGAATCCGTCGAGCAAATCGTCGACATTCCCAATTACGACGCGGCCGAGTACCTCGTGCTCGCGACCCGCAAGGGCGTCATCAAGAAGACCAAGCTCCAGGAGTACAACACCAACCGATCGGGCGGTGTCTTCGCCATCGACCTCGCGGTGGAAAAAGGCAAGGACGGAAAGCCGGTTCTCGACGAGGACGGCCAGCCCAACTACCTCGACACCGTCGTCTCGGCGATGCTCGTCAATAAAGACTCCGAGATCCTGCTCGTCTCGAAGGCCGGAATGTCGATCCGCTTCGCGGCTGACGACACGACATTGCGTCCGATGGGCCGCAAGACCGGTGGCGTCAAGGGAATCGCCTTGCGTGCCGGTGACGAATTGCTCTCCGCAGCGGTCGTCTCCGACACCGGATACGTCTTCGTCGTCACGGAAAGTGGCTACGCCAAGCGAACCGACGTCAGCCAGTACCGCGTTCAGAACCGCGGTGGAATCGGAATCAAGGTAGCCAAGTTGACCGACGAGCGCGGCGGCTTGACCGGCGGATTGATCGTCGATGACGGCGACGAAGTTCTCGTCATCATGGAGGGCGGCAAGGTCGTCCGTTCGAGTGTCGACGGCGTCCCCGCGAAGGGCCGCGACACCATGGGTGTCGTCTTCGCCCGCCCGGATGACGGTGACAAGATTCTCGCCATCGCGCGCAACTCGGAGCGTAATCTAGACTCGTCGTCAGACGATGACGAGACCGAAGCCCCCGAGGGCGACGTCGTGACCACAGAAACGGAAGCACCAGCCAATGACTAAGTCGGCACCAGCCAAGCAGGTTCGCCTGCGTCTTGTTCACATCGACTTCTGGTCGGCCGTTCGCAACTCGTTCGTCGTAGCGCTGTCGCTGTCGGTTCTGCTGCTCATCTTCAACCTGCTCGCGTGGTTGCTGCTGACCGTTCTCGGCGTTGTCGACATCGTCAACAACACCATCAGCCAGATCATCGGCGTCGACTTCCTCGGCCTGACCGACCTCATGTCCTTCCCGTCGATGATTGTCTTCACGCTGCTCACGGCACTCGTCAACATCATTTGTGGCACGGCACTCGGCGCTCTCGGATCGATTGCGTTCAACTACATCGCCCGAATCACTGGCGGTCTTCGGGTCGCTTTCACCAACGATTAAGGCGCGATTTTCACGACCGAGCAATCTTTGATAGGCTCGGTGAGGTTTCGGGGCTATAGCTCAGGCGGTTAGAGCGCTTCGCTGATAACGAAGAGGTCCCAGGTTCAAGTCCTGGTAGCCCCACTCGATTCCACAAGAATCGTATGTTGGGGGCTTAGCTCAATTGGTAGAGCGCCTGCTTTGCAAGCAGGAGGTCAGGGGTTCGATTCCCCTAGCCTCCACAACATGTTTCACCTGGTCGCGCCATAGACTTTAGGCGTGAATGACTCGAAGCACCGACGCGCAGCCGAGGGCTTCAGTCGCACCCTCGAACGGTGGGGCGAGTCGATCACCTCGGCCGTTGGCACGATGTGGACGGCGATCGCCTTCACTCTCCTTGCGCTCATCTCGTTGCCGGGTGCTCTTGCATCAGGAAATGTCGTCGTGATCGTCGCGTGGATTGCGCAGACGTTCCTGCAGCTTGTCTTGCTGCCGATCATCATGGTGGGGCAGAACGTCCAGGGCCGACGCACTGAGAAGCGCGATGAAGAAACGCACTCGGCGGTCATGGCCGCACACCGCGAAACGCAGGAAATCCTGCGTGAATTACACGCCCGAAACGGCAAGTAAGACCTTCACGTGAATCGTCGCACCATCCTTCTGTTCGCCGCGGTCGGTTTCGTCTGGGGAATCCCCTACTTTTTCATCGCGATCGCGGGACACAGTTTTTCCACGGTCAGCGTCGTCTGGATGCGAGTCGTCATCGGTGCGCTGTTCCTCCTCCCCGTCGCGCTCAAGCGCGGGGTGTTGAAGGACACCCTCAAGCACTGGCCGTGGGTCCTGTTCTTTGCCGTCGTCGAGATGGTCGGACCGTGGTATTTCATCACCGAGGCGGAACGTCACGTTCCGACCAGCCTTGTCGGACTCATGATGACCACCATCCCGTTCATGTCGGCGGCAATCACGGGAGTTTTCCTGGGGGACAAAGCGGCGGGCCACCCCGTCACCGTGATCGGTTTGGTCGTGGGGTTCACGGGCGTGGTGTCGCTTATCGGTATTGATGCGCTCAGCGGAAATATCGATATCGGACCCACTCTGTTGCTCGTCCTGACGGCCGTGTGTTACGCGGTCGCCCCCATCGTCGCGAACCGGAAGATGCCGAACGTGTCGACACTCGGAGTGACGGCTGTGTCCCTGGCGATGGTCGCGGTCATCTACACACCGTTCGTCATCACCGCTTTGCCAGTAGATATCGCGGCCGGCCCAACCCCAGAGTCGTGGATTGCCATCGTCATTTTGGGTGTGGTGTGTTCCGCCCTCGCCTTCGTGTTGTATTTCGCTCTGATTCGCGAGGTCGGACCGCGCCGATCGACGCTCATCACCTATTTGAATCTGCTGGTGGCTGCAGTTCTTGGCGTCCTATTCCTTTCCGAGCCGATCACCCCCGGAATCGTGGTGGGACTTCCTCTCATCGTGATCGGTTCCTACCTCGCCGGGCGTGACCGTGATCCGTATGTCCGAAAGAAGAACAGGATTACCCCGTGACGTTCATCACTCGTATCCCCACCGAGGCGGACCTTCCTGAATTGCGCGACCTCATCGATGCCCAGGAGAGCGCGCTCGACCCGAAGCACAAGCCGGCCAGTCCTTCGTGGCCAGCCGACCTGATCGAAGGCTTTGTCGACACTCCGCGAAACCAGGTGTGGTGCGATTCGTCCGGAGCAATTGTCGCCTGGGCGAGCATTCAAGTAGATGAACACCGAACGCGACTCGACATCGAGATGTTCCGTGCCCCCGAATTCCCCGCGATGGCCGCGGTCTGGGACTGGTGTCTGCAGGTCGCCGCGACGGATTTCCCGGAATGGATCGTCTGGCCGACCATCAATTACCTCGACCACGAGATGGCCGAGGTTCTGCGCGCAACCGGCTTCAACCTCATCCGCCGTTATTTCCTGTTGACGCGGCCGTTGGACAACGACGAATATCCGGAGTTGCCTGCCGGAGTAACAATCGACGTGATGCGTACCGATGACGATTACGCACAGTGGCACGCAGCACATCAAGACTCGTTCTCGCAGCACTTCGCGTTTTCACCACGGCCTGCCGAACAGTGGCTTGCCATCAACCTCGACGCGGACTCGGCAGATCCAGACGGACGCTTCCTGCTACGCGTTGACGGGGTTGTCGCCGGATTCGTCGTGTGCAACAACGACAACGCACACGAAAACGGCGGTTATGTCGACCTTCTCGGTGTTCGCCACGAATTCCATCACCGCGGATACGGCGAACTTCTCCTGCGATGGGCTTTCGCCTATTCAACCTCGCGAGGATTCACCGACATCGACCTCTCAGTCGACACGGGCAACGAATCCGGTGCACTCGCGTTGTACGAGCGGGTTGGCTTCGGCCCCATGTCCGAATTCCAGCTCTTCTCCCGCGACTAGACCCTGACAGTTCCGTCCGCCAGTGCGCGGGCAAGACCGACCCAGCGCGGACGACGGATCGCGTAAAACAACCGGACGAGAACCCACAGAGCGGGGGTCAGCACACCACCGTCGAACGTGACCCGGTCGTCGATGCGACTGGTCGCCTCCGTCAACGGGGTCACCGTAATCCGGTGATTCCACGAACGGATGGGTCCGCCATGCTCATTGGTTGAAAATTCGCGGGACTCGTCGTCCAATCGCACAAATGTCAAGGAATGCCGGGACATCGGCAGAAAACCCGCCATGAACATCCAGCCTGTGACTGTTTCGCCCTCGTGCCAACGCTCGGTCCGACTCGCGACAACCGGCCACCGCACCAGTCCGCGTGACACAAAGCGAAAACCGATGGGCGAGGTCACGCCTGACCACATTCGTGCGGCGCTCGCGGGAACTTCGAGGGAAAGCGAAACGGTGGGCATGTGTTCAGCCTAGATTGAGAGTGAAAGATTAGTCATCGAGGTGACATAGACAAGGCAAGAGGTGGGAGGGTTCGTGTCCCCAGACGATTTCAGTCGGCGGTACGCAGAATTCGTCGCGCCGATAACCAAGTTTGTTGCTCGCCGTGTTGAACGCAACGATGTGGACGACATCGTGGCCGATGTTTTCTCGATCGCCTGGCGTAAACACCAGTCCGTCACCGACGGTGAAGAACTTCCGTGGCTCTATCGAATCGCATCGAACGTGATCGCCAACCATCGCCGAAAGTCGGCCAGGAACGTCCGGTTGATCGCAACACTCGTTGTTCGAGACCCCGCTCCGTCAGCCGAGTCGATTGCCATCGCGGATATGTCGCTCGCCGCTGCGTGGGCACAACTGAATCCTCGATATCGCGAGATCCTCGCGCTCACCGCGATTGACGGTCTCACCGTGAGCGAAGCCGCAATCGTCCTCGGAGTCACGCCCAACGCGGTGAGTGTGCGACTTAATCGAGCGCGAACGCAACTCGCTGACGAACTGTCGAAGCAGAACTGAAAGATTGCCCGATCAAAGGACATAAACAGGACATGAACAACGATGAACTCGATGCCCGCCTTCGTGCGGCGACACAATCGAACAACTACACTACTTCCGCCAACGTGATCGAGCGCGCTGTGGCATCACGCCGCCGCCCCGTCCGCGAATGGCTTGCCACCAGCAGCCCGGCCGCTCGCCGTAACCTCGGGGGCACGGCGGCTGCCGTCGCAGCGCTTGCGCTCATTCTGCCCGCGGCCTTCCCGACTCAGGCACCGCTGTTCTCACTGTCGGCAAATTCGCAGAGTGCCGCATCAGGACTCGCAGCGGATTCACTGGTTGGCGGCGACGCGAAGATGATGATGCCGTTCGTCACCTACAACTACATCGCTGGACCGGACCTGTCGACAGAAGGCGGACGCGGGCTGGTCTACCGTTTCGAACTCGATGGTGATGTCCAGCAACGCGCACGCGAGATCGCTGACGCCTTGGGAATCGAGGGCGAACTCGCAAAGTCCACCTATTTTGACGAGATGTACCCCACGTGGGTGATTGGACCCGAGGACGGTACACGCGAGAACCTGACCGTCACCTGGTCCGGAACAGGGTCGTGGTGGTACAACAACCCCGCGGCGTACCCCGAACAGAAGTGCATTGATCCCGGTCAGCCCGGAGACGTCGTCGGCGATGATCTGACCGAGTCCTGTTCTCAGTATGAGGCGCCGATCACGGATAAGAACCCGTCGGAGGCCGATGCGTCCGGTTACGCGCTGGAGCTGTTCACGAGCCTGGGCTACGCCGGCACCAAGGATCAGCTCACGGTTTACCGTGACGAATGGGGAACGACTGTTACCGCGTCCGAGATCGTCAACGGGCAGCGAATCGCCCTGGACTGGTCGATGTACTGGGGTGGAAACGGCGAGATTGCCTACATCGGTGGACAGTCAGCCCGTGCCGTCGAGGCCGGCGAGTTTGCAACCATCTCACCGACCGCCGCTGTCGCGCGCCTCGCTGACTGGCGTTGGTTTGGATCCGCACCGATGGATGGCGTCCCGTGGATGTCTGCGCGTTCCTACAGCGTCGGGGGTGACGCGATTGTCGGCGATGAAACTGACGCGACGACAGAGCCTTCCACCGACCCCACGGCGGAGCCGACTGCGGAACCGACGGTCGAGCCCGAACCCAGCGTCGAGCCCGCTCCCGTTCCGACCGAGAGCGTCGACCCCGGTCTCACTCCAGAGCCGCTTCCGACCCCGACCGTGATGGACCTGATCATCTCGAAGGCCGTTCCGCAGATGCTGATGGTGTGGGACAGCAATGGCGGTGCGTGGTTGGTTCCTGGCTACATCATGACGGGTGACGAGGGATGGCCGACCGCGGTGATCTCGCTGATCGATGGAGTCATCGAGCTGCCAGAGCCGATGCCGATCGAACCAGCCGTTATCGACTAGTCGGCGACGGGAAAGGTGACAGAGGCGATTACGCCGCTGTCGCGAGAACGCGGGGCGAGCGAGACTGTTGCCCCGCCGAGTTCGGCAAGGTGCTTGACGATGGCCAAACCGAGCCCGGTTCCCTCGCTGGTTGAGTCCGCGCGCCAGAATCGGTCGAACGCTCGTTCGCACTGTTCAGGTGTGAGACCCGATCCAGCGTCGATGACTTCGGTGACGACGGACGTTCCAGTCTTTCGCACGCGGACGAGAACCGCGGTACCCGAAGGACTGTGCGCGATGGCGTTATCGATGTAGTTGTCGATGATTTGCTCGGGTGCCGACGGGATTGCACGTGCGAGTGCGGACGTGTCACCATCAAATGCCATCGTGATGCCGCGCTCTTCTGCGAGGGCGCGCCACGACTCGACGCGTTCGCGGGCAACATGCCCAACGTCGACGGTTCCGACGGTAGAGGCGCCGCCCTCTGAGCGCGCAATCGCCAGCAAACCTTCGACAATCGCGTTGAGTCGTTCGACTTCCGCCTCGGCATCCGCGATTCGTTCACCCGCAACGCCAGCGCTCTTCGGCAGCGCTTCGCGGGCGCGCTCAAGGCGCAGCAGCAACGCGGTCAACGGCGTTCGAAGTTGGTGTGAGGCGTCGGAGGCAAATGCGCGCTGTTGACGGATCAACGATTCGAGCTTGTCCGCCATTGCGTTGAACGCCCCTGTCAGGGATGAGATTTCGGTCGTTCCGCGTGTGTCGGGCAAGCGTGCCGAGAAGTCGCCAGCCGCCAACGCGTTGGTTTGCTTTTCGATTCGGCGAAGCGGACGGACCACGACGCCGGACAAAATCCACGACAAGGCGATGGACAGCGTGATTGCCGCACCGGCCACCCACCACAAGAACTGTGTTTGGGAAGCGACGGCACTGTCGATGCCGCCGTGCGGGAAGCTCAGTCGAACAGTTCCGTAGATGTTGGAGCCACTGATGATGGGGACTGCGACATACACAAGGTTGGATTGCAACGTTTCCGACCAGCGCTCGCCGGACGACACGTTTCCGACCAGCGCAGCCGAAATTTCGGGTCTGTTGGTGAAATCGTCACCGACGGCGAGGTCAGTGGCGTTACTGGTCAACACGGCGATTCCCGCGGGATCCGTGACAATCACCTCGGTCTCTTTCGAATCCGCGTATTTGGTGATGAGGTTGGTCAACGTGGTTCGCGCGGAGTCCAGCGGGGCCGGATCGGACAGGAAATCTTCGACACGGCCGCCCAGTACGAAGGCGTCGCGCTCAAATTCGGTGATGACCTTGCGCTGCTCAGTCTTGACGACGTAGTCGTAGGTAATGAAACCCTGCCCGAGCGCAACGGCACCGCTCAATCCCAGGAGTGATGCGAGAAACAGCTTCCTCATCGAACCGCCTTGATTGCAAAACCGACACCGCGGACCGATTCAACCCATTCCGGGTCGCCGAGTTTCTTCCTAATTGATGCAACGTGCGCATCGAGGGTCTTCGTCGTGCCGTACCACGTCGTTTGCCAGACGTCACGCAAGATGTCTGAACGACGGAATACAGTGCCCGGTTCGTGGGCGAGATACTCGAGAAGATCGAACTCTTTAGGCGTAAACGCGATGTCGGTCCCGTCAAGCGAAACTGTCCGAGTTTTCGAGTCGAGAACAAGCGAACCAACCGTGAAGTGGGTGATGGGGGACGATGTGCCCAGTGCGCGACGCATCACGGCGTGGATGCGCGCAATCAGTTCCTTGATTCCAAAAGGTTTAACCAAGTAGTCATCGGCTCCGAGCTCAAGAACTTCCACCCGGTCCATCTCGGTTTCGCGCGCGCTGGCCACGATGATTGGAACGTGCGAGAACGCACGAATCTGACGACACACCTCAGTGCCGTCGATGTCAGGCAAACCGAGGTCGAGGATGACAGTGCTGATTCCACCGCGCTTGACCTTTGCGACGGCCTCATTTCCGGACACGACGTGATCGACGGTGTAGCCGTTGTCACGAAGCCCATCGAGCAACGCGTCGGCGATCGCCCGGTCGTCTTCGACAAGCAAAATGGTCATGTTATGACTGTGCCATGAATGGCAAGGGCCTGCACGCCCCCAACAATAAAGTCGAGGGAATCTTTGACGTTTCTTGGACAAACCCCGTAGCGAGGGTATTCGCCCGCTTGCAACACTGAAGACATGAACATCCAGGTACCCCTGCTCCTCATCGGAATCACCGCGACTACCGGTGTCGGTGTGGGAACAGTCGCCGCGAACACCGGCGCCATCTCAATCGACGATCTGTCGGCACTCACCAGCGGGGTGACCGCTGCGTCGGACATTCAGACTCCCGTCGACATCTTGGTACCTGTGCTTGAGGTTCCCGGTGCCCCTGCACCGACGGCAACATCGGGTGGCGACGTCGCCGCGGACGAGTCGAGTGCCGGCGGCACGACGGCAGCCGGAAATTCAGGCGGGGGGTCGTCTTCCGGCCAGGCCGCATCGAACGCGTCGTCGAATGCATCGTCAGCTCACGCCACTAGCGGTGGCTCGGGCGCGTCAGGTGGGGAGTACGAAGACGAGGACGAAGACGAAGACGAAGACGAGGACGAAGACGAAGACGAAGACGAAGACGAAGACGAAGACGAGGACGAGGACGACTAATCATGGCCACCTTCATTGCGCCTAAGGCGCGCGTTCTCACCACGATTGTGACCGTCGTTGCTCTGGCGGGTGGCGTCGCCGCCATGGAAGCGCAGGCAGCGGAAGAGGCACACCAAGCCGCAGTCGCCGCCGCGAAGATCGCCAAGGCAGAAGCCGAAGCGAAGGCAATTGCTGACGCTCAAGCAGCAGCAGAGGCAAAGGCTGCCGCAGATGCAGCGGCCGCTGCCGAAGCGAAGGCCGCTTCGAAGGCAGCCAAGGCAAAGGCGCGAGCACAATCCGCCGGGGCCAAGTCGCCGACTTCGACGTCATCGAAATCGTCAGGAGCCAGTTCGGGCGCGAGCTCGAGCACTGCCTCCAACGGAACGTCGAGTGGATCTAAATAACGACTGGGCATCGAATATCGCGGCCGACGCACTTCGAGCAGCTCACACCCCTGGCGGCAGCGTTGTTGTCGCGCGCGAATTCAGCGTGATGGGAACCACGGCGCACATAGTGCTCGTGGCGGGAACTGACGCGATGTTGGACGATCTCGTCGCGTCTGCACAGTTTCTTCACGACAAGTGGAGCCGCTTTGTCGATTCGAGCGACATCTCGCGCATCAATAACTCAGAAGGTGAACCGACCGAGGTTGACCCCGTGACGGTCGCCCTTGTGATGGAAATGCTGGCAGCCCGGCGTTTGACTGACGGTGCGTACGACCCGACAATTTTGCCGAGGCTCCTTGCCGAGGGGTACACCCAATCGCGAGTGAACCCGTCTTTGGTGACGACACTTCCCGCGTCGGCTCGGTGGCCGGTCGACACTGCCGGAACAACGGTGTCGGGCAACACGATCACATTGCCGATGGGAATGACGCTGGATCCAGGAGGGATCGGCAAGGGTTTCGCCGCGGACATAATCGTCACGCGTGCACACGAACTCGGCGCTCTCGGCGCACTTGTCGAAATCGGTGGTGATTTGCGCATCTCGGGGACAGCGCCGGACGGTGACAACTGGCACATCGGGATCGAGGACCCCCTCAATCCGGGCCAGCACTGTGCTCGGGTGAATCTTGTCGATGGCGCCGTGGCCACCTCATCAACGCTGATTCGAACCTGGGAACACGATGGTTCGAGCCGGCACCACCTGATTGACTCGGAGACGGGCCAATCGATCGAGTCGGATGTCGTTTCTGTTTCGGTCATCGCGGTTTCTGCGGCAATCGCCGAGGTCGTCGCAAAATGCGGTTTTCTCCGCACAGACTTTCTGGACTGGGCACCTAGTCTCGGAACTGCGGCTTTTGTCGTCCATCGCGATGGATCGATGAGCGAGTCGGACAACTGGAAGGACTACGCGTGAACGATCCGCACTTGTGGTGGTACCTCGCGCGCATCAGCGCAATGATCGCCTGGGGGCTCATGGCCTTCTCCATGGTCTGGGGTGTTTTGCTTGCCTCACGAGTTTTCCGTGGTCTCGACAACCCCGGTTGGCTCAAGGATCTGCACAAGTACCTGTCCACGCTGACCATCCTCATGGCCGCCGTGCACACCTCGGCGCTCACGCTCGACCCCTACGTGCAATTCACTCCGTGGGATCTGTTGATTCCCGGGCTGGCGACGTACGAGGGCGCGACTCCGCTCATTGAGTTGTCCCTGGCAATCGGTGTTATCGCCTTCTGGGCAATGAGCGTTGTGTATGGCACGAGCCTCGTGATGGACAAACTTCCGCGATGGTTGTGGAAATCAATTCACTACCTCGCGTACGGAATCTTTTTTGCGGTCGGAATCCACGCAGCATTCTCGGGAACCGATGTTGGCACGTGGTGGTACGCCGCCGTCAGCATCACAGTCATCACTCTGGGGATGATTGCGCTCATTATTCGACTGACCGTCATCGCCTTGACGGGAAAGCGAACCGAACGCGACGCGGCCAACAAGGCAGCCAAGATTGCGCGTGACAAGGAACGAGACGACACGGTTCTCGTCACCGCGGATGAGGACAGCCGTGAAAAGCGCGCAATGGTCGTCCACAGCGCAAAGGTCATCGCCACCGACGTCATGGCCATCCGACTGATCCCCGTCGGCGGTGGTCGTGTCGCGTGGTGGGATGCCGGTTCACACATCACGCTTCACCTTCCGGACGGTCGCGAACGCCAGTACTCGTTGTGCGGTGACCCCACCGATCGAAGCGGCTATGACATCGCGGTGCTGGACACGCACGGCGACGCGGCGGCATCGAGCTGGATTCACGCAAACGTCACCTCGGGAATGGTCATCACCGTCAGCGGCCCGCGCAACCACTTCCCGATGGTTCCGTCGCGCGAATACCTCTTCGTCGCGGGCGGTATCGGCATCACACCGATTCGCGCGATGATCGAGTCGGTTCCCGCCAACCGGTCATGGTCCCTCATTTATTTGGGAAAGAACAAGCAGGGAATGGGCTTCGTATCGGAACTCGCGCGAAAGTACCCCAAGCGCGTGACGATCCACGAGTCGGAAGTGTCTGGCCGTCTTGACTTGGCCCCGATTCTGAAGTCAACCTCAGCTGACGTCTTCTGCTGTGGCCCCGAGAGCCTGATGAACCAGGTCGAGGAAACGGTGGCAGGCCCGAACGCGCACGTCGAACGATTCAGCCCGGTTGCCCGTGAAATCGAAGGCGGCGCGAAACCGTTTGTCGTTCGACTCGCGTCAACCGGCGCGAAGGTTCCTGTTGCGGCCGACCAGACCGTGATTGACGCATTGGCTGACGCGGGTGTCCGCGTCGAATCGTCGTGCGGACGCGGCGTTTGTGGCACGTGTGAACTGCGTGTTGTTGATGGCCAACCAGCCCACCTCGACAGCGTGATGCCCGACGCCGTCAAGGACGAGATGCACGTGTTCTACCCGTGCGTTTCCCGCTCACATTCGGCGGAACTAACGGTCGACGCCTAGTCGACGTCGAATTCGTCGTCGACCCAGGCGCCGTCATCGGTGCGAAGTGTCTGCCACGCAACATAGGCGACGCCAGCGACGAGTGCGACGGCAAAACCTGCTGCGATGAACGATCCGAGCCCGGACTTCTTTCGAGCAACGGGAACGGGCGCCGACTTGAGGTATCGACGTCCGGCGGCGAGCCCGGTCGCCAACAAGGGGGCGAGGTGTTCGGCGTACTCGGTGCGTGCGCGCGGTGCGATTTCGTCACGCGAATAACGAGCGGCGAGGCGAGCGGCGTCCGCGAGGATTCGACCCGCGTTGTTCAACGTGTCACCACCGGCCGAGCCGAGCTCGGCGAGTTCACGCGAATAGTTCTTGGCCATGACGCCTCCTTAGGTTTTCATTATCGCCCCCACGTCGGTCCCGATACAACTCGAGCAGTGTGAGAATAGAGACATGTCGATTCACACCAACGTTGCCACCATCCACACCAATCACGGAGACATCCGTGTCAACCTCTTCGGGAACCACGCTCCCGTGACGGTCGAGAACTTCATCGGTCTTGCGACCGGCGCGAAGGAATGGACCCACCCGAACACGGGAGAGAAGAGCACGACCCCGTTGTACGACGGCGTCGTCTTCCACCGCATCATTCGCAACTTCATGATTCAGGGCGGCGACCCGCTCGGCATGGGCTACGGCGGACCGGGCTACCAGTTCCGTGATGAAATCCACCCCGAGCTCGCTTTCAACAAGCCGTTCCTTCTCGCGATGGCGAATGCCGGTCCGGGAACCAACGGTTCACAGTTCTTCATCACCACGGTCGAGACCCCTCACCTTCAGGGTCGCCACACCATCTTCGGTGAAGTTGCCGACGAGGCGTCGCAGAAGGTCGTGAGCGAAATCGAAGGTGTTCCGACCGGAGCACAGGACCGCCCGATCGAACCCGTCGTCATCTCGTCCATCACCGTCGAATGACCTCAGCTTCCGGCGTTTGTTACCGGCACCCGAACCGCGAATCATGGGTGCTGTGCCAACGGTGCGGCAACACGATCTGCGGTGATTGTCAGCGCGCGGCGGCTGTCGGTTTTCACTGCCCTGACTGCGTAAAGGCCGCCGCTCCGGCAACGGCAAAGATCATCAGCGGAAACCGTCTGCGCGGTGCACTCCGAGGACGCACTCCGGCAACCGTCGCGCTACTTGCGATTATCGGCTTGACGTACGCCGCTCAGTTCCTGTCGATGGATGTCGTGACGGCGTACTTGGCGTACATCCCCGAGTTGACGTGGCAGGAACCCTGGAGACTCGTGACCGCCGCCTTTGTCCACGGCGGACTTATGCACATCCTGTTCAACGGCTACTCGCTGTGGGTCATGGGGAACCTGCTCGAGCGAACTCTCGGATCAGCACGCTTCCTCGCGGTCTTTTTCGCGGCGACGATCGCGGGTAATCTCGCTGTGCTCGCCTTGGGCTCATCAAGCTTCGTGGTCGGCGCTTCCGGCGGTATTTTCGGGCTATTTGCCGCGTTATTCGTGGTCAATCGCGGTTTTGGCGGAAACAACGTCTCGCTCGTCGTGATTATTGGAATCAACCTGGCGCTTGGCTTCATCTTGCCGAATGTCGCCTGGGAAGCACATGTCGGCGGCCTTGTCGCGGGCTATCTTGTCACGACGCTGTTCCAGCGATTCCGTTCGTAACAGACTTATCCACCGGGTTATCCACAACCGTGGATAATTACACGCGTGTAAGTCTTTCTAGCGCCAGCGCGTGGTCATCAAGAAACCGACGAACATCAGGCCAAAGCCAATGAGGATGTTCGAGGCACCGATGCCGGGGATGGGGAATGCTGCGGCACTCACGTAGAAGGTGATGATCCACAGCAACCCGACGAGCATGAAGCCGAACATGATCGGCTTGAACCACACGGGGTTCGGAGCATCGTGACGGGTGGTCTCTGCATCGCCGAGCGATGTGAGCGAGTCGCGTTCCTTCTTAGCCATGCTGACCAGCATACCGATGGTCTGTCTCGCCAAGAAACCCTCGGTACAATCGAGGTCGTGCCTGTACGTGACAAACTTCCCCGATTCCGGTCCCCTCGAGGGGGCTCGCGGAGCACACGCGTACCGTTCACCATCGCTTTCCGCGGGCGCATCGAAAGAATCCGCCGTTTCCGATTCACGCGTCGATCGGTTGACAACATCATCGGCGTTTTTGGCGAATTGTTGATGACCGCGGGTGTCTTCGTCCTTCTGTTCCTCGGGTGGCATGTCTGGTACAACGACGTGGTCTCGGGCATCGCACAGGACAACGCCGGAGCGTCACTCGCTGAACAGTGGAACGACGTGCCGCTCACGATTCCCGAGTTCGACCGCACCGCGGGCACGTCCGCTGGTGTTGCGCTTGCACCCACTCCGCCCGTGACGCCGTCGGGCAAGCCAGCAGAGCGCTTCGCGACGATGCTCGTCCCACGATTTGGACCCACCTTCGAGCGTCCGATCGCGACGGGAATTGATCCCAAGACCGTGCTCAATGTCCGCGATGCCGGCATCGGCTTCTACACGCAGACGAATGAACTCGGTGAGATCGGCAACTTTGCCGTCGCCGGACACCGAACGACCTACGGCGCACCCTTCGGTGATATCGCCGAACTGCGAATCGGAGACCGGATTTACATCGAGACGGATGCCGGCTGGTACGTGTACCGCTTCCGTAACCTCGAATACGTCTGGCCGAACAACACGCGTGTGCTCAAGCCAGTGCCGGAATCCTCCGTCAAGGCCAAGGACCGAATCCTCACGATGACGAGTTGCCACCCCAAGCTTTCGGCAGCTGAACGCGTCATCGCATATTCGGTGTTCGAAACGTTCGTCCCCCGTGAACTCGGTGCACCGTCCGAGGTCGCGGCGATCAAGGCAGCAGGTTAGTCGATGTACGCAGCACTCTGGCGAGTACTTCCGGGCCCCCGCTGGGTCAAGATCGTGACGCTCGCGGTACTGCTTATAGCAGTGTTGTCCGTCGCCGTTGAATGGGTATTCCCGTGGGTCGCAGCAACGTTCATTCAGCCGGACACCGTGGTTGAACCGTGACGAAGATCTTCGTTCTCGACAACTACGACTCTTTCGTTTACACGCTTGCGGGTTATTTGCGCCAACTTGGCGCTGAGGTCGACGTTGTTCGCAATGACGCGTTCCCCGAATCCGAATTGGCCGAGCACCTCGAGGGTTACGACGGAATTCTCGTGTCGCCGGGACCGGGCAATCCGAGCCAGGCCGGGCTGTCGATTCCGTTGATTCATTTCGCCCGAGAACGCGGTATTCCGCTGTTCGGAGTCTGCCTCGGACACCAGGCAATCGCAGAGGCACTCGGCGGCATCGTGACTCACGCCGAAGAGCTCATGCACGGCAAGACGAGCCGTGTGACGCACGTCGATTCACCGCTCTTTGACGGTGTCCCCAACCCCTTCACCGCGACGCGTTATCACTCGCTCGCAGTAGTTGACGGGACGACTCCGAACGAACTGCGCATCACCGCTCGAACTGAGGGCGGGGTCATCATGGCCCTCGAACACGTCAGCGAACCGCTGTGGGGAGTCCAGTTCCACCCGGAATCGGTCCTCACCGAGGGCGGTTACACGATGCTCGGGAACTGGCTCGAGACGGCGGGGCTGACCGGTGTCAGCGCACTTGCGCGAACGCTCAGCCCGTTGATGTCGCTGGACTAGCCCGCGCAGTAAACCAGCGTGATCGACTGTCGCTGGGGTCCGTCGCCGGGTCGAATCGACTGTGACTTGACCACCGAGCCCCCGCAACTCGTGTCCGTCGTGACGTTCACCTGGTACTGAACCGTGACGGCCTCGAGTAGTTCTTTCGCCTTCTGAATGGACTTGCCGACGACATCGGGAACCTTGACGAGTCCCGTCGAGATTACGAGGTCGATCGGTTCCCCAGCCGCGAGTTCGGTTCCGGGAACCGGGGTCGCACTGATGACACCGTTCTTTTCGACGGTCGCCGAATAGTCCTTCGTGACCGTTCCCAGAACGAAGCCGGCTTCTTCAATCAGGGCAGTCGCCTTATCGAGAGTCGTCAAGCCGATGTCGGGGACCGCTTGCAGTTCTGGCCCGGTCGACTCAACAATCGTGATGACCTCACCGGCCGCGACACGAATGCCCGCTTCGGGAGAAGTCGAAATCACGACGCCGGCGGGGACGGTGTCACTCGACGCGGACGCGTGCTTGACGACAAGTCCGAGGTCCGTCATCATCGCTTCGGCTTCGGTGTACTGCTTGAGGGCGACTGCAGGGATTTCGATCGCCATGCTCGTCACTCCGGGTGACCCGCCGAGGGTCAGCACCCAGAACATCATTCCCGCGATAACGCTCGCGACAACCACGACCGCAGCGGACACCGTGAGGATCCACTTCATGGTCTTCGCTTGCGGAGGAGTGTCGCTCGACAGCGATTCGCGAATTTCAGACAGATCCATCGTCGGGGGCTTTCCAGATGCGTGCGGTTGTGACGGTGCAGGAGCCGCGGGGCGGTTCACTGACGATTCTACGGTTTCTGGCGTGACGTCCGTGCGGGGAGCTGGGCCCGTTCCCGTCAGGTTCTTGATTCCGCGAAGTGCGGCGGCAAAGTCAGCGGCCGAACCGTATCGAAGCGTTCGATCCTTCTCCAGGGCGGTTGCAATGATCACGTCGAGCTCTGGCGACAACTCGGGACGACGGCTACGTGCTCGGGGCGCGGTTTGCGTGACGTGCTGAAACGCGACCGCGACGGACGTGTCGCCGGTGAACAGCGGAGTGCCCGTGACCATTTCAAACAGGACGACGGCGGTCGAATACAGGTCACTGCGGCCGTCGATGATCTCGCCCTTTGCCTGTTCCGGCGAGAAGTATTGGGCTGTGCCGACAATCGCACTGGGGTCGTTCGTCGGGTCTTCGATCGCTTGCGCAATTCCGAAGTCACACACCTTGACGAGCCCGGTCGGAGTGACCATGACGTTCCCCGGCTTGATGTCGCGGTGAATAATTCCGGCACGGTGGGATTCATCCAATGCGTCGAGAATGCCCAGCGCAATGTGGACAGCAACCTTCGGTTCGAACGGTCCGTTGTCCATCAGTTTGCGCAGAATCTTGCCGTCGATGTATTCCATGACAATGAACGGAATCGGCGTCTCCATCGACGCGGCGGGAATCAGTTCCTCGCCGGCGTCATAAACGCGAACGATGCTGGGGTGCCCCATGGTGCTGACGGCGTGTGCCTCGCGCTGGAATCTCTTGCGGGACTCCTTGTCGATCGCGACCTCCGGACGCAACGCCTTGATGGCGACCCGTCGTTGAAGGCGAGTGTCCGTTCCCAGATAGACGTTCGCCATCCCACCTCGACCGATCAGGTGTTCCGGACGGTAGCGCCCACCGAACTGGAAGCCCGACGTGAGGACACTGTCGAGCCCGCTTCGCGAGGGGGTAGGAGAATCACTCAACGGGGACCACCAAATCGTCAGAGGGGTTGGAAGACAACGATCCACACTTGACGATGTACGACACGCGAACTTCGTTCGTGTCGTTGTCAATCACGATGGATCCGCTTGTTGCAGTGGCGCCGAAGGTTCCGCCGCTCGAAACTGTTCCACCCGTGGCGGTGAGGACGTAGTTCTTGAGAGCGAAGCCAGTCGGGCACTGTCCGTAGGTCGGCCACGACACGGTGATGGTCGATCCGGCGGTGTACGGGCCCGTGCTTACGGTCAACTCACCTGGCGCTGCGGGTGTCGGAATCGCGTCGTAGAAATACACGGCGACGAGGGTGTTGAGCGGTAACGAGCCGACCGGGTTCACTCGGTACGCCGTTCCCACGAGGTCAGCTGACTCGGGGATGTTCCCGATGACGGCATCCAATCGCAAGCCCTGGCTTTCCAAGAGGTCTCGAACCTGGTTTTCGGTCAGCCCGATGAGGTCCTCTTCGACAACCGTTACTCGTCCGTCCGTTGTCGGAGTAGCCGTCGGTTCAGCCGACGCGGGCGTTGACGGAGTCCCCGACGGGTTCGGCTGTGCGATGAAGCGCCCGATGAAACCAATCGCCGTTCCGACGATCACAAGTGCAAGGACCGAGGCGAGAGCGATGACCTGCCACGGCAGCTTCTTGCGCGGAGGACGAGCTGCCTTTGGCATGTCCTCTGGCGCGATCGACACCGGAATGATTCGCGTTGTCATGTCTTCGTCGTTGTCGTCGAGGATGTCGTCGTTGTGGTCAACCGTCGGCACCAGTGCCAATGCTTCGCCAAATCGACCGCGCGAAATGGCGACAGCAGCGCGCGCCAGGTGTTGCGCAGAGGCCGGACGCAATTCGGGCTTCTTGGCAAGGCAACTCAACACGAGGTTGCGGACGGGAAGCGGGATGTTTTCGGGCAACGGTGGTGGCGGGTTCTTGATGTGCGCCATCGCGATGGAAACCTGGGACTCGCCGGTGAACGGGCGACGGCCGGCAAGCGCTTCGTAGGCAACGATTCCGAGCGAGTAAATGTCCGTCAGCGGACTCGCCGTCTTGCCCGACGCCTGTTCGGGCGACAGGTACTGAACCGTTCCCATCACCTGACCGGTCGCCGTGAGCGGTACCTGGTCGGCGGCGCGCGCGATACCGAAGTCGGTGATCTTCACGCGCCCGTCTGGTGTGATGAGCAGGTTCCCCGGCTTGATGTCTCGGTGCACGAGTCCCGCCTCGTGAGCGGCGTGAAGCGCGGATGAGGTCTGGGCCACGATGTCGAGCACGCGTTCGGCCGACAGGATTCGTTCGCGTTCGAGGATGACGGACAGCGCTTCGCCGGGAACCAGTTCCATGACGAGGTACGCGCTTCCCTCTTCTTCACCAAAGTCGTAAACGCCGGCGATGCCTTCGTGATTCACCAGCGCGGCGTGACGCGCCTCCGCGCGGAATCGTTCGCGGAACGCCTTGTCCGAGACGTACTCTTCCTTGAGGATTTTGATTGCGACACTGCGTTCGATGACGGTGTCGACGGCGTGCCAGACTTCACCCATGCCACCGATGGCAAGGCGACTCTTCAGTTCGTAACGACCGCCGAACGTCTGTCCTACTTGGGGTCTCATTGGGACAACACCGCCTTCATGATTGCGCGCGCAATGGGTGCCGCAACGCTATTTCCTGAGCCTGATTGGCCGAGCCCGCCGCCGTCGGCCACCATCACGGTGACGACGACCTGCGGGTCCTCGGCTGGGGCAAAACCTGTGAACCAGAGTGTGTACGGTTCGCCGTCACCGTTTTCGGCGGTGCCCGTCTTTCCCGCAACCGCAATTCCGGGGATCGCCGCATTCGACGCGACGCCGTTGCTGACGTTGTTGATCATCATCTGAACGAGGGTGTTGGCCGTCTCACTCGAAATGGGGGTGCTGTATTCCGACGCTTCGAATGACGTGAGCGGGGAAAGGTCAGGCGCGAGCACCGAGTTCACCACCGTGGGCTTCATCAACTTTCCGCCGTTCGCGATGGCCGAGGTCACCATCGCAATCTGGAGCGGCGAGACCTTGACGTCGAATTGACCGAACGATGACAGCATCAGTTGGGCGTCATCCATTCCGGACGGATAAACAGACGGCGTCGCCGACATCGGAATCTCGATCGTCGCGCCGAAACCGAACTTCTCTGCATAGTCACGGAGGGTGTTCTCGCCGACCAGTTGACCGATCTCAGCGAACGGGATGTTGCACGACCGCATCAACGCTTCGGCAATCGTGACGGTGTCGCCCTTGCCGCATTTTCCGCCACCCGAATTGCGAATGGTCGAAGTGCTGAGCGGAAGGACCAGTTTCGCCGGGTTTGCGACGGTCGACGAGGTCGTCATCGCACCGGAATCCAATGCGGCCGCTGCCACAACAAGTTTGAACACAGACCCAGGGTGGAACAGTGTTGAGGCAATTGCGCGGTTGTCGAGCGGGGAGTTGCTCGATTCAAGCAGGCTTTGGTACGTCGCCGCAGCCTTATCGGCGTCGTGTGTCGCCATGTCGTTCGGGTCAAAGGACGGCGTGCTGACGAGCGCCAAGATCTCGCCCGTCTTGGGGTTGAGCGCAATCGCCGCGCCCGTCAGGTCGCCCAGTGCGTCACGAGCGGCCTGTTGCACACTCGCACTCAGCGTCAGGCGGACCGAGGCACCGCGCGCGTTTGTGCCCGTCACCAGAGCGAGAACCTGGTCAAAGAACTGTGCGTTTGACTGGCCGCTCAATTGGTCGTTCATGGCGGCTTCGAGACCCGTCAAGCCCTGATTGATCGAGTAGTACCCCGTAATCGGTGCGTAAAGACCGCCACCCGCGTAGGTGCGTTGGTAGGTGTACACGTCGTCCGATGGGACGGATTCTGCGATGCTCGTGGTTCCCACGATGATCGAACCGCGCTCGGCTGAGTAGCTGTCATACAGGGTGCGAACGTTGCGAGGGTCGACCCGCAGATTGTCGACCTGGAACACCTGAAGGACTGTCGTCGACGCAAACAGCGTGCTGAACAGGACGAGGATGCCGAGGCTGACTCGGCGAAGTTCCTTCATCACGAGGCATCACCTCGATCGCGCTGCTGGCGAACGGTGTCACTGAGGCGAAGCAACAGCGCGACGATGATCCAGTTCGCGACGAGTGACGAACCACCCGCGGCGAGGAACGGAGTCGTCAGACCCGTGACGGGAATGACGCGCGTGACGCCGCCGATGACGATGAATACCTGCAAGGCGATGACGAACGTCAAACCCACCGCGAGCAAACGACCAAAGTCGTCGGCGCCGTTGATTCCGATGCGCATCCCGCGCGAGATGAACAGCAAGTACAGGCACAGGATGGCGAAGACGCCGACGAGACCCAGTTCTTCACCGAGGCTCGCGACGATGTAGTCCGATTCGGCGAGCGGGGTGATGTTGGGGTGTCCTGCGCCGAGCCCCGTTCCGATGACGCCACCGGACGCAAAGCCGAACATTCCCTGAACCAGCTGGTACGAACCGCCGACCGCTTCATATATCTCGGGGTTGAACGAATCGAGCCATGCATCGAAGCGTCCTTCGACGTACGTCAGGAATCGGCTGGCGACGAGAGCGCCGGCGCCGAACAACCCGCCACCGACGACAAACCAGATGGCTCGACCCGTAGCGACGTACATGAGAACGAGGAACAGTCCGAAGTACAGGAGCGAGGTTCCCATGTCGCGCTGGAAGATGAGGACCATCATCGCGACCATCCACACGACAAAGATTGGCCCGAGGTCCTTGACCTGAGGCCAGCGCACACCGAGGAACTTCTTGCCAACCATCGAGAGCGAGTCGCGGGCCGTGACGAGATAACCCGCGAAGAACAGAGCCAGCGCGATTTTGCCGATTTCACCGGGCTGGAAGGACACGATTCCGAGGTTCACCCACAGGCGTGCGCCGTTGATGGTGACACCGATGAACGGGATGAGCGGCATGATGAGCAACACAATTCCCGTCGCCATCCAGACGTAGCGATAACGCTGCAGGACGCGGTGGTTTCGAACGGTGACGATGACACCAATGGCGACCACGGTGGCGATGGCGGTCCACACCATCTGGCGTGTTGCCTGTGATTGCCAGCCCGTGAGCCCGTTGGCGATGTCGAGTCGGTGAATCATGGCAATTCCGAGCCCGTTGAGCAACGTGACAATTGGCAGGATCAAGGGGTCTGCGTCTCGCGCAACGAAGCGCTGGGCGACGTGCATGGCCAGAACGATTGCGCCGAGTCCGAGCGACAGTCCGATGATGGACACGTTGAGGTGACCGGTCGCGCCGAGGTCAACGAGGGCAAGAGCCGACGACGTGATGATCATGGCGAAGACGATGAGCGTCGCTTCGAGGTTTCGAAGTTTGGTCGGGATTTTCAGCCGAAGCAGAAGCTGTTCGGTGATCGTCGAGTTGTCGAGGCTACTGAGTGGCGCTGACATTTCGAATCCTTGTGACGACCTCGAGGGCCGCGTTGTAACTGTCAACGGGAATAGTGATGTCGACGGCGTGGCGCAAATACTGCGGCAACGACGTCATGGCGATGTCGGTGTCTTGCTCGACCGAATTGAGGTTGAGCCCGCCGATTTCCCCGGCGACACCGCGATAGATGACGACCGAGTCGCCGTCGCTACCGACATAGAACTGTGATTGGGTCCAGAAGTAACCCCAGATTGCAAACCCGGTGATGAGGGTCAGCGCGATTCCGAAGTACGTTCCCCAGCGAAGTCGGCGTCGGGCCGCGCGCTTCTTGTCTTCGGCGATGATCGTCTCAAGGAAGTCGGGTGTCGCGAACGTCTCCGCTTCGCCGAGTCCCGCATGCGACCCGAAGATCCCGGTGATTTTGGGAAGACGCTTGGTGACGGCGTCGAAGATCAGAGGCTGTGCAGCCGCTCCAACCAGAATCGGTCGTGAAGCCGCGCTGACGTTGGTTTCGTTGACTCCCGCGATGACGACGGTGACGTTGTCGGGGGCTCCGCGATCGAGGGCCGCTTCGATCAGTTTCGTGCTCGCTGACGACGCGTCGGGGGTTTCGCGCATGATCTGCGCAACTACGTCGTCGGGAACGTATCCGCACAATCCGTCAGAGCACATGAGCCACCGGTCGCCCGGTTCGGTCTCGAGAATGTAGCTGTCCACGTCGGGATTCGTGTCGAAATCACCGAGCACACGCATCAGCACGTTTCGACGCGGGTGGACCGCCGCCTCTTCCGCAGTAATTCGGCCGGTTTCCACGAGCTTCTGAACGAAGGTGTGGTCCGTCGTGATTTGTTCGAGCTTCTTGTTGCGGAACAGGTAAATGCGTGAGTCGCCGATGTGCGCAATGACGACCTTGTCGTCGTGGCGAATCATCGCACTGACCGTCGTTCCCATTCCCTGAAGGTCCGGGTGGTCGCGAACCGCGTCCGACAATTCCTGAGCGCTGTGCTTGACCGCGTCGACAAGGGTTTCTTGAGCGACCGAGATCGACTCGAATCTCTCGTCGGCGACAGCCGTGATCGCCTGGGTTGCGAGCGAACTCGCGACGTCGCCACCGGCGTGGCCGCCCATGCCGTCGGCGACCATGAAGAGGTGCGTTCCCGCGTATCCGGAGTCCTGATTGCTCATTCGGATTCGACCGACGTGGCTTGCCGCCGCCGTGAGAACGCGTGCGTCCATTACGGCCTCAGTTCGAAGATGGTCGAGCCGATGGAGACGGGCGTGTACAGCGGAACCGGGGTCGGAACGCTGACACGTTGATTGTTGACGAACGTGCCGTTGGTCGAGGACAAGTCCTGGATGACCCAGTCACCGTTCCACAACTGCAGGCGTGCGTGGTTCGTTGACGTGTATTCGTCGCGAATGACGAGTCCCGATTGTGCGCTTCGCCCGATCGTCAACTGGTCAGCATCAAGCGGGATTTCCAGTCCTTCACGAGCACCCGCGGTGATGACAAGCGTCCTCGCGGGGTCAGTGTTCGCGGGTGTGTCCACCGGAGGAATAAAGGTCGGCGCCTGTGCGGCCGGATTGATGGTGATGTCGGGTGCGGTTCGTTCCCCGCGGCGCGTGTAGTGACCGAACAAGTCACTGCGCAGGGCGAACACGACGGCGAAGACGAAGATCCACAGGATCGCGAGGAACCCGAAGCGCAGGACGAACAGGGTTAGTTCACTCATGCGGTTGCCCCCGGCAGGATTCTGAAGACGAGTCGAGTCCCGCCGATTTCGATGACGTCACCCTGTTCGAGCGGTGAGACGGTGATGCGCTGCCCGTTGAGCAGAGTGCCGTTGGTAGATTGCAAGTCCTCGACCCCGGCGGCCTTGCCGTTCCAGATGACACGTGCGTGATTGCGCGATGCGCCGCCGTCGTTGATGACGACCGTTGCCGTTGCACCACGGCCGATGATGGATTCCATCTCGGTGAGGTACACCGTCGTGCCGTTGACCTCGAGAGCCGGCTGCCACTGGGCAACGGCGTCGAGCGCCTGAGAGGTGACTCGGACGACACCGTTCGGGATATCGGCGGCTGCGGCGAGTCCCACGGTGACGGGTGCCGCGAAGGAATAGCGCTGGCGGTTCGCGTAATCGCGCACGGCCTCGACCAATTCGGCAATGAGGACGGCGCCGTGAGCGTTCAGTTGGCTGAAGTCCTGGGCCGACAAACCGACCGTGTACGAGTGCGGTGCGAGGATTCGATCGCGTTGAACGACAACTGCACGTGAGTCGAGTTCGCGCTTGAGGGCCGCGACGATTTCGATCGGCTGGACTCCGCCGCGGAAGGACTTGGCGAACGCGCCACTGACGAGCTTCTCCAGACCACGTTCAACGTTGTCGAGCAAACCCATCGAAAGACCCCCTACGGCGATGGCTCAAGTCTATTCTTTGGGCCAGCCCAAGCCCGTTGCGACAGGGCTTCGGCGCCTGTTTCCCGCGTGATAGCCTTGATGAGTTCGTTCAACGACGAGCGCAAGTGGCGGAATGGCAGACGCGCTGGCTTCAGGTGCCAGTGCCCGTAAGGGCGTAGGGGTTCAAGTCCCCTCTTGCGCACCACATCTCGGGAATTTAGTTCCCTTCCTTCGATTTGCATTCGGTGAGAGGATGAAACCATGAACACAACCGATTACACGGTCACTGGCTTGACCTGCAACCACTGCGTGATGACAGTGTCACGCGCCGTCGCCATCGTTCCGGGAGTCGCCGGAGTCAGCATCGATCTCGTCGCCAACGGCGAATCGACCCTGCACGTCCAGTCCGACGACCACGTTGACGCATCGGCCGTCGAGACCGCTGTTGAAGCGGCCGGCTATCACGTCGTTCACTAGTGGCCACGTCACATCTTGACCTCGCACTCGAGGGAATGACCTGCGCGACCTGCGCCGGTCGAATCGAGGGTGCGCTCAGCACCGTCCCCGGGGTCACTGCATCCGTCAACTTTGCGACGGAGCGCGCATCGGTTGATATCGAGGGGATTGTCGACGCCACGGCGCTCATCGCCGCCGTTGAAAAGGTCGGTTATGGCGCCAAGGCGATTGACCCCAACGCGGATCGCGAGCCGGAAGCCCCGGCCGATCGCCTGTTGTTGTGGCGGGTCCTGGTCGGAATTGTCCTGACTGTCCCGGTCCTCCTCATTTCCATGATTTCCGACCTGCAGTTCGACGGATATCAGTGGGCGCTCGCGATTCTCACCGCACCCATCGTGACGTGGGTCGCGTGGCCGTTCCATCGGGCTGCTTGGACAAACCTGCGACACGGTGCAACGACGATGGACACGCTGGTCTCGCTCGGCGTCCTCGTCGCTTACCTGTGGTCGGTTTATGCGATCTTGTTCACCCACGCGGGAATGATCGGGATGCGAATGGAGATGTCACTGTTTGGTGACTCGGCCCACGCACTGTATTTCGAATCAGCCGCCGTCGTGACCGCGTTTGTATTGCTGGGCAGGCTTCTCGAGGCCCGGGCCAAGCGAAACGCTCGCCGTTCACTCACCGCACTTCTGGACGTTGCAGCAAAGGACGCCATTCTGCTCGTTGACGGCCGCGAAATAAGCCTTCCCGCAGGCGCGCTTCAGGTCGGTGACCGTTTCGTTGTGCTTGCGGGCGGAATCGTCGCGACAGACGGAATCGTGATCGAAGGGTCCTCGACCGTCGACGCTAGTTCGGTGACGGGCGAAAGCATGCCTGTTGCCGTCGGACCGGGTTCCCGTGTCACGGGGGGAATCATCAACACCGCCGGGCGTCTCGTCGTCGAAGCAACCGCGGTCGGGTCGGCGACGGAGCTGTCCCGACTCACGCGAATGGTCGAGGCCGCCCAGGCATCAAAGGCCCCCGTTCAGAAACTTGTAGACCGAGTTTCGGCCGTTTTCGTCCCTCTCGTCATCGTTCTGGCCGTCGGTGCCGGGGTCGCGTGGTATCTCATCGACCTCGATCTGACGCGGGCGGTTTCCGTCGCGGTCGCCACTCTCGTCGTGGCGTGCCCGTGTGCACTGGGACTTGCGACACCGATGGCACTGCTCGTCGGCACGGGCCGAGGCGCTCGCAGCGGAATTGTCATCCGCGGCACGGACGTCCTCGAAAGCACTCGACGCATCGACACCATCGTGTTCGACAAGACCGGGACCTTGACCGCTGGTCGACCCGCGGTCGTTGGCATCGCCGGTGACGGACTCGATGACACGGTCGTGTTGTCCGCCGCCGCCCGCATCGACATGGGCACGGACCACCCGATTGCCAGGGCAATCGTCGCCGAAGCCACGGCTCGCGGTTTGGAGATCCCCACCGGAACCGACATCGTCGCTGTACCCGGATACGGCGTTGTCGGCTACCTCGGCACGACTCGTGTTCGCGTCGGGACAGTTGGATGGGCGCTCGCCGAGGGAGCAACAATCAGCGATGACCTGCGCGCCACTATCGACGGCTGGTCGGACAACGGACACACTGTTTCGGTGCTGACCCACGACGACCGAAGTATGGGTGCTATTGCTGTCAGCGATCCGGTTCGCCCATCGTCCGCGGCTGCTGTCTCCGCACTTCAGGTTTTGGGGCTTCGCACGATCCTGGCCTCGGGGGATTCCGAGAGCGTCGCCCGCCGAATCGGTGCTGAGGTTGGAGTAGACGAGATCCACGCCCCGATGCTTCCGGCGGACAAGCGCGATTTGATCACACGGCTTCACGCTGAAGGACGAGTTGTCGCCATGGTCGGCGATGGCATCAATGACGCAGCGGCACTCGCGCAAGCCGATTGTGGAATCGCGATGGGCGGTGGGACTGACGTTGCCATTGAGGCGAGCGATATCGTCATCGTTTCGGCCGACGTTCGCCGCGTTGCCGACGCAATCCGACTTTCTCGATCGACGCTCGACACAATTCGCGGGAACCTGTGGTGGGCCTTCGGCTACAACGCGCTCGCAATTCCCATCGCGATGCTGGGGGTTGTTGGGCCCGCGGTCGCCGGTCTCGCGATGGCGTTCTCATCCGTGTTCGTCGTGCTGAATTCGGGCCGCCTCGCCCTGTTTCGACTTCGCCGCTAAACCCGAAGAATTTCCCGCAGTTCGAGGACGCTGGACACGCTCGCGGTCGCTGCGGCGAACTCGTCCTCTGCTGCGTAACCCCAGGTGACGAGCACGCAATCGATGCCGAATTCGTTGGCGCCTTCGACGTCGTGAATCCGATCGCCTACGAGAACGATTCGGTCGCGCTGCAGTCCTCGATCACCGAGTTCGTCCAGGATGAACCCCAGCACATCGGCCTTTGTCTTGCGAGTGTCATCATCGGTCGCACACCCGTAAATGTCGAAGAGCCCGTCGAGATCGAAGTGTTCGGTCACCAGCCGGGCAGCCGTTTGTGCCTTTGACGTCGCGAGTGCGGTCACCATCCCCGCTGCACGGACCTCGGTGATGAGTTCGGGGACGCCGTCATACGGTGAAGCAGTGAATGCACCGACGGAGTGGTATTTCTCGCGATAAATCTCGATCGCACGACGAGTGTCCTCTGGCGAGAACTCCAGCAGTTCGCCGAACGTCGCGAGCAGCGGTGGACCGAGATAGCGGCGAAGTTCGGCGCGGGTCGGGGTCGCCAGCCCCATCTCGCGGAAAGTGTGCTCGAAGGACACATAGATTCCTTCGGCCGAGTCCATGATTGTGCCGTCGAGATCCCACAGGACAATGTCGTACGGGCGCATCAGAACAACTTGTCGTGCGAAGTGTCGAGTCCACGCAAGTCGTCGAGGTCGAGCACGACGCAGCGAATCCCGCGATCCTCGGCGAGGGTGCGCGCTTGAGGCTTGATCTCTTGCGCGGCGAAAATACCGTGGACGGGCGCCAGCGTCGAGTCGCGATTGAGGAGATCAAGATACCGGGTGAGTTGTTCGACACCGTCGATGTCGCCTCGGCGCTTGATCTCGATGGCGACGTTTTCCCCTTTGGCGTCTCGCGCCAAGATGTCGACCGGGCCGATTGCCGTGAAGTATTCGCGCCGAATCAGCGTGAAGCCATCGCCGTACACCTCGATGTGTTCGGCCGACAACTTTTGCAGGTCAGCCTCGACACCGTCCTTGATGAGTCCGGGGTCAACACCCAGTTCGTGGGACGAATCGTGATGGATTTCGTGAACCGAAATGACGAGGATGTCCGCCGTCTTCGTGTGCGTCACTTTCCACTGTTCGATGACCCCGGCCTCGCGCTGCTCGTCGTCAACGTCGATCGCGTCGGTCACGCACGGCGGGCTCATCCAGTTGAGAGGCTTGTACGAACCGCCATCCGAATGGATGAGCACACTGCCGTCTTCCTTGAACATCAGCACGCGCGTCGCGAGGGGCAGGTGCGCCGACAAACGGCCTGAATAGGCAACGGAACACCTTGCGACAACGAGCCTCACGAATTGCCCCGAGCGAAACGACGTTCTTCGGCGATCGCGTTACCGCCGTCGACGACGACGAGCTGGCCCGTGATGTAGCTCGCGCCAGGAATCGCGAGAGACGCGATAATCGAACCGACTTCTCCCGCAGTTCCGCTTCGACCGGCAGGGACGAGGGTTCCCTCGATGACTTCCGATTGCAGTTGCGATCCCGTGGCAATCCAGCCGGGTGCGACCGCATTGACGGTCACCCCGTGCGCGGCAGAGTCGACCGCGAGAGCCCTGGTCAATCCGACGACGCCAGCCTTTGCTGCGGCATACGCGATGTCGTCACGCGCCGCTCCGACTCCGCCCGTGGTGGACGCCACGTTGATGATGCGACCCCAGCCGTGCTCGATCATCGCGGGCAGAAACGCTCGAGAAACGTAAAACGTTGACGAGAGATTCGCGTCGATGGTCGCCTGCCAATCAGATGCGGGCATAGAGAGGTCGCCGCGCGCCCAGCCGTCTCCTGTTGCGATCATTCCCGCATTGTTGACGACGATGTCGGGGGAAATCTCGCGGGAACCCAGTTCAGCAACCATTGCCTCCACCAGTTCCGGGGTCTCCAATCGCGCGACGATTCCGGTTGCGTCGATCCCGAGTGCACGAAGTTCACTGACACGGTCGTCGACGCGATCCGTTGTCGCGGTAATCACGACCGCGGCACCGAGCAATCCGAGTGCGCGTGCCGAGGCGAAACCAATCCCCTCGGGGCTGCCGGCACCGGTCACGAGCGCGGTGCGACCGGTCAGGTCGAAAGTGTCAGGGACTGTTGTCACCTCTACATCGTAGGGTGGAACCATGGTGCACTCAGGAATCGAACTTGCCAACCGTCACGACGGAATCCGCCCCGCGGATGACCTCTACCGTCACATGAACCAGAAGTGGATCGACGCCAACCCGATCCCCGAGGACCGTGCTCGTTACGGGTCGTTCCTCATCCTCGCTGAAGAGGCTGAAAAGGCCGTTCGCACGATCATCGAAGAGTGCCAGAACGCAGAGCCCGGCACCGAGGCCCGGAAGGTCGGCGACCTGTACACCTCATTCATGAACGAGGAACGTGTCAACGAATTGGGCGCTGAGCCGCTTCGACCGTTGCTCGCCCAGATCGACACCGCCGACTCGCTCACCGCACTCATCGAACTTCTCGGGCGCTTCGAACGTCAAGGAATCGGCTCGTTCGTGTCGATGTGGGTTGACAACGACCCGGGTGACCCAGAGCGTTACTTGCTCTTCGTCGAACAGGGCGGCCTTGGGCTCCCCGACGAGTCGTACTACCGCGAGGACACCTTCGCCGAGATTCGTGAGGCGTACCGAGGGCACCTCGAACGCATGTTCGCGCTCGCCGGCTTCACGGACGCGAGCGAACGAGCCGAACGCGTCTTCGGAGTCGAAACTCGCATCGCAGCCGGTCACTGGGACAACGTCCGCTGCCGCGACACCCACGCGACCTACAACCTCACTCCGTGGACCGAGTTCGCGTCGGCGCTGGGGCCGATTGCCGCTCCGTGGCGCGACGCACTGGACGTATCCGATGTCGTTTTCACCGAGGTCGTCGTCCGTCAGCCCTCGTTCATCGAGGACGTTCGTGCGGTCATCGAATCCGCTTCGCACGACGAACTCGGTGACTGGCTGCGCTGGCAGGTCATTCACGGTCTCGCGCCGTACCTGTCGAACGATTTTTCTGTAGCGAACTTCGAGTTCTACGGCAAGACGCTTTCCGGAACGCCGCAACAGCGCGCCCGCTGGAAGCGCGGTGTTTCCTTCACCGAGGGCGCCTTGGGCGAGGCCATCGGCAAGATTTATGTCGAGCGCCACTACCCGCCGGCCGCTAAGGCCGCAATGGACGTCCTCATCTCAAACCTCACCGAGGCCTACCGTGACTCGATCACGAACCTTGACTGGATGAGCGCCGAGACCAAGGTGCGCGCCCTGGAGAAGCTCGACAAGTTCACTCCCAAGATCGGCTACCCGGCGAAGTGGCGCGACTACTCGTCAATCACGGTGTACGCGGATGACCTGGTTGCGAACGTCACCGCGGTCGCCGAGTTCGAGTTCGCGCGTGAACTGGGCAAGGTGGGAAAGCCGATCGACCGCGATGAATGGTTCATGTTGCCGCAGACGGTCAACGCCTATTACAACCCCGGCTTCAACGAGATCGTGTTCCCCGCTGCGATTTTGCAGTGGCCGTTCTTCGATGTCAACGCCGACCCGGCCGCCAACTATGGCGGAATCGGCGGTGTGATTGGCCACGAAATCGGCCACGGCTTCGATGACCAGGGATCGGAATTCGACGGCGATGGCCGTTTGTCGAACTGGTGGTCGGACGAGGACCGCGAACGTTTCACGGAACGCACTCGTGCCCTGATCGACCAGTACAACGCGCTTGAGCCGGCCGCACTTCCCGGCCACCACGTCAACGGCGAACTGACGATTGGCGAGAACATCGGCGACTTGGGCGGTCTGTCCATTGCGTGGAAGGCCTATCAACTCTCGCTCGGCGGCGAAGAACCGCCCGTCATCGATGGGTTGACGGGTGCCGAACGCTTCCTGCTGTCTTGGGCACAGGTGTGGCGCCAAGCGGCCCGCGACGAAGAGGCACTTCGCCTGCTTACGATCGACCCGCATTCGCCCACCGAGTTCCGCTGCAATCAAATCGCGCGCAACCTCGACCTCTTCCACGAGACGTTCGGGGTAACCGAAGGGGACGCCATGTGGCTCGACCCTGCCGAGCGCGTGACGATTTGGTAACAGTTCGAGCCACGTCAGCGAAAACTGGGCTTCCCGCGATTTTGTGCCCCTCAAATCAGCGTTACTGTTAATACCTTGTAAGGCATATATAGGAGGCAACATGCGAGGCAAGGTTCTCTTCGCGCTCGGACTCGGGGTCGGCTACGTTTTCGGTACCCGCGCAGGTCGTGCTCGCTACAACCAGATGAAGTCCGCTGCGTTGAAGGTCTGGAACGACCCTCGCGTCCAGGAGCAGGTCACGGTTGCCACCCAGTTCGTCAAGGACAATGCCCCCGAGGTCGTCGATTTCGTCAGCGCGAACGCCAAGAAGGTTGCCGCAAAGGTTGACGAAGCTCGCGGCACCAAGCCCGCAGCGAAGCCGGCAGCGAAGCCCGCCGCAAAGACCACCACCAAGCCCAAGGCGTCAACGAAGACGACCACCGCAGCCTCATCGGAGTCGGCAGGAAAGTAGTTCATGTCCGAGGACACAAACCGTCGCGGATTCTTTCGGCTTCTCGCCGATCTTCCCCGTGAACTGAGCGACCTGGTTCGCGCCGAGATCCGTCTGCTTCAGACCGAACTCGCGTCGAAACTTCGCGCGGCCGGTGTCGGACTCGGGCTCGTCACTCTCGGCGTCACCCTGGTGTCGGCTTTCCTGTTGATGCTCGTCGTCGCGGGAATCCTCGCCCTGTCACTGGTCATGCCGGCCTGGGCCGCTGCGCTCGTCGTCGCCGGGTCGGCACTGCTTGTCGGTCTCATCCTGATCGGGGCAGGGATTGGCTCGATCAAGAAGGGGTTCACTCCTTTCGAGTCGGTCGACCAGATTGCCGCAGACTTTAAGAACATCGGGAAGCGAGTCGACGATGAGTGAGCGCGAACGCATCGCCGCTGACATCGCCGCTAAGCGCGCGCGACTCGCTGGAAGTATCGGCGAACTCGAACACAAGCTCGACGTCGACGCACAGCGCAAGATTCTCACCGAGCGCGTCACCGCGTCGTACCAGGGCAACCCCGTTCCGTGGTGGATCGGAGCCGGAGTTCTCGGTGTCGTCATCATCAGCACCGTGGCATGGGCGGTTTTCGGGGATGACTGATTTCGCCATTCGGGAAGTTTCGCCCACGTCGAGCATCCCGATCGTTAAGCGTCTTGCCGGCCAAACCGTTCTCATTCCTCGTGGCGGCGACTTTGCACAAGACATCACGAATCGGTTGACCGTTCTGGGCGCACGCGCAGTCGTTGCACCTGTCATCAATTTCGCCTCGGCAGACAACTCGGCCGCACTGGACGAGGCACTGTCCGAACTTCAGAACGGCGCCTTCGACTGGCTGATCCTCACCAGCGCGACCGCCGTCGACGTCCTTCGTCACCTTCGAATTTGTATCCCCGAGTCGACCAAGGTTGCCGCGATTGGTGAAACTACCGAACAAGCGTTGACGTTTGCCGGTTTCCGCGTGGATTTCGTTCCGACGACGGACAACTCGCCTCGCGGTTTCCTCGCCAATCTTCCCGCTGGTTTCGACACCGCCCGTGTGCTCGTGCCGCACGCCGAGACGTCGGAACCCGTGCTCGAGGCGGGTCTCGCAGAGCGCGAGATCGCAGCCCGTTTCGTGTCCGCCTACAAGACGGTGGGCGTCGGCCTTCCGTCCGATGTCATCGAGGGGGTTCGCGACGGGTCAATCACGTCAATACTTGTGTCGTCGGGAAGCGTCGCACGCTATCTGGCTGAACAACTTCAGCCCATTCCCGAATCGACGGCAGTCGTGTGTATCGGTCCGCGAACCGCGTATGACGCCAACAACGTTGGCCTGTCGGTGTCTGCTACGGCGACCGAACGCACCAACGAAGCGCTTATCGACGCGCTGCTCGACTACCTCGACGCATAGCCAACACACCAGCCACCGCTGCTGAGATTCCGAATAGCGCGATGCCAGACATCGAGTTCGCCGAAGGCCCGGTTGAAGCCAACTCGGTGAGGCACTCGGTCGGTCCGAATTCGACATCGTCGATCATGTTTCCGACAGGAAGGTCCCAACCCGAGATCGCGTAGAAAGAGAATCGGTATTCCCCATCCACCTCCGGGGTGAAGGTTCCCTGATATTTGACCCATCCGTCTTCCATCGAGCCGCGGATTTGTGATGCGGGCTCCCCTTCGGACCCGTAGGTGGGCTCGCCCGCGAAAAGATTTGCGTTGGTTGGCGTGAACTTCGTGAGGTTGATTTGGTTGAATAACTCTTCCCCAGCGAGACCGATTTTCACACCCATTTCGTCGGTTGCGTCAGCCTGAAAAACGCGCCCGTGGTGCTTGATCGACCAGGTGTATTCAACCCCAGCCTCGAGTTGGACGTCTTGAAACAATGCAGCATCCTCGGTCGCGTTGAGCTCTCCCCAGACGGCGCCGTCAGCCGGCTGCACCGCGAGGTTGTCAAAGTAACCGTCGCTCGAATCCGTGCCATCTTGTTCAAATCCCTCGACCTGGCGCTGAAGTTCAACCAAGTTTTCGGAGTTCGTCGTTTCCCAACCAGGCAGAATTTGATCCGACTCGTCCTGGTCGAGGAAGAGGAACTGCTGAGGCGTACCCCAGTCATTCATCCACGCACCGATTGCGCTGATGGCGCCGTCAATGTTGGTGGGTGTCGGGTCAATCGGGAAGTCTTCAAACGACCCGTTCACCAGTGTCGGAGTTTCGCAGTCCACCGCTGCGTATGAAGGCGAACTGACGGCTACGGATGCGAGGGTGACGAGGGTCGACAGGGCGACGGCACGACGAAGTGACACGATAATTCCTTTGCTTGAGGATGCAATAGTCACCCTAGCAAATACGGTGCCTTAGCCGAAGAGAAGCGAGGCTTCGTCCCAGCGATCCATCGGGACCTGCTTGAGCTGGCCCAGTGCCGCCTCGAACGGTGACGTCACGATGTCGGTGCCGCGAAGCGCCACCATCTGACCCCAGCCCTCTTCCGAAATGATCCGCGCAGCGTTCATCCCGAATCGCGTCGCGAGGACGCGGTCGAACGCCGACGGGGTTCCGCCACGCTGAATGTGTCCAAGAGTGGTCGCGCGGGTTTCGATTCCCGTCGCCTGTTCGATGAGCGGCGCCAGCTTCTCGCCGATTCCACCAAGACGGGGGCGGCCGAATGCATCAAGACCGCGCTCGGAGTGGGCGTCGTCCATCGTGTCGAGCAAGAAACCTTCTGCGACACAGACGAGCGGCGCACGGCCACGCGATGCGGCTGACTGAACCCAGCCAACGATTTCCTCGAGAGACGTCTTGCGTTCCGGAATCAGGATCGCGTGCGCACCGGCGGCCATGCCCGAGTGCAGTGCGATCCAACCGACGTGTCGGCCCATGACCTCGGCGACCATGCAACGGTGGTGCGAGTCGCCGGTCGTGCGAAGGCGGTCCATCGCGTCCGTCGCGATGTTGACGGCGGTGTCAAAACCGAAGGTGTAGTCGGTCGCCGACAGATCGTTGTCGACCGTCTTCGGGACGCCGACGATCTTGATGCCTGCCTCGGCAAGACGATTCGCCGCAGCGAGCGTTCCCTCGCCACCGATCACCAGCAGTGCGTTCATCTTGGCGTCGGCCATCACCTGGTTGATGCGGTCGATTCCGCCGTTGCCTTCGAACGGGTTGGTGCGGGACGAACCGAGGATGGTTCCGCCGAGCTTGCCGATTCCCTTGACGTCAGAACGCTCGAGCTGCTGGAAGTCGGCGTCGACCAGTCCACGCCAGCCGTCGCGGATTCCCACGAAGTCGAGTCCGTACTGGCGTTCGCCGTTGAGCACGGCGCCACGGATGACGGCATTGAGGCCGGGTGCGTCGCCACCCGAGGTCAGAACTCCAATACGCATGCAACTATTCTCGCGGTTTGCCTAGCAACCCCGCGCCATGTCATGACAAAAAGCTAGAGGATGCGACGGTGGACGAGCCTGGACAACAGAATCGACGAACGTGTGTGATCGACGTTCGGAGCGTGACGCACCTTTTCCAGTGCGGCCTCGAGAGCCGGGATTGAATGTGCACGCATGTGCAGGATGGCGTCGGCCTGTCCTGAGACGGTTCCGGCGTACACGACCTCGGGCACGGCCTGCAGAATGGTGCGAAGTTCGTCGGGCGCCACGGTTCCGCGGCAGTACAACTCGACGTATGCCTCGACACCGACGCCTTCGGCTGCGGGGTCAACCTGGACGGTGAAGCCGCGAATCGCACCCGTTTCGACGAGACGATCGATGCGACGCTTCACGGCGCTCGCGGACAATCCAACGACGTCACCGATGTCTGCATAACCGGCCCTGGCGTTGTCACGCAGTTGTTCGATGATTCGGCGGTCGGTTGCGTCCATGCCTTAACTCTACGAGGTCTCGCGCGTCACACGGGACTCAGACGCAGGAATCACGCGTTTACGGGGTCTTGTGAACGATCGTGATGAGTTGGGTTGCGGTCGTGTCGCCCTCCTCGGTGTGACGGAATGCCGACCGAATCGTTTCCGACGTGCGGATGTGGTGACCGGCGCGCATCCAGATGAATCCGATCAAGGCGGCGACGAGCCCGCCGATCGCCGCGACCCCGATTGCCCAACGGGGGCCGAGAGTGTTCGCGACGAATCCGACCAGAGGCGATCCGAACGGGGTACCCCCGATGACGACGGTCGAATAAATCGCCATGACCCGACCGCGGAACTCGTCGTCGGTTGACACCTGAAGATACGAGTTACTCGTCGCGACCATGAGGATCGCACCGAGCCCAAGAATTGGATAGAGCACGACGAACGTGGTGACGGTGGGAGCGAGTGCAGCCAAGGTCGCCCCGACGGCAATCGTTGCCGCTGCGACGATGATGACGGAAAGGCGTGGCCGAGTCGATCGGGCGACGATCAACGCGCCAGCCATTGACCCGACGGCCAGAGCGGACGTGATGAACCCGTAGTCGTGTGCGCCGAGCCCGAATTCGATGACGGCCATCGTCGCCGAGAAGATGCCGAAGTTGAACACGAGAGCGCCGACGACGAACGCCATAGACAAGACAATGACGATGTCGGTGCGCGACCGGATGTACCGAAGCCCCTCGCGGAATTGCCCCTTGGCTTTGCCGACCTTGTTGACGGGATGAAGTTCCTGCGCGCGGAGTGACACGATCGCGATGACGGCGGCCGCGTATGCCGAGGCGGCAATCGTCAGCGTCCAACCAGTGCCGACGGTCGTGATGGCGACACCCGCGATTGCCGGTCCGACGAGTCGAGACGTGTTGAACATCATCGAATTCATTCCGACGGCGTTGGAGATGTTGGCCTTGCCGACCAATTCGCTGACGAACGCCATTCGCGCAGGTGCTTCGAATGCCTGCGAGACACCCAGTGCAAGGGCCAGGGCGTACACGAGCGGAAGTGACGCAACCCCCGCGACGACAGCGACCCCGAGGACGAGCCCGAGGAACAGCTCGACACTTGTCGTGATGAGGATGATGGTCCGACCGTTGACGCGGTCGATGAGCGGCCCGATGAATGGTCCAAGGATGAAGATTGGCCCGAACTGAAGCGAGAGCGAGATGCCGACCGCAACGGCATCGTTGTCCGTCAGTTCCGTGAGAACGAGCCAGTCCTGGGCGGTGCGCTGCGCCCACGACCCAATGTTCGCGATGAGTGCACCGACGATCCAGAGGCGGAAGTTTCGTGTCGCGAGGGCCCGAAACATTGTCGGGCGCGGTTTTTGCGGAGAGGACTTCCGACGGCGAACCACGTTCACATCCTACGCTCGCCTCCGCCAGCACCGACCTCCTACACTTGCCGTATGGCTCAGACCGCATCCGAACACCACACCTTTGTTGACGCGGACGGCGTCACGATTCACTTCACGCGCTGGAACACCTCGAAGCCTCGAGGCATCGCGCAGATTTCCCACGGACAGGGCGACCACTCGCAGCGCTATGCCGAACTCGCCGAAGAATTCGCGCGTCGAGGCTTCGTCGTCTACGCGGACGATCACCGCGGCCACGGCGAGACCTGGCGTGAACAGTGGAAGGGCGACGTCTCGAAGTTCGGACACCCCGGCCCACGAGGCATTGATGGGGCGATCGACGCCATCAACCAGCTCACCACGATCGCGCGCGCGGAAAACCCCGGACTTCCCGTCGTTTTCGTTGGCCACTCGATGGGGTCGCTATTCGGCCAGATCGCGCTCGATGCGGGCAGCCTCGACGCCGATCTCGTTGTGTGGTCGGGCACCGCGTTGCGCACGCCGTTCACGATGAACGCGGGAGACCTCAACGCTGGGTTCAAGCACCTCGGTGAAACCGGACACGAGTGGCTCAATCGCGATGTCGCCGCTCACCACGCGTTTCGGGACGACCCGCTCACGTTCAACGCGAATGCGATGGCGCAGTTCGGGGTCGCAGGCGCACTCAAACTCATCGGTCTGCCGAAACGCGCACACCGAGACATCCCGCTTCTGATCATCCAGGGCGGTGCGGATTCGCTCGGAAACGAAAAGAGCGTCGCCGCACTCGCCTCGCGTTACGTCAAGGCGGGCTATTCCGACGTCGAACTCATCGTGTACGCGGGTGCCCGCCACGAGATCTTCTTCGAGACGAATCGCTCCGAGGTCTGGGGCGATGTCTTCTCGTGGATTGACGCTCGACTGGAAACCGCCGCTCGATGAAGGGCGAATACAAGGTTCCCGGCGGCAAACTCGTCGTCGTTGAGGCGGTCGAGGTAAACGGTCAACTGGCAAACGTGAAGTTGTCCGGCGACTTTTTCCTCGAGCCAGACGAAGCACTGGACGCGATGACGGCGGCGATCGAAGGGTTGCCCGTCTCCGCCGACGCAGGCGAGATTGCTCGCCGCGTTCGCGATGCACTTCCCGCTGACGTCGTCATGCTCGGCTTCCACCCCGAGGCGGTCGCCACCGCCGTGCGTCGCGCCATCGCGCACGCGCGGTCATTCACCGAGTATGACTGGGAATACATCGCTCCCGTCCCGATGACCGCGGCTGAGCACATGGCGCTCGACCAGGTACTTGCGGAAGAATTGGGTGCCGGTCGGCGCGGTCCGACCCTTCGAATCTGGGAGTGGGCGGAACCCGCCATCATCATCGGCTCCTTCCAGTCACTCCTCAACGAAGTGGACGGCGACGAGGCGGCAGCCCGTGGAATTGGTGTTCATCGTCGAATCAGTGGCGGCGGCACCATGTTCATCGAGCCCGGCAACACCATCACCTATTCGATTTACGCACCGGCCGAATTGGTTCAGGGGATGTCCTTTGCAGACAGCTATGCGTTCCTTGATGATTGGGTGTTGCAGGCTCTTCACTCGATCGGCATTGCCGCCGAATACAAGCCGCTCAATGACATCGCGAGTCCTCACGGCAAGATCGGCGGTGCAGCTCAAAAACGCTTGGGCAACGGCGCCGTTCTTCATCACGTCACGATGGCGTACGACATCGATGCGGACACGATGATGCAGGTCTTGCGAATCGGTCGCGAGAAACTCAGCGACAAGGGTGTGGCCAGCGCCGGCAAACGCGTTGATCCCATCAAGTCGCAGTCGGGCATGACGCGCGCGGAGGTCATCGATGTGATGGTCTCGACGTTCCGCACGCTTTACGGTCTGCGCGACGGTTCACTCACCGAAGACGAACAGTCACGAATGCGCGAATTGGTTGAATCGAAGTTCACGAGCGACGAGTGGCTTCGCCGCGTCCCCTGAGTTAGACCTCGAACTTGTAGCCGAGGCCACGAACCGTCACTACGAGTGACGGGTTCGCTGGGTCTTCCTCGATCTTCGCGCGAATGCGCTTGATGTGGACGTCGAGGGTCTTGGTGTCACCGTAATAATTTGATCCCCAAACGCGGTCGATGATTTGACCGCGGGTGAGAACTCGATTGACGTTGTCCATCAAATATTCGAGCAGTTCAAATTCCTTGAGCGGCAGAGAAACTGCTGTTCCGTTGACCGAGACCTTGTGTCGTTCCGCATCCAGTCGGACTGGACCCGCCTCGAGCACCGAGGGAGCGACGGAAACGCTGGGCGTTGACCCGCGGCGCAGCACGGCCTTCATTCGAGCAAGCAACTCACGAGTCGAGTACGGCTTGGTCATGTAGTCGTCCGCACCGATCTCCAGGCCGACGACCTTGTCGACTTCGCCGTCCTTCGCGGTCAGCATGATGATGGGAACAGACGACGTCGTGCGGATTTCTCGGCACACGTCCGTGCCGCTGAGTCCGGGCAACATGAGGTCAAGCAGAATGATGTCCGGATTGACCTTCTCGAACTGAACGAGAGCGGCGGGGCCGTCTTCCGCTTCGTGAACGATGAACCCCTCCTTTTCCAGCAGGAACACCAGCGGTTCACGAAGGGACTTTTCGTCCTCGACAACGAGCACGGTGGTCATGCGGTTTCTCCGTCCTGAGCGGGTTCAAATCGGGGGAGCGTGATGGTGAACGTCGAGCCAACCTTGGGCTTGGAAAAGAGCGTAATTTCGCCGCCGTGGCTAAAGACGATGTGCTTGACGAGGCTCAGGCCCAAACCGGTTCCTCCGGTCTGTCGTGAGCGGGACGAATCGACCCGGTAAAAACGTTCGAAAATTCGCTTCTGTTCGTCTTTCGGAATTCCCACGCCAAGATCCGCGACAGAAATTTTGACGTTGTTTTTTGATGTCGTGACACCGACTCCAACATGTTTGCCGTCGTCTGAATACTTAATTCCGTTTTCGATCAAATTCTTCACGGCAACAGTCAAGAGTTCGGGGTCGCCGACAACAAGCACATCGGGCAGCGGATTCACCGTGATGGTTATGTCTTTTGATTCCGCGAGGATGACGCAGCGTTCGGCCGCTTCGTGGACAATCGCCGACACGTCAACTGGTTGTGCCGCCCCCAGAACGTCCTTGGATTGCACACGCGACAACTGAATGATGTCCTGGACCAGGGCGCCGAGGCGCAGTGCTTCCTTGCGGAGATTTTTCGAGAATTTTCGAACCGTTTCGGGGTCATCGGTGGCGTCCACTAACGCCTCTGCGAGCAAGCCGATCGCGCCGATGGGCGTCTTCAACTCGTGCGAAATATTCGCCAAGAAATCTCGCCGAGCATCATCCAGACGATGTGATTCAGTTTTGTCTTCAAGCAGAACCACGACATTCCCATTTCCCGCGAGGGCGGCGCGAGTTTCGACCCAGTGGTCGTCACCGCCGCCAGGGCTGGGGATTTCGAGTTCAACGAAGACGGGCTCACCAAAGCGACGAACGGTGTCAACGACATCGACAAGTTCTGCAACGGCGAGGGACTTGTTGCGGACGAGTCCCATCGTTGTCGCGCTTGCCGACGAGCGAATGACGGTGTTGGAAGAATCCACGACCAACCCGGCTGTCGCGAGCACATCGATGAGTTTCTGGCCGACCTCGAGAACATTCGCATCGCCGATTCGATTGACGAGCGCGCGCCGGGTGAGCAGCCACGTGATGAGCCCCACAACCAACCCTGTCGCACCGACAGCCGCAAGCACGATGAGTGCAAGCGCCGTCGTGGAATTCATAGGTTCAGACTAGGTGACCGAGAAATCGAGCACCAATGTCTTTGAGGGCTTTGTCACACAATTCCTGTGACGTTCACGCGTCGTTTGCTTTCTGTTCACTCAGTTTTGCGACTCTTGGCGCAGACACGAAAGGAGACCATCATGCGCGAAATGTTCCAGCAGGAACTTCACGAGGTTCAAGACCGACTCGTCGACATTGCAGAAAGTGTTGTGGACATCGTCGATAACGCGACGGCTGCGCTCTGCACCGCTGATGTCACCAAAGCCGATCAAGCTCTCGCCAGTGCCGACGCGATCTCGGACAAGGCCCTTGCCCTCGACGAACTCGTCATCCGAATTCTTGCCCGCCAGTCACCCGTCGCACGGGACCTTCGCATTCTCGTGTCAGCACTGCGCATCTCCAACTCACTTGAGCGCATGGCGTCGCACGCAGGACACGTCGCCGCAATCGCGCGCTACCGCTTTCCGGCCTCCGCCGTTCCCGAGGTTCTCGAGGACACCTTTGACGAGATGTCGCGCCTGTGCGTTCGTCTTGCGCGCAAGACGTCCAAGGTCCTTAAGAACACCGATATCGACCTCGCTCGCAAGATTCAGGCCGAAGACGAGCGGGTTGACGAACTGCACCGTCACGTTTTCGACGTCGTACTCGGCAAGGAGTGGGCGGAGAACGCCATGTACACCGTCGACGTCACGCTGTCGTCACGATATCTCGAGAGGTTTGCCGACTACGTCGTGGACATCTCGTCCAAGGTGAGCTATTTGACAACCGGCGACTGGTCGGACACTGACAACTAAATCGTCGTTCGACGTTCACGTGTCGTTCACCTGTCACGTACTCGTCGTTCACATCGAACTCTTAGCGTGACAACGTCACACGACATCACACGAAAGGTATCAACCACATGATCAAGACTCTTCAGGCCGCCGGACTGGTGGCTGTTGCAGCACTTACCCTCACCGGTTGTGCAGCAAACGAAGGTGGTTCAACAAGCGGACTGACCGGAACGCTCAACGGTGCTGGCGCATCGTCGGCCGGGTCGGCGCAGGAAGCATGGATCGCCGCTTTCCAGATCGCCAACGATGGCGTCACCATCAACTACGACCCCTCGGGTTCTGGCGCAGGCCGTGAGTCGTTCCTCGCGGGGGCAGTTGAGTTCGCTGGAACCGACTCGTACCTCAAGGACGAAGAGCTCGCAGTCGAGTCGCCCCTGTGTGTCCCCGGCACCGGCTACTTCGAGGTTCCCGTCTATGTCTCGCCTATCGCCGTTGTTGTCAACGTTGACGGAGTCGACTCGATCCAGCTCGCACCGGCAACCATCGCCGGCATCTTCAAGGGCGACATCACCAACTGGAACGATGCAGCGATCGCTGCTGACAACGAAGGTCTGACGCTCCCCGACCTCGCCATCACCGCGGTTCACCGTTCGGATGACTCGGGAACGACCAAGAACTTCAGCAACTATCTCTCGAAGACCGCCGGCGACATCTGGGACGGCGAAGTGAGCGACACCTTCCCCTACTCGACCGGTGAAGGCGCTTCGGGAACTTCGGGTGTCATCGACGCCGTCACCAACGGAACCGGAACCATCGGTTACGCAGACGCCTCGAAGGCTGGCGACCTCGTCGCAGCGGCCATCAAGGTCGGCGAGTTCTGGCAGGGACCGGACGCCACTGCAGCAGCAGCGGTGATCCCGGACTCGACCCCCGTCGAAGGACGTAGCGACACCGACATGGCTGTCGACCTCAAGCGTGACTCGACCTCGGCCGGTGTCTACCCGCTCGTTCTCGTCTCGTACTTGATCGGCTGCAACGACTACCAGGACGACGAAATCGGTGTTCTCGTGAACGCCTACGTCTCGTACCTCACGAGCGAAGACGGACAGGCCGAAGCCGGTTCTTCTGCTGGAGCCGCGCCTATTGCTGGCGCGACGCGCGAGCGCGCTGCGGAGATCGCTGCCGCTATCCAGTAAACACGTTGGGGTGTCGTCCCGCTGGGGGACGGCACCCCAACCTCCACACCACGAGAAGGACACCATGGCAAAGAGCACGACCACGATTCCGCAACAACGCGGTGACGTGGTTTTCCGCACTCTTGTCACGGGTGCCGGAATCACCATCGTGGCGACTCTCGGTGCAGTCGCCACCTTTCTCGTTCTCGAGTCGCTTCCCGCGCTCAACCCCTCCGCCGAGATCGGTAACGCTCCAGAGGGCTTCATCGCCTACGTCGTTCCCCTCGTCTTCGGAACACTTCTTGCCGCAACGATGGCGTTGCTCTTCGCAACCCCGCTTGCCATCGGAATCGGTCTCTTCATCTCGCACTACGCACCGCGCCGAGTTGCCTCGACGCTGGGATACGTCGTTGACCTGCTTGCCGCGATCCCTTCCGTGGTCTACGGACTCTGGGGAATCCAAGTTCTTGCACCAGCCGTTCAGCCGGTTTACCAGTGGCTCAACGAGAACCTCGGCTGGCTCCCGTTCTTCACGGGTCCCGTTTCGGGAACCGGGCGCACCATCCTGACCGTGTCGTTCGTCTTGGCGATCATGATTCTGCCCATCATGAGTGCACTTGCCCGCGAAATCTTCCTCCAGACGCCGACCCTTCAAGAAGAAGCGGCACTTGCGCTGGGCGCGACTCGTTGGGAAATGATTCGAATGGCCGTCATCCCGTTCGCGCGAAGCGGTCTGCTGTCCTCGGCTATGTTGGGGCTCGGGCGCGCCCTGGGCGAGACGATGGCGGTCGCCATGGTGCTCTCACCCGCTGCCGTCATCACCTTCGCGCTGATTACTCCGACCAACCCGTCGACCATCGCCTCGACCATCGCGCTTGACTTCCCTGAAGCAGCAGGACTCGATGTCAACGCGCTCATCGCCGCCGGACTCGTCCTGTTCGTCATCACGATGGCGGTCAACGTCACGGCCCGCGGAATCATTACCCGCAACGCACGAAAGGGAGCCCACTAGATCATGGCTACTCCCGTCATCCGCCTCGCAAAGTGGTTCAACCCCGCACTCGCAGTTGCGTGTCTGGCCATCGCATCCGTCGCGTTCGCAATCCCGGCAACCACAAACGGCACTGAGTTCAATCTCTTTGGGGCCGTTGCCGTTGCCGCTGTCGCGTATGCGATCTTGAGCTTCGTCGTCACGCTCGTTGCCCAAGGTCCGCGCATCGCAAAAGACCGACTGATGACGACTCTGGTTGCCGCGGCATTCGCCGTCGCGGTCGTCCCGCTCATCTCGCTCATCTCGACCGTGGTCACGCTCGGCCTCGCACGGTTTGACGGCACGTTCTTCACCAGTTCGATGCGTAACGTCGTCGGCCAGGGCGGTGGGGCACTCCACGCAATTATCGGAACCCTCGAAATCACCTCGCTGGCTGCCTTCATTTCGATTCCCATCGGAATGCTCACCGCGATTTATCTCGTCGAATATGGACGCGGTCGTTTGGCCCGCTGGGTCACCGCGCTGGTCGACGTCATGACGGGTATCCCCTCGATCGTCGCCGGTCTGTTCGCCTTCTCGCTCTTCGCACTGTTCTTCGGCCCTGGTGTCCGAATGGGCTTCGCCGGTGCAGTCGCCCTGAGCGTCTTGATGGTGCCCGTCGTCGTTCGCAGCGCGGAAGAAATGCTGCGCATTGTGCCGATGGAATTGCGCGAAGCATCCTTCGCTCTCGGTGTTCCCAAGTGGCTGACCGTTCTGCGTGTCGTCCTTCCCACGGCAAGTTCCGGACTCATCACGGGTGTCATGATTGCCATCGCACGTGTCATCGGCGAGACCGCCCCGCTCCTCATCGTCGCCGGATTCACCCAGAGCATGAACTACAACCCGTTCGACGAGCGCATGATGACGCTGCCCGTCTTCGTGTACTTCTCGTACGCGAGCCAAGGCGCTGACACGCAGGCCTACATCGACCGAGCCTGGGCAGGTGCTTTGACACTCATCGTGATCGTCATGGCACTTAACCTCGGCGCCCGCATCCTTTCCCGCATCACCCAGCCGCACACAACGCGTTAGGACCAACCATGGCTAAGAGAATCGAACTAAAGAACGTCAACGTCTATTACGGCGATGTTCGCGCGGTCGAAGATGTCTCCCTCGCGATCGCCCCTCGCACGGTTACCGCGTTCATCGGCCCGTCGGGTTGTGGCAAGTCGACTCTGCTCCGCACGCTGAACCGCATGCACGAAGTGATCCCCGGCGCTCGCGTCGAGGGCAAGGTGTCGATGGACGGCCGCAACCTGTACGGCGCCGACGTTGACCCGGTAGAGGTCCGCCGTCAGGTCGGCATGGTCTTCCAGCGGCCCAACCCGTTCCCCACCATGTCGATTCGCGACAACGTCCTCGCGGGATACAAGCTCAACAACTCGCGCATGACGAAGTCGGAGGGTGACGACATCGTCGAGAAGTCGCTCAAGAGCGCGAACCTGTGGAAAGAGGTCAAGGACCGTCTGGACAAGCCGGGCGGTGGCCTTTCCGGCGGACAGCAGCAGCGACTCTGTATCGCGCGCGCCATCGCAGTTGAGCCCGAGGTTCTTCTGATGGACGAGCCGACATCGGCACTCGACCCCATCTCAACTCTCGCGATCGAAGACCTCGTCGCCGAGTTGAAGAAGGATTACACGATCGTCATCGTGACCCACAACATGCAGCAGGCCGGCCGAATTTCGGACATGACGGCGTTCTTCAACATCGCCGCGGCTGGCGAGCCGGGCAAGCTCATCGAATTCGACGAGACGGCGACGATCTTCTCGAACCCGTCCAAGAAGATGACCGAGGACTACATCTCCGGTCGCTTCGGGTAGGTCAGCGGGTCGTCAGCTCGAGAAATTCGGGGTGGCGGCGGATTACCACCGGAACGAACGGGCACACGCCGACGATTCGGTAACCCGTGTTGTCGCGGAACCATTCGAGGACTCCGACGACCAGTTCGGTTCCCGCTCCGGTGTTGCGCATTTGGGGAAGAACCTCGGTGTGGAATAGCCGTGCGTCGTTCCCGCGCACCTCGAAGTCAACCCAACCAACCTCGACTCCGTCACGGTATCCGGTGATTCGTTCTGGTCCAGCAACGATGTCCATTTAGTGTCCTTGTGCTTGTGCTTCGAGGTTTTCCTGCATCGCGCTCTTGTCGCGAAGCGGCTCTGCCTTGACGAACCACGATAGTACGAACGCGACGACAGACACGACGATGGCCACGGTGTACACCGACTGGGCCGAGGTCGCGAATCCTTCGACGAACGGGTCGGTGAGGACTCGGCTTGCGCCGTTGAGGAACGACGTGTCCCCAGACAAGGCACCAGAGACCGAGCCGGGATCTGCGGCGCCGCTCTTCAGCAGGTCGATGATGGCCGCGTTCTTCGGGTCGTTCGCGATTGTCGGATCCTGCATCGCCGTCATCAAAGACTTCGTTGTTTCAGGTCGGGCGAAGATTTCCTTCAGGGCCTCCGGAATCCGGCCGAACAGGACAGAGAACAGAACGGCGGTTCCGAGGGTTCCACCGATCTGACGGAAGAACGTTGCGCCACTTGTCGCGACTCCGATGTCACGAGCGGACACCGCGTTTTGGCTCGCAATTGTCAGGGTCTGCATCATGAGTCCGAGCCCAATACCGACGGCCAGCATTCCGACCATGATGAAGGTGTAGTCGCTGTCCTTCGAAATCTGCGCCAACCACGAGAAGGCGAAGACCATGAGACCCGTTCCGACGATCGGTAGAGCCTTGTACTTGCCCGTCTTCGAAATCACACGACCACCCACACCGGTCGCGAGCATCATGCCGAAGACCATCGGCAGCATTTGGATTCCGCTCTCGGTCGGGGTCGAACCGATGACGAGTTGCATGAACAACGGGATGGTCATCATGGCGCCGAACATGGCGAAACCGATGAGGATTCCGAGGACGGTCAATTGACTGAACGTCACCGACTTGAACAGGGAAAGGGGGATGAGCGCGGCTTCACCCATGCGCGCTTCGGCCCAGATGAACGCCGCGATTCCGGCGACGCCGAGTCCGTAGCAGAGGAGCGCCTCGGACGAGCCCCAACCCCACTCGCGGCCATTCTCGGCGACAAGCAGAAGCGGCACGACGGCGAGGATGACGGTGAGCACGCCCCACCAGTCGATCTTGTGGTCGTGCTTGATTTGGGGGACGTGCAGAAAGCGCCACACCATGAACAACGCGATCGCGCCGATGGGCATGTTGATGAGGAACACCCATCGCCAACCCGTGATGCCGAGGATGTCAGGAATGCCGGCGAAGAAACCACCAACAAGCGGCCCGAGAACGCTTGACGAGCCGAAGACGGCGATGAAGAAACCCTGGTAGCGCGCACGTTCACGCGGGGGAACCATGTCGCCGATGATCGTGAAGGCGAGTGACATCAGGCCACCGCCACCGATTCCTTGAACCGCGCGGAACGCGGCAAGACTCATCATCGAGTCAGCGAAACCGGACAGCAACGAGCCGAGAAGGAAGATGCCGATGGAAATGATGTAAATCGGGCGGCGCCCGAAAATGTCGGACAGTTTGCCCGCGATCGGCGTAACGACGGTCGAGACGATGAGATACGCCGTGGTCACCCACGCCTGCTGGGACAGCCCGTTCAGGTCATCGGCGATGGTGCGCATCGCCGTCCCGACGACCGTTTGGTCAAGCGCCGAGAGGAACATTCCGGACATGAGGCCGACGAGGACCAGCATGATTTGGCGGTGGGTCATCTGGACATTTTTCGCTTCAGGCACGCGGGCAATCCTACGCCCGTAATCTAGAGGAGATGTTTCGTTTGATGACCTCTCTCGCACTCGTTGTGGCGCTCGCCGGGTGTGCTCCTGTCGTCGACAATGACATCCCGGTGCCCGTTCAGTCGTGGCAAGCAAAGCCAGCCAAGCCTGCAGAGTCGACCCCAGAGCCGACGTTTGACCCCACCGTTTTCTCGATCGATGACGCGAATTCGCTGTGGGTTGTCGCGGACAAGTTGCGCCCGCTGAACCCGCTCAGTTACGTTCCCGGTGACTTGGTCAGTCCCGACGTTCCTCACCGCTACGACCCGCGACTTCGATCCGGAGCCGCGGGGGCATATCTCGCGATGTTCACGGCAGCCAAGGCAGACGGCATCGACCTCGTCATCCAGAGCGCGTACCGCTCGTACAACCTGCAGGTCGGTGTCTATAACGGTTACGTTCGTTCCCGCGGCCAGGAACAGGCTGACCGTCAGAGCGCTCGGCCAGGACATTCCGAACACCAGACGGGATTGTCGGTAGACATCGTCCCGACGAACGGGAAATGCGCGATCTACGAGTGCTTCGGGGACACTCCGGAAGGCAAGTGGCTGACCGAGCACGCCTGGGAGTTCGGGTGGGTTCTGCGCTATCCCGAAGGGCTGACGCACGTCACGGGATACATGTATGAACCGTGGCACTGGCGTTACGTCGGTCGCGGTCTTGCGAAGGAGATGCACAAGACTCCGAACGTCACGCTGGAGGAATTCTTCGGACTGCCAGCGGCGCCCGACTACGCGAACTAGACACTGCCTCTTCGGTAGTCTGGGAACACCCCGAGCACCCAAGGAGTCGCCATGACGTATGCCTATTTAGGCCCCGTCGGCACGTTCACGTGGGTGGCGCTTGGCCAGGTCGCAGAGGCTGCCGGTAAAGAGTGGCTCGCGGTCAACAACGTCGGCGAGGCACTGCGTGCTGTCGAGAGCGGCACGGCGCTCGCGGCCATGATCGCGGTCGAGAATTCGGTTGAGGGTGGCGTTAGCGCTGCACAGGACGCTCTCGCGGCATCCACCGGCCTGCAAATCTTGGGCGAATACCTTGTGCCAGTCAACTTCGACGTCGTCGTGCGCCCGGGAACGGCACTTGCAGACGTTCGCGTTGTTGTTGCCCACCCTGTCGCCTATGCGCAGTGCCGTGCGTGGCTCGAAGCGAACGCACCCCACCACGAACACCTTCCCGCGACGTCTAATGTTGCGGCAGCGAATGAGTTGACGCTGTCAGACCGAGCGGATGCTGCGATCGCACCCCACGGGTTCTCTGAACACGCGGAAATCGACACCCTCGCGTCAAACATCGGGGACAACCCCAACGCCGTCACACGATTCGTTCTCATCGGCCGTCGTCAGCCGGTCGCCTCCCGCACGGGAACCGACAAGACGACGCTCATTGTCGAATTGCCCGATGACCGCCCCGGTGGTCTGCTGGAGATGCTCGAGCAGTTCGCCACCCGTGGCGTGAACCTGTCGTTGCTCGAATCGCGTCCCATCGGAGACGCGCTCGGACGTTACCGATTCGTCATCGACCTCGATGGTCACGTCGAAGACGAACGAGTCGCCGACGCGCTTCTGGGGCTCAAGCGATTCAGCCCCCGCGTGCAGTTCCTCGGTTCGTATCGTCGTGCAGACGGACATTCCCCCGTTGTGATTGAACAGAATTCGGATTCGACGTTCGTCGACGCCCGCACGTGGCTCACACGACTCGTCGCCGGTGAAGAGGTTTAGCCCATGATTGACCCACAGATTCTTCGTAACGATCCCGACGCCGTCCGTGCGTCGCTTCGCGCGCGTGGCGATGACGAGTCGATTGTCGACCAGGTTCTCGCGGCGGACGCCGTGCGCCGTGACGCAATCGCAACGTTCGAAAACCTTCGGGCAGAGCAAAACGCGCACGGAAAGCTCGTCGCTCAGGCACCCAAGGAAGAAAAGGCTGCGCTCGTCGCGGCCGCCCAGGACCTCGCCGAGCGGGTCAAGGCAGCCGACAAGATTCAGGGTGAAGCGAGTGACGCGTTCGCGGCGCTCGCCGGAGGAATCGGCAACATCATCATCGACGGCGTGCCCGAGGGTGGCGAAGACAACTTTGTGACGCTTCGCGAGGTCGGAGAGATTCCCGCATTCGATTTCGAACCGCGCGATCACCTTGAACTGGGCGAGATCCTCGGCGCAATCGACATGGGTCGCGGCGTCAAGGTTTCCGGTTCACGCTTCTACTTCTTGTCGGGCATCGGTGCACGACTCGAGCTCGCGCTCATGTCACTCGCCCTCGACAAGGCGCTTGTTGCTGGCTTCACCCCGCTCATCACTCCGACGTTGGTCAGCCCCGCGATCATGCAGGGGACGGGGTTCCTCGGTGCTCACTCGGACGAGATTTACTACCTGCCAGAGGACGACCTGTATTTGACGGGAACGAGCGAGGTCGCTCTCGCCGGGTTCCACTCGGACGAGATCATCGACCTGACGAACGGCCCGGTTCGCTACGCGGGTTGGTCGACCTGTTACCGACGCGAAGCTGGCTCGTACGGAAAAGACACCCGCGGAATCCTGCGCGTCCACCAGTTCAACAAGCTCGAGATGTTCTCGTACTGCCCGCCGGCCGAGGCCGAGGCCGAACACGACCGTCTTGTCGCGTGGCAGGAAGAGATGATGCAGACCCTCGGTCTCGCGTATCGCGTGATTGACGTCGCAGCAGGCGACTTGGGCTCGTCCGCCGCGCGCAAGTTTGACATCGAGGCGTGGGTTCCGACGCAAGGGACCTACCGCGAACTCACGTCGACGTCGAACTGCACGACGTTCCAGGCGCGTCGACTCAACATCCGTCACCGCCCAGACGGTGGGTCAACCGAGATGGTTGCGACGCTCAACGGAACTCTGGCCACGACCCGATGGCTCGTCGCGATTCTGGAAACCCACCAGAACGCCGACGGTTCGGTCACAATCCCCGAGGCGCTTCGCCCCTACCTGGGTGGACTCGCCGTCGCGGAGCCCATTCGGTGAGTTCAGCAGTTCAGCCGTGGCTCGTCGCCATCGACATCGACGGCACTCTGGTTTCTGATTACGGTGTCATGAACCCGTGGACGAAGCGCGAAGTCAACCGACTCGTCGATGCTGGGCACCACGTGACAATCGCCACCGGCCGCTCGGTTCCGATGACCCTTCCCATCCTCGATGAACTGGGAATCGCACCAGAGCTCGTCGTGTGTGCAAACGGCGCGATCATCGTCCGCCGTGACGAGAGCGCACCGACGAAGTATTCGCTCGACACGATGGAATTGTTCAACCCGGTCGAGATGTTGCAAGCGATCCACACCTCTATTCCTGACGCCAACTACGCCGTCGAGGACGAGCAGGGCGTTCTCAAATACGTTGGTTGGTTCCCGGAATCCGGTCTGAACGTCAACGTCATCAAGGTCGAGACGTTTGAGGAGTTGCTGACCGACGAAGCGACACGCGTCGTCGTCATCGCCCCGACTGCGCGTGAAGACTATTTCACCGATGTCGTCAGCACGCTGGGCCTGCACAAGGTGACGTATTCCATCGGGTACACCTCGTGGCTCGACATTGGCCCCCAAGGCGTCAACAAGGCAACTGCGCTCGAACAGGTTCGCGAACGCTGGGGGATTCCGCGCGAGCGCGTCATGGCGATCGGTGACGGCCGAAACGACATCGACATGCTCGAATGGGCTGCCGAATTCGGTCGCGGAGTCGCCATGGGACAAGGACCGGAGGAAGTCCGCAACGCGGCGAGCGAAGTCACGCTCGATGAGGCAGAAGGCGGGCTGCCGTCCGTCCTCGCTTCCCTCTGAAGCGACCAATCCGTCCCTCGGTTAGACTTAAACATGGAGGGCTGTCCGAGTGGCCGATGGAGCTAGTCTTGAAAACTAGTGGGCAGCAATGTCTCGCGGGTTCGAATCCCGCGCCCTCCGCGCAGGGACACAAGGAGAATCGTGAACGAGAAGACAAGCAACACGCCGCGTCACGCCGCTAGCGGCGTCCGCCGCCCGTGGGGAACGTTGTGGCGTGCCGCAACCGTCGCCCTCGTCACGGCCCTTGTTTCCGGAACCTCAGTCGGCGCCATCGTCGTGTGGAAAGTTCAGTCCCAGATTGAATCCGTTGACCTCACCGACGGCGACGGCGAAATCTCGCTCCCGGCTATCGACGAAATGAAGGGCGGATTCAACGTACTCATCGTCGGTTCTGACTCGCGAAAGTCGCAACAAAAGGGTCACGGATTCGGCAGTGTCGGATCGACCCTGAACGACGTCAACATCCTCGTTCACATCTCCGAGGACCAGCAGCGAGCAACGGCAGTGTCCATTCCGCGTGACATGGTCGTCCCAATTCCGCAGTGTCCGCAGCCGGGAGGTGGCAAGTCCGGGGCTATGTCCGCACAGCCGATCAACGTTGCCCTCTGGTACGGCGGTCTCGGTTGTGTCGTGCTCACGGTAGAAAACCTCACCGGTATGGACATTAATTACGCGGGCCTCATCACGTTCGACGGTGTGGCCAAAATGGCCGACGCGATTGGTGGCGTCGAGGTCTGTGTCGACGGACCCATTGACGACAGCCGCACACGACTCAAGTTCAAGAAGGCTGGCAAGTACACGATTCAGGGCTACGAGGCGCTCGCGTTCCTGCGTTCTCGTCACGGCGTCGGCGACGGATCCGACCTCGGCCGAATCTCGTCGCAACAGCACTACTTGTCGTCGATGGTTCGCAAGATTCAAGACGAGGGCGTTCTTCTCGACCCAGCGAAGGTCTACGGACTCGCACAGGTCGCTGCTACGTCGATGACGCTGTCGTCTTCGCTGTCGAGTGTCGACACGATGGTCGCCATCGCCCTCGTGCTCAAGGACATCCCGCGTGAGAACATTACGTTCGTCCAGTACCCCGGAACCACGGGAGTCGGCGGGGTTTACAAGAGCAAGGTTGCCCCGTTGACCGCGCTCGCTGACAAGCTGTTCAAGGCTCTCAAGAAGGACACCGCGTTCCGCCTCGACGGCGACGCGACCGGTGTCGGTTCGACCGTGACGGGCGAAGCGCCCGATCCCGAGTCGACCGCCGAGCCCGAGGGCAAGGTCATTAGCGGCCTGAAGGGTCAATCCGCCGGCCAAATCACCTGCGCGGTGTCAAACAAGTACTAATCACTCGGTCATTTCCCCCGCGCATCTTCTGTGGGTAGAATGGTCAGCACTGGAGACGTCGCATAGTCCGGTCGAGTGCGCCTCACTGCTAATGAGGTAAGGGTCTTAAAAGCCCTTCGGAGGTTCAAATCCTCTCGTCTCCGCCAGTATCAGTTCTCAATCGTTATCGGGTTGTAACCGTTTACACTCGCGCTTTCATTGACCTCTAACTAATGTGGTACTCGCGTCAGAACCCTGGCGCGCGGGCAAATGTTGCCCACCCATTGAAAGGACAAACATATGTCAGTTAAGCGTCGTTTTGCCGCTTTGGCCGGCGTTGCTGTGTCCGCTCTTGCTTTGAGTGGCTGCGCCGCTCCGGGCGCAGGCGGACCCGAGACGTGTGATGCGCTCACGGAAGTTACGTGGCTCAACACCATCAAGATCGAAATCCAGGAGCAGTTCCGCTCCGCAGTTGATGACTACAACACGGTCAACACCGACTGTGCCAAGGTCACCATCCTTGACTACCCCCAGGGCGAGCCCTTCTTCTCGGTAGCCACTCCTCTTTACGAAGCGGACAACGCTCCCACCGTCATGACCGTCCTCCAGGAACTCCCTGACATGGCCGACAAGGTTATGGACTGGACCGGAACCGAACTCGCGGGCCTCGCTGCTGAGGGAACCCTCGACAAGGCAAACATCGATGGCAAGCAGGTCGGTATCCCCGTCACCGCTGAAGCCTTCGGTCTTCTCTACAACAAGGCTGTCCTCGACGAGGCCGGCGTTGACCCCGCAGCGATCAAGACCCGCTCGGACCTCGAAGCAGCCTTCAAGGCTGTTGAGGCCACCGGTCGCGACGCCGTTCACTTCTCGGGCCTTTGGTGGTCGCTTGGTGCACACTTCACCAACATCTACCACGCCACTGCAGCTGCAGACCAGGAAGGCCGTCTGGCCGTCCTCGACGAGCTCGTAGCAGGCAGCAAGGACCTCGGTTCGGACGAAGCGTTCACCAACTGGCTCGACACGTTCGACCTGATGAAGGAACACTCGATCGACAACGCGTCGATCTCCGACACCGACTACGACCAGGGTGTTGAGAACCTCGCCACCGGTGAGGTCGGATTCTGGTTCATGGGTAACTGGGCGGAGCCGAACCTCCTCACCACGACTCCCGACGGCGAATTCGGTGTCATGCCGGTCCCCACGAGCGATGACGCTGCTGCTTACGGCAACGACGGCATCTCGGTTGGTGTTCCGTTCTACATGATCATCGACGAAGAGCAGTCGACCCAGGAAGAGCGCGATGCTGCAGTTGCATTCATCACGTGGCTCCTGACGACTCCTGAAGGACAGGCACACTGGTCGGGACCGATCGAAGAAGATGGAATGAACTTCATTCCTGTCTACGACGGATTCACCGTTGAGCCCTCGACCTACATGTCGCAGGACATTGCCAAGTACATCGCTGCTGGCAAGTCGCTCTCCTGGATCAACAGCTACTACCCGACTGGTCTCCAGGACGTGTACGGCGCTGCTGCCCAGAAGTACTACGACGGCAAGTCGGACCGCGCCACCTTCGCCAAGGAGCTCGAGGCGGCTTGGGTCAAGTAGCACCCTGACGTTTCCTTAGGAGACGTCAACCCAATTGAATAAGTCGATTCGCCTGGGGGTAATCTAGCCCTCAGGCGAATCGCTTCCAAAGGAGAAAAGCATGGCTATAGTCAAGACCGCGACGAAGCGCGGCCGGGCTCTCACGAGCTTCGCGCAATTCGCGTTGATTCCGCTGGCCATCTTCACGATCGTCCTGGTGGTCCCTTTCTTCCGCGGAATCTTCTTCACCTTCACCGACTGGGACGGGTTCGACTTCACCTCGTTCGTCGGTTTCGACAACTACGCAGAAGCCCTCGGTGACGAAACGTTCTGGGCCGCTCTGTCCATGACACTCGGCTACGTCGTCGCCTCGCTCGTTCTCGTCAACGTTGTCGCGTTCGGTCTCGCACTGTTGGTCACGCTGCCTCTTCGTGGCGTCAACGGGCTGCGCACCTTCTTCTTCATCCCCAACCTCATCGGTGGAGTCATCCTCGGTCTGATCTGGCAGTTCATCTTCGGACAAGCCCTTCCGACGCTCTCCGAACAGTTCTCTCTTCCGTTCTTTGCCGACAACTGGCTGCTCGACACCACCTCGGCGTTCTGGGCGATGGTCATCGTGACCGTCTGGCAGATGTCCGGCTACATGATGATCATCTATGTCACGGGACTCATGAGCATCGAAAAGGACGTTCTGGAAGCCGCCCTTATTGACGGTTCGACCGGTTGGCGCACGCTCGTCATGATCAAGATGCCGCTCATGGCGCAGGCATTCACGATTTCCCTCTTCCTCACCGTGCGCAACGCGTTCATGGCCTATGACGTCAACCTGTCGTTGACGGGTGGTGGGCCTTACCGCACCACCGAGCTCATCTCGATGCACGTGTTCAACGAAGCGTTCGGATTCGGTTTCTTTGACACCGGCCAGTCCAAGGCCGTTCTGATGTTCCTCGTCGTGGCGGTTGTCGCGCTCATCCAAGTTGTCCTTTCCAAGCGTGCGGAGGTGCAGCGATGAAGCGAACCAAGATCGTGCAGCGACTGCTGTTCACCGTCGGTGCCGTCATTGCTGCGCTGTACGCGTTCCCGTTCTTCCTCGTTCTTCTCAACTCGGTCAAGGCAAAGCGCGCGATCCGCAACGATCCGATGGGCCTTCCCGAGGAATGGCTGTGGGAAAACTACGCCAAGGCGATCGACCGCATGGATTACTGGGTCTCGCTGTTCAACTCGATTCTGATTACCGTGACGTCGGTCACCGCCATCATCATCGCGTCGTCGATGCTGGCGTATTACCTTGCCCGGTCGAACACCAAGTTCTCGGCCGTCACCTTCCTCGTGCTCGTCGCGTCGATGATCGTGCCGTTCCAGGCGCTGATGCTTCCGTTCGTCGGCCTGTTCGGTCCGATGGTCGCTCTTGCAGCGCAGCCGTCGCTGGTCTTCTTCTACGTCGGATTCGGTGTCGCCATGTCGACATTCCTCTATCACGGCTTCATCAAGAACATTCCGTTCGAACTCGACGAAGCCGCCGCCATTGACGGCGCATCGCCCTTCGTCATCTTCCGCCGAATCATCTTCCCGATGCTCAGCCCGGTGACCGCAACGGTCGCGATTATCAACGCGCTGTGGATTTGGAACGACTACCTGTTGCCGCGCCTCATCTTGATCGACACCGAACGCACGCTTCCGCTTCGCACATACGCGTTCTATGGCACGTACACCTCGGATTACGGTTTGGCGATGGCTGGTCTCGTCATCTCGATCATCCCGATCGTCATCTTCTACTTCGTCATGCAGCGCCAGATCATCGCTGGTGTCTCCGCCGGCGCGGTCAAGTAACAAGAACCGCCGTATTCAGCCGTTTCATTCCCTCGATGAGGGCGCACTCTTCGTGTACTATGGCGGAAGCCCAGTGGTTCGCTGGGTACCCCCTCTCGAAGGTAAATTCATGCGCATCAAATTTGTAGCCTCGGTCCTCGCGGCACTCTCGCTTGCATTCGTCCCGACCGCCGCTCAGGCCGTCGCCACGACGCTCGACGTTCAGAACGGTGGCTCGGCCGCTGTTGATCTCGAAGCAGGCGACACTCTCGACGTGACCGTTGCCGGCCCGATCGCCAAGACCGGCGCGGCCGTTCACGAGCTCTACTCGACCTGGAGCACCCAGAGCCTCGCTCTTCTCGTGGAAGACACCGCGTTCCCCGAAGACAACATCACCTGGCCCGAGGGTTGGACCCTCGAGTACACGCTCGACGGAACCACGTGGGTTGACTGGTCCGTGACCGAGCCGACCGACGTTCTCGACATCATCGCGATTCGCTCGCAGGGTGACGTCAACACCGTCGGCGAAAACATGTTCAAGACCACCGCAGACGGCGCACTTCGTGCGGCGTCATTCTCGGGTTCCGGCGGAGGTGACGGTTACAACGTCGCTATCGGTAACAACAAGGTGTTCAACATGTACCACCACCAGGACGGAACTGCCACAGTGCAGTGCCACACCTTCACCGGTGATCTCTGCGCGACTTCTGAATTGGCACTCGATGGCTATTCCACGAACCACGCCTCATCCGTTTACACGGATGACACCAGTGGCAAGGTTTACGGCTTCGTGATGCGTGATTCGGATGCCCACTTCGGCGTTCTGTGTTTCGACTTTTCAGTTGAGCCGGCAGTCGGTTGTGGGTTCACCGAACTCGAAACCGTCGGGGCTGGAGAAGGCAACATGCAGGACATCGGATCGTCGTCACAGGACGGCGACATCATCTGGTCGATTTCTGGCGACGGCGGGCAGCTTCTCTGCTTCAACGTCGCAACGGGAGTCGCCTGCCCCGACAACGGCTGGGGAACCAGCTACAGCGGATTTGCGTTCGACACCGGTCGTGTAACCGCGGTCGACGGCAAGGTTTTCTGGACCCTCTCGAGCGCATTCGGGTGCTACGACTCCGTCGCAAACGGTCTGTGCAACGGGGCGAACCCGATCACGCTGACCGACACCGCAAACCGTCACGCTCCGCTTCCTGTTGAAAACACGACGGGAACTCTCCTCGGTGCTTGCGACATCTTCACCGAACAGTGCATCGACACGGATGGTGCCACCTTCACGATGGACACCGATCTTCAGAACTTCTTCAATGCACAGGACGATGTGTCGGAGTTGGCGAAACTCAACGCTGCGCAGTTCACGTACGTTGACAACCGTTTCTACTACCTGACTCAGGACACTCCGGACCCCGACCTGTCGACTAACCCTTCAGCGGAGGCTGAAAACTGGACGTTCTACGGCGTGAACTGCTATGACTTCGCAACCGAAGCCGCCTGTGCCGGATTCGATGGGTTGAACCGCGAGGGAATCACCCGTGTGTACACCGTGTCGAGCGACTCGCAGACTCCTGGCTGTGTCTGGGTCAACAGCGACTCGGGAACCATTGTTCCGCTTGACGCAGAGACCGGTGAAATCGGTTGCGACCTCGGTAACCCGATCGTTGAACTGCCCTACGACGCAGTGACACCTCGTATGTCGTGTGTCGAAGAAGGCCGCGTCACCGCGTGGGAGAGCATCAAGGTGAACGTCCCCGCGGGCGTCGTCCTCGCTGACACGCGTCTCTCGTTCTACGACAGTGAAGGTGTTGCGGTTGATGGCTACACCGACCTCATTCCCAACGCGAGCGGGCTCATCGATTTGGCCGGACTGACCTCTGACGAGACCGGAACCCAGCCGTCGATTCGTATCGACGCTGGTGACGTCTCCGACGCACTGGCAGACGAAATCACTGCAACGGTCACCTTCGTTGCCGAAGACCCTGAGCTGTGCTTCGCGCTCGACGCTGACAACTACTGCGAGACCACCGTGGTTGACAGCCCCCCGGCTGGATCGATCGCTGACGGAATCGTCGAAGGAACCAGCATCACGCGTCCGAACGCCGGAAACGACCTCGGAAGCAAGGAAACCAGCGAGATTCCTGGAACCAACGCTGACCAGATGTGCCAGGCCTCAGCACTGTCGATCGACCTGCCGATTTCGCAGCTCGCATCAACTGGTGTTGACGCAGGCACGATTGCGATGGCCGGTTTCGCCGTCGTCGCAGTCGGTGGAGCGGCAGTAGCCGTCACCCGTCGCCGCAAGGCCTAGTCGCACACGGCAACTAACGTAAGCCGCTCGGACCGCAAGGTTCGGGCGGCTTACGCCTTGTAGGAATCGACCTCGATCTCGACAAGCATCTGGGGGTTGATAAATTCGATACCCGCGATCATCGTCGCGGCGGGCCGGATGTCTCCAAACAACTCACCATGCGCACGGCCGACAGCGTCCATGTCCGCGGCGTTCGCCAGGTACATGCGCGTGCGAACAACGTCGTCAAGCGTGTGACCGGCTTGGGCCAATGCTGCAGCGATGACGTCGAACGTGGTCTTTGTCTGTCCGTACGCATCACCCGCGTGCTGCACTTTGCCATTGACCGTTGCGGTTGACCCGGAGACAAATACGTGAGCACCCGCGACCGTTGCCCGGGAGTAGCCGATCGACGCCTCCCATGGTCCGCCGGATGAGATCTTCTGTGATGCGCCCATTGTTTTTCTCCTTTGTGTGAACTATTTCGCTGAAAGGTTTCGCTCGCGAACCTTGTCGATTGTCGAGGCGATGCGCCGAGTACGCGTCTCGTCCGCTTTTGCGTCGGATACCGCACGTGCGAACTCTTTGCGCTGCGAGTACGTCAGCGTCTCGAAGAAGTCGCGAAGCCCGGCCTCGGACAAGGCACCGTCAAGTTCGGGATGGAGTTCCACCGCACGGTGGCCCGAGTCCAGTTCGAGAGTGACGGTGATGGCGTCCCCGCCCTTCACCCCGGCGGCCTCACGGTCCGCGCTCGGGAACACGACCCTGCACTCCCCGTCAACTCCCGTGGCGGTGGATTGGTAGGTGTGGCCGTTGATGGTGACCCGCAGTGGGGCACGACGATTCGTCCCCAACTCAGCCAGCACGTCGTCGGGGATGGCGATCGATGCGTGACTCCCTGACGGGATCGCCACTGTGTCATACGTCACGCTCATGTTGAGAGGTTACCAACTGCCTCGGTTTGGGCGAGAACGACCGACCTGTTAGAATCGTCAGGTTGCCTCGGCAACGTGCGCCCGTAGCTCAACGGATAGAGCATCTGACTACGGATCAGAAGGTTGGGGGTTCGAATCCCTCCGGGCGCGCGAAACCTCGTCCAATATCGCGTTGGGCGAGGTTTTTTGTTTTGCGCTAGTTGACGCCTTCGTAGGCGGCCTTCATCGCGGCCAGATTGAGCTTCGTCATCTCGAGCATCGCTGCCGTTGCACGTGCCCGACCTTCTGCGTTCGGCCCGCCAAGATAGGCGCCCATTCCGTTCGGGACAACCTGCCAGGACACACCGAACTTGTCTTTGAGCCAACCGCACTGGCTTTCCTCGCCACCGTCTGCGGTCAACAAGTCCCAATAGTGGTCGACTTCGGATTGGTCGGCGCACGGGATGACAAAGGATGTTGCCTGAGTGTGCGGGAACATCGGACCACCGTTGAGCGCGATGAACTTCTGTCCGAAGATCTCGAAGTCCACGGTGACCTCAGTGTGGGGGTCGTTCCCTGGGGTTTCGACCGGTGTCACCCAGTTGCTGATCATGCGGCTCTCGGGAAAACTCGCCACATAGAACTCTGCGGCCTCACGCCCGTTGTGATTGAACCACAGGCAGGTCGTCAACGACGTGTTGTTCGTCATGGGGACAGACTGCCACATTCGCGCGAGTTCCCAGGCGGAATTCGCGCGAATGAGAGAAGGCGATTGACTAGATTCCGGGACGCTGTGCGCGAAGTCCGGTATCCATCTTCGTGCGGGCTGCAGTGACGCTCGGTCGATCCGAAACTTCAGGAACTCCGACCTGCCAGAACGCGCCACCTTCGGTGAAGTCGTTCGCGCGGACCTTGGTCACGATGACGGCCGTCTTGTCTGCCTTACGGGCGGACGCGAGTGCTTCCGCGAATTCTGCGAGGCTGTGGACTTCGTAGGTGTCGGCCCCCATGGAGGATGCGTGAGCGGCGAAATTGACGCGGGCATCGATTCCCGTGCCGTTCGAGTCGGCGAGCATGTTGTTGTACGAGGCCCCGCCTTGGTTGACCTGGAGTCGCTCGATGACCGCATAACCCTCGTTGTCGCAGACGACGAGGATCATCTTGTGGCCGGAGAGAACGGATGCGTAGATGTCCGAGTTCATCATGAGATACGAACCGTCGCCGACCATGGCGTACACCTCGCCCGTCTGACGTGCCATGGCGGCACCCCAGGCCCCGGAAATCTCGTAACCCATGCACGAGAAGCCGTATTCGCAGTCGAACGTGGCGATTCCCTTGCTCATCCAGTTGATGTTGAGTTCGCCAGGCAGGCCACCGGCCGCAGTGAGCACATAGTCGTCTGACGTTGCGGACTCGTGCACGAGCCCGACCAACTGGCCGTAGCTGGGTGGCCAGACACCGTCATCGGCGGTGCGGCTGTTGACGAACTCAGTGAGGTGCGGGCGGTGCTCGGCTGCCCGAGCCGTCCACGCGGTATCGGCGGTCCACGAACCCAGTGAAGAGCTCAACTCGGTGAGTGCCTCACGCGCGTCAGCGACGACGGGAAGTGAGCGGTGCTTGTGAGCGTCGAATCGCGCCGCGTTCACACCGATGATCTGCGCATCGGAATCAAACAGCGTCCACGAGCCCGTCGTGAAGTCCTCGAGACGCGTCCCCACTGCCAGAATCACATCGGCGGCTTCGACGACGTTGTTCGCCGCGGCGGCCCCGGTGACCCCGAGAGGGCCCGAATAGCGAGGGTGATCGGCGAGAAGGGAGGACTTGCCCGCCACGGTTTCCACAACGGGAATGCCGTGCTTGTCGGCGAAGGCAGCCAGCTCCTTCTCAGCCAAGGAGTAGTGGACGCCGCCACCGGCGATGATGACAGGTCGCTTGGCTGCGCGAAGTGCGTCGACCGCACGTGCGAGCTGCCCGAGGTCTGGGCGAGGGCGCGGACTTTCATGAACCTTTACCGTGAAGAACGCTTCGGGGTAGTCGAATGCTTCTGCCGCGATGTCCTGCGGAAGGCCGATGAAGGCAGGGCCGCAGTCGCCGGCATCCAGCATCGTGGCGACCGCCTGCGGCAACGAGCTGAGCAACTGCGCGGGGTGCGTGATGCGGTCCCAGTAGCGCACGACGGGCTTGAAGGCGTCATTGACAGTCACCGACGGAACGCCAAAGTGTTCGACCTGCTGCAGGACCGGGTCGGGCAGGCGCGAGACGAACGTGTCGCCCGCGATGAACAACACGGGAAGACGGTTCGACATCGCGACGCCGGCAGCGGTGATCATGTTGGTTGCGCCCGGCCCAATCGACGAGGTGCACACCATGATTTGTTGGCGACGAGCGGCCTTGGCGAATCCGGCGGCGGCTAGACCCATTCCCTGCTCGTTCTGTCCGCGCCACACGGGAAGTTCCGTGCGGTGCATCTCGAGGGAGTGTCCAAGACTGGTCACGTTTCCGTGCCCGAAGATTCCGTAGACACCGGGGAAGAGCGGAACGTTTTGCCCATCGACGATGGTTCGCTGAGCGATGAGGAAGCGCACCAACGCTTCTGCGGTCGTCAGTCGGACGGTCTTATTTTCCATCGGTTTCTCCTGCCAGGTCGACGACGGTTTCCCACGTCTTGGATTCCCACGAATCGATGAGCGCCTGCTGTACGTTCACGACGTCAACGGCCTCGCGGAAACTGGGCGAGAACGGAGCGTCGGTGGCCAACGCCTCGAGGAACGAGAAGTCTTCGATTGCGACGAGGTCCTCCAGGCCGATGGGGTTTGCCTGCCCGGGCGAGAATGCCCCGTGGAACGGGAAACGTTCGCCACCGAAGATGGTCGTGTACCCCGAACTGGGGTCTTCCGTGAGTTCGTAGTACTGCAACTCGTTCATCTTCTCGAGATTCCAGGCGAGTGAACCCTTGGTTCCGTAAACTTCGAACGCGTTCTGGCTCTCGGGTCCGACCATCGTGCGGCTGACCTCGAATGTGCCGGTCGCACCGTTTTCGAAGTGGCACAGCATCGACGCAAAGTCCTCGTTTTCGACGTCACCCTTGGGGTCTTCGGGTCGACCGCGACCGTAGTGGCTGGCGGCACCGGTGGGCAGAGGCCGCTGGGGGATGGTGGTGTTCTTCATCCCAACAACGTCGACGATGTCACCAACGAGGAACTGGGCGAGGGAAATCGAGTGGCTGAGAATGTCACTCGTCACGCCGTAGCCGGCCTGGTCGAGGATGAATCGCCAGGTGAGCAGACCGAGTTCGTCGCTGCCGTACATCGACAGGAAGCGGCCGCGGTAGTGGGTGATCTCACCGAGTGCGCCGGACGCGATGAGTTCGCGTGCGTGGAGGACGAGCGGAGCCCACAGGTAGTTGTAGCCGACACCGCTGCGGACGCCCGCCGCTGTGGCCGCGTTGAACGCTGCGAGGGTCTGTTCGGGCTTCCCCCCAATCGGCTTTTCGCTGAAGACGGCCTTGCCCGCCGCAGTGGCGGCTTCGATCATGGGGATGTGCAGCATGTTCGGCGCGGTCACCCAGACAACATCGACATCGTCCGAGTTGATGGCATCGTGCCAGTCAGCCACGGCGCGTTCGAATCCGAAGTCTCGAACGGCACGTTCGCGTCGTTCTTCTTCCGTGTCGGCACAGACAACGAGGACCGGATCAAACGAGCGCTTCGGGAACAGCGAGGGGATACGCAGCATCGAGCGCGCGTGTGCCTGGCCCATCCATCCCAAACCGAGGACAGCAACTCCAATACGTCGGTTCATGGTCAGTTCTTTCCGGTTCGGCCGTCAGCCGTGGTCCACGGCAAACGGGGGTCTTGAGTTTGGGTGTTCCACGAATCACGAATCCAGTGGTGGTCGGGGTCGTCACAGAACGCCATCGTGCGGTCGTCCGCAGGTCCTGCGAGGATGTTGAGGAAGTACATCGGGTACTCCGGCGGCGCCACGGTCGGTCCGTGGTACCCCTGCGGAACGACATACACATCGCCGTCGCGCAGCGTGACGGTGTCGTCAACCGAACCGTCAACGGTGTACAAGCGGAACAAGCCCGTCCCCTTCGGGTCACCGTGGGGCTTGTCCGTGTGCCCGATGCGGAAGTAGTAGATCTCTTCGTTGTTGGTGGGGCAGTCGCCGATTCCGTCGTGACGGTGAGGAGGCCACGACGACCAGTTCCCGCCGGGCGTGATGACTTCGCAGACGTTGATCTTGTGGGCTGCCGTGAACGAGCCGGGGGTGGCGATGTTGGTGACCTGGCGGGTCGCCTGACCCGACCCTCGAACCTCGACCGAAACGTCTGCGGCGGGGATGTGGGCGACGGGGAACACCTCGGTTGCGCGCGCGGTGCAGATGGCGACCTCGCCCGAATCCGCGGCGAGGGTCACGCTGGACCCGACCGGCGCATAGATCCAGTCGGAGACCGAATCGAAAACACCGTCGCGCCCTTCGAGCGTGAACTCGGCTCCGTCAATCGTGACGTGTACGTTCCGCGCTGACAACGGAACAATGACGCCCTCTTCGCCGTCGAGCGAAACCGTGACGGGCTTCCCAGCGATGAGCGTGAATACGCGAAGTCCGCTGTACGCCCACCCCGCGTTTTCGGGAGTCACATGGACGTCGGCGTCCCCGTTCGTCAGTGTTCCTGCTGGATGAAACCAGGTCATCGTGCGCCTTCCGTCGGGGTTGAATCGGGTCGAATAATCGAGGATGCGCGGACGACCGCGTCCTCGGGTTCGCCAACCGTGGGGTACAACAGCGTGCGCCCTGCAACCAGCCCACGCACGTTCGGCTCTGCCATGGCACCCTCCCACAGGGCGAATTGTGCATCGGGGTTAGGTCCGGGCTCGCCGCCGAGCATGAGTATCGGGAGTGTTGTTGCGCCGGCAACTTCGGTCATTCGCGCGCTGGCGGGAACTTTGAGCCACGTGTAGGCCGACGATGAACCGAGGCCAGACGCAATAGCAACAACCTTGACGAGCGCATCGTCCGACGTGTCGAGCGCGGGAATTCCGTTCGGGCCCGTCACATACGGAAGTGGTTCGATGAGCGACGTGATGCGGCGGTCGGCAAGTTCGGTCGAAATACGGGCGACAGTCTCGATGGTCCGCGCGACGCTGGGGTCGGTGTGGTCTATTCGAATCAGCGTCTTACCGCCATCGAGGCCCATCGATTCGATGTGGTCAACGTCGTACGCCGTGACGCGGTCATCGAGCTCCCACGTTGCGCCGATGATCCCGCCGCGGTTAATGGTGCCTATCGCCAGCTTCCCATCCAGTGCACCGAGCCACGCCAGCTCTTCGAGAACGTCGGCGCTCGCGAGGACACCGTCGACCTCGGGCATGGCGAGACACCGCACCAGTCGGTCGAGCAGCGTGTAGCGGTCGGCCATCGCGAGAGGGTCGCTGCCGAGCGAAATCTTGCCCCGCGCGGTGTGGTCGGCGGCAATGATGAGAAGCCGCCCGTCCTTGCCGGCGACAGTGCGTCGTCGACGAGAAACGAGAGCGTTGACGAGCGACTGAGGGTCAACGATTCGCGCGTTGATCAGGTCGCGGTAGAGGTCTCGCGTGAGAGTCATGCGGCACCCGCCATCATGGCGTCGAGTTCGGCGATGTCGGGCATCGCGTCCGCACAGGTGAGCCGAGTCGAGACGAGTGCGCCCGCGGCATTCGCGGTTCGGCCGATGTGTTCGAGATCCCAATCGTTGAGCAGTCCGTGACACAACGCACCGCCGAACGCGTCGCCTGCACCCAGACCGCACACGAGGTCGATCGGGATGGCGGGAATTCGGATTCGCTCTGACTCGGTGGCGAACAGCGCGCCATCTGCGCCGAGTTTGATGATGGCCAGCCGTGCACCTGCAGCGAGCAGCGCATCCGCTGCGGCGTCAGGGTCGCTGGTGCCCACAGCAATGTCGCATTCCTCGCGGTTCCCCACAATGACTGTCGCGAGAGCAATCGCCCGAGTGGCCATCGCTCGAGCGGCGTCGCGGCTCGCCCACAGGGACGGTCGGTAATCAAGATCGAGGATGGTGTGCTGATCGCGCGAGCGCAGTCCCATCCACGCGAGGCACGTGTCGGCGGTTGAGCCTTGAGCCAACGAGCCCTGGCTGATCCACAGGATGCGAGCATCGCGCACTACATCCGCCGGCACGTCGGTGTCGACGAGCGTCGTGTCGGGGGCGGCCGGTCCTCGGTAAAAGACCACCGTCGGCGTCTCGGGCGGGGTGAGGGCGGCCAGGGCGAGCGGGGTCTGTGAGTTGGGTTCGCGCGTGACGTAGTCCGTCACGACTCCCCACTCCGACAGGCGACCTCGGACGTAGTCGCCGAAGTCGTCATCGCCCACCTTGGTGGCTAGCGCTACTCGATGCCCCAACTGCGCAGCGGCAACCGCGACGTTAGTGGGGCTTCCGCCGACCGATTTCTGAAAACTTTGCTGACCGTCGAACCCCACATTTGGCTCAACAGCGTAAAGGTCGACGCTGACGCGACCGACGCTGAGAACCTCGAGTGGAGCCACAGTGGTTATCCGAGAGTCGGCGCGACCACGTCGGTGAGGTACTTGAGCGACGCGGCAACCTGCTCGACCGGACCGTCACCCTCGGCGGGGAACTCGCCCGTGATCGCGGTGTCTTGTTCGATGACGTACCAACCGCGGTAACCCGAGGATTCGAGAGTCTGGACGACGCCGAGGATGTCGACGTCACCCTGTCCCAGCGGGGTGAAGACGCCGGCCTGCGTCGCGGCCATGAGCGATACCTCGCGGCGGAGAACCGGGGCGACCATGTCGAGACGAATGTCCTTGAGGTGCACATGCCCGACGCGTTCGAAGGCGGTCTTCGCGAACTCGACGGGGTCCTGCCCGCCGAACGCCATGTGCCCCGTGTCGAGGCAGAAGCGAACATCACACGTGTCCAGCACTCGAGCAATGTCGTCCTTTGTCTCAACGAGAGTCTGGACGTGGGGGTGCAAAACCTGTTCGATTCCGTGTTCGCCGCAAATGTCATCAATGACCCGGAACATCTCGGCCATGTGCTTCTGCTCAGCGGCCGACAGCGGTCGAGGGTTCGACCATCCCATGTCCTGAACGACAGAGGACACGAACTTGGTCGCGCCGGCCTTCTGGAACAGTCGCGCCGTTGCGGTTGCGCTCTCGATCGTCGCCTTACGTTCGGCCGCGTCATGAAGGACGACGGGCGTGAATCCGCCGAGAAGAGTCATCCCGAATTCGGCGAGCTTCTCCTTGAGTTCTTCCGGGTCGTCGGGAAGGAATCCGACGGCACCGAGTTCGGTTGCGGTGAATCCCAGTCCGGACATTTCGCCGAGAACGCGATCGGTGGGCAGCATGGCTCCCCAGTCGGGAACTTCGCAGATACCCCAGGAGATGGGTGCACAGGCCACGCGGGAGATAAAGTCGGTCATTGACATTCTTTCGTTGGAACGGTCCAATTAGTATGTCAGAACATACGGACATTTCGCAAGGACTGTTGACCCACAGGAAAGAAGGCGCTCGTGAAGGTACTCGTCATCGGCGCTGGCCGAATGGGCGCGATTCGCGTCGAGGATCTGGCCGCTGATGAACGCGTGACCGAAGTGCTCGTGACGAACCGCAATCATGACAAGGCGGTTGGCCTCGCCGAGAAATTTGGTGCCACCGCGGTCCCATGGGAGGCGATTGCGACAACCGCCGCCGATGCGGTTGTCGTCGCGGTTGGCACGGACGCCCACGAGTCTGTGCTGAACACTGTCCTGCCACAGGGAATCCCGGTGCTGTGCGAGAAGCCGATCGCGATGACGATTGAGGCGACAGCGAAAGCGATCGACCTCGCCGCCCGAAGTCGTTCACGTTTGCAGATTGGGTTCCAGCGACGATTCGACGAGTCGATTCGCGCGGTCCACGATGCAATCGCGAACGGGGACATCGGCACGCTGTATTCGCTCACGATGACGTCGCACGATCGCGCACCGAGTGGCCGTGAATTCATCGCGGGAAGTGGCGGCATCTTCCGAGACCTTCACGTGCACGACTTCGATCTGGTCCGATGGTTGACGGGAAGTGAAGTCGAGACAGTTGTTGCGACGAAGGCGGTTCGCGAACACATGGACTACGCCGACTTCGACGATGCCGATGTTAGTTCGGTCATCGCCGTGACGACGAATGCAATCCAGGTGATCATCACGGGCGCTCGCCACGACGCGCGCGGCCACGACGTCCGACTCGAAGCGTTCGGTTCGAAAGATTCGGTTTCCGCCGGCCTCAACGCGCGCACCCCACTCCGAACACTGGAAGGCGACCTCGGATTCTCGGACAACCCGTACGGGGGATTCGTCGACCGGTTCCGTGTCGCCTTCCGTCACGAAACGAACTCGTTCGTGTCCTTCGCCCGCGGGGAGATCGACAACCCGTGCCCGCCGGATTCAGCGCTCGAAAGTCTGCGCATCGCAATCGCGTGCGAGCAGTCGATTGACTCGCGCGCCGTGGTTCGCGTCGCGGAGGTTCGCTAGCCCGTGTCATCGTCCAGGCCAACAATTCGCGACGTCGCCCTCAAGGCGGGGATGTCGAAGTCACTCGTGTCGTTGGCGTTGTCGGGTTCGCCCAAGGTGAGCCCAGCCAGCCGTGAGCGGATTGAACAAGCAGCCGCCGAACTGGGCTATCGGCCTAACGCCGCTGCGCGCAGTCTCTCCGTCCGACGCAGCCGAACCATCGGCGTCCTCATTCTCGACCTTCACAACCCGGTGTTTGCCGAGATTCTCGACGGCGTCCAATCCGAGGTGAGGCAGCACGGCTTCAACACGATGCTCGTAACCGGTGGTGAGAACCCCGCGCTCGAGCAAGAGGAAATCGAGACACTGCTGGAATTTCAGGTCGAGGGCCTCATCCTCATTTCACACCGCCTTCCCGGTGACGTCCTTCAACGATTTGCGGCGGAGGTGCCGACGGTCGTCGTCACGCGCGACGACCTCACCGGTCCGGGAATCGACACGGTCGGAAACGACGACGTTGCGGGCGCCCGCATTGCCGTCGATCATCTCGTGAAACTCGGTCATCGCCGAATTGTTTGCCTCAACGGTGGTGACAACCCGGTGTCCCATTTGCGTGCGCAGGGGTATTCCGACGCGATGACCGCGCATGGCTTGGCCGACCAGATCGACATCTTGCCTGGCGGACTCACCGACAGCAGCGGATACAGGGCCGCGGAAGCCGCCCTGGTTCTGAAGCCGACGGCACTCGTTGTCGCGAATGACATCGCGGCAATCGGTGCCACCGCCGCAGTTGAGAACGCCGGCCTTCGCGTCCCCGAGGACGTCTCGGTCATCGGATACGACGGAATCAGCCTCGGGGGGCTTCGCCGCGTCAACCTCACCACAATTGCTCAACCGCTTGCAGAGTTGGGGCGACGAGCGGCAGAGCGCATCCTCGGCCGCATCGCCGACCCAGCAGGGCCGGCACACCGCGACTCGCTCGCCTCCGAACTCGTCGTCCGAGGAACAACCGGACCGGTGCCGACTAACTAGTCGACGACTCGGCCCACTCACGGAACCACGCCAGGCACTCGGGGTTCGCCAGCGAAGACGTATCACGCTCGGTTCGGCGTGAGACGATGTCGGCGACAGCCAGCTCTGTCAGCTTTCCGCTGCGCGTCATGGGGAGCGCCGGCGTGGCAACAATCACGGACGGCACGTGACGGGGGCTCGCTTGCGTTCGCAGTGTCGTTCGGATGGTGCTCTCGAGTTCTGCAGGCAGTCCGCCGTCGACCACGACGAACAGCACGATCCGCGTGTCGTCATCGATCGGCTGTTCAACGGCCATCGCTCCGCGAATGCCGGGGATCGACAGCACCACTCGGTAAATCTCCGCCGTCCCGATGCGCACGCCCTTCACATTGAGTGTCGCATCCAGCCTGCCGAGAATCTCAAATCCGCCAGTTGCCGTCCGACGCGCGAAGTCACCGTGTGCCCAGATTCCGGGGAAGCGATCGAAATAGGCGCTGTGGCGCCGTGACCCGTCTTCGTCTCCCCAGAAACGTAGAGGAACAGTTGGGAAAGGCGTCCGGCACACCAGCTCACCGTCCTCGCCGTCGTCGGCGACGGACCCGTCTGAGCGGTAAACCGTGACGTCGAGCCCGAGCGCGGGTCCTTGAATTTCACCGCGGACCACGGGTTCAGTGGCGACGCCCAACACAAGGCAACCGCACAAATCGGTGCCGCCCGCGATCGATGCGACGGCGACATCGGGCGAAACCTCGTTGGCAACCCAGTCGTAACCGCTCGCCGCCAGGGGCGAACCGGTCGATGCAATCGTGCGCAGGGTGCCGAGTGACCGATGGGCGCTCGGCTTCAGATCGCTTCGCCGCCACGTGTCGATGAGTGCAGCGGAGACGCCGAGAAAGGTCAGTCGCTCGAGTTCGGTCACCGCCCAGAAGTGGTCGAGGGCGGGGTAGCCCGGACTTCCGTCCGTGAGCACGATTGTCGCACCGCGGCCGAGTGCAAGGACGAGCCAGTTCCACATCATCCAGCCGCACGTCGTTGCGTACATCATTCGGTCGCCGGCGTTGACGTCCAGGTGGTAACCCTGTTCGCTGAGAACCTTGAGAAGAACTCCCGCGGCAGAGTGCACGATGCATTTGGGTTTCCCGGTCGTGCCACTGGAAAACAGGATGAAGCCGGGGTGGTCGAAGGGAAGTCTTTCGACAGTGAGCGGCGTCCCGCGATGCGGAGCGATCCACGATTCCCACGTGGTTCGTGATTCACTGTCGCCGAGCACCACGACGGTGGTCACAGTCGGCAACGCCTGTGCGACCTTGTCGAGGGATGCGGCGAGGGTGAACTCTTTTCCGCCGTATCGATAGGTCGACGCGGCGAGCAAAATCGTCGGTTCAATCTGCCCGAATCGATCGATGAGTGCGGCCGGGCCGAAATCCGTCGATGCGGTGCTCACAACTGCACCGATAGACAAGGCCCCAAGAGCGAAGACAACGGTCTCGGGAACGTTGGGGGTCCACGCAGCGACGCGGTCGCCCTGTGTCACGCCGTGCGCGCGAAGGGCGGCGGCGCATGCAGCGACCTCGGCCGTCAGTTCCGCTCGTGTCATCGCCCGCCGTGGCACGTCCTCGGCGAGTCCAACGATGACCTCATCGTCGGGGTTTCCGGCGAGCAACGTTTCAACAATGTTGAGACGCGCGTCAGGGAACCAGCGCTTGTCCTCGAATCCTTCGCCTTCGGATGTTCGCGCACCGATGTCGCCAACGATTCCCAGATCTGCCCATGCTTCCGACCAAAATTGGTCGGGTTCGACGGTCGACCAGCGGTGAAGTTCGCGAAAATTGGCGAACCTGTGACGGTCGATGAGATCCTGCATGAGCATGGGCACATACTAGTGCCGCCCATTTGCGCTGCCTCGGGCGCACTGAGCCACTCGGGTACGATTGAGAATACTTATGGAAAACTCAACGCCGTCCACGCCGAAGAAACCTCGCCGCACGCTTGGCCGCCATCGCGATTCGGGAATCCGTCACGGCGAGTCCCCTCGCACCAACCTCACGCGCCGCCTGCTCATCATTTCTGCCGTTGTTGTTGTCTCCCTCGTTGGCGGCATCGGCGGTTACGGGTGGTTCCTGGCAAACCAGTTCGACGAGGCGACGACGGTCGTTGACGACGTCATTACCAAGACCCCAGCGCCGAAGTACACCAGTCCCTATGCACCCGAAAACATCCTGATTCTCGGCAGCGATTCCCGCGGGCGCTTGGGTGAAGACCCGAACGCTCAGGGAAACCGCTCGGACGTCATCATGGTCATGCACATCGCTGGCGACCGCAAGAGCGTTCAGATGATGTCGATCCCCCGCGACACCTGGGTGTCAATCCCCTGTTACGGCAAGGGCAAAGCGAACTGGGCCATGTCGTTCGGTGGCGTCCCGTGCGCGATCTCGATGGTCGAAGGCTTCCTCGACATCCACATCGACCACTTCGTCTTGATCGACTTCAGCGGCGTCAAGGAACTCACCGAAATCCTGGGTGGCGTCACCGTCAACAACCCAACGGCCTTCACCTCCGACACCAACAACTACGAGCGCAACCGTTACCGATACGAAAAGGGCGAGATCACGCTCAAGGGTGCGAGGGCACTCGCTTACGTGCGGGAGCGTCACGCCTTCTCTGACGGTGACGTCACGCGTGTTGCGAACCAGCAACGTTTCGTCGCAGCCGTCACCGACAAGATGCTCTCCCTTGGACTCTTGTCGAACCCAGGCCAGATGGCCAAGGTCGCCTCGGCGGTCGGCAAACTGCTGATCGTCGACTCCGGTCTCAATTCCGGTTGGATTGTGCGAACCGCGACGGAGTTGACCCCGTTCGAGTCAGCTGACCTGCACCAATTCACGATGCCGATTGAAAAGTCCGCGATGGTGGGATCTCAGTACGCGATCATCCCCGACAAAGAAGAGTTGGCGTTCGTCAAGAACCTCATGCGTCTTGACGCGCTGTCCGGGTACATTCCGCGGAAGGGCCCGAAGGTTACGGCACTCGACCAGGACGGCAAATAGCCGCTACTTCCCGCTGACGCTTTGGGTTACTGGAAACGAAGAACGAAGCGAGCGAGCTTGTAGAGCGCGCCGGGTACCGACACGACTTTGCCACGCTTGAAATCGCTCCAGCCGTCTGCGACAACCTTGGACGCGTCCAGCCACATGAACTTGGGCAGCTTGGTCATTTCGAAACCGCCGCGCTGGTGGAACTCGGTCTTGGTGTAGCCGGGGCACAACGCCATGATGCGAATTCCGTCACGCGCGGATTCGTGGTGCACGGCCTGCGTGAACGCCGTCAGGTAGGACTTCGCTGCGGCGTAGGTGCTGCGGGGAGTCCAGCCAGCGACGCTGCTGACGTTGATGATCGAACCGCCACCGCGAGAAATCATGGTCGTCGCGGCAACGTGCGTCAGACGCATCGGTGCGGTGACGAGAGTGTCGAGCATCGCCTGCTCTTCTTCGAGAGTGTTCGCCGCGAATCGAGCGGGAAGCCCGTAACCGGCGTTGTTCACCAAGAGGTGGATCGGTTTGCGAGTGTCGGTCAGTCGGCGTTCGACCATCCAGATCTGGCGGTCACTCGACAGGTCGGCGGTGATCAGTTCGACGGGAACGCCGAACTCGCCGCGCAGGTGCTCGGCTTTCTGTTCCAATTTGCGTCCATCGCGGCCGACGATGACGAGGTCGTATCCCTCGCTCGCCAAGAGTCGCGCGAACTCAAAGCCGATGCCTGACGTCGCGCCGGTAACCAATGCCGTTGCCATGGCTCTACTTTGCCAACAAAACCGTGGTTTTGCGCGTAAGCGCGCTGAACCGACGCCCGCGCTCTAGGCTCTCCCTATGACTCTTCGACTTGCTGACAAGTGGGTGTGGGACTCGTGGTTCGTCCGCGATGGTGACACGTTCCACGCCTTTTACCTTCACGCAAGTCGCGCTTTGGGTGACCCCGATCTGCGGCACATCCACCCCATCGTGGGGCATTCGACGAGTACGGATCTCGTGAACTGGACAGTTCAGCGCGACGCACTCATTGCGTCAGAGCCGACCGCGTTCGACGATTTCACGACGTGGACCGGTTCGATTGTTCGTGACGACGACGGCACGTGGTGGATGTTCTACACCGGGACGTCCCTGAACGGACGGGACCGCCACCAAAGCGTCGGAGCAGCACGCTCGGCAGACCTTCTCGTATGGGACAAGGTCTCAACCGATGCGCTCGTTGTCGCAGACCCCACCTGGTACGAATCTTTCGAGGCCGACGGCAACCAGACCTGGCGTGATCCGTGGGTGTTCCGTTTCCCTGACTCGTCGACGTGGCACATGCTCGTGACTGCCCGCGCCAACCACGGACCAGAGAACGATCGAGGCGTCATGGCGCACGCGACGAGCGACGACCTGCTGACGTGGACGGTTCAGGCACCGCTGAGCGAACCGGGTGCCGGCTTCCACCACCTTGAGGTCTTCCAGTTCGAGATCGTCGACGGTGTGCCGGTGATTCTGTTCTGTTGCGACCGCAACGCAATGAGCGGGGATCGAAAGGTCTCGGACGACGGAGTGTTTTCGTGTGTAGTCACAGCCGACCTCACCGATGTCGATTTCCGAAACAGCACCCTGTTCGACGACAGCATCTACGCCGCTCGACTAATCAACACGGACGACGGGTGGATGCTCATCGGGTTCGTGAACCATCCAGACGGAGAATTCGTCGGGGAACTGTGCGACCCGATTCCCGTGACCGCGGATCCGATTCGCGGAATCGTCCGCCGCTAATTCACTCGAGGTGAACGAGCGGGTGCTCGGGGCGTTTTTGCCCCGGCCATTCGATGACGAGCATCGCGGCGAACATAATCGCTCCACCGATGATGAGTCGAATTGTCAGCGGCTCTTGACCGACACCGACGGCGATAATCCCGGCCCACAAAACCTCGGTCGTCAGCAAGATTGCGACGCGACCTGAATCCATGTGACCCTGTGCCCAGGTTTGCAGGAAGAATCCGAGCGCGGTGGCGAACACCGCGGTGATGATGATGGCGCTCCACACACTGGCGTCGGGCGGCAGAATCAAGCCGTTGCCGTCCCCGAACGTCCACGCACCCGTGAGCACCGCGACGACGAGGATCTGAACGACAGTGAGTGCGTAGGCGTCACTTCCCGGACTCCAGACGCCCAGCGTCACGATGTGGAGTGCGAACAGAAGCGCGCACGCGAGAACCCAGAACGTTCCCTCATTCACGCCGACGTCCGTGATCGACAAGATTGCGAGAGCGCCGAGTGCGAGCACTGCGCCGATGATCACGCGGGGATTCAGTTTCTGCTTGAGGAACAGCCAACCGATGAGCGGCGTGAGAATCACGTAAAGACCGGTCAAGAAGCCGGTGATTGCCGCAGTGGACAGCTGTAGACCGATCGTCTGCGTGATGTACCCGAAGCCCAGGATTGCGCCGATGATGCTGCCGGTCCACAGGACGCGCGGCGTGATGTCGCGCAGCACCCTCGGGCGGGCGAGGATCATGACGAGCGCGGCGAGGGTGAACCGGGTGAAGAGAAAGTCGGGGACCGGCTGACGCTCGATGGCGTCCTTCATGAGGACGAATGAGGCACCCCACGACGCCGTCACGGACAGCAGTGCGACGGCGGCGATTGTTTCTTCACGGCGAGTTACGGACATCCGTCCCAGCCTAGAGCGTCAGTCGTCAGCGAGTTCCGTGGGCGACGGAATTAACCATCGACGGGAACACGAACCCGTGCATCGGCCACACGGCCCACCAATACAGATGCCCGGCTAGTCCTTGAGGCGCGAACAGCGCGCACTGCGTGACGCGGGTCATACCGTCCACCTCGTCAACCACGAACTCGAGCCAGGCCTTACCCGGCATCAGCATCTCGGCTCGGAGTCGCAAAATCTGGGGGCGGCGGATTGTCTCGACGCGCCAGAAGTCCAACGCCTCGCCCTCGACGAGGTGGTTGGGGTCGCGGCGACCACGGCGCAATCCGACTCCGCCGAAGATGCGGTCGATCAGACCGCGCACCTCCCACGCCCACGATGCCTGCGAGTAACCGTTGTCGCCGCCGATGGATTCGATTCGTGCCCACACGGTCTCGACGGAATCTGTCGTCGTTGCAACGCGCACGTCCTGATACAGGGTTCCACCAGCCCAGTCAGGGTCGGTCGGCAACGGGTCGGACGGTGCTCCGGGAATCGACGCGTCGGACCAGCGCGTGTCGACGTTCGCTTCCTTGACCTTGGCGAGCGCGAGTTCGATCGCGCGGTCGAGGTGCGTCAGCCCACCCTCGGCGTCGGGAATCAGTTTGCGGATCGAGTCATCTCGAGCGACGACTTCGTTCTTGAGGCTGGCAACAAGTCGTCGGGCAAGGCGATAGGGAACGGGAGTAACCAGCCCGACCCATCCGCTCGACAGTCGAGGGGTGAGGACGGGGATCGGAATGATGATGCGTTTCGACAACCCAGCGACTCGGGCGTAGGTCTGCATCATGTCGCGATAGGTGATGACGTCGGGGCCACCGATGTCGAAGTCACCGTGCACCGTGGGATCGAGTGAAACGGATCCGATGAGGTATCGCAGGACGTCACGGACCGCGATGGGTTGCGTTCTCGAGTTCACCCATTTCGGAGTTGTCATGACCGGAAGGCGTTCGGTCAAATAGCGCAGCATTTCGAACGATGCGCTTCCTGATCCGATGACGATTCCCGCACGGAGTTCGATTACAGGAACGCCGGAGTCGCGAAGAACTTCGCCGGTTTCCTGGCGCGAGCGAAGGTGCGGCGACAGTTCACTGTCCGAATCAACCATTCCGCCGAGGTAGACAATTCGCGACACGTTGGCGGCCTTTGCGGATGCACCAAAGAGTTCAGCGAGAACGCGTTCCTGCTCTTCGAAACCCGAACGCTGGTTGAGCGCGTGCAAGAGGTAGAACGCGACATCGACGGACGCAAGAGCGCGGTCGAGGTCGGCGGGATTCATGGCGTCGCCGTCGACGATCTCGACGTCATCAACCCACGGGTGATAGCGAAGTCGTGATGCGTTTCGGACCAAGACGCGGACGCGATAGCCGTGATCGACGAGTTCGCGAACGAGTCGCCCGCCGATGTAGCCCGTCGCACCGGTGACCAAGACGCGCGCGGGCAGTCCGTCCGCCGCGATTCTCAACGGCAGGTCACGCGCAAGATGACTGACCACAACTCCGATAGTAGAGGGTGCGGTATGTTCGCAGTGTGCCGACTCTGAACATTGCCCCCGAAGTTGCCCTTGCCCTTGACGAACACCGACCGGTTGTTGCCCTCGAGTCAACAATCATTTCGCACGGTCTTCCCCGCCCGCGCAATCGCGAAGCCGCCCAGGAGTTCGAGGCGATTCTGCGTGACAAGGGTGTGACCCCCGCGACAATCGCGGTGATTGACGGCATCCCGACGGTCGGGTTGGACGAAGAGGGCCTCGGAATCATCGCCGACCACGACATCGCCAAGGCGAGCGTTCGCGACCTGCCAATCCTCATGGCGAAGGGTGCCAGTGGCGCGACGACCGTTGCGGCCACAGCACACATCGCGGCTCAGGCGGGCATTCGCGTTTTTGCAACGGGCGGCCTCGGAGGCGTTCACCGCGAGGCGAGTGAAACCTTCGACGAGTCGGCTGACTTGTCCACCCTCGCCGTGACCAACATCACCGTTGTGTCTGCCGGGGTCAAGTCGGTGCTCGACATTTCTGCGACGCTCGAACGCCTCGAGTCGTTGTCTGTCCCCGTTGTTGGATACGGCACGACGGCATTTCCCGCGTTCTGGTTGACCGAGTCCGGGTACACGCTCGACTGGTCGGCAAAGGACGCAACCGAGGTCGCCAGCATCATGCGTGCCCACGACGACACGAGCCACGGCCAAGGAATTGTCGTGGCCAACCCGATTCCGCGCGAACTGCAGTGGGATCCGGCCGAGCACGACCGCGTTCTTGCCGAGGCGTTCCTCGCCGCAGAGCGCGCTGGCGTTCGAGGCAAAGCAGTGACGCCGTTCCTTCTCGGATTCATAGTCGAGGCGTCGGGCGGTCGCAGCCTCGAGGTCAACCTCGACTTAGCTCGCAACAACATCCGCGTCGCGGGAGACATTGCCACCGCGTGGAGCCGACTCGCTTCATGACCGTCCCCGGTGCAATCCTTGTCGTCGGCGATGTGATCGACGACATCATTGTGAGGCCGCGCGGACCCATCCGCCACGACACGGACACCCCGGCGTCGATTGAGCGTCGCCCCGGCGGATCCGCGGCGAACACCGCCGCTTGGCTCGGATCCATCGGCGCTGATGTCCACTTCTTTGGTCGACTCGGTGCTGCTGATGTTTCGCGGCACGCGGCCGAGCTGGAACGGTTCGGCGTCCAGACGCATCTCGACGGGGACGACGAGCACCCGACGGGAACAATTGTGATTCTGGTCGAGGGCGAAGCCCGAACGATGCTGACCGACCGCGGGGCAAACGTGGTGTTCGATCTGGACTCTGTCCCCGATGACCTCATCGCCGTTGCCAACTACCTGCATTTCACCGGCCACACCATCATCGACGAACCCAAGCGCGATGCTGTCGTGCGATTGATCGCCCGCGCTCGTGCGCACGGCGCAATTGTCAGCGTCGACCCCGCCACCGCCGGATTCATCACCGACTTCGGCGTCTCTGACTTCATTCGCCTGTGCGACGGCGTCGACATTCTGCGCCCCAACGAGGACGAGGCCTGTGTTCTTGCCGGCGTCACCGATGTCGCCATCGCGACCGAGAAACTCACCGAACACTTCCCGCTCGTCATCACGACCTGCGGCGGCAAGGGGGTGCTCGTCGCCGAGCGCGGCAAGCCCATCGTGCACGTCCGCGTCGAACCCGTTGCTGTCGTCGACCCGACGGGCGCGGGCGATTCGTTCAACGCCGGTCTGCTCGCGGCCCTGGCCAACGGCGCAAGCCCCGTCGAGGCAGCACAAAATGGTGCCCGCGTCGCAGCGGGCGGTCTGCTTACCGTCGGGGGTCGCCCCGCATAATCGCGTAGTCAGCGAGCGCGCGGGCACGACTGT